>Ga0302228_10000082_pt1 | contig 85370 bp, 84 predicted proteins | sample II_Palsa_N1_2_FD_193519 | JGI IMG/M metagenome (GOLD analysis project Ga0302228, IMG submission 193519) | Peat permafrost microbial communities from Stordalen Mire near Abisko, Sweden - II_Palsa_N1_2 | ecosystem: Environmental > Terrestrial > Soil > Palsa > Peat permafrost | place: Sweden... | reverse complement strand
AGTGAATTGAATATTTGTCATGAGCATTCGGGTGTGACGCAGCCGTTACGTAACCAACTATGGGACATCCATACGAAGGGGAAGGGGATTGGCGCGTACGATTCGAATGGGCGATTTGATTCGGGGGCGGCTTTTGTTCAATGGGGAAACGTCATCGAACGAAATGTCCGCAACCAAGAAAAAAATTTAGCCCCATATGCCTCGCTAGTTGGCTTTAAGCGAGACAGTCCGTCGCGTACGTACAAGGATTAAACGATGCGTGGATTGATGTTGTTGTCTGTCATTTCTCTCTCTCTTCTGACCGGGTGTTCACCTAAGGAGGATGCCGTGCACTCCATTCCCGATCTGGCCGCTGTGCGCGCCAATCTGGCCTTTACCTGCGTCCATGAAGCGGATCATTTGCCGCCTATCGATCCTGAGGCCGATCAGTTGTTCAAGTACGGGCGCTATTTGCAGAACAAGGATGGTCCCAAAGATTTCGACCAAGTGGGACGCTTTTATCGCATTGCGGCAGCCCATGGTCATTACAAAGCGAATGGCAACCTGGGGGCATTGATCTCACAAGGCTTCGTAAAATCCCCTCATGCCACGAAGGAAACAATCGATTTAGCGGAGCAGCTGATCAATCAGGACGTGCCGGGTGGTTACTACGATATGGGGCACTATCTGGAAGCTGGTTACGGCGTGAAACAGGATGCGGAAAAATCACTGCGTTATTTCCGTAGGGCAGCTGACTTGGGCAATCCTGAGGCGCAAACGTACATTGGAAATTTACTCGCGCCCATCGACAATGCACCTGTGATTGCTAAGCAGATGCGACAATGTGCAACTGACCAAGGTTATGGTGACGCGGCCAATATCTTGGGCACTGATTTGCAGACAGACAAGCTGTATCCCGAGGCAGTCAAGGCGTTCCAGAAAGGAGCGGAGGCAGGAGATCGCGCATCAGCGTCATTTTTGGAGGAAGGTTTCAAGGGGCCGCCATCATCGGATCAACTGTACTATCTTGAAGTATCCAAAGACCTCGAACGCTCACGGCGTTATAACCTCATCGGTAAATTCATCGACGCCAACGACGGCCGCAACCCTAAAGTGCCCGACATCGACAAGATCGTGCCGCTGCCCCCGGCCAAGCTACCGCCCTGGGACGGCACCTTCCAATGGCAAAAGGAACAGGATGCAGCCGTCCCACCGCAGAAGCCCTCCGACGACCTAATCGACCGCCTGAGTAAAGACAAGAACCTCGACCCGGCGACAGGTCTGCCGCTGCCACCGCAGAAGACCTCTCAGGCCGAAAGTGCGCCCGTGCTTGAGGCCACTCTGCCGATCGGAACAACGTCACATAGCGGCGCAGTCTGTGCGCAGCGCGGCGTCTGGTGTGCCGATATTCCGCCCGGGAAAGTCGCCGACGCACGATGGTCTTTAGGCAAAGGCGATATATTCCCCGAGTTGACCGTGTACCATCCCCGTGCTTTTGCATGGTTGGATAATTTATTGCCGATTCGTAAAGAAACGGTGGCAGTTACGTGGAAGCTGGTGGGCTATCTGCAGGTATAGGTTGAATTGAACGATGCGCCTTGTTACACGGTTGATCCTCGTTTTTTTATGTGCGCTGAGCGCGTGTTCGAATAAAAAGAACAACGTGCCGTCGCTTCCTGATCTGGCTGCCGTGCGCGCCAATCTTGCCTTTACCTGCGTCCACGAAGCAGATCATTTACCGCCGCTTGATCCTGAGGCCGATCAGTTGTTCAAGTACGGGCGCTATTTGCAGAACAAGGATGGTCCCAAAGATTTCGACCAAGTGGGACGTTTTATCGCATTGACGATGAGTTTTTGAGGAGGCATGTCTAGTAAGCCAACGCATCAGAAGCGCCCGTATTTGACCTGGCCCACAGCGTGTTCCCGCGCCGGCCTACCTCCCCCCCGCCACATCCAACAACGCCCCCGTCACATACGACGCCTCATCCGACAATAACCAGACGATCGCCTGCGCCACTTCATCGGCGCTGCCGGCACGCCCCAAAGGGGTGGTGGCGCCCAACTGGGCGGCGCGCTCGGGTTTGCCGCCGCTGGCGTGGATTTCGGTGTCGATCAGGCCGGGGCGGACGGCGTTGACGCGTACGCGCTCCGCTCCCAGTTCTTTGGCCAGGCCCAGGGTGAAGGTATCGATGGCGCCCTTGGAGCTGGCGTAATCGATATATTCGTTGGGTGAGCCCAAGCGCGCCGCCGCCGATGACACGTTAACGATGGCGCCGCCGCGGCCGCCCCGGCTGATGGAGAGGCGGCGGGCTGCTTCGCGGGCGCACAGGAAGGCACCGAGGATATTGGTATCGAACACTTGGCGCAGACGAGCGAGCGACATGTCGGCCAGTTGCGACGAAGGCGCTACGATGCCGGCGTTGTTCACCAGTCCGTCGAGTGGACCGAAGGTTTGTTCCATGGTGTCGAACAGGGCGATGACGTCGGTTTCGACGGCGACATCGCCGCGGATGGCGATGGCTTGTCCGCCCAGGCGTTCGACTTCGGCCACGGTTTCGAGCGCGGCGGTTTTGTTCTGCGTGTAGTTGACGCCGACTTTCCATTGGCGCGCACCGGCCAGCAGGGCGACGGCGCGCCCGATGCCGCGGCTGCCTCCGGTGATCAGGATGACTTGGCTCATAGGGGCTCCGCTAGGTTGAGTTGGTGTGTGCCGCAGGCGGCCTGCCTGAGTAGGCCGCCGGGCCGCCGATACCTGTTTTAGCCTGCCGTCGTCGGCGCTTGCTGCAAAAACGTCAACAATTGCAGCGGATCGTCCGCGACTTGCAGCAATTCCAGATAAGCCGGACGCAGAAAACCTTCCGCCGCCGCATGGCGCAGCGTACTCAGCAGCGGCGTGAAATAGTTTTCGGTATTGAGCAGGGCCATGGGTTTGGCGTGGTAGCCGAGTTGCGCCCAGGTATAGACCTCGAACAATTCTTCCAGGGTACCGGCGCCGCCGGGCAAGGTGACAAAGGCGTCGCTCAAGTCGGACATCATTTTTTTGCGCTGATGCATATCGTCGACGATATGCAGGTCGTGCAAGCCGCGATGACCGACTTCGCGGTCCAGCAATAACTGCGGGATCACGCCGATAACCTTGCCTCCGGCTTGCAGGGCGGCGTCGGCAACCGCGCCCATCAGGCCCAGTTTGCCGCCGCCATAGACCAGGGTCAGTCCGGCTTGCGCCAGCAGGGTGCCGAATTGGCGCGCATGTTCGACATAAGCCGGCCGCGCACCGGCCGAAGAAGCGCAAAACACGCAGACGGATTGGATCACTGCGCTTCCTTCGGCTCCGCGTCGCGCGCCGGATCTTTGACGAATTCCATAAAGTCGCGTTGCGGTAATTTGCCGCTCATCAGGTCGTCGAATAATTCGCGCGAATGGCCGCGCAGATAAGGCGCCATCAAGGAGATGATATGCCGGCTGGAGGCCTGCAATTCGACCCGGATGGCGTTCTGGTCGTTGTATTTGCGCGGGTTCATGACGAACTGGTAGGACAGCCAATAGGTCGAAATGACAGCGATATTGGTCGAGATAATCTCGATTTCGGCCGCCGTGGCGATCATCTCGTTATCGGCGACCAGCGCTTCGCACAAGTCCTGGGCAAAGCGGACTTTGTGTCCGATGATTTGTTTGAAGTGCGTTTCCAGCGTGCGGTTGCGCGCCAGCAAATCGTTCAGGTCGCGGTAGAGAAAGCGGTAGTGCCAGAGAAAATCGGCCGACATGTATGACAGGTAGGCCCAGACTTCATCGATGGCCGGTTTGTGGTCCGGCTGGAAACGCAGGCGCTTTTCTAATTGTTGTTCGAACTGCGCGAAGATGCTGTTGATGATGTCGTCTTTATTACGGAAATGGTAATAAAGATTGCCCGGGCTGATTTTCATCTCTTCGGCGATCGTCGTCGTGGTGACGTTGGGTTCGCCGATTTCATTGAACAGTCTGAGCGACAGTTCGAGGATCCGTTCGCGGGTGCGGCGAGGCGGTTTTGCTTCCATAGGGTCGAGCCGGGTGCGCCTGGACAAAAGCGTACCAGGTCAGGGTGTGTGGAAAGAACCTTCCGATTATAAACCGCACCCACCCAAACGCATGACTTTTAGCGCAACCAATTCACCATTACCGGGACTGCGAGCCAGCCCCAGGTCAAAGCGCAGATCAGCAGGGCCACGGTAACGGCCGCGCTGCCGAAATCCTTGGCGCGTTTGGAGAGTTCGTGGCGCTCCAGGGAAATCCGGTCGATGGCGGCTTCGACGCTGGAATTGAGCAGTTCGACGATCAGTACCAGCAGCACGGTGCCGACCAGCAGGACGTGGTACACCGGCGGCACCGGCAGCAGCACGCCGCCCGGGACCAGCACCGCGGCCAGGGTTAATTCCTGGCGAAAAGCGCTTTCTTCGCGAATCGCCACCACAAAGCCGTTGATCGAATTTTTCAGGGCATGCCAGGCACGCGTCACGCCGCGATTACCTTTGTAGGGATTGAACGGAAGCGGGGCGAATTCAGGGTCGGTCTGCGCGGCAGGCCGGTTAACGGGCGCTGCGGCCGGGGTCTCGCTGATTTCTGGCTTGGGGTGGGGCACGCTATGATTTCGCAAAAAAGGACCGTCCGTAGGAATGCTGCCTGCCTGTAAAGCATAACTCAAGCCGGATCCAACGGCGCGAAGGTGCCGTTGGATGAGCCGATTGCCCGCTCGGCCTACCTGCTCAGGCAGTGGCGCTATCTTGCGTTGCGGCGAGGGTCGTCGATAAAGGTTTCAGATGGGAGGCGAATTGTTCCGAGGCAGCGCGCCAGGAAAAACGCTCGGCCCAGGCGCGGGCGTGGGCGCGATCGATTTTCAGGGCATCCAGGCAGGCTTCGCGCAGATCCTCGTGCATGATCCCCGCGCCGCCGTCGGCCAGCACGTCGACCGGGCCGGTCACCGGGTAGGCCGCGACCGGCAGGCCGCAGGCCAGGGCTTCAAGCAACACCAGGCCGAAAGTATCGGTGCGGCTGGGGAAAACAAACACATCGGCGGCGGCGTAGACCTTGGCCAGCTCGGCTTGCGACAGGACCCCGAGGTAATTGACTTGCGGGTAGCGCGATTTGAGTTCAGCCAGTTGCGGGCCTTCCCCGGCGACCCATTTTGAGCCGGGTAAATCGAGTTTGAGGAAGGCTTCGACATTTTTTTCGATGGCGACGCGGCCGACATACAGGAAGATCGGCCGCGTGGTGTTCAGCACCTTCGATTCCTGGGGCCGGAAAATCTCCAGGTCAACGCCGCGGGTCCACAACACCACATTGGTAAAGCCGAACTTTTCCAGGTCCTGCTTGACGATGGGGGTGGGCGCCATCACCGCGCGTGACGGGCCATGGAACCAATGCAGGAATTTATAGGTAAGCGCGAGCGGGATGCCGAAGCGGGCCTGAACATATTCGGGAAAGCGTGTGTGATAGGCCGAGGTGTGCGGCAGGCCATGACGTTTGGCGTAGCCGCGCGCGGCCATGCCTAGCGGCCCTTCGGTGGCGATATGCAAGGCGTCGGGAGCGAATTCATCGATCCGTTGCCGCACGCGCTGGCCCGGCAGCAGTGACAGGCGGATTTCCGGATAAGTCGGGCAGGGGATGGTGCGAAATTCCAACGGTGTCAGCAGTTCAACCCGGTGTCCCAGTTCGCCGAGTTCACGCACGGTGTTTTTCAAGGTGCGTACCACGCCGTTGACTTGGGGTTCCCACGCGTCGGTGACGATCATGATCTTCATAACAACTCCAGGCCGCGTTGGCGACTATTAGGGGGATCGGGGGTGAAGTCCGGTTATCCGGCGGCAACGCGTGAGTTGTCCCGTGACCGCTTCGCGGCGGGCGAGCGCATCACCGTCCAATAAATCACTTTGAGTTCGCCTTCAGTGGTTTCGACCAGGGCGGACAAACTTTCGACCCAGTCGCCGTCGTTGCAATACAGCACGCCGTCGATGTCACGGATTTCGGCTTTGTGGATATGGCCGCACACCACACCGTCGCAGCCGCGGCGGCGCGCTTCGTCGGTCATGACTTTTTCAAATTGACCGATGAAATTGACCGCGTTTTTGACCTGATGTTTGAGGTATTGCGAGAGCGACCAATATTGGAAGCCCATACGGATGCGGATGCGGTTGAACCAGCGGTTGAGCACCAGGATCAGCGAATACAAAGAGTCGCCGACATAGGCCAGCCATTTGGCATGTTGGATTACGCCGTCGAACAAGTCGCCATGCACGACCCACAGACGCCGGCCGTTGAGGGTGGTGTGGAATGCTTCTTCGCGTATCAGAATATCGCCGAAGGCGTGATCGCAGAATTGGCGGGCGGATTCGTCGTGATTGCCGGGGATATAGATCACTTGCGTGCCTTTGCGTGCTTTACGCAACACTTTTTGCACCACGTCGTTATGCGCTTGCGGCCAGAACCAGCCCTTTTTCAGTTGCCAGCCGTCAATGATGTCGCCTACCAGATACAGATATTGGGCTTCGTTATGGCGCAGGAAATCCAGCAGATACTCGGCTTGGCAGCCGCTGGTGCCCAGATGAATGTCGGAAATCCAGATGGTGCGGTAACGATGTTTGGTTTTGCCGTCGTCATCGTCATCGTCGTCATCCGCAGAGTCGGGACGTCCTAAACTGGGCGGTAGAGCTGGCGGGGTCAGAGGGGGCAGGGAGCCCAACGGATTGGAATCGAAACCCGTTTGGCGGAACAGCGGCGGCAGCGAGGCAGGTTTGGACTCCATGGCGTCCCTTGGTCTATGCAATACCTGCATTCAGCCAGCGCCATATGACCCGCCCGTGACAGTCACGGGATGTTCTTATTACACAGTGGTTTTTTGGGGAGCCATCCAGGGAAACAAGCTTTTGCGCCTCGGCCAGTGATACGCCGGAGCGGACCGGGCGGTCGGCCGGATGCCTCAGGGATGCTCGTTATTCAGCGGCGACGATACGGCGGGTGGGCTGCTGGATCCGGGGTTTGCCGCGGGCGCTAAGATGTGGGCGGAGACGGGGGCGGTCGTGGATGCCGCCGCTGTCGCCGTCGCGGCCGGTTTGGCCGCTTCGCTGGTGTGGCGTACGGTGTTCAGGTCTTTGACTTCGGTTTTGCCGGTGAGCGGAGCGCTGACCACCGTCGGCCGGTGATTTTTCCGCTCGCTGGCTTCGAGCTTTTTCTTTTGCTCATCAGGTAATTGCTGGTAAGCGGCCCAAGCTTTCTGGCGTTGCTGAGCCGGCACGGCTTTCGACAATTGGAAATTTTCGCGGGCAAGACGGCGCTGATCGGGGCTCATGCGTACCCATTCGGCCATACGCTGATGCAGCCTATCTTGCGCTTCCGGCGTCATCTTCTGGAATTGTGCCGCGATCTTCAGCCATTTCTGCTTGCGCGAATCGCTGAAATTGTCCCAGTCGCGGGCAAATGGCGCGAGGGCCAAATGTTGATTGGTACTGAGTTTGCCCCACATCAGGGCGGCTGAATTGGACGGAATGGAGGGCAACACGCTCGATGCACTCGCGGGCGGCAAGGTATTTTGCTCGGACGCGGTCAGCAGATCGGTCTCGACCACGGCGGGGCGGGTCTCATGCCAGCGCGGATAGGTGGCGCCGAAGGCCACCGCCGCCGCGATGATGCTGGCAAAGAGGACGGCCAGGCCGTGCTTGCTGGTCACCCGGATTCTCCTGGTTCAGCGCGTGTGCGACAGGTATGCGTTGAAGCCGTGGTCCAGATAGGCATTCAGGGGCAACTCGTCGGAGAGCATGGCGGCATCGATGTCGGCGGTTTCGGACAGTCTTTGCTGGTCTTCCCAGTAAGCGATGACGGTCAGGCTGGCAATCAGGGCCAGAACCGGCCAGAGCAAGGCAAAACGGGTGCGGCGACGTGCCGCCGGGGCGTGATCGGCGCCCGACGAGAAGCCTGCCATACCGCCCGCGCCGGCCAGCGCCGGCACCAGGACGAATTCCGCCATGGGTTCGGGTTTTTTACGCAGCAGGGCCGTGCGGCGGGCGAGCGCCAGCCGTTCAAGGGTAGGCTGAGGCAGTTCGCTCAGGTTTTCCTCGAGGGCGCGCCGGATCGCCAGCGCGAATTCTCTTTCTTTCGTATCGACAGCGGAGCTCATAGTGCAATTCCCTTCGCCTTAAGCGCCAACGCCAGGGCATGTGTTGCCCGCGAACAGTGTGTTTTCACGCTGCCCTCCGAGCAACCCATTGCAGTTGCAGTTTCGGCGACATCCATATCCTCCCAATAACGCATGAGGAAGGCCTCCCGTTGACGTGCAGGTAGTTTTTGGATCTCACTATCGATCAAATTCAACACCTGGGCCCGTTCCAACTGGTCCTGGCCGCTCTCGGCGCCGACCGCGCCGGGTGCGCTCTCAAAGGTCTCGAGCAGGTCGAATTCGTCCTCATCGCCACCAGGAGACAGCGACGAGAAAAGCGTCACCCAGGTATTGCGGACTTTTTGCCGCCGGAAATAGTCCAGGGTGACGTTTTGTAGAATACGCTGAAAAAGCAGCGGGAGTTCGGCCGCCGGCTTGTCGCCGTATTTTTCGGCGAGCCGGATCATGGCGTCCTGCACGATATCGAGCGCCGCGTCATGATCGCGCACTGCATATATCGACTGCTTGAACGCACGCCGTTCTACGCTCGCCAAAAAATCGGCCAGTTCCTTATCTGATGCCATCCGTTAATCGTTTACGCTTTACGCGAGTGGCTGCGCGAATATCATGCTGTTAAATGTCGGAAAACTCGCGGATGCTAGCAAAAAAACGCGGTTTAAGGGGGATTTTGAGTCGCGCGGAGCCGATTTTTAGAGGCGCCGGAGGGTGCCGATAGCCCATTATATGATGCAGCCCTATTGAGGCCGGGGCCGCTGGGTAAGCATTCAGCGCCGGAGCGGTGGTTTTTACCGCTGCTCGATCGATTGTGCAAAATATTTCTTGACCGAGATGTGACCTCTAGGCATTATCGTTGGTTCGCACAAAGCTGCAATGAACTCCATTGAGGCGCAGCTTACAAGGCTCGCCTGTCTTTTGGACGCGCCGCTTGAACCCGGGCCACAAGCCTGAGGAGAGAGCTCCCGATCAATTTTTTGCCGAAAATTCGAAAGGTGAATGATGAATACGCCCAGCGCGGATTTCTCCACGTCGGATCTTACCGACTCACAAACCAGTCCCTCCTCCGTTACTGCCGACTCCACGTCTATCGGCGCGACCGTGCTGATGCGCGCGCTGCACGATGAAAAAGTCGATTGCATCTGGGGTTATCCCGGCGGCTCCGTCCTGTATATCTACGACGAGCTGTACAAACAAGATCATATCAAGCACATCCTGGTTCGCCACGAACAGGGCGCGGTTCATGCTGCCGACGCTTATGCGCGCTCGACCGGCAAGGTAGGCGTGTGCCTCGTGACCTCGGGTCCGGGCGTGACCAATGCCGTTACCGGCATCGCCACGGCCTATATGGATTCGATTCCGCTGGTGATTATCAGCGGCCAGGTGCCGACCGGCGCGATTGGCCAAGACGCCTTCCAGGAATGCGATACGGTCGGTATCACCCGGCCCTGCGTCAAACATAACTTCCTGGTCAAGGACGTCAAAGACCTCGCGGCGACCGTGCGCAAGGCCTTTTATATCGCCAGCACCGGCCGGCCCGGCCCGGTGCTGATCGACATTCCCAAAGACGTGTCGAAAGAGCCGTGCGAATACGAAGCCGTCAAGCACGTCTCGCTGCGTTCGTACAACCCCGTGACCAAAGGCCATTCCGGTCAGATTCGCAAAGCGGTGGCGCTGCTGTTGGGGGCCAAACGCCCGTATATCTATACCGGCGGCGGGATTATCCTGGCCAATGCCGCACGCGAATTGAACCAATTTGTCGACCTGCTCGGTTACCCGGTAACCAATACCTTGATGGGTTTGGGCGGCTACCGCGCCAGCGACCCGAAGTTCCTCGGCATGCTGGGTATGCACGGCACCTACGAAGCCAATATGGCGATGCAGAACTGCGACGTGCTGATCGCCATCGGCGCGCGCTTTGACGACCGGGTGATCGGCAACCCCGAACACTTCGCCTCGGTGCCGCGCAAAATCATCCACATCGATATCGATCCTTCGTCGATTTCCAAACGCGTCAAGGTCGATATTCCCATCGTCGGCGACGTCAAGGAAGTGCTGAAAGAACTGATCGAGCAATTGCAGACCGCCACGCCCGGCCCGGACCAGCCGGCGCTTGAGCAATGGTGGAAGCAGATCGAGGCATGGCGCAGCGTCGATTGCCTGAAATACGACCGCACCAGTGAAATCATCAAACCCCAGTATGTGATCGAAAAACTGTGGGAATTGACGGGCGGCGATGCTTTTGTGTGCTCGGACGTGGGCCAGCATCAAATGTGGGCGGCGCAATACTACGGCTTCAACAAGCCGCGCCGCTGGATCAACTCCGGCGGCCTGGGCACCATGGGTTTCGGCCTGCCGGCCGCAATGGGCGTGAAAATGGCCCATCCCGATGAAGAAGTGGTGTGTATCACGGGCGAAGGTTCGATTCAGATGTGCATTCAGGAGCTGTCGACCTGCTTGCAGTACAAGACGCCGATCAAGATCGTGTCGCTCAACAATCGTTACCTGGGCATGGTGCGCCAGTGGCAGCAGATCTCTCACTCGCAGCGCTATTCGCATTCTTATATGGATGCCTTGCCTGATTTCGTCAAGCTGGCCGAGGCTTACGGCCATATCGGCATGCGCATCGAAAAGACGGCGGATGTCGAGCCTGCGTTGAAAGAAGCGTTGCGCTTGAAAGATCGCACCGTGTTTATGGATTTCCAGACCGACCAGGCCGAGAATGTCTGGCCCATGGTCAAGAGCGGTGGCGGCGTCAATGAGATGCTGCTCGGTTCGGAAGATCTTTAACCATTACACGGCGAACGCACACCATGAGACATATTATTTCGGTTTTGCTCGAGAATGAGCCGGGCGCGTTATCGCGTGTCGTCGGCTTGTTTTCGGCGCGCGGCTATAACATTGAAACACTGACAGTGGCGCCTACCGAGGATCGCTCGCTGTCTCGCTTGACTATCGTTTCCATTGGCTCGGACGACGTGATCGAACAGATCACGAAGCATCTGAACCGCCTGATCGAGGTGGTTAAAGTGGTTGACCTGACCGAGGGCGCCCACATCGAACGCGAGCTGATGTTGATGAAAGTGAGGGCTGTAGGCAAGGAACGCGAAGAAATGAAACGCATGGCGGATATTTTCCGCGGGCGGATTATCGACGTCACCGAAAAGACCTACACCATCGAGCTAACCGGCGACAGCGCAAAGCTTGATGCTTTTATCGAAGGGCTCGATGCGACTGCCATTTTGGAAACCGTGCGTACCGGCGGTTCTGGAATAGGTCGAGGTGAACGGATCCTGAAAGTCTGAAGGCTCCTGTTTTTACGCGGGTTTTCGGTAGCGCCTGAACCTTCAGGACCGGGCGACCGTATCACTCCATTACGAATTTATGCGAAGGAAAAAACCATGAAAGTTTATTACGACAAAGACGCCGACCTGTCCCTCATCAAAGGCCGCCAAGTCACGATTATCGGCTACGGCTCACAAGGCCATGCTCATGCGCTGAACCTGAAGGAAAGCGGCGTTAATGTCACGGTCGGCCTGCGCCGCAATGGCGCATCGTGGAGCAAGGCCGCCAATGCCGGCCTGACGGTCAAGGAAGTGGCGGAAGCCGTGAAGGGCGCCGACATCGTCATGATGCTGCTGCCGGACGAGCAAATTGCCGCGGTTTACCGTGACGAAGTTGCGGCCAATATCAAGCAAGGCGCGGCGCTGGCGTTTGCCCACGGCTTCAACGTGCATTACGGCCAGGTTGTGCCGCGTGCCGACCTCGACGTGATCATGATCGCCCCGAAAGCGCCGGGTCACACGGTGCGTTCGACCTACGCCCAAGGCGGCGGCGTGCCGCACCTGATCGCGGTGGCCCAGGATAAATCGGGCGCGGCCCGCGATGTCGCGCTGTCGTATGCTGCGGCCAACGGCGGCGGCCGTGCCGGCGTGATCGAAACCAATTTCCGTGAAGAAACCGAAACCGACTTGTTCGGCGAGCAAGCCGTGTTGTGCGGCGGTGCGGTGGAATTGATCAAGGCCGGTTTTGAAACCCTGGTTGAAGCCGGATATGCGCCGGAAATGGCTTATTTCGAATGCCTGCACGAACTCAAGCTGATCGTCGACCTGATTTATGAGGGCGGTATCGCCAACATGAATTATTCGATCTCGAACAATGCGGAATATGGCGAATACGTGACCGGCCCGCGGATCGTGACCGAAGACACCAAGAATGCGATGCGTGCGGTGCTGAAAGATATCCAGAACGGCGAATACGCCAAGAGCTTCATTCTGGAAAACGCCGCGGGTGCGCCGACGCTGCAATCGCGCCGCCGTTTGACGGCCGAGCACCAGATCGAGCAAGTTGGCTCGAAATTGCGTGCCATGATGCCTTGGATCGCTAAAAACAAGCTGGTCGATCAAGCTAAAAACTAATTATGTCGCTGCTGCGGCCACCCGCTTACAGAGGTTTTGCCGCACAGTCGACAAGTTAGGTATGATTCAGGCCGTCCCCGGTTGCAGACCTGGGACGGCTTTTTGTTATGCTGGTGTCCTGTCAGGCCTGCTTAAGTGCCGCCTGGACCAAATTTAACCGCATTTTTGTGTCTGAAGAATCCCCGAACCCATGAACTATCCGCATCCATTGATCGCCCGCGAGGGCTGGCCCTTTATCGCAATCGTCGCTTTCGTGGCGCTGCTGATCAACGCCTGCTTCGGTTTTGGCTGGGCTTTCCCGATTTGGCTGCTGACAGCGTTTGTGGTGCAATTTTTCCGCGATCCGCCGCGGCCGATCCCGACCCAGGCCAATGCGGTGCTGTGCCCGGCCGACGGCCGGGTAGTCGCCGTCGAAACCGCGCATGATCCGTATGCGGGCCGTGAAGCGCTTAAAATCAGCGTCTTTATGAATGTGTTTAACGTGCATTCGCAGCGCTCGCCGGTTGACGGCACGGTGCAGAAGGTCGAATATTTTCCGGGCGCGTTTTTTAATGCGGCGCTGGACAAGGCCTCCCTCGAAAACGAGCGTAATGCCATTGTGCTGACCACCAGCGCCGGCCAGACTGTCACCTCGGTTCAGGTGGCCGGGCTGATCGCTCGCCGTGTGTTGTGCTATACCAAGGTGGGGGCGGTCTTGGCGCGCGGTCAGCGTTACGGGTTTATCCGTTTTGGCTCGCGCGTCGACGTGTATTTGCCGCTGGGCAGCCGTCCGCGGGTTGCCATCGGCGAGAAGGTTTCGGCTTCGTCCACCGTGCTGGCCGAGCTGTAAGGCTCAAGGAGTCCTGATGGCAGCGTTCAAACCACGTCGCCCGCGCAGCAATGTTACGCCTTTGCCGCGGCCGTTTCGACGTAACCAGGCCGGCGCGGAAAACCCGCTGCTCGACCTGCGTTCCGAGCGGCAGCAACTGCTGCGCAGGCGCGGTATTTACCTGCTGCCCAATGCGTTTACCACGGCGGCCTTGTTCGGCGGTTTTTTTGCCATCGTGCAGGCGATGAATTTGCGCTTCGAGGCCGCTGCCATCGCGATTTTCGTGGCCATGGTGCTGGATGGCATGGACGGCCGGGTAGCGCGCATGACCAACACCCAAAGCGCTTTCGGCGAGCAATATGACAGTCTGTCGGACATGGTTTCATTCGGGGTGGCGCCGGCGCTGGTGATGTACGAGTGGGTCTTGAAAGATCTCGGCCGCTGGGGCTGGCTCGCCGCCTTTGTTTATTGCGCGGGCGCCGCGCTGCGCCTGGCGCGTTTTAACACCAATATCGGCTCGGTCGACAAGCGTTTTTTTCAGGGCATGCCCAGCCCGGCCGCGGCCGCGCTGATTGCCGGTTTTGTCTGGCTGGCCATCGACAATAAAGTGCCCGTCAACCTGTTCTGGCTGCCCTGGGTGGCGTTTGTGCTGACCATCTATGCCGGTATGACCATGGTGTCCAACGCGCCGTTCTACAGCGGCAAAGCGCTGGATGTGCGGCACCGGGTGCCGTTTGTGGCGATCCTCGCCGTGGTGCTGGGGTTTGTGCTGATTTCGTCCGATCCGCCGCTGATGCTGTTCGGCCTGTTCGTTTTATACGGCCTGTCCGGTTATGCCTTCTGGGGCGCTTGCGCGGTGCGGGGCCGGCCTAATCCGGCGCGCAGCGCGAGCAGCGAGGACTAGCGCCAAAGTACGGATCAAGAAGTTAAGTATTCAAGAATTTCAGGAGACAGAAATGGCAGAGAAGTTGATCATTTTCGACACAACCTTGCGCGATGGCGAACAATCGCCCGGTGCGTCGATGACCAAAGACGAAAAAATCCGCATTGCGCGCCAACTTGAGCGGATGCGGGTGGATGTGATCGAGGCCGGTTTTGCCGCCAGCTCGAATGGCGATTTCGATGCAATTCAAGCCATCGCGTCGATTATCAAGGACAGCACCGTGTGCAGCCTGGCGCGTGCCAACGACAAAGATATCCAGCGCGCAGCCGATGCCTTGAAGCCCGCCGAGCATTTCCGGATTCACACTTTTATTGCAACTTCGCCGTTGCATATGGAAAAGAAGCTGCGCATGACGCCCGACCAGGTGTTTGAGCAGGCCAAACAAGCGGTGCGTTTTGCGCGGAAATTCACCGACGATGTCGAGTTTTCGCCGGAAGACGGCAGCCGCTCCGATATGGACTTCCTCTGCCGCATCCTGGAGGCGGTGATTGCCGAAGGCGCGACCACCATCAATATCGCGGATACGGTCGGTTATGGCGTGCCCGAGTTGTACGGCGAAATGGTGCGGTCCTTGCGCGAACGGATTCCAAATTCGCATAAAGCCGTGTTTTCGGTGCATTGCCACAACGACCTCGGCATGGCCGTGGCGAATTCGCTGGCGGGCGTACATATCGGCGGCGCGCGTCAGGTCGAGTGCACCATCAATGGTCTGGGCGAACGGGCAGGGAATACGGCGCTCGAAGAAATCGTGATGGCGGTGCGCACGCGCAAGGATTATTTCGGGCTGGAGCTCGGTATCGACGCCACGCAAATTGTGCCGGCCTCCAAGCTGGTGTCGCAAATTACCGGTTTTGTGGTGCAGCCGAACAAGGCCGTGGTGGGGGCGAACGCCTTCGCTCATGCCTCGGGCATCCACCAGGACGGCGTGCTGAAGGCGCGTGACACCTATGAAATCATGCGTGCCGAAGATGTAGGCTGGGCCGCCAACAAGATCGTGCTGGGCAAGCTGTCGGGCCGCAATGCGTTCAAGCAGCGTTTGCTGGAGCTGGGCGTGGCGACCGCCAGCGAAGCGGACCTGAATGCCGCATTTGCACGCTTCAAGGAATTGGCCGACCGTAAAGCGGAAATTTTCGACGAAGATATTATGGCGATCGTGTCCGACGAGGCCGAGGCTCACGAAAACGAATACTTCCGTTTTGTCTCGCTGTCGCAGCATTCGGAAACCGGCGAACGTCCGCGGGCCCATGTGGTGTTTGCCATGGACGGGGTTGAAGCCACCGGTGACGGCGAAGGTAACGGCCCGGTCGACGCCACCTTGAATGCGATTGAAACCAAGGTCGGCAGCGGTGCCGAATTACTGTTGTATTCGGTGAATGCCATTACCACCGGGACCCAGGCGCAAGGCGAGGTCACCGTGCGCTTATCGAAGAGCGGCCGTATCGTCAATGGCGTGGGCACCGACCCCGATATCGTGGCGGCCTCGGCCAAGGCTTATCTTGCCGCGTTGAACAAGCTGCATTCGAAAGTCGAGAAGCTGAGCCCCCAGGCTTGATGCCGGGCGCTGTCGATTGACGCCAAAAAGGCGGCGGGCGTAAGCCTTGCCGCCTTTTTTACGTCCGGCCCAAGGTCGGCAAACCGGCTAACGGCGCATGCGGCCATCTTCGTGCAGCGGGTCGTCCGACTTCTGGGTGGTCTGCAGCAGGCCGTTGTTGTCGAAGTAAAAGTGGTAAAGCATGTACCAGATATTGTTCTCGGTGTAGCGATAGCTCCAGACTTGCCGCTTCATCAAGGGGAAATAGGCGGTTTCTTCCGGTTTGCCGAAATGGATCAGGACGTCGTGCTGGGTCCAGACCTGCGGTTGCGCCTGGGCGAAATTGTTGGCGGTCAGCGCTTGTTCGACATTGACCGCCACGCCGGCCGGATTGATTTCGGCCGCGGTGGTGGTTTCGCCCAGCGGCCGGGTAGGCCACATCAGGCGCCGGTCGCCGTTGGGCAGTTCATACACTTCTTTGGGCGGCCCGAGTTTGGCGACCAGCGCCGACTCGGACGCGCCGGCCTGAAATTCCTGCCAGGGATTGGCGCATGCGCCCAGGGTCAGCATGGCCGCCACGCTGACGCCGACCGATGCGGTGCGCCAGCTTAATGCGCGTTTGAGGATGATTCTTTGCATGACATGCTCCTGGGATAATCTCGATTTTTTTAATTTTGGCATGGACGGCCAATAAATGCCGGTTTAGCTGGGCGCGTGGGACCGTATGGGCGAGGTGGGCGGCGCGCAAGTGAGGCCGACATCTGCTCCAATCCGATCCATCGATCCGGGCCGCCGGTCCGGGCCGTTGGTCCGGACCGGCGGTCGAACAGGCATAGGATAAGACGGGTTTTTCGCGGTTTCGTTCGTTTGGCGGGCGGGTGGCTTGAAGTGCCTCGGCGTGGCGCTCAAAAGATTTGACCCTGTTTATTTGAATCACCCAGGCTCAAGCGGCGGCCCGGGATCGGTGGTGACGGCCGGCTACGGTTGGGGTAGGCGCAGCAGTGACTTTGTGCTATAGTTTTGGCCTGTATCAAACGTTGGCATGTGATTGGCTCATAGGTAACCCAGGGTTTGATTGCACGCCGGCTCGTTTAAATTAGCCACGGCACGGCCTTTCTTCCGTGACCGCTTGTCCAGTTTCCAAGGAAAAAACATGACTGCAGTAGCTATCAAGAAGGACGTCGTTGCGTTATACGCACGCGCCGCCAATGACACCGGTTCGCCTGAAGTGCAGGTAGCATTGCTGACCACGCGCATCAACGAACTGACCGTTCACTTCAAAGCACACATGAAAGATCACCACAGCCGTCGTGGTCTGTTGCGTATGGTGTCGCGCCGCCGTAAATTGCTCGACTACCTCAAGCAAAAAGATGCTGACCGCTATCGCTCGCTGATCGAAAAGCTTGGTCTGCGCAAGTAAGCGGTAAGTTTATCTAGAAGATGCCTGTGTCAGTTTACTGATGCAGGCATTTTGTTTTTTGTCGATTTGAGTTAGCGCTTCAGCGCTTACTCAAATCCCATGCAAAGCGGTCGATTTGAGTTAGCAATTTGGCGCTTACTCAAATCCCATGCAAAGCGGTCGATTTGAGTTGGCAATTTGGCGCTTACTCAAATCCCATGCAAGGCGGTCGATTCGAGTTGGCGCAGAGCGCTTACTCGGGTCCCATGCAAAGCTGGCGTTTGTGCATCGAGCGTGTTACGCGAATCGCTTGTAGTTCTGTGGTACCCGGTTTGAGTCCGGGGCAGGGTATTGTGTCATTCCATCAGTTCGGTCTGCCGGCGCATTCCGCGCGGTGTGTTCCGTATTGCTGGAATGGCATAAAGCTCCTCTGTCCGGCGACTCTTCCGTAGCGCTGCCGCGCCGCTATGATCCCGCGCGGCAACCGAAAAAAGGAGTCAGAATGTTCAATAAAATCGTAAAAGAGTTCCAGTGGGGACAGCATAAGGTTCGCCTCGAAACGGGCGAAGTTGCACGTCAGGCAAGCGGCGCGGTGCTCGTCGATATCGACGAAACCGTGGTGTTGGCAACCGTAGTGGCTGCCAAGAGCGCAAAGCCGGGTCAAAGCTTTTTCCCGCTGACGGTGGATTACCTCGAAAAAACCTATTCTGCCGGCAAAATCCCGGGCGGTTTTTTCCGTCGTGAAGGCCGTCCGTCCGAAGGCGAAACGCTGACCTCGCGTTTGATCGACCGTCCGCTGCGTCCGCTGTTCCCGGAAGGTTTCCTGAACGAAGTTCAGGTGGTCATTCATGTGTTGTCGATCAACCCGGAAGTGCCGGCTGACATCGCTGCCTTGATCGGCGCATCGGCCGCACTCGCGATCTCGGGTATTCCGTTCAGCGGCCCGATCGGCGCGGCTCGTGTCGCTTATATCGACAGCCAGTATGTGTTGAACCCGACCCGTTCGCAATTGAAAGAATCGAAGCTGGACCTGGTGGTTGCGGGTACCGAGCGCGCAGTGTTGATGGTTGAGTCGGAAGCCGACCAGTTGCCTGAAGATGTGATGTTGGGTGCAGTCGTGTTCGGTCACGAACAAATGCAAACCGCCATCGATGCGATTCACGACCTGGTGCGTGAAGGCGGCAAGCCCGAGTGGGATTGGCAGCCGGCCGCCAAGGACGAGGCTCTGATCAGCCGCGTCACGGCGCTGGTTGATGCCGATCTGCAAGCGGCTTACCAGATTCGTCAAAAATCGGCCCGCAGCGAAAAGCTGAAGGCCGTGTATGCGGGCGTTGCCGCCAAGCTGGCAGCAGAAGCCGCCACCAGCGGTGCGGCAGCAGCCGATAGCCAGACCGTCAACGACATCATGTTCGACCTCGAAGCGAAAATCGTGCGTAGCCAGATTCTGGCCGGCGAGCCGCGTATCGACGGTCGCGACACGCGCACCGTGCGTCCGATCAGTATCCGTACCGGCGTGCTGCCGCGGACCCATGGCTCTGCCTTGTTCACGCGTGGCGAAACCCAGGCGCTGGTGGTGGCTACCTTGGGCACCAAAGGCGATGAGCAGGTTATCGACGCGATCGAAGGCGAATATCGCGAACGCTTCATGCTGCATTACAACATGCCGCCGTTCGCTACCGGTGAAACCGGCCGGGTGGGTTCGCCCAAGCGTCGCGAAATCGGTCACGGCCGTTTGGCCAAGCGTGCTTTGGCAGCTTGCCTGCCGAGCGCGCAGGACTTCGGCTACACCATACGCCTGGTTTCGGAAATCACCGAATCGAACGGTTCGTCGTCGATGGCATCTGTGTGCGGCGGCTGCCTGGCATTGATGGACGCCGGCGTGCCGATGAAGGCGCATGTTGCCGGTATCGCCATGGGCTTGATTCTGGACGGCAGCAAGTTCGCCGTGTTGACCGATATTCTGGGTGACGAAGATCACCTGGGCGACATGGACTTCAAGGTTGCAGGTACCGCTGCCGGTATTACTGCGCTGCAGATGGACATCAAGATCCAGGGTATCACCAAGGAAATCATGCAGGTCGCACTGGCCCAGGCTCAGGAAGGCCGCATGCACATCCTCGGCAAGATGCAGGAATCCGTCACCGGTGCTCGCACCGAGTTGTCGGAATTTGCGCCGCGCATGATCACCATCAAGATCAATCCGGAAAAAATCCGCGACGTGATCGGCAAGGGTGGTTCGGTGATTCGCGCCTTGACCGAAGAAACCGGCACGACCATCGACATCTCGGATGACGGTATCGTGACGATTGCTTCGACCAGCAGCGAAGGCATGGCTGAAGCCAAGCGCCGCATTGAAAACATCACGCTCGACGTCGAAGTCGGCCAGGTGTACGACGGCACCGTCCTGAAGTTGCTGGACTTCGGCGCCATCGTCAACATTCTGCCGGGTCGCGATGGGCTGTTGCATATCTCCGAAATCGCCAATGAGCGGATCAAGGATATCAACGACTATCTTAAAGACGGTCAGGCAGTGCGCGTCAAAGTCATCCAGACAGATGAAAAAGGCCGCGTGCGTTTGTCGGCAAAAGCCTTGTTGAACGACGGTGCACCCGCACCGCAACAACCTGAGCCGGAGTCACAGTCGTAATAGCATAGTCGTAAAAGTATAGCCAGGCGTGTTGAGCGCTTGATGAACGGCCGGCCGGCTTTTGCCGGCCGTTTTTTTTATTGGTGCGCCCGAATTTTCCCGTGTCGCGCCCGGGCGGCCGTCGCGTGTCTGGGGCTGAATGAAGGGCTGGGACGGCTAGTGTTTCTGCGCCACCCTGAAGTCCGTTGTAGACTGGCGTGCCGCACGCGGTTTGAGCGTCATTTTTCCCCTCTTTTCAGGCGAACCCACAATATGAGAGCGATCGAAATTACCGAGTTCGGTGCCCCTGAAGTGCTGGTGTTGGGTGAGCGGCCGATGCCCGTGCCCGCCAAAGGCGAGGTCTTGATCAAAGTGGCGGCGAGCGGGGTGAACCGGCCGGACGTGTTCCAGCGCAAAGGTCAATATCCCGTGCCGCAGGGTGCTTCGGATATACCGGGTTTGGAAGTGGCCGGCGAGATTGTCGGCGGCGACCTGTCGGAAGGCCGCAACCCCTTCGGCCTGAAGCTTGGCGACCGGGTCTGCGCGTTGTTACAGGGCGGCGGTTACGCGGAATTTGCCACCGCGCCGCTGCAGCAATGCTTGCCGATACCCGCGAACTTGAGCGAGGTCGAGGCCGCATCGTTGCCGGAAACATTTTTCACCGTGTGGAGCAATGTCTTCGATCGGGCTCAGCTAGGCTCGGGCGAGGGCGGTCCTCATGAAACCTTGTTGGTGCAGGGCGGTTCGAGCGGGATTGGCGTCACCGCGATCCAGATCGCGAGCGCGTTGGGGTTTCGGGTGTTCGCCACCGCGGGTTCGGACGAAAAATGCAGCGCTTGCGAGAAATTGGGCGCGGACCACGCGATCAACTATAAAACCGGGGATTTTGTTGAAACGGTCAAGGCGCTGACCAATGGCCGTGGCGTCGACGTGATTTTGGATATGGTGGCGGGCGACTATATCCGGCGTGAATTGACGGCGCTGGCCGACGGCGGCCGGATCGCCTTGATTGCCTTGCTGGGCGGAGCGCTTGCCGAAATCAACTTGAGCGAAGTGTTGCGCCGCCGCTTGACGCTGACGGGCTCGACCCTGCGTCCGCGTTCGGTCGAATTCAAGGCGAAAGTCGCGGCCCAACTGCACGAGCGGGTTTGGCCGTTGCTCGAAGCGGGCAAAATCAAACCGGTGGTTTATCGCGTTTTCCCCGCCGCGGAAGCCGCGATGGCGCATCAAGTGATGGAATCCAGTGAGCATATCGGCAAACTGGTGTTGTCCTGGTGATGTTTTGCCCGGCTAAAAAACGATGGGGTTTGACCCAGGCTGGCCCGTCGCGTTAAAATCCGGGGTTTTGCGCGTTTCTAAGCGTTGCTGGCGCAAGCCAGCGGGTGATCTGGCGGGGCGGTTGCTCTGTTGCATGGGCGGCGCGGTTAAAAGCCGCGGCTCCGGCGGGATCCAGGAACCTTTAAAACCTATAAAGCCGGTAGATAAACGGCTTGAAATGAGACGGAATTCGATGCTGTCAACCAAGTTGGTAGTCGGCAACTGGAAAATGCATGGCCGGCTGAGCGACAATGCGGCGTTGCTGGCCGCAATCGCGGCGGGCCTGCCGCCCGGCGACGCCGTGCGGGTCGGCGTCTGTGTGCCGTTCCCATATTTGGCGCAAGCGCAGGCGGTATTGGCTGCAACGCCGATACAGTGGGGTGCGCAGGATGTCTCGGCGCATCTGCAGGGCGCTTATACCGGTGAGGTGTCGGCTTCGATGGCGGCCGAGTTCGGCGCCACCTTTGCCCTTATCGGTCACTCGGAGCGGCGTACCTGTCACGCCGAATGCGACGATGCGGTGGCGGCTAAAACCTTGCGCGCGCTCGATGCCGGGCTTACGCCCGTGGTGTGTGTCGGTGAAACCGATGCGCAGCGTGAGGCCGGTTTGACCGAGGCGGTGGTGGGCGCGCAGTTGCGCGCTGTACTGGCCGCCTTGTCCGCTGAGCAGGTTGCCCGCATTGTGGTGGCTTACGAGCCGGTCTGGGCTATCGGTAGCGGAAAAAGCGCCAGTGTGGCGCAGGCCCAGCAGGTGCACGCATTTTTGCGCTCGGTGCTGGCTGAAACCAGCGCGGCTGCGGCCGGTGTGGCGTTGCTGTATGGCGGCAGCGTCAATCCGGACAACGCAGCAGAATTATTTGGCGCGGCCGATATCGATGGCGGCCTGATTGGCGGGGCGTCGCTGAAAGCGGCTGATTTCCTGGCGGTGTGCGCTGCGGCGTGCGCCTGACCGGGCATAGATAACAACATACTGCGCAAGCACTCTGCATGCTTGAATCAAGTGTGCTTTTGAAACTTTAGGTGGCTGACATGTTTTGGTTAAAAACCGTACTTACCGCGTTGCAATTTTTGTCGGCGCTTGGCGTCATCGGTCTTGTGCTGATTCAGCATGGCAAGGGCGCCGATATGGGGGCCGCTTTTGGTAGCGGTTCGTCAGGCAGCCTGTTTGGTGCCTCGGGTTCGGCGAACTTCTTGTCGCGGACCACGGCGGTGCTGGCCGGGGTGTTTTTCCTCGGCACCTTGGCCTTGACCTTCCTGGGTTCGTATCATGGGACGGAGTCGGCGGGCCTGCTGGGTAGCAGTGCCGCAACTGCGCCGGTGCAAGCGCCGCTTTCGGCCGCATCGGGCACCGCGGTGTCCGCTCCGGTTGCGGCTTCGTCGTCGAGCCAGGATGTACCCAAGTAAAAATGCAGCGAGGCTGATAAATACAGGCCTTTCAGCAATTGTTAAAGTGTTTCGCCGTTGAAAAGTTTGTCTGAACACGTTACAATTACGAAGTTGTCGCGATCCAGGTAAGTAGTTCAAGAAACAAAGCCTCGAATTTCTGGATTTGCTCAATGTGCCGACGTGGTGAAATTGGTAGACACGCTATCTTGAGGGGGTAGTGGCGCAAGCCGTATGAGTTCGAGTCTCATCGCCGGCACCAAACGTATTACGATGCCAGCCGCTGGTTTATTAGCTTTCGGCTGGCATTATTTTTTCATCTTGCGATCTCGAAATTGCAAGTGTATTAAGGGCTTACGCAGATTTTCCTGGCAAGGCATGCCGACGAAGATGGTACGCCTGTACGGCGAGGAAGCATCGCGCCGCCGGGGGAATTTGCGTAAGCCCTAATGAAGTAACACCTGGTGACGCCTCCGAGGCGCATCAGTCTCTTGAACCAACCGACAGAGGATTGCCTTGAACCTCGCAGCGTATTTTCCCGTCTTGCTCTTTATTATCGTGGGCACTGGTTTGGGCACCGCGCTAGTCGGCATCGGTAAGCTACTCGGCCCCAATCGTCCGGATACCCAGAAGAACGCGCCCTACGAGTGCGGCTTCGAGGCATTCGAAGATGCGCGCATGAAATTTGACGTGCGTTATTATCTGGTCGCGATTCTCTTCATTATTTTCGATCTGGAAACCGCCTTCCTGTTCCCCTGGGGCGTTGCCCTGAAGGATATCGGCTGGCCCGGGTTTCTTTCCATGATGGTGTTTTTGCTCGAGTTCCTGCTCGGCTTTGCATACATGTGGAAGAAAGGGGCGTTAGACTGGGAGTGACCCGCAATCACTGACGGCGAATGTGGTCCGCTGTTTGTCTGGAGCAGAAAGCAAATGAGTATCGAAGGTGTGTTGAAAGAAGGTTTTGTCACGACCACAGCCGACAAGCTGATCAATTGGACGCGCACGGGATCTTTGTGGCCCATGACTTTTGGCCTGGCTTGCTGTGCTGTCGAGATGATGCACGCGGGCGCCGCGCGTTACGACCTGGATCGTTTCGGTGTCGTGTTTCGCCCCAGCCCGCGTCAATCCGACTTGATGATTATCGCCGGCACGTTGTGCAACAAGATGGCTCCCGCGTTGCGTAAGGTGTACGACCAGATGGCCGAACCACGTTGGGTCATCTCGATGGGGTCGTGCGCCAATGGCGGCGGCTATTACCATTATTCCTATTCCGTGGTGCGCGGTTGCGATCGTATCGTGCCGGTTGACGTTTATGTGCCGGGTTGCCCGCCGACGGCTGAAGCGCTGGTGTATGGCGTGATTCAGTTGCAAGCGAAAATCAAGCGTACCAATACCATTGCCCGGCAATGAATGTGGCTAAAAGCGTGGCTCAATCCATCGCGGCGAATTCATGACAAGTAAACTCGAGCTTCTCAAAACCAACCTCGAAACGGCGCTGGGCGGCCGTCTGCACAGCGTGACAGAAGCGCTGGGCGAGGTCACTCTCATCGTCAAGGCGGCGGATTACCTTGAAGTCTGTTTGTGTTTGCGCGACGATCCGTCGCTCAAATTCGCACAACTGATCGATCTGTGCGGTGTCGATTACCTCACCTACGGCGAAGGCGCCTACGAAGGTCTGCGTTTTGCCGCGGTATTGCACCTGCTGTCGATTGAGCACAACTGGCGGCTGCGCGTGCGCGTGTTTGCGCCGGACGACGATATGCCCTTGCTGGCGTCGGTGGTCGATGTGTGGAATTCGGTCAATTGGTTCGAGCGCGAAGCATTCGACCTCTACGGCATTATTTTCGACGGCCACCCCGATTTGCGTCGCATCCTGACCGACTATGGCTTTATCGGGCATCCGTTCCGCAAGGATTTCCCGGTATCCGGTTACGTCGAAATGCGCTACGACCCTGAACAAAAACGCGTGATTTACCAGCCTGTAACGATAGAGCCGCGCGAAGTAACGCCGCGCGTGATTCGTGAAGATCATTACGGTAGCGGTCTGAAGCACTAAGCATAACGTGCGCGACGACTTGCACAATAGTATCCATTGTGTACGGCATAGGGTGTGTGAAACATATCGCGGCAAAGACGGCGGACTCGGTCTGCCTGATGCCGAAAAGAACCTTAGCTAGTACGGCCGGCGGTGTTGAGTTCGGCCGGCGGTTTTGGTAGCGCCGGCCGGAATCATCAGGCCGGCGAAAACATGTTGTCGAGGCCTTGAAAATGGCGGAAATCAAGAATTACACCCTGAACTTCGGTCCCCAGCATCCGTCCGCGCACGGTGTGCTGCGACTGGTGCTTGAGTTGAACGGTGAAGTCATCCAGCGTGCCGACCCGCATATCGGGCTGTTGCATCGCGCTACCGAAAAACTGGCCGAAACCAAGACCTTTATTCAGTCGGTGCCGTATATGGACCGTCTCGACTATGTGTCGATGATGGTCAACGAGCACGCGTATGTGATGGCGATCGAAAAGCTGCTGGGCGTCGAAGTGCCGGTGCGCGCCCAATACATTCGCGTCATGTTCGACGAAATTACCCGGATCCTGAATCACTTGATGTGGATCGGCGCCCATGCGCTGGACGTCGGTGCGATGGCCGTGTTCCTCTACGCCTTCCGCGAACGCGAAGACTTGATGGACGTGTACGAGGCGGTTTCCGGCGCGCGCATGCATGCGGCCTACTATCGTCCGGGCGGCGTGTATCGCGATCTGCCGGATTCAATGCCGCAATACAAGGCTTCGAAGATCCATAACGAAAAAGCCATGACGCGGATGAACGAAAACCGCCAAGGCTCTTTGCTTGATTTCATCGACGATTTCGCCACGCGTTTTCCGTCGCATATCGACGAATACGAAACACTGCTGACCGATAACCGCATCTGGAAGCAGCGCCTGGTCAATATCGGCGTGGTCACGCCGGAACGGGCGTTGCAGCTCGGCATGACGGGTCCGATGCTGCGCGGTTCGGGTATCGCTTGGGATTTGCGCAAAAAGCAGCCGTATGAAGTGTACGGCCAGCTCGATTTCGATATTCCGGTGGGCGTCAACGGCGATTGTTACGACCGTTATCTGGTGCGTGTCGAAGAGATGCGCCAGTCGACCAGTTTGATCAAACAATGTATCGCTTGGCTGCGTAAAAACCCCGGCCCTGTCATGATCGACAACCACAAAGTGGCGCCCCCCAGCCGGGTCGGCATGAAGTCGAACATGGAAGAGCTGATTCACCACTTCAAGTTGTTTACCGAAGGCTTCCACGTACCGGAAGGCGAGGCTTATGCCTCGGTTGAACATCCCAAGGGCGAATTCGGTATTTACCTGATTTCCGACGGGGCCAACAAGCCGTATCGCTTGAAGATTCGCGCGCCCGGTTATGTGCATTTGTCCGCGCTCGACGAAATGGCGCGCGGTCACATGATTGCCGATGCGGTAACGATTATCGGCACGCAAGATATTGTATTTGGTGAGGTGGATCGGTAAATGCTCTCAACTGAAGCTCTGAAAGAAATTAATCGCGCGCTAGGGAAATACCCGGCCGATCAGAAGCAATCCGCGGTGATGGCAGCGTTAGCCATTGCACAAAGAGAGCATCGCTGGCTGTCGCCCGAAATTATCCAATTTGTGGCCGATTACCTCGAGATGCCGGCGATTGCCGTGCAGGAAGTCGCGACGTTTTATACGATGTATGAAACCACGCCCGTCGGCCAGCACAAGATCACGCTGTGCACGAATTTGCCGTGTCAGTTGCGCGATGCCGATGCGACGGCCGACTATCTGAAACAGAAACTCGGCATCGACTTCAACGAAACCACGGCAGACGGCAAGTTCACCCTGAAAGAAGGTGAATGCTTTGGCGCGTGCGGCGATGCTCCGGTGGTGCTCGTCAATAACCAGCGCATGTGCAGCTTCATGAGCCACGAAAAGATCGACCAGTTGCTTGCGGAGCTTTCCAAATGACGTCTTTGCACGATAGACACCTTAACCCCTTGATGCTGGCTGGTCTGACCGGCGACAACTGGCATCTTGAAGACTATATTGCGCGGGGCGGCTACGTTCAGCTCAAGCGTATCCTCAACGAAAAAATCTCTCCCGAACAAGTGATTGCCGACGTCAAGGCATCCGGTTTGCGGGGCCGTGGCGGTGCGGGTTTCCCGACCGGCCTGAAGTGGAGTTTCATGCCGCGCCAGTTCCCCGGGCAAAAATACCTGGTGTGTAACTCGGACGAAGGCGAACCGGGCACCTTCAAGGATCGCGATATCCTGCGCTGGAACCCGCATTCGTTGATCGAAGGCATGGCCATCGGCGCTTATGCCATGGGCATTACGGTCGGCTACAACTATATCCACGGCGAAATCTGGGAAGTCTACGAGCGTTTCGAAGCCGCGCTGGAAGAAGCGCGCGCGGCGGGTCTGCTTGGCAACAATATCCAGGGCAGCGATTTCACCTTCGAATTGCACGCGCATCATGGTTACGGCGCGTACATCTGCGGCGAAGAAACCGCTTTGCTGGAATCGCTCGAAGGCAAGAAAGGGCAGCCGCGCTTCAAACCGCCGTTCCCGGCCAGTTTTGGCGTGTATGGCAAACCGACCACCATCAATAACACCGAGACGTTTGCCGCGGTGCCGTTCCTGTTGACCATCGGACCGCAGAAATATCTTGAAATAGGCAAACCCAACAACGGCGGCACCAAGATTTTTTCGGTGTCGGGCGACGTTGAGCTGCCGGGCAACTATGAAGTGCCGTTGGGCACCCCGTTTGCGAAGCTGCTGGAACTTGCGGGCGGGATGCGCGGCGGCAAGAAGATCAAGGCCGTGATTCCTGGCGGTTCGTCGGCGCCGGTGGTGCCGGGTCAGATGATGATGGAAACCGACATGGACTACGATGCGATCGCGAAAGCGGGTTCGATGCTCGGGTCGGGTGCCGTTATCGTGATGGATGAAACACGCTGCATGGTGCGTTCGCTGTTGCGCCTGTCGTACTTTTATTACGAAGAATCGTGCGGTCAGTGCACCCCTTGCCGTGAAGGCACGGGTTGGCTGTATCGTGTGGTCAATCGTATCGAACACGGTCAAGGCCGTCCTGAAGATCTCGACCTGTTGAATTCGGTCTCCGAGAACATCATGGGCCGTACCATCTGCGCACTTGGCGATGCTGCAGCGATGCCCGTACGCGGCATGCTGAAACATTTCTGGGATGAATTTGAATACCACGTCGAGCACAAGCGTTGTCTTGTGTCGTCCCATGTTTTGCCGTCGACTATCACGCTTGAGGCTAACATCCATGGTTGAACTAGAAATAGACGGCAAGAAAGTAGAGGTCCTGGAAGGGAGTATGGTGATTCAGGCCGCGCAAGCCGCCGACACCTACGTCCCTCATTTCTGCTATCACAAGAAACTCTCGATCGCGGCGAACTGCCGCATGTGCCTGGTCGAAATCGAGAAAATGCCCAAGGCGGTGCCGGCTTGCGCCACCCCCGTTTCGGCTGGAATGATCGTCAGGACCAAATCGGACAAGGCCGTCAAGGCACAGCAATCCGTGATGGAATTCCTGCTGATCAACCACCCGCTCGATTGCCCGATTTGCGACCAGGGCGGCGAATGCCAGTTGCAGGATCTGGCCGTGGGTTACGGCAAATCGTCTTCGCGTTACAACGAAGAAAAACGCGTGGTGTTCCACAAGAGCGCGGGTCCGCTGATTTCGATGCAGGAAATGACGCGCTGTATTCATTGCACGCGGTGCGTGCGCTTTGGCCAGGAAATTGCCGGCGTGATGGAATTGGGCATGACCGGTCGCGGCGAACATTCCGAGATTCAATCGTTTGTCGGTAACTCGGTCGATTCCGAGCTGTCGGGCAATATGATCGATCTGTGCCCGGTGGGTGCGTTGACCTCCAAGCCGTTCCGTTACAGCGCCCGCACCTGGGAATTGTCGCGCCGCAAATCGGTCAGTCCGCACGATGGCCTGGGCGCCAACCTGGTGGTGCAGGTCAAGAACAATCGCGTGATGCGCGTGCTGCCGCAGGATAACGAAGCCATCAATGAATGCTGGCTGTCGGATAAAGATCGTTTTTCCTACGAAGGCCTGAATAGCGCCGAGCGTCTGACCCAGCCGATGATCAAGCAGGGCGGGGCATGGCGCGAGACCGATTGGGAAACCGCGCTGCAATATGTCAGCGCCGGCCTGAAAGATATCGCCAGCGAACATGGCGCGGATTCGATTGGTGCGCTGGTCAGCCCGCACAGCACAGTCGAGGAGTTGTTCCTGTTCAAGCAATTGGCAGCAGGCCTGGGTTCGCCCAACGTCGATTTCCGTCTGCGCCAGTCCGACTTCAGCGCAACCCAGGACGGCGCGCCTTGGCTCGGTACCGCCATCGCCGATCTGTCGACGGTCGATGCGGCACTGGTGATCGGCTCGCATCTGCGTCGCGATCATCCGCTGCTGGCAGCGCGTCTGCGGGTCGCGGCCAAAAGCGGTTCGAAGCTGGTGCTGCTGTCGGCCAGCCGCGACGACGCACTGATTCCTTCGGCCCAGCGTTTGGCTGTGGCACCGTCTGGCTGGCTGGGTGAGCTGGCGGCGATTGCAGCAGCCGTGGCCGCCGCGCGTGGGGTTGCCGTGCCGGCGGCGTTTGCCGCTGTCAGCGTCAGCGACGTGCATCGCGGTATCGCCACCAAGCTGGCGTTCGGTGAGAAGCGTGTGGTGTTGCTGGGCAATGCGGCTGTCGCGCACCCGGATTTCGCCAAGTTGCACGCCGCTGCGCAATGGATTGCCGCTGAAACGGGTTCGACCTTCGGTTTTCTGACGGAAGCCGCGAATACAGTGGGTGCGCATCTGGTCGGTGCCATGCCTGCCGAAGGCGGCCTCGACGCGGCGCAAATGTTTGCGCAACCGCGTCAAGCTTATTTGCTGTTCAACGTCGAAGCTGAACTCGATACCGCCAATCCGGCGCAGGCGCGCAGTGCGCTTGAAAAAGCCAAGATGGTGGTGGCGTTTTCCAGCTTCAAGCACAGCACCGGCACGGCCGATGTGTTGCTGCCGATCGCACCGTTCACCGAAACCGCCGGTGCTTTCGTCAATTGCGAAGGCCTGGTTCAATCGTTCAACGGCGTGGTACGGCCTCTGGGCGATACCCGTCCGGGTTGGAAGGTGCTGCGCGTATTGGGTAACCTGCTTGGTTTGGCTGGCTTTGGCTACGACACCGCCGAAGAAGTCCGTGCGGCCGCGTTGGGCGACACCGCCATCGCACCGCGTCTGTCGAATCGTGCTTCGGCCGAGCTTGCGCTCAGCACCGCGGCAACTTTGACGGCGGGCAGTTTCGAGCGCATCGCCGATGTGCCGATCTATCACGCGGACGCTATCGTGCGCCGTGCCGACTCGTTGCAGTTGACCCGTGCCGCCAAGGTTGCGGTGCAAGCGTCGCTGCCGGCCGGCTTGTTCGATCGTCTCGGTTTGAAAGACGGTGATGCGGTACGTGTACGTCAAGGTGAACTGTCGGTTGAGATGCCGGCGGCACGCGATGCAGATCTGCCGGAAACGGTGGTGCGTGTATCGGCTGCCACAGGGGCTGCCGCCGCGCTCGGCGCCATGTTCGGTGAATTGGTAGTGGAGAAGGCGTAAATAATGTTCGATACGATCAATGCTTTCGGCACAAATGTCCTCGGCGTTGCCTGGCCTACAGTGTGGGCGCTGGTCCGCATTCTGGTAGTGTCTGTGGCGCTGTTGTTGTGCGTGGCCTACCTGATTCTTTGGGAACGTAAGCTGATAGGCTGGATGCACGTGCGTATCGGCCCGAACCGCGTCGGTCCCGGCGGTTTGTTGCAGCCTATCGCCGACGTGCTGAAGCTGCTGCTGAAGGAAGTGATTCAGCCGACCCAGGCCAGCCGCGCGCTTTATTTGATTGCACCGGTGATGGCGGTGGCGCCGGCGTTGGCCGTATGGGCGGTGATTCCGTTCCAGGCCAAAGCCGTGCTGGGTAACATCAATGCCGGCTTGCTGTATGTGATGGCGATTTCGTCGGTCGGTGTGTACGGCGTGATTTTGGCCGGTTGGGCGTCGAACTCGAAATACGCGTTTCTCGGGGCGATGCGCGCCGCGGCTCAGATGGTTTCGTATGAAATCGCCATGGGTTTTGCGCTGGTGATCGTACTGATGACTTCGGGCAGCTTGAACCTGTCGGATGTTGTCTACTCGCAGCAACGAGGCATGTTCGCCAGCCACGGGATCAATTTCCTCTCGTGGAACTGGCTGCCTTTGCTGCCGGTCTTCGTGGTGTACTTTATTTCGGGGATTGCCGAAACCAACCGCCATCCGTTTGACGTGGTGGAAGGTGAATCGGAAATCGTGGCCGGTCACATGATCGATTATTCGGGGATGGCCTTTGCGCTGTTTTTCCTCGCCGAATACATCAACATGATTGTGATTTCCGCGCTGGCTGCCACGCTGTTCCTCGGCGGTTGGGATGCACCGTTCGGTTTCCTGTCGTTCTTGCCGGGTATCTTCTGGCTGGCGATCAAAGTGATCGTGTTGTTGTCGGTTTTCATCTGGGCGCGTGGTACTTTCCCGCGTTACCGGTATGACCAGATTATGCGTTTGGGCTGGAAGATCTTTATTCCTGTGAGCGTGGTGTGGCTGGTGGTGGTCGGTTTCTGGATCATGTCGCCGCTTAATATTTGGAAATAAGCATCTGGAAGTAAACGTCTGGAAGTACCCGCGACACCTGCTTGGACATATTCACGGATGAGACGATGATTACCGCTATCAGAGATTTCTTTAAAACTTTTTTGCTGGTCGAGTTGCTGCGTGGCCTGGCGCTGACCGGGCGTTATACGTTCGCGCGCAAGATCACGGTGCAGTTCCCGGAAGAGAAGACGCCGCAGTCGCCGCGTTTTCGCGGTCTGCATGCATTGCGCCGCTACCCGAACGGGGAAGAGCGTTGTATTGCCTGTAAATTGTGCGAAGCGGTGTGTCCGGCGCTGGCGATTACGATTGAATCGGAAGTGCGTGCCGACAACACTCGTCGCACCACACGTTATGACATCGATCTGACCAAATGCATTTTCTGCGGTTTCTGCGAAGAAAGCTGCCCGGTCGATTCGATCGTCGAAACCCGTGTGCTTGAATATCACGGCGAAAAGCGCGGCGATCTGTATTTCACCAAAGAGATGCTATTGGCTGTGGGTGACCGTTACGAAGAGCAAATTGCGGCGGATCGGGCAACCGATGCTCCATACCGCTAGTTGGTTATTGTCTTGGTTCCTGATCCGCAGCTTTGGGGCTAATTTTGAGATTTATGCGGGGCTTTGCGCTTTAGTATTGCTGCTCTGTGTGGCTTGGAAATTAGCGGGTGAGCTTGCGGATCGTTACGGCTTGAGTTGGGTGTTGGGTTGGATTGCAAAGATTTTTGGGAGTGTAGTGGTGGCGATCATGGTCGGTAGCTGGATCGTGTCGCCGTTGCACATATGGAAATAAGGGAAAAAGTTGCGCCACTTGCGAGTGGTGTCGGCTGTTCGAGGCTTCTACGGAAGTCCGGCCCAACGTTGAAGAAGATCCGGTAAAAATGGAATTCACGACCGTACTGTTTTATTTATTTTCACTGGCCCTTGTGGTGTCGGGGCTGAAAGTGATTACCTCCCGCAATCCGGTGCAATCGGCACTGTTTCTGGTGCTGTCGTTCTTCAGCGCCGCGGCGATCTGGATGCTGTTGCAGGCCGAGTTCCTCTCCATCTTGCTGGTGCTGGTCTACGTCGGCGCGGTGATGGTGCTGTTCCTGTTTGTGGTGATGATGCTCGATATCAATATCGACGTATTGCGCAAGGATTTCGGCAGCTTTATCCCGGTGGCGATGCTGGTCGGTGGCATTATCGTGCTGGAAATGGCACTCGTGCTGTGGCACGGTTACGGTGGCACCACCACGCCGCTGCATGATGCGGTGACGCAAGCGGCGGCCGTGACCAATGGCGAACCGATGTCGAACACGCGCCTGATCGGCAAAGTGATCTACACCGATTACATTTTCGCTTTTGAAGTTGCAGGCCTGGTGCTGCTGGTGGCGATTATTGCGGCCATCAGCCTGACCGTCAGCCATGCCAAAGATTCGAAACGCCAGGTGATCAGCGATCAGCTTAAAGTACGTCGCGAAGACCGGGTGCGTCTGGTGAAAATGAAGTCGGAAGGGGGCGAGCCGGAAGTTGCCGCGGACCAGCCGCCGACGATCCCGACCACCCCGACCGCCAAATAAGCCCAGGGCTAGAGGAACACACATGCTTACACTTGCACACTATCTGGTTCTAGGCGCGATCCTGTTTGCGATCAGCATCGTCGGGATCTTTCTGAATCGACGCAACGTGATCATTATCCTGATGGCCATCGAGCTGATGCTGCTGGCCGTCAACACCAATTTCGTGGCGTTTTCGCATTATCTGGGCGATGTGCATGGCCAGATCTTCGTTTTCTTCGTGCTGACGGTAGCCGCGGCGGAAGCGGCGATCGGGCTGGCGATTCTGGTGACGCTGTTCCGTAGTCTCGACACCATCAATGTCGAAGACCTCGACCGGCTGAAGGGTTAAAGATCAGGGTCAAAGATCGAGAGTCAAGACTCAGGTCAAGACTTGAGTTTGAGATTTGGGTTCAAGACTCGGGTTCAAGACTCAATCAAGCTTAATTTTCACGACTGTCAGCGCCAGGCTGAAGCGGCACATCGCCTCGGATCCGGCGCCAACAGGCTAAGCCCGCGGCATAAAACCCACGGGCCAATTTTCGGGTGAATCACGCAAAGCTGTTATGCCAACGACACTAAACCCCAACTTGCTGCTTGCGATCCCGCTGGCACCACTCGCAGGCTCGCTGATTGCCGGTCTTTTCGGCCGTGCGGTCGGCCGTGCCGGCTCGCACATCGTCACCATCCTGGGCGTGGCGATCGCCTTTGTCCTGTCCGCCTGGGTATTGCTCCAGGTGAATGGCGGCGCCTCGTATAACGCGACGGTGTACGAATGGATGCAGGTCGGCTCGATGAAATTCGAAATCGGCTTCCTGATCGACTCGTTGACCGCGATGATGATGTGCGTCGTGACCTTCGTCTCGCTGATGGTGCATATCTACACCATCGGTTACATGGCCGAGGACGCGGGTTACCAGCGTTTCTTCTCCTACATTTCGCTGTTCACCTTCTCGATGCTGATGCTGGTGATGGCCAACAACTTCCTGCAGTTGTTCTTCGGATGGGAAGCCGTGGGCCTGGTGTCATATCTGCTGATCGGTTTCTGGTACACCCGCCCGACCGCGATCTACGCCAATATGAAGGCCTTTCTGGTGAACCGGGTCGGCGACTTCGGTTTCCTGCTGGGCATCGGTCTGGTGTTTGCGTTTGCCGGTTCCTTGAACTACGGCGACGTGTTTGCCCACCGCAGCGCGCTGGTTGCCTTGACTTTCCCGGGTACCGACTGGAACCTGATGACGGTGATCTGCATCTGCCTGTTTATCGGTGCGATGGGTAAATCGGCACAATTTCCGCTGCATGTGTGGCTGCCCGATTCGATGGAAGGCCCGACCCCGATTTCAGCCTTGATTCACGCGGCAACCATGGTGACCGCCGGCATCTTTATGGTGACACGCATGTCGCCGCTGTTCGAACTGTCGAATACGGCCTTGTCGTTTGTCCTGGTGATCGGCGCGATTACCGCGATGTTCATGGGTTTCCTCGGCCTGGTGCAAAACGACATCAAACGGGTGGTGGCCTATTCGACCTTGTCGCAACTGGGTTATATGACGGTCGCGCTGGGTGCGTCGGCTTACCCGATTGCGGTGTTCCACCTGATGACGCATGCGTTCTTTAAAGCGTTGCTGTTCCTCGGCGCCGGCTCGGTGATCATGGGCATGCATCACGATCAGGACATGCGCAATATGGGCGGTCTGCGCAAATATATGCCGATCACCTGGATCACTTCACTGGTCGGCTCGCTGGCCTTGATCGGTACGCCGTTTTTCTCGGGTTTCTATTCGAAGGATTCGATTATCGACGCGGTGGCAAAATCGACCATCGCCGGTTCCGGTTTCGCCTACTTCGCGGTCACGCTGAGCGTGTTTATTACCGCTCTGTATTCCTTCCGCATGTATTTCATGGTGTTCCACGGTCCGGAGCGTTTCCGCAACAAGCCGTTCCCAGGCGAAGACGTCGACCATAGCAACGAACAAGTCGCCCATGCCGACGCTCACGGCGACGCGCATGGTCACGATGATCACGCCCACGGTCACGACGATCATGGCCACCACGGCGTGCATGTGCCGCACGAGTCGCCGTGGGTGGTCACACTGCCGCTGATCCTGCTGGCGATTCCGTCGGTGATCATCGGTGCGATTGCGGTCGGCCCCTTGTTGTACGGCAGCTTCTTCTCGCATGGCGTGGTGTTTGACCAAGTGATCGCGGTCGGCACCAACCATCCGGGCATGCACGACATGACCGAAGAATTCCACGGCTGGCTGATGATGGCGGTGGAGTCGGTGCAAGGCCTGCCGTTGTGGCTGGCGCTGGCCGGTGTCGTGACGGCATGGTTCTTGTATCTCAAGCGTCCTGAGCTGCCGGCGAAAATCAAAGCGGCATTCCCAGGCATCTACAAGTTGCTGGAAAACAAGTACTACCTGGACAAAATCAACGAAACCGTATTCGCAAAAGGCGCCGTCTCATTCGGCACCGGTTTGTGGAAAGAAGGTGATCAGGCGGTCATCGACGGTATCGTCAACGGTAGCGCACGCTCTGTGGCCTGGTTTGCCGGCGTGATCCGCTTCCTCCAATCCGGTTATATCTATCATTACGCGTTCGCCATGATTCTTGGTATGTTGGGGCTCCTGACCCTGTTTGTAACGCTCGGCGGCAAATAAGGCGAGGGGATAATAAAAGATGCAATCACTACCACTTCTGAGCCTGGCGATCTGGATTCCGATCGTTTTTGGCGTGCTGGTTCTATTCGTAGGTTCCGATCAAAATCCCGCTCCGGCACGCTGGTTTGCCTTGTTCGGATCGTTGCTCGGGCTGCTGGTCACGATCCCGCTGATTAGCGGTTTCGATAACGGCACCGCGGCGATGCAGTTTGTCGAACAAGCCAAATGGATCGAACGCTTTAACATCACCTATCACCTCGGCATCGACGGTATTTCGCTGTGGCTGGTGGTGCTGACGGCTGTCACCACCGTGATCGTGGTGATCTCGGCCTGGGAAGTGATCACCAAACGTGTGTCGCAATACCTGGCCGCGTTCCTGATCTTGTCCGGCTTGATGATCGGTGTGTTTTGCTCGATGGACGGCATGCTGTTTTATGTGTTCTTCGAAGCGACGCTGATCCCGATGTACATCATTATCGGGGTGTGGGGCGGACCGAACCGTGTGTATGCGGCTTTCAAGTTCTTCCTTTACACCTTGTTCGGCTCGTTGTTGATGCTGGTGGCGTTGCTCTACTTGTACACCCAGTCGCACAGCTTCGATCTCGCTACCTGGTACCAGTTGCCGCTCGGGTTCATGCCGCAAATCCTGATCTTCATCGCCTTCTTTATGGCGTTTGCGGTCAAGGTGCCGATGTGGCCGGTGCATACCTGGTTGCCGGACGCCCACGTTGAAGCGCCTACGGGCGGTTCGGTGGTGCTGGCCGCCATCATGTTGAAGCTCGGCGCTTACGGTTTTATCCGCTTTTCCCTGCCGGTGGTGCCCGACGCGAGCCATTTCCTGGCACCGGTGGTCATCATCCTGTCGCTGATCGCGGTGATCTACATCGGCTTTGTGGCACTGGTGCAAAGCGACATGAAGAAGCTGGTGGCGTATTCGTCCATCGCCCACATGGGTTTTGTCACGCTGGGTTTGTTCATCTTCAATCAGATCGGCAGCGAAGGCGCGATTGTGCAGATGATTTCGCACGGCTTTGTCTCCGGCGCGATGTTCCTGTGTATCGGGGTGCTGTATGACCGTATGCATACTCGCGATATCGGCGAGTACGGCGGGGTGGTCAACACCATGCCGAAGTTTGCCGCGTTCTCGATGTTGTTTGCCATGGCCAATTGCGGCTTGCCGGGCACCTCGGGTTTTGTCGGTGAATTTATGGTGATCCTCGGCGCGGTCAAGTTCAATTTCTGGATTGGTTTCCTGGCAGCGTTCACGCTGGTGCTGGGCGCGGCTTATACCTTGTGGATGTATAAGCGCGTCATTTTCGGCGCAGTCGCCAATGCCAACGTGGCGAAGTTGCTCGATATCGGCAAGCGTGAATTTTTCATGCTCGCCTGTCTTGCCGCACTCGTTTTGTTTATGGGCGTTTATCCGAAACCCTTCACCAATGCTATGCACGAATCAGTGGCGAACCTCCTCTCCCACGTCGCGCAGTCCAAGCTGCCGCAGTTGTCGGCGCAATAATAAAGAGCGGAGGATTTAAAACACCATGCAAAACGCCAATATTTACCCTCTGCTACCCGATGCCTTGCTGATGCTGGCAGTCGTCGTAGCGTGGCTTAACGACACCTTCGCCGGCGACGCCGGCCGTAAGCTGACCGCCGGCATCGCGCTGTTTTCGACGCTGATCGCCGCGGTCTGGTACGGTGTGCTTGCCACCGATCCGCACACCTACTATTTCTTCACGAATATGTATGTGGTCGATCCGTTCGCCAACCTGATGAAGGCGTTTGTGACGCTGGCTTACGCGGTCAGCATCGTCTACTCGCGCAAGTACCTTGAAGCACGCGACCTGTTTCGCGCCGATTATTACCTGTTGGGCATGTTCTCCTTGCTCGGCCAGTTGGTGATGATTTCGGGCAACAACTTCCTCACCTTGTACCTGGGCCTCGAACTGATGTCCTTGTCGCTGTACGCTGTGATTGCTTTGCGCAAGACCAGCCCGGTGGCCAACGAAGCGGCCATGAAGTATTACGTGCTGGGCGCCATCGCCTCCGGCTTCACGCTGTACGGTATTTCGATGGTGTATGGCGCGACCGGCTCGCTGGACCTGGGCGAAGTTTTCCGCGCTATCAGCTCGGGCCGGATCGACACCGCGGTGCTGTTGTTCGGCGTGATCTTTATCGTCGCGGGTATCGCCTTCAAGATGGGCGCCGTGCCTTTCCATATGTGGGTGCCGGATGTGTACCAGGGTGCGCCGACCGCCATGACCTTGCTGGTCGGCGGCGGCCCGAAGCTGGCGGCGTTTTCCTGGGGCTTGCGTTTCCTGGTGGTCGGTTTGCTGCCGCTGGCGGTGGATTGGCAGCAGATGCTGGTGATTCTGGCCGCGCTCTCGCTGATCGTCGGTAACATCACCGGTATTGTGCAGAAGAACGTCAAGCGGATGCTGGCATATTCGGCGATTGCCAATATGGGCTTCGTGCTGCTGGGCCTGTTGTCGGGCGTGATCGACGGCAAGGCCTTGGGTGCCGCCGATGCCTACGGTTCGGCAACCTTCTACGGCATTACCTATTTGCTGACCACGTTGGGCACCTTCGGCATCGTGATGTTGATCTCGCGCCGTGATTTTGAGGCCGACAATATCGACGACCTCAAAGGCTTGATGAAACGCAGCCCGGTGTTCGGCTTGGTGATGACGCTGTTTATGTTCTCCCTGGCCGGGATCCCTCCGCTGGTGGGTTTCTACGCCAAGTTGTCGGTGCTGACGGCGACCATGAACGCCGGCTTGACCTGGTTGACCGTGCTGGCCGTGATCACTTCTTTGTTCGGTGCCTTCTATTACCTGCGTATCGTCAAACTGATGTGGTTCGACGAACCGGTTGATACCAGCCCGCTTGAAACCACGCTGTGCGCGCAAGCGTTCATGCTGCTCAACGGCTTGGCGATCATCGCCCTGGGTATTTTCCCCGGCGCCTTGATGACCTTGTGCCAGCACGCTTTGCAACTCAGCTTCTTCAAGCTTTAAACCGTTGTAATAAACGGCTTAATTAAGCTGCTTTAATTAAGCCGCTTTAATCACTTAGTGGAATCGGTCTCAATGTCGGCAGCGGGTTGGTTTATCGTGTTAGTGGCACTGTTCGGTGCCAATCTACCGTTTTTTAATCAGCGCCTGTTTGCGCTGATAACGCTGCCCTCGGCCGCCCCCGCCGGCCGCAAGTCAGGCTGGTTGCGGCTGCTTGAGCTGATTGTGTTGTATTTTGTGGTTGGCGGCTTGGGTTATGTGCTGGAGTCACGAGCCGGTAATGTGTTTGCGCAAGGATGGCAGTTCTACGCTATCAGCTTCAGTCTATTTTTGGTGTTTGCCTTCCCTGGCTTCACCCTCAGATACCTCGTCAAACATCGCTAAACGTTATCGGAGGCTCGGATGCCGGATCTACACCAGGTGAACCTAGCCGACCCAGAAGCCGATAAGGGCTTGATCGAAATCCAGACCTCAAGCGTGACTGTCTATAAAGGAAATTTCCTGACGGTCATGCGCGACGGCATCCGTTTGCCCGACGGTAAATCCGCCACGCGCGAATATATCGATCACCCAGGCGCGGTGATGATTATCCCGCTGCTCGACGATGGCAGAGTGTTGCTGGAGCGCCAGTACCGCTATCCAATCGGTCAGGTGATGATCGAATTTCCGGCGGGCAAGCTGGACGCCGGCGAAGACCCTCTGGCATGTGCCGCACGTGAATTACGCGAAGAAACCGGATATACGGTGCGCGAGTTTTTCTTTATCACCCGGATTCACCCGGTGATCTCATCCTCGACCGAAGTCATCGACATCTATCTGGCTCGCGGATTGACGGCAGGCCCCAGCGATCTTGACGACGGCGAATTCCTGGAAACCTTCAAAGTTGAGGTCCGCACTTTGCTGGATTGGGTTCGTTCGGGCAAGGTCAGCGACGTCAAAACCATCATCGGCACGTTCTGGCTCGAAAAACTGCTGTCGGGTAGCTGGGGGCTGGGCCCCATCCTCACGGTTTAATTACCGCGGGAGAGCTCGCAGCGGGGCGGCCCCGGCCAGCCATCCAGGAGATTCCTGCCCGGCCAAGGCGTTCTGGAGTGAAAACTCCGTATGAGAAGCCCCGAATGCTGTTGCGGCACGCTGCGCCGGTCCCTGCGTCCCTTTCCTGACCGCAAAGCGCATGCCTCGACCGGCCCGGGCTTTTCCCAAACGCGTAACGATAGCGTTACGCGATTTCACGCCACGCGCTAGAATGCTTATCAGTGCAGGGTGCCGCGCTATGCACGGCCTAGTCGCACACCTCCTTGCCGAATTCCATTTCGGCGCCGCCGTCCGGCTTGCCCAGGCTCAGTATGAAAGTTCTTGATTTGTGTTGTGCCAACCAGCATCGTTTTGAAGGCTGGTTTAAATCCGAAGATGATTTCGAGTCGCAGATGGCCCGCGACCTGATCGGCTGCCCGTTGTGTAATTCGACGGCGGTGACCCGTATGCTGTCGGCGCCGCGCTTGAATTTGTCGGGTGCCAGCGCGCCCGAAACCGCCGTTCCAGGCGCCGCCCGTGTGCCCGCGGTTACCTCCGGGCCTGCCGCGCAGGCGATGGGCCGAGCCCAGGCGGCCTGGTTTGCCGCTGTGCGTCAGATTGTCGAAAAATCTGAAAATGTGGGCGAGAGATTTGCCGACGAAGCGCGCAAGATGCATTATGACGAGGCGCCGGTGCGTAACATCCGCGGCGTGGCCAGTCGCGACGAAATGCACGAATTGCTTGATGAAGGCATTGAAGTCTTGCCTTTGCCGATTCCCGAAGCGTTGAAAGATCCGCTACAGTAAGCCGCATATGGAGCGTCGGGCAGCACAAATCGATAAAGGTCACAGAATCAATCTGTATGTCGGTGGACTTTAGACCATTTATCCCTACATCAGCGGCCAAGCTCAATGACACGTAAAAGCTACTTCGAAGATTTTTTGGTTGGCGCTACCTTAAGTCTGGGGGAACACACCTTTTCCCAAGACGAGATGATCGCATTCGCGGAAAAATTCGATCCGCAGCCGGTTCACATCGACCCTGACGCCGCGCTCAAATCCGATTACGGCGGCCTGATCGCAAGCGGTTTATATACGTGCTCGGTAATGATGGGCATGCTCACCAGGCAGGTGTTGCTGGACTCGTCAGCCATGGGTTCCACCGGCATCGACGAAATTCGTTGGCTCAAGCCGGTACGGCCGGGCGACACCATGACGGTGTCACTGGTGATCGAAGGCGCGCGCCTGTCGCATACCCGCTTCGATCGCGGGGTGATTGTGATGCGCTGGGACGGTGCCAATCAGCATGGCGAACAAGTGGTGTATGTGCGGGCCAAACTGATGTTCGGCCGCCGCCCACCGCCTGCCATGGACAGCCTTTTGGTCTGAACGCCCGCTTGGCGCACCGCCGGCGACGCCGCGCAGCAAGTCCCTTTTGGGGGCGCCGCGCAGCAAGTCCCTTTTAGGGGCGCCGCGCAGCAAGTCCCGTTTGCGGACGCCACGACTGGAAAACATCGCTCAGGCAACATTGTTCGAGCAACATCGCGGATAGGATAGGGCATGCGGGAATTCGATAACGCCGATGCGCTGGTCAAGTCGGTAGGGCAAGAAGTGGCGGTCAGCGCATGGGTCGAGGTCGAGCAGCATGCGATCAATCAATTTGCCGATGCCACGGGCGATCACCAATGGATTCATGTCGACCCTGAACGTGCCAAACGCGAGTCGCCGTTCGGCGCACCGGTCGCGCATGGCTTTCTGACCGTCTCCTTGATTCCCGCTTTATTACAGCAAAGCGTGAACATCGCCCAGCGCATGGGATTGAACTACGGCCTGAATAAAGTCCGCTTCCCCGCGCCGGTGCCGGCCGGCAGCCGGGTTAGAGCCCGCTTTACGATTCAAGCCGTGGACCAGGTGGGGGATGCCGCCCAGCAAGTTCCGTCTGGGGGCGTGGCGCAGCAAGCGCCTGCCGCTGCCATCAGCCAGGTGACCTGGGTCATCACAATGGAATGCGAGGGTAGCGAGAAACCGGTTTGCATCGCAGAACTGATTACTCGGCACTACCACTGACCTGGCGCGGCCAGCAACCGAGACGGGCTTTGCTTCGCCGCTTTGAGCTAGGCCGCCCAGCCCTTGGCCTCAAGCAGGCTTTCCAAATGCCTTCGGGTCAATTCTAATCAAGCTGAATCAAGCCGGTTTGCCGCCCGTGCCGTACTGGGTCGCACCAAACAAGATCTCACGCGCTTTGTCGTCCACCAAGGGCTTGCGCAAATTGGCCAGCACCTCAACCCCGCGCTGCACCGCGGGACGCGCGGCGATGGTTTCATGCCATCTCTGCACGTTGGGAAACGCACTGAGCTCAATGCCCTGATTGCTCCAAGAACGGGTCCAGGGAAAAGTCGCGATATCGGCGATGGTATAGGTTTCGCCCGCCAGATAAGCATGCCGGCCAAGCTGGCGATCCATCACACCATACAGCCGGCGCGTTTCGTTGGTGTAGCGGTCGATCGCATACGCGATCTTTTCCGGGGCATAAATGCGGAAATGGTGAGTCTGGCCCAGCATCGGCCCGACGCCGCCCATCTGGAACATCAGCCACTCAATGGTGGTGTAGCGCGCGACCGGGTCGGTCGGCAGGAATTTTCCGGTTTTTTCCGCCAGATATTGCAAAATCGCGCCCGACTCGAACAGCGACAACGGCTTGCCGCCTGGGCCATCGTGGTCGGTAATGGCGGGAATCTTGTTGTTCGGACTGATTGCCAGAAACTCAGCCTTGAACTGGTCGCCGGCGCCGATGTCGATCGGATGAGCACGATATTCCAGTCCGCACTCCTCCAGCATAATGTGGATTTTGTGCCCATTGGGCGTCGGCCAGCTATAGACATCGATCATGACAACTCCTGACGATACATGTTGCGCCGACGGCCAATGACGGCGTCGGTCGGAGTGGAAATTAGAGCATAGATCGGGGAGTGCTGCAGGAGGGCCACGCTACGACCATTTCCCCAATTCCAGCTTGGCAATCGCCCCCCGATGCACCTCATCCGGCCCATCCGCCATCCGCAAAGTCCGCGCACTGACATACGCATAAGCCAGCGGAAAATCGTCGCACATGCCCGCTGCACCGTGGGCCTGGATTGCCCAGTCGATCACTTCGCAAGCCATGTTCGGCGCCACCACCTTGATCATGGCGATCTCGCCGCGCGCGCCTTTGTTGCCGACGGTGTCCATCATGTAAGCGGTTTTCAAGGTCAGCAGGCGGGCTTGTTCGATCTTGCAGCGGGCCTCGGCGATACGCTCCTGAGTGACCGATTGCGCGGCGATCGGCTTGCCGAATGCGACGCGTTGCAAGGTGCGTTTGCACATCAATTCGAGGGCGCGCTCGGCCAGTCCGATCAGCCGCATGCAATGATGGATGCGGCCCGGTCCGAGCCGGCCTTGGGCGATTTCGAAGCCGCGCCCCGGGCCCAGCAGTAGATTGGCGGCGGGTACGCGTACGTTTTCCAGGGTGATTTCCATATGGCCGTGCGGTGCGTCGTCGTAACCGAATACGTTGAGTGGACGGCGCACCGTGACGCCTGCGGTATTGGCCGGTACCAGTATCATCGATTGCTGGGCGTGACGCGCGGCGTGCGGGTCGGTTTTGCCCATTACGATATACACCGCACAGCGCGGGTCGCCGGCGCCTGACGACCACCATTTGCGGCCATTCACAATGTAGTCGCCGCCGTCGGCCACAATGCTGCATTCGATATTGGTGGCGTCCGACGAGGCCACGTCGGGCTCGGTCATCAGGAATGCCGAGCGAATTTCGCCGCGCAACAGCGGTGCCAGCCAGGTGTGCTTTTGCGCCTCGCTGCCGTAACGTTCCAGCGTTTCCATGTTGCCGGTGTCGGGCGCGTTGCAATTAAACACCTCGGGGGCCCACGGTACCCGGCCCATGATTTCGCACAAGGGCGCATATTCGAGGTTGCTCAAACCCGCTCCGCGTTCGGAGTCGGGCAAAAACAAATTCCATAGACCGGCAGCTTGCGCCTGGACTTTGAGCTCTTCGATCATATGCGTGGGTAACCACGCATTGCCGGCCGCGCGGTTGCTTTCGATTTCCGCATAAAAACGCGCTTCGTTCGGATAGATATGGCTTGCAAAAAAATCGAGCAGACGGGTGCGCAGGGCCTGGACTTTGGGGCTGTAATCGAAATGCATCAATCACCTCGTGGGTTTGGGTTGTTCGGGCAGGCGCTTATGCGGCCAACTTATGCGGCCAACTGCGCATAACGCCAGGCCAGTTCCGCCATCGGCCGCGCGCTATCTCCGGCTGCACGAGCCTGAGTGCTGGATGCCGTGCCGTCGACCACGCGGCGGGCGATGCCTTGCAGGATGGCGGCGATGCGAAACATGTTGTATGCCAGATAAAAATGCCAGTCGCCCACAATCCGGCGGCCGGTGCGTTCGCAATAGCGGGCGATATAGTCGGCTTCGTCGGGAATCCCCAGTGCTTGCCAATCGAGCCCGGCGATACCGCGAAATTGTCCGGAGCTGACGTGCCAGCTCATGCAATGATAAGCAAAGTCCGCCAAGGGGTCGCCCAGGGTCGACAATTCCCAATCGAGCACCGCCAGCACGCGTGGCTCGCTGGGATGGAAGATCAGGTTGTCGAGGCGGAAATCGCCATGCACCACGGCCACGGGTTCATTGATTTGTTGTGGGATGTGCTGCGGCAGCCAATCGATCAGAGCGTTCATGGCGGCAATCGGCTCGGTTTCCGAAGCCAGATATTGACGGCTCCAGCGGCCGATCTGGCGGCCGAAATAATTGCCCGGTTTGCCGTAGTCGGCAAGGCCCGCAGCATCCACATCAACCGTATGCAGCGCGGCAATCACGCGATTCATTTCTGCGTAAATCGCGCTACGTTCGGGCGGTGTCATGCCGGGCAGACTTTGATCCCATAACACTCGGCCCTCGATATATTCCATGATAAAAAAAGCGCGGCCGATGACCGACTCGTCATCGCACTGGGCGATCATGCGAGCCACCGGCACGCCGGTATCGGCCAGCGCCGCCATCACGCGATATTCGCGCTCGATGGCATGGGCCGAGGGCAGCAGCTTGGCGACCGGGCCCGGTTTGGTCCGCATCACGTAAGTGCCGCCCGGGGTCGTCAGTTTATAAGTCGGGTTCGACTGGCCGCCGGCGAACATCTCGCTGGCGAGCGGCCCCTCGAATCCAGGCACATGCTGGCGCAGCCAACGCTCCAGCGCGGCGCTATCGAACTGATGCTGCGGCGTGACCGCGCGGGTACCCTCGAATGCGGAAAAATCCTGGGTCATCGTTTTCTCCGCAACTTAATAGCGCGCCGGGCGTTTTTCGAGGAAGGCGGTAATGCCTTCGAGGCCGTCGCGGTGAAACAGCGATGCCACAAAACAATCGCGCTCGCTGATCAAATGGTCGGCCAGGGTTTGGCTGTCGGCTTGTTCGATCAAGCCTTTCATACGTGCCACCACCGCCGGCGAGATTTGCGCCAGTTGCTCGGCCCAGGCCACGGCGGCATCGCGCGCGGTGCCCGGTTTGACGATGCGATTCACCAGACCGGTCTGGTGCAGCCGCTCGGCGCTGACCGGTTTGCCTTCGATCAGAATTTCCGTGGCCAAAGCCCGTGGCAGGCTGCGGCTTAAAAACCAGGAGCCGCCGCCATCCGGCGTCAGCCCGACCCGGGCATACGCCATGACAAATTTGGCATTGTCGGCGGCCACCATCATGTCGCAAGCCAGAGCCAGGGAAAATCCCGCACCGGCCGCGGCGCCTTCGACGGCCGCGACAACCAGCTTGGATGAAGCGCGAATAGTGCTGATCCAGGCACCCAGCAGATCGATGCTTTGCGCTTGTACCGCGCGCTCTTGGGTGCGGTTTTCCAGCAAGCGGTTGAGGTTGCCGCCGGCACAAAAAAAATCGTCGGCGCCGGTAAGCACCACGGTGCGGATCGACGTGTCGCGTTCGGCCCGGTTAAACGCTTCGATGCCCGCGGCATACATGTCCGGGTGCAGGGCATTACGCACGCCGGGGTTGGACAGCGTCAGGATCAGCGTGCTGTCATCTTGCTCGGAGAGTAATTCTGCTGCCATGGGGACGCCTCAATGGGAATGCATCAAGCTTCTTCGACGGTGAGTGACAAGCCGAGCTGAGCGCGGCGCATCAGCCAGGGCGACGGACGATAACGCGGGTCGCCCGAAAGCGCCTGCAGGTTACGCAAGATCAGCAGGATTTGCGCGGCACCCAGGGCGTCGCCCAAGGCGAGCGGCCCCATGGGGTAACCGAGCCCGAGCGTCACCGCGAGATCGATATCTTGCGGGGTGGCGATACGTTGTTGCGCGATATCGCAACCGATATTGACGATCATGGCGATCACCCGTTGCGCGACGAAGCCGGCCGAGTCGCGGATCACCGTGACAGGTGTGCCGTCGGAGGCAAATAAGGCATGCGCCGCGTCGCTCGATACGTGGGTGGTTGCCGGGTTGGTCATCAGCGTGCGACGCCGGCCATGGGCGAACGGCAGCAGGGCATCGATCGCCACCGTGCGGGTCGGGTCGAGGCGCTCGCCGACCGCGGCACTGGTGGCGTCCAGTCCAAACGGCGTGACCACGATCAGCGAGTCGGGCGAGGGGTGTTCGCCGTCATCGAGTTGCGCGCCGCTGGCACGGATGACTTCGCGCACCGCATCGTGAGCGGCCGGCTGGACCCGGCTGACCCAGGTGCGGGCCGGCAGGGTGAAGGGCGCCAATAACTCCGGGGATGGCAGCGGGCGGCCATCGTCGCCATAGGTGTAAAAGCCCGCGCCGGTTTTGCGGCCCAACAAACCGCCGGCCAGCCGGATGGCGGTGATCGGCGATGGCCGGAAGCGCGGTTCCTCGTAAAACTGATGGTAGATCGATTCCATCACCGGATGCGACACGTCGAGCGCGGTCAGGTCGAGCAGTTCAAACGGACCGAGCTTGAACCCCGCTTGCTCGCGCATGATGCGGTCGATATCGGCAAAACTTGCCACTCCTTCGCTGGCGATGCGCAGGCCTTCGGTATTCATGCCGCGCCCGGCATGGTTCACCAGAAAGCCCGGCATGTCCTTGGCGCGCACGGGGGTATGCCCCATCGTCCGCACCAGTTGCAGCAGGGTTTCGGTGGTCTGTGGCGCGGTACGCAGGCCGTCGATCACCTCGACCACTTTCATCAGCGGCACCGGATTGAAGAAATGCAGTCCTGCGACCCGCTCAGGCAGTTTGCAGGCTGCCGCCAGCGCGGTAATGGATAACGAGGAGGTGTTCGATGCCAGCAAGCAAACCGGGCTGACGATGGTTTCGAGTTGCTGCAACAAGGCGCATTTGATCTCGATCTTTTCGACGATGGCTTCAATCACTGCATCGCATACTGAGAGTTCGTCGAGTGCGGCGCAGGGTTTGAGACGCGCGAGGGCTGCGTCGGCATCGTCCTGGGTCAGCCGGCCCTTGGCGATCATGCGCTCGAACAGGGCCGCCAACGTGGCACGCACGCCCGCCGCGGCTTCCGCGTTGTTATCGTAAAGATAGACATGGAGACCGGCAAGCAGGGCGATCTGACCGATGCCGCGACCCATGGCGCCGGCACCGACGATGCCCAGGGTATGTATCGAGTTTTCACTTGTTGTCATGACGGGTTGCGGGAGGCAGAATGAGTTGAACACCACAATAGCACGGGCGTACGGTTTCACTCAGTGGTGACATACCCGCTGCCATGCCGATTTTTCTACAATAATGAGCCTGACGAAGGAGACGCCGATGATCAAGCTGTGCGGGTTCGCCATGTCGAACTATTACAATAAAGTCAAATTTGTTCTGTTGGAAAAAGGCATTCCCTTTGAGGAAGTGTGGCTCACGCCGGCCCAGGATGAAGCGACCTTGTGTCGTACCGCGTTGGGCAAAGTGCCGTTTATCGAAACCCCGCAGGGGACGCTGACCGAGTCGCAAGTGATCGTCGATTACCTGGAAGCGGTATACCCGGCGCATCCGCTGTTGCCGTCGGATCCGTTTGCCGCGGCCAAGCAGCGCGAGCTGATCACCTATATCGAATTACACCTTGAGTTGCTGGCGCGCGAGTTGTACGGACAAGCTTTTTTCGGCACCGAAGGCCACGAGCATACGCGCAAGCGGATTCAGAAAAAATTGCCGCGTCACGTCCAAGGCTTTTTGCGCATTGCCACCTTTGGACCCTACCTGGGCGGCGAAACCTTCGGTTTGGCCGATATCGTGGCGTCGATTCATTTCCCGCTCATCGGGCTCGCCACCAAAGCGGTTTTTGGCACCGACTTGCTGCTCGATTCGGGTCTGGACTGGAAACCCCACGCCAAACTTGTCGGCCAACGTCCGGCGGCGCAAAAGGTGGCGGCTGACCGGCAGGCGCTGGTGGAGAAAAACAAAAAAGCCGCGTGTTGAGTGCTGCGGCTTCGGGGTAGCCCGGGGCCAGATCGCCCTGGTGCAAAAGCCTAGGCGATGCACGATCCGATGGCGTTGCTGCCGGGCCGGTCGTGGCGACCAAGCCGCAGCGCAGATCAGCCTCAGATTTTAGCCAAACGCTGTAATGCCAGCGCCAGCGTTTCCTCACGTTTGGCAAAACAAAAACGCACCACACCCGATTCCCGACCGGCCTGATAAAACGCCGAAACGGGAATCGCCGCGACCCCGATTTCGGCCGTCAGCCACTGCGCAAAATCGGCTTCGGGCAAGTCGCTGATGGCGGAATAGTCGACGCATTGGAAATAAGTGCCGGTACAGGGCAGCAATTTAAAGCGGGTGTCAGCCAGCCCGGCGCGGAAATAATCGCGCTTTTGCTGGTAGAACGCCGCTAACTCAAGATAGGGCGCCGGGTTCTCCATATACGCGGCGAGCCCATATTGCATCGGCGTATTGACGGTAAATACATTAAATTGGTGCACCTTGCGAAATTCCGCCGTCAAGGCGCGCGGCGCGGCCACATAACCGACTTTCCAGCCGGTCACATGATAAGTTTTGCCGAAGCTTGAAATGACAAAACTGCGCCGGGCCAGGTCGGGGTAGCGTGCGATGCTTTCGTGCCGCACGCCGTCGAACACCATATGTTCGTAGACCTCGTCGGCGCAAATCAGGACATCGGTGCCGCGCAATATCTCCTCAAGCTTATGCATATCGGCTTCACGCCAGATGGTGCCGGTCGGATTGTGCGGCGTATTCAGCATGATCAGCCGGGTTTTGGGCGTGATCGCCGCGGCAATCCGCTCGAACGGCAGGGCATAGTCGGGGGCGTCCATTGCCACCAATACCGGTACCCCGCCGGCCAATTCGATCGAAGGCACATAACTGTCGTAGACCGGTTCGATCACAATCACTTCGTCGCCCGGATGCACCACCGCCAGCACCGTGGTAAGCAAGGCCTGAGTCGCCCCCGCCGTGACCGTGATCTCGTGCTCGGCGTCATAACGATAGCCATACAGCGCCTCGATCTTGCTGGCAATGGCCGTGCGTAAGGCCGGCACTCCCGCCATCGGCGGATACTGGTTGTGGCCCGAGCGCATCGCCTCGGTCACGGCATCGACAATGGCCGGGTCGCAATTGAAATCGGGGAAACCTTGGCCGAGGTTGACGGCGCCTTTTTGTGCCGCGAGCGCCGACATCACGCTGAAAATCGTGGTGCCGACATTGGGCAGGCGAGAATTCAACAAAGGGGTAGCGGGATGGGGTGCGTTCATGGCTGCGTCAATAAGGGGGGGAGCCGGCGGAATGACGATTGTAATCGAGTCTGAGTTTTTGCTGCACTCGCAGGTGCGCTGTGCTTACACGTCGGCGCTGGCGGCGAGACCGCAGGCTGCGACGAAACTGGCGGGCACCCCGATCTTGAAACCAAAATCGCGGGCGGTGCGGCGCGACAATTTGAGCAGAGCCCGGTCTTTCGACACCAACCAGTCGGCGCGTGCCGCTTGCGCCAGTTCCAGAAACTTCTGGTCGTCCCGGTCCCGGCACTTGGGCAATACCGCTTGAGTGTCCTGCGCGACCCACTCCAGCGGCTGCGACAGCCGGCTCACGCGGGCCAGCGCCTGTTCGCGGTCGATCGCGCGGTGAGCGAATTGCGGGTAGTCCAGCACGTAGGTCAATTCGGCCAGACAGCGCGCATCGATCAACGCGCGCAGGCGCCCGGACTCAAGCGCGGCGACGATAGGGCGCGATACCGGGTCGTCGAAGACCAGAATGTCGATCCAGATATTTGAATCGAGAATCACACGGCAGGCAGGCCAGTCAAGGTTTTCGGCGGATTCGGCGAAATCTGGCCGGGCGGCGGAATTTGAATCGGTCACGGAGTCGGGCACCATTCGTTAGAATAAAGGCTTATTCGTTTTGCGGACCTCTATGATAATCGTACTCTCGCCGGCCAAATCGCTCGATTACGAGACGCCGGCACCGGTCAAGCATCACACCTTGCCCGATTTTGTGCCGGATTCGGCTGAACTGATCGCCGCACTCCGTACCTTGAGTCCGCCGCAGATCGCCGATTTGATGAAAATCTCCGACCCTTTGGCGCAACTGAACTTCGAGCGTTACGCCAGTTGGGTCGAAGAATTCGACAGCACCAATGCCAAGCAGGCTATTTTTGCCTTCAACGGCGACGTGTACGAGGGGCTGAATGCCTCCACCTTGCCGGAACCGGCACTGAAATACGCGCAAAACCATATCCGTATCCTGTCCGGTTTGTATGGTTTACTCAAACCGCTGGACCTGATGCAGCCGTATCGCCTCGAAATGGGGACACGTTTCCAGAATGCCCGCGGCCGCGATTTGTATGGCTTTTGGGGCGAGCGCCTGACGCATGCGCTGAATACTCAACTGGCGGCCAAAGGGGGGCCGCGTCCGGTGCTGGTGAATCTGGCATCGGAGGAATATTTCAAATCGGTCAAACCCAAATTGCTGACGGTGCCGGTCGTGACGCCGGTATTTGAGGACTGGAAAAATGGCCGGTATAAAATCATCAGCTTTTACGCCAAGCGCGCGCGCGGCCTGATGGCACGTTACGCTGCGGTGAATCAAATTACCGATGCGCGCGATTTACTCGGCTTCGATAGCGAAGGTTATGTTTTCGATGCGGAAATTTCAAACCCGTCGAGCTGGATTTTTCGCCGCCGCCTCGAATGAGGGGCTATGTTGCACCGTCCGCCGGTCGACCCGCAGCGGGTGCCGCCGGGTACGGCCGGTTGATTTTTGATTGACTACTACGCTTGAGCCGCAGGCACAACCTGCTCCGGCTCAAGCGGCTTACATCCCTTTATCCAAGGTTATGCAATGAATACCTCTACCGCCGTCAGCCCAGCGCTGCGCATTACCAGCCAGTTCGATGCCGGTGCCATCGAAGTTTTATCGTGCGAAAACCCAGGCGCGATCAGCCTGAAAATCCGCCCCGATACCCAGGCCGAGTTCGCCCAATGGTTTTATTTCCGCCTCACCGGCGCGGCCGGCCAGGCTTGCCGGATCACTTTCGAAAATGCCGCGGAATGCGCGTTTGCCGAAGGTTGGCGCGGTTATCAGGCGGTGGCCAGTTATGACAAGCAGCACTGGTTTCGCGTGCCGACATCCTACGACGGCCGGGTCATGACGATTCAACATCAACCCGAACATGCCAGTATTTATTATGCGTATTTCGAGCCCTACAGCGAAGAGCGTCATACCACTTGGCTGGGATCGCTGCAGCATCTGCCGGGCGTCACGCTGACGGATCTCGGTGCGACGGTGCAGGGCCGGCCGATGACAGTGGTCACGGTAGGAACCCCCACGCCGGCCAAAGCGCGCATCTGGATTATCGCGCGCCAGCATCCCGGCGAGACCATGGCGGAATGGTTTGCCGAAGGTTTGCTCAAACGTTTGACCGGGCAGGGCGATTGGGCGGGCGACCCGGTGGTGACGCGTTTGCGCGAGCAGGCGGTGTTTTATATCGTGCCGAATATGAATCCCGACGGTGCGGCACTGGGCAATTTACGCACCAATGCCCGCGGCGCCAATTTAAATCGCGAGTGGATGCAGCCCGATGCCCAGCGCAGCCCGGAAGTGTTGCTGGTGCGCGATGCGATCCATGCGGCCGGGTGCGACATGTTCTTCGACATTCACGGCGACGAAGCATTGCCTTACGTGTTTGTCGCCGGCAGCGAAATGTTGCCGAACTTCGATGAGCGCCAGAAGCGTGAACAAAGTGCTTTCGTCGATTTCTTCCGCGGGGTCAGCCCCGATTTTCAGACGAAGTACGGTTATTCCAGCGACAAGTATCGCGTCGACGCACTTAAGCTGGCGTCGAAATATATCAGCCACACCTTCGCCTGTTTGTCGCTGACGCTGGAAATGCCGTTCAAGGACAACGCCAATTTGCCGGAACCCGTCAGCGGCTGGAACGGTGCACGCAGCGCGGCATTGGGCGCCGCGATGTTGGGTGCGGTGTTGCGCCAGATCGAGACGTTTGGTGTGGGACAGACCGAGGCGGCTGCGTCGGTTTAAATACAAATTTTTGAGCGTGCCTTGATAAACCGGACGGAGGATTTTCCGGTTTATTTTTGTTCAAGGGGTAACCCGTTCACGGGGCACTACTTTGTAACTCAAGGTGAAACCTCGTGACACATAAATTGTTAGCGGAAGATGACTGTCGTAGGGCAAAAAAAGGTCGCTACGGGTTTTGCCGTATTGTCTGCTTTTTAAATTGAATTCTCGGAAATCAGAAACCTGAATCCACTTCTGGGTGGTAACAGGGTTCGGCGCGCATGGCATCATGGGAAAACCTAGAGACCCAATACTTAGAACGTAATACGTCCCGCCGGAATTTGACTCCCCTTGTGGATCAACCTTTGGATCAAAATAACCTAAATAGACGGCGGCATCATTGCAACTTCGAAAGGTCACAAGTTTTCCCGCCGTCAATTGGATTTTTAGACGACTTTCATCTTTTTCATGCGGTAATTGAATCTCAATGCGTTGCAGGAAAGACAGATCAAAGGATGGAAGCGGCAGTAAGTTCTGTTCCGCCTGGTTAGACTCCTGTTGCGGTACGCTCGTGGCTTGGGTGCTGGTCAACGATGCCGTGGCGCAGGATGCCAGACCCACGAGGCATAAGCCTGCGACGGTGACTATACCGATATTCCGATGCATTTATATTCCCGATTTTTGAGTGAGTCCGGGCAGGAAGTGACCTGACACCGATCATCGTGCGGGGCGTTCACTCAATATATAAGGCGGGATATTTACCAGACTAAAGCGGATGCATGGGTTGGCCGTGCCACAAGCACGGCGGACCGCCCGGGCGTATCCGGGGCCAGTCCGACATGCTGTTCTTGCCGCCAATGCCGTTCAGTTGCTTTTAACCGTGCTCGGCGGGGTTTTCTTGGCGGTCGTGGCTTTCGCCGCAGTGCCGGCGCCATGCACCGTGCTCTTGCTTGGGCTGGTGCTCGGCGTCTTGCTGCCTTTGCTGCTCTTGGCGCCGTGCGCGCCATGGCTATTCTTGCCGCCCTTGCCATGGCGCTTGCCGTGACTGCCGGCAGCGACGGCGGGCGGGATCGGATCGTTGTAGGAGAACGCCAGCAGCTTGTTCTCGAAAAAGCCGCATTTGAATTTCAGTGGATCTTGTTCGTCGTGTCCGGTTTTACGAAAACCCAGGCCGTCGACGGTGACAATGGTGTCGACTTTGATTCTCTGTTTGCTATTGTCGAACGCGTCATTCCAGGGCTGCACGGTCGCATGCTGGTCGTCCAGCGCGTTGTCGGCAAAATCGGCGTGATCGTAGAAGCTTGAGGTGCTGACAACGAATACGGCGTGCGCGGCACAGTCGGCCACGAGCGGGTCCGCGTGTTGCTCGGCAATGTATTTTTCAACCAGGCTGTCATGTTGTTCAAGCTGGTCTGCGGACGCCGGTGCCGCGGCCAAGAGGAGAAAAATGGGGGACAGCAAGGCGGCTAGGAGCTGCCGCCGGAACGACATATAAATGCGGGGCATCGAATAGAAATCTGAGCTGATCAGGTTGGTCAGAGACCTGATGGGTAGAGGAAGTTCAATCTTAACGTAAAACATGAGGTTGTCACGACACAGGCCTCAGAAAAGCTTAAGCGGAAACCCTTGGGTGATCGATGCCGCGGTGGGAGCGTCGCAGGCACGCGGCGACACCGATCCTGATCCTGGTGTCCTGTTCCGCCAATTGGTTCGATATGAAAGCGCCCATCAAACAATTGACGGAACAGGACGCTAGTTTTTTTCGCTCAATGCGGGCCGCGCCAATGTGTCGGACACTGTTGCCGGCAATGGTTCGAGCATCGCAGTCGACAGGATGTCGGGTGCCGGGCAAGTGGATTTTTTGACGCGATAGCGGGTTTGGGGTTCTGCCGCCAGTAACCAGGGCACAGGGTCATTCACCGGTTTGCCGGCCGGTACGGGGCAGGGTGGCGCCAGCGCCGGCGAGGCGCTGCGCAATACATTCAAATCATTGAATTGCCAGCCGTTATAGATGGCGACCGCGGCCGCGCGGTTGGTGGCGCCCAACAGCCTGAAGATGCTGGAAAGATGGATCTTGACCGTACCTTCGCTAATGCCGAGGGCGCGGGCAATGATCTTGTTGGTATTGCCCAGATGGACCAGGCGCATGATTTGATGCTGGCGCGGTGACAGCGGCGACGGACCATCGAGGTTGCGGCGGCGGGGCAGCATGGCGCCCCCGGTTCCCACTTCGAGATTGCGTGGCGGATAAGCCGGGGTGTCGGGCAAACCGATATCGAGTGCGCGTGCCGGTACGTAGTGTCCGCCGAGCAGTACCAATTCAAACGCACGCACGATCAGGCGCGGCGCCAAGTCGCGTGGAATCACACCGAGCACACCGGCATGCATGAAGGCCGCCACCGCGTCGGCTTGCGCATCGTCGACCAATACGGCTGCCGGCAGCTTGGGATGGGCGTGCAGAAAAAGCGCAAGATCGTGGGTTTGCATGGGCGGGCTTTGCCAGTCGATCACCAGCAGATCCGGATTGGCCCGTGCCATGACCAGCTCTGCCTGGCGCCAATCGCGTGCATCAAGTGCCGTAGCCTGCCGGTTAACCTGACGCAATAGGGCCTTCAGCCCTTCGCGCCGCTCGGATAGTTCGTGTAATACGCAAAAAATCATGGTGCCATCCCCTGGTTGCTGCTCGACTTGATAACGTGGAGTGACAGCAGGGGCTCGCCGCGGCTCTAGTGTCCGATCGCGTCCGCGCTGTCGAGAGCATGATGACAAGATAGGCTGTCGGACGCGGCCTGTCCGAAAGTCATATAGGACGGATGGATGGGGGTTCTAGCCTGATTTGAGGCTGAAATACAGAAAAATCCGAATCCGGCCCGTGATCGCGATGAGGCCGGAGCGGAAGTCAATTAATGGAAGTGCGGCTGCACCGGTTCGGCATCATCCGGCATTTCCGCATGGACGATTTCTCCCAGCGGATCGAGATACAACGGCACACCGCAGTCATCGCAATATTCGGGTTCGAAGCAGCCCTGATGTTTGCGAATCTCGGTAATGCCGGTTTCTTTCAGCAAGGCGATGACGGCATCGAGCGGGTCGACTTCATTCTCCAGCGGGTCCGGCGGCGTACCGGTTTCGCCGTTCTCGTGGCCGTAGAGCGGCCAGATCACGCCGTATAACACGTCGTTGCTGCCGCGCCGGGTAAAACCGATACGATATTCGTCGATCCGGCGTTCGCCGAAACCGCCGACCACGGCGCGCAGCTCGGCCGGCGTGGTGGTGAGAATATCCTGCAAATAACGCACGGCTGTACGCACGGTATGGGGCCGCACACGTTCATCGGCGTCGCGGCAGGCCGAATAATAGGCATCAGGCAGCAGGCATTCAAATTCGCAACCGGGAAATACCGCGGCCAGATTGGCGCCGCCCTGAACCTTCCATTGTTCGAGGCAGGTTTCGCGTGCGATTTTGTGGCCCTCGTGTTCTTCCTGCCAGCGAAACAGTGGAGCCCCGGCGGGACTGGCCACCACCGCCAGGATAAAGCGCGGGTCGGCGAGTATCGGCGCGGTTTCCGGCATGCCGCTCAGATTGAGTTTGGCATTTTGTCCGCTGAGCGCGGCTTGCGACAGCGCTTGCGTCAGGCGCGCAACCTCGACATGGTGGCGCGGCAATTGGTCGATGCTGTACAAAAACGGGGAGAGTGCGACCCGGGTGTCGGCCGCCAATACATGTGCTTGCAAATGTGCCGACAAGGCCAGCGCGACATCGTCGCGCAATTGTCCCGAAGGAATCGCGTAGCGGGTCCAGGCCAGCACCGGCGCCGCGATCAGCAGGGTCTGCCAGGGCGCGTCATGGTGCGGTAGCTCCAGGGCCTCGCTGGCGGTTTCGGTCTGATCGGCCAGGACGCCGTAACTTTCGGGATGATGTTGCTGCAAATGATCGAGCGCCGTATCCAGCGTCGGCTGGTTGCCGGCCCGCAAGATCTTGGCCAGCAGCGCATCGATCCGGTTTTCCCAGAAGCGGTCTTCGGTGCGGCTGCCCGAGGCGGACAGCGACAGCGAGAGTTCGACCAGCTTTTCAGCATCGGGGGGAAGACGTTTGGCGATTCGCGAGCGCATAAATGTGATGCCTGGATGAAATGGTGCACAGAACCTGGCATTTTAGCCCCTCTTGTGAGGTTGGCGGGGGATATCGGTTTGTTTGCCGCTAAATGGCCTTTCTTGGATGGTCAGGGTGCATTTTGTAGGGAAATGAGCCCAGTATTGCCTTCGGCGCGACTGAAATCAATGGGATATGTTTCTGGCTTGATCCGGTACGGGTCGCATACAACGATGGTTTCAGTGCACAAAACGCTGCGTGAATTGCTTGAGGTGGTTGAAGCCAATGCAGAGTTGATAGTGGGAGCGTGGAATGAGTTCTTCGATGATTAAAGCTGTTGCTGTCGCCTTCGACGAAAACAGTATGTTTGTCAGCCTATCTGACGGCCGATTGCTGGGAATTCCGCTAGCGTGGTTCCCACGGCTGCTGCATGCTACCCAAGAGCAGCGGCAAGAGTACTGCATCAGCACGTGTGGCCTGCATTGGGAGGCGCTTGACGAAGATATTTCGGTGGCGGGCCTATTGGCCGGTCAGGGCGATATGACTCATCGTCCGGCTCACGCGGCGTAAGGTAATCTAGCGAATGCCGTTTCAAAGAGGCATTGCGTGGGACACAAAAAAACAAAGGGCCCGGCAAGCTAACGCTGCCGGGCCCTTTTCATACCGCGCCGAAGCGCGGTATGTAGCCTTTTTACCCAATCAAACCGTTGCAACCAAACTTAAGCCGCCAGCAGCGACCGCAACACAAACGGCAAGATCCCGCCGTGCTTGTAGTAGTCCACTTCGATCGGCGTATCGATACGCAGCAGTACCGGCACCTTCTGCGAGCTGCCGTCCTTGCGATGGATCACCAGGGTGATTTCCTGTTGCGGCTTGACGTCGCCGTCGAGCACGATGTCGAAGGTTTCTTCGCCGGTGATCTTCAGCGATTGGGCGCTGTCGCTACCTTTGAATTGCAAGGGCAACACACCCATGCCGACCAGGTTGGAACGGTGGATACGCTCGAAGCTGCGTGCGATCACGGCTTTCACGCCCAACAATTGCGTGCCCTTGGCGGCCCAGTCGCGTGAGCTGCCGGTGCCGTATTCTTCACCGCCGAAAACCACGGTCGGGGTGCCGGCGTCGACGTACTTCATCGCTGCGTCATAGATCGACAATTCTTCGCCGCTGGGCTGGTGAATCGTGATGCCGCCTTCGATGCGGGTGCCGTCTTTGCTCAACGGCACCATCAAGTTCTTGATCCGCACGTTGGCAAAGGTGCCGCGCATCATCACTTCATGGTTGCCGCGGCGTGAACCGTAGCTGTTGAAATCGGCTTTCTGCACCCCGTTGGCCTTGAGCCAGACGCCGGCCGGCGACGATTCCTTGATCGAACCGGCAGGCGAGATATGGTCGGTGGTCACGGAGTCGCCGAAGATGCCGAGGGCGCGCGCGCCGTTGACGGGCGGAATGCTGTCGGCCGGGGTCATGCTGAACGCCTTGCCGAAGAACGGCGGCTCGGCGATGTAGGTCGATTTCGGCCAGTCGTAGACTTCGCCGGTTTCGCCTTCGATCTTGCTCCACAGGTCGCCCTTCTTGGTCAGTTCGGCATAGTTTGCCTTGAACACTTTCGAGTCGAGGGCAAACTTCATCAGTTTCTGGATTTCTTCGCTGGTCGGCCAGATGTCGCCCAGGTAGATGTCCTTGCCGTTCTTACCCTTGCCGACCGGTTCCGTCATCAGGTCGCGCGTGACATTGCCGGCGATCGCGTAAGCCACCACCAGCGGCGGCGAAGCCAGGAAGTTGGCGCGGATGTTCGGGTGAATCCGGGCTTCGAAGTTGCGGTTGCCCGACAACACGGCGGCGGCCACGATGTCGTTTTTGCTGATCGCTTCGTTGAGTTCCGGGGTCAGGTCGCCGGCGTTGCCGATACAGGTGGTGCAACCGTAGGCGGTGACGCCGAAGCCCAGTTGCTCAAGGTAGGGCAAGAGGCCTGCGGCGGTCAGGTATTCGGTCACGACACGCGAGCCTGGGGCCAGCGAGGTCTTGATATGCGGCGCCACGGTCAGGCCGGCGGCTACCGCTTTTTTCGCCAACAGGCCGGCCGCGAGCAGCACGCTCGGGTTGGAGGTGTTGGTGCACGAGGTGATGGCGGCGATCAGGATGTCGCCATTTTTCACCGAGACGCCGTCGGTGGTGGTGTAAGCCTGGTCCAGTTGCTCGGCTTTCTTCGAGAAACCGTTTTCGGCGACCGGCTTGGAGAACAGGTCGGCGAAGGTGCTTTTCACATGACCGATTTCGATCCGGTCTTGCGGCCGTTTCGGACCTGCCAGCGACGGGGTCACCGAACCCAGGTCCAGCGTGACCACATTGGTGTAGTCGATCTGGCCGGCCTTGGGGATACCGTACAAGCCTTGTTCCTTGAAATAGTTCTGGAACGCAGCGATCTCGTCCTTGGTGCGGCCGGTGCCCTTGAAGTAGTCGATGGTTTTGTCGTCGACCGGGAAGAAGCCCATGGTAGCGCCGTATTCCGGAGCCATATTGCCGATGGTGGCGCGATCCGGCAGGGTCAACGAGGCGGTGCCCTCGCCGAAGAATTCGACGAATTTGCCGACGACCTTTTCTTTCCGCAGCAGTTCGGTGATGGTCAGCACCAGGTCGGTCGCGGTCAAACCTTCGCGCAGTTTGCCTTTTAGTTCGACGCCGACCACATCCGGCGTGAGGAAATACACCGGTTGGCCGAGCATGCCGGCTTCCGCTTCGATGCCGCCCACGCCCCAGCCCACCACGCCGATACCATTGATCATGGTGGTGTGGCTGTCGGTGCCGACCAGCGTATCGGGGTAAAACACCTTGTCGCTGTCGATCACCTTGCTGTGCACGCCGCGTGCCAGATATTCCAGGTTCACCTGGTGCACGATGCCGATGCCGGGGGGTACGACTTTGAAGGTGTCGAAAGCCTGCATGCCCCATTTCATAAACTGGTAGCGCTCGTTATTGCGCTGGAATTCCAGTTTCATGTTCAGGTCGAGCGCGTTCGGCTCACGGAAATGGTCAATCTGCACCGAGTGGTCGACCACCAGGTCGACCGGCACCAGCGGCTCGATCGATTTCGGGTTCTTGCCCATCTGTTCCGCCACCCCGCGCATCGCGGCGATGTCGGCCAGCAGCGGCACACCGGTGAAATCCTGCAGCACCACGCGCGATACGACGAAGGGGATTTCGTCGGTGCGATTGGCCACCGGTTTCCAGTTGGCGAGCTGGGCGATATGCGCTTCGGTGATTTTCTTGCCGTCGTAGTTGCGCAGTACCGATTCCAGCACGATGCGAATCGAGACGGGCAGGCGCTCGAGTTTAAGTCCTAAAGCTTTGCCCAAAGCGGGCAGCGAGTACAACTTGGCTTTTTTGCCGGAGCCGGCATCGAAGTCTTTCAGCGTTTTATGCAGATTGTGGGCCATGGATTTTCCTTCGTTTATGCGCGCAAAGAATCAGGAACAAAGTGTTCGGTGTGCTGCAAACCTTAAATCACGTACAGATCGACATACTCGTTGACCGGCATTGCTTCGAGCTTCTTCTGATCGAGCGAGACGGCCAGGATCGCTTCCTGTTGTTTGACCGGGAAACGGCGTGCGAGATTGGTTTTGAATTTCTCGACCAGCAAGGGAATGCCATCCTTGCGGCGGCGCTTGTGCCCGATCGGGTATTCGACCACGATTTCGGCCAGCTTTTTGCCGTCCTTGAATTCGACCGTCAAGGCATTGGCGATCGAACGCTTCTCGGGATCATGGTAATCCTTGGTGAACTGCTTGTCTTCGACGCAAACAATTTTGTCGCGCAGCACATCGATGCGCGGGTCTTTTGCAATCGAATCTTCGTAGTCGGCGGCGGTCAAGCGGCCGAAGATCAGCGGCACGGCCACCATATATTGGATGCAATGGTCGCGGTCGGCCGGGTTGCCCAGCGGGCCTTTCTTGTCGATGATGCGAATCGCCGCTTCATGGGTGCGGATGGTGATCTTCTTGATGTCGGCTACCGACTTGCCGCTCTTGGCGAGCAAATCATGCAGGGTGACCGCCGCTTCCACCGCGGTTTGCGAGTGGAATTCGGCCGGGAAGGAGATCTTGAACAGCACATTTTCCATCACATAGGTGCCGTAATCGCGCTGGAATTTGAACGGTTTGCCTTTGAACAGCACGTCGTAGAAGCCCCAGGTCGGCGCCGTCAGCACCGACGGGTAGCCCATTTCGCCGGTCTTGGCGATCAGCGCCAGGCGCACCGCGCGCGAGGTGGCGTCGCCTGCGGCCCAGGACTTGCGGCTGCCGGTATTCGGCGCATGACGGTAGGTGCGCAGCGAATGGCCATCGACAAACGCCAGCGAGACGGCATTGATCAATTCGTCGCGGGTCAAGCCGATCAACTCGCCGACTACCGCCGTCGATGCCAGTTTCACCAGCAATACATGATCCAGGCCCACCTTGTTGAACGAGTTTTCCAGGGCGATACAGCCTTGGATTTCGTGCGCCTTGATCATGCCGACCAAGACGTCTTTCATGGTCAACGGTTTTTTGCCCTGCGCAATCGCGTTACGCGACAGCCAGTCGGCGGTCGCCAGGATCCCGCCGAGATTGTCCGACGGATGGCCCCATTCGGCGGCCAGCCAGGTGTCGTTAAAGTCGAGCCAGCGGATCATCGCGCCAATATTGAACGCAGCTTGGACCGGGTCGAGCTGGAACTGCGTGCCCGGCACTTTCGCGCCATGGGGCACCACGGTGCCCGGCACAATCGGTCCCATCAACTTGGTACACGCCGGATACGAAAGAGCCTCCAAGCCACAACCGAGCGTGTCGATCAGGCAATTGCGCGCGGTGTCGAGCGCAAGCTTGCTGTCGATCTTATATTTAAGAACGTAGTCGACGATGCTGACCAAGACTTTGTCTGGTTTCGGGCGGACATTGGAAATCGGTGCGGACATGGAGTTTTCCGTAAGCGTTAAATAGACTGGAAACGTAAACTAGAAACGGGCGCTGCGTTTAGCGGTTAAGAATGGCGTTCGATTGGGTCGGCGCCAGTTCGTTTTGATGAATCATGGCGTCGGTCTTGCATTCGTCGGCAATACGGTCGTCTTCCTTGTCGGAGAACAGCATGGCTTTGGTTGGAATCACCACCAGGTCCATCCCGCTGGCCATATCGTAAAAGCGGTCGGCGCCGGTGGTGGTGTCGCGACGCGGCAACTGGAAGCTCTTACCGTCGTAGTACATGGTCAGAATCTGGTCACGCTTCATATCGCCCTTGATATACAGCGACTGGCCTTCAGCGCAGCTCCATTTGTCGGCATCGGCGGGGATAACGACTTCTTTCTTGGCGGCGGCAACGGTAGTTTTTTTCTTGAAGATTTTATGTTTGACGACGTGAGCGCCCGATGCCGGTTTGGCAGTCGTTGCACTGGCCGCTGGTTTGGCTGTGGTGGCCGAGGCTTGTGCCAGCGCATCGGTCGCGGCAAAAAAAGCGGTGCTCGAAATGGCAGCGGCGAGCGCTACAGTCAACATTTTTTTCATGAAACAGTCCAATAAGTATCGGGATAACAAAGTGCAAGCGCCGATTTGGCGGGGGTTTTGCACGGGGCGTCGCGTACTGAAAATACGGCGGCCTCTATTTTCGCCTAATTATTGAGATAGATAAGCCAAATCTTCTGCGGGCTTCGGGTTCACCCTAGGTCGGCGCCGCTGACTCAGGCGCTGCAGGTAGGGCGCAGGTGGGCAAAAAAGCACCGGATTCCATCCGCCCAGGGCCACGCGGCAGCGCCTGCATGGCGCGAGATGGTGCGCGGGAGGGTTCGGTAACAGCGCCAGCCGGCCGCTTCGGACGCGGGGTCGCGGTAGCGATTGCCATGAGGTCGAATTCAGCAGGATTCGGGACACGCATGTAGGGAGCGTCATCGCTTGGTCGAGGTGCGCGGGATTATTACGCCGCCGGAGTGACTGGTAAAGCGGATGCAGCCAAGCGGCACACGGCTTCGGACCGTATGCCGCCGACTTGGATCAGACCAGCAGGTGCTTCACGCCATCGCGTTCTTCCAACAGTTCTTGCAGCGTGCCGTCCATTTTTTCGCGCGAGAAGGCGTCGATTTCCAGGCCTTCGACGCGTTTGTATTCGCCGTTTTCACAGATCACGGGTACGCCGTAGATGATATCTTCCGGAATACCGTAGGTGCCGTCCGACGGGATACCCATGGTGACCCAGCGGCCGTTGGTGCCGAGCACCCAGTCACGCACGTGGTCGATGGCCGCATTGGCCGCCGACGCCGCCGACGACAGGCCGCGTGCTTCGATAATCGCCGCGCCGCGTTTGCCGACGGTCGGGATAAACACTTCACGATTCCACTGGTCGTCATTGATCAGGGCGTGCAGGCTCTTGCCTTCGACGGTGGCGAAACGGAAATCGGGGTACATGGTCGGCGAGTGATTGCCCCACACCGCGAGTTTTTCCAGGCTGGCGACCGGCTTGCCGGCTTTGGCCGCGAGTTGCGACAAAGCGCGGTTGTGGTCCAGGCGCAGCATCGCGGTGAAGTTCTTCTTGGGCAGGTCCGGTGCCGATTTCATCGCGATATAGGCATTGGTGTTGGCCGGGTTGCCCACCACCAGTACCTTGATGTCGCGGCTTGCGACTTCATTCAGGGCGCGGCCTTGCACGGTGAAGATTTCTGCGTTGGCCGACAGCAGGTCTTTGCGTTCCATGCCTTTGCTGCGCGGACGAGCGCCTACCAGCAAGGCGACGTCGGCGTCCTTGAAGGCCACTTTCGGGTCGTCGGTGATCACCACGCCGGCCAGCAACGGGAAGGCGCAGTCATCAAGCTCCATCACCACGCCCTTGACGGCGCCCTGAGCTTGCGGCAGATCGAGCAACTGAAGAATCACGGGCTGATCCTTGCCGAGCAGGTCGCCATTGGCAATACGGAACAGAAGGGAGTAAGCGATTTGACCTGCGGCGCCGGTAACGGCAACGCGTTTTGCGGTCTTAGCCATGAGAGATCTCCAAAAAAAATCAAGAGGGAGGCGTGATGCCGCACTACGCCGGGCCAGATGCGCGATGATGGGATGCGGGGCATCCTCATTGGCGCACACTGACATCTATGCACACACGATGAAACTGCACTACAAATTCCAGTGCCCCGGACTGGGAGGCCGCCCCGGGACCCGTGGGGGCCGCCGGGCTCGCGGCACCCCGCCGAGCCGTCCGGCATGCAGGCTGACAGCCTTGCTGCATAGGGCTGGCCGGCCGGCTTTGGGACCTGCTGTGGCCGGCTGACGTGCATCTTCACAGCCGGCGCAGCGAATTATGCGCCTGAGAGTGCGACGTTGCTGTTTAAGATGAGCAAAAAACTTCATCCCGGCCCGTAATTTTGACATGGAGTGTAGAAGTCCGAAAGGTTAAAGTCAACCCTCTCTTATGTCTTATATAAGACATAAGAACCGGACTTTTTTGGTAGACGAGGGGGATAGTTTGTGATGCAATGTTGTCATGACAATCAATCCGGCTAACGCGTCGAATAACTCCTCGAACAACCCGGCGCAAGCTGCCGGGACCGAGCGCAATTCAGACGCGGGGGCGCCGTCGCCCACGTTCAGTCCGTTATATCAGCAGATCAAGGGCTTGATTACGCAAAGCCTGGAAGCCGGCGAGTGGAAACCCGGCGAGATCATTCCCAGCGAGGTCGAGCTGGCGACGCGTTACAAAGTCAGCCAAGGTACGGTGCGCAAGGCGATCGACGACCTTGCCGCCGACAATATCGTGGTGCGGCGTCAGGGTAAAGGCACTTTTGTCGCCACCCATAACGAAGACCGGGTCCAGTTCCGTTTTTTGCGCCTGCTGCCCGATAGCGACATCGAAACCCCCCACGACAGCCGTTTGATCGATTGCCGCCGCTTGCGCGCCCCGGCCGAAATCGCCCGTCAACTTGAGATCAAACCGGCCGACCCGGTGGTTCTGATACGGCGCGTGCTCGAATTTGCCGGGGTACCGACCGTGCTTGACGAAATCTGGCTGCCGGGCCTGATGTTTCGCGGTTTGACGCTGGAAAAGCTGGCCGAACACAAGGGTCCTTTGTACGCTTTGTTCGAAACCGAGTTCGGAACGCGTATGATTCGCGCATCCGAGAAGATCCGCGCGGTCGCGGCGGTGGCCGCGGTGGCCGAGCGCCTGGGGGTGGCCACCGGTTTCCCGTTGTTGAGCGTGGACCGGGTTACCTACACTTACGGCGACCGGCCGGTCGAGGTGCGGCGCGGCTGGTATGTCACGAGCCACTATTTTTATCAGAATGACCTGAGTTAGCGATTTAACTGGGTCGCTTCATTGGGTTGGCTTATTGGGTCAATTCAAGCAGTAAACAAGCAGTAAATTCCGTTGGTTTCGCTGCAGCGCAGTAAGAAAAAGCGCTAAAATCGCAAAATTCAGTGACTTGGTGAGGTCTAGCATGGCAGAAGTAATAAAAAAACCGAGGCCAGAGTACCGGAACATCGGTATCGGTCAAATTATTAAATATCGGCTGCCGCTAGCCGGCATTATTTCCATTTTGCATCGCGCCAGCGGCGCAATTTTGTTCTTTCTGCTGCCGTTTGCGCTGTACCTGTTCGAACAGAGCCTGACCTCGGAAATCACCTTTGACACGCTCAAAGGTATCGCTTCCAACATCATCGTCAAATTATTCATCCTCGCGCTGTCCTGGGCTTTCCTGTTCCATTTCTGTGCCGGCATCCGTCACTTGATCATGGATACGCACCATGGCGTGACGAAAGAAGGCGGTCGTAACACGGCGGCGGTGGTGTTGGTGATCTCCACGCTGCTGACCTTGGCTGTCGCGGCCAAACTCTTCGGGGCATTCTAACCATGGCGATTATCGAAAAAATCGGCGCGAAACGTGTCGTGGTGGGCGCGCACTACGGTTTGCGCGATTGGTTGGCGCAGCGCGCCACCGCCACCATCATGGCGATCTACACGGTCATTTTGCTGGGCTGGTTTTTTTCCGCCAGCGACTTCTCATACGAGGGCTGGGCCGCGATTTTCTCGGTGCAGTGGATGAAACTGGCGACCTTCGTCACCACGCTGGCGGTGTTCTACCACGCCTGGGTTGGCGTACGCGACATCTGGATGGATTATGTCAAGCCGGTCGGCGTGCGTCTCACGCTGCAGGTCCTGACTATCGTTTGGTTGCTCGGATGCGCAGGCTACGCCGCGCAGATTCTCTGGAGAGTTTAAAGCATGGCTGCAATCAAGAGTTCCTTGCCGCGTCGTAAGTTTGACGTGGTTATCGTCGGCGCAGGCGGTTCGGGCATGCGTGCCTCGCTGCAACTGGCCCGTGCCGGCCTGTCGGTGGCGGTCCTGTCGAAGGTGTTCCCGACCCGTTCGCACACCGTGGCAGCCCAGGGCGGCATCGGCGCCTCGCTCGGCAATATGAGCGAAGATAACTGGCATTATCATTTTTACGACACGATCAAGGGTTCCGACTGGCTCGGCGACCAGGACGCGATCGAGTTCATGTGCCGCGAAGCACCGAAAGTCGTGTACGAACTCGAACATTTCGGCATGCCGTTCGATCGTAATGCGGACGGCACGATTTACCAGCGTCCGTTTGGCGGCCATACCGCCAACTACGGCGAAAAACCGGTGCAGCGCGCGTGCGCCGCGGCCGATCGTACCGGTCACGCTTTGTTGCATACGCTGTATCAGCGTAACGTCGAAGCCAAGACCCACTTCTTTGTCGAATGGATGGCGCTGGACCTGATCCGTGACGAAGAGGGCGACGTGCTGGGCGTGACGGCACTCGAAATGGAAACCGGCGAAGTGTATATCCTGGAAGGGAAAACCACCCTGTTCGCCACCGGCGGCGCCGGGCGCATTTATGCCGCGTCGACCAATGCCTATATCAATACGGGCGATGGCCTGGGGATGGCCGCGCGCGCCGGCTTGCCCTTGCAAGACATGGAGTTCTGGCAGTTCCACCCGACCGGCGTGGCCGGCGCCGGGGTGCTGATTACCGAGGGCGTGCGTGGCGAAGGCGGGATCTTGCGCAATGCCAGCGGCGAACGGTTTATGGAACGTTACGCGCCGACCTTGAAGGATCTGGCGCCGCGCGACTTCGTTTCGCGTTCGATGGACCAGGAAATCAAGGAAGGCCGCGGTTGCGGTCCGAACAAGGATTACATCCAACTGGATTTGTCCCACATCGGCGCCGAAACGATCCAGAAGCGTCTGCCTTCGATCCGTGAAATCGCGCTGAAATTTGCCAACGTCGATTGTATTAAAGAACCGATTCCGGTGATCCCGACCATCCATTACCAGATGGGCGGCATTCCGACCAATATTCACGGCCAGGTAGTCGGCCGCGTGGGCGAGCCTTCGGCGCCGCTGAACGGGTTTTACGCGGTCGGCGAATGCTCGTGCGTGTCGGTGCATGGCGCCAACCGTCTCGGCACCAATTCTTTGCTCGATTTGCTGGTGTTCGGCCGCGCTGCCGGCAACCACATCATCAAGCACGTCAAAGAGAATCAGGAACACAAGCCGCTGCCGGCCGATGCCGCCGACCGTGCGCTGGCGCGCCTGGCCAAGCTGCAAAACTCGACTTCGGGCGAATACACGCAAGATATCGGCAACGATATCCGCAAGACCATGCAGGCTTACGCCGGCGTGTTCCGTACTTCGGAACTGTTGTCGACCGGGGTGGAGAAGATCAAGGAAGTCGTGGCCCGCGCCGAAAACGTGCACCTGAAAGATAAATCCAAGGTGTTCAATACGGCCCTGGTTGAAGCGCTCGAACTGGCGAACCTGACCGAAGTGGCACGCGCCACCATGATCTCGGCCGAAGCGCGCAAGGAAAGCCGCGGCGCGCATGCGCATAGCGACTTTGAACATCGCGACGACGAAAACTGGATGCGCCATACCTTGTGGTACAGCGAAGGCGACCGTCTTGACTACAAGCCGGTTCAATTGACCCCGCTGACGGTTGACTCGGTGCCGCCTAAAGCCCGTACGTTCTAAGATTGCACGTTCTAAAGCACGCTAGCAAGGATATCTATCATGGCAATCAGAACTTTTGACATTTACCGTTACGACCCGGACAGCGGCAACGCGCCCCGGATGCAGACGTACAAAATCGAGATCGATTCGCACGAACGGATGCTGCTCGACGCTCTGCTGAAGCTGAAAGCGGTCGATGAAACCCTGTCGTTTCGCCGTTCATGCCGCGAAGGCGTGTGCGGCTCGGACGCGATGAACATCAACGGCAAGAACGGTCTGGCCTGCCAGACCAACCTCAACGACCTGCCGCAGCATATCGTGCTGCGTCCGTTGCCGGGCTTGCCGGTGGTGCGCGACCTGATTTGCGACTTCACGCAGTTTTTCAACCAGTATCATTCGATCAAGCCGTTCCTGATCAACGACACGCCGCCGCCCGAAAAAGAGCGTTTGCAGTCGCCGGAACAGCGTGAAGAGCTTGACGGCCTGTACGAATGCATCTTGTGCGCCAGTTGCTCGACCTCATGCCCGAGCTTTTGGTGGAATCCGGACAAATTTGTCGGTCCGGCAGGTTTGCTGCAAGCCTATCGTTTTATCGCGGATAGTCGCGATCAGGCAACGGCCGAGCGCCTGGACAATCTGGAAGACCCGTATCGCCTGTTCCGCTGCCATACCATCATGAATTGCGTCGACGTATGCCCCAAGGGGCTGAACCCGACCAAGGCGATTGGCAAGATCAAGGAATTGATGGTGCGCCGGGCTGTCTAACCATGACCACGCCTGATGCACATCAGAACGATCCGGCCCGCCGTGCCCGCCTGCGTTGGCGTTCGCGGCGGGGCCTGCTGGAAAACGACATCATCATGGAACGCTTTTTTCTGCGCTATGAGCGCGAATTGAGCGACGCCGATGTCGGTGCCATGACGACGTTGCTGGAACTCGGCGACAACGATTTGATGGACCTCCTTCTCGCAAGAAAAGAGCCTGAAGGCGAGCTGGCGACCCTGGCTGTCCAGGATGTCCTCGTCAAGTTGCGCTCCGTATAAATTAACCTTTCCACTCGAGGAACCTATGACTCCGTCCGATGTTAAAGCTACGCTTTCGTTCAGTGACGAATCGCCGAGCGTTGAATTGCCTATTTTCAAGGGTACGATGGGTCCGGATGTCATCGACATTCGCAAGCTATACGGCCAGACAGGCAAATTTACGTATGATCCGGGTTTTATGTCCACGGCCGCATGTAACTCGGCCATCACCTACATCGACGGTGATAAAGGCGAGCTGCTGTACCGCGGTTACCCGATCGAGCAACTCGCGGTCAATGCCGATTTCCTCGAAACCTGCTATTTGCTGCTGAACGGCGAATTGCCCGACGCGGCGCAGAAAAAAGAATTCGTCGATACCGTCACCAGCCACACCATGGTGCACGAGCAGATGCAATTCTTCTTCCGCGGTTTCCGTCGCGACTCGCATCCGATGGCCGTCCTGACGGGCTGCGTCGGTGCCTTGTCGGCGTTTTATCACGACTCGCTGAACATCAACGATCCGCGTCACCGCGAAGTATCGGCCATCCGCATGATCGCCAAGCTGCCGACCCTGGTGGCCATGGCGTACAAGTACAACATCGGCATGCCGTTTGTGTACCCGCGCAACGATCTGTCGTACAGCGCCAACTTCATGCGCATGATGTTCGCCAATCCGTGCGAGGAATATCAGGTCAACGAGGTGCTGGTGCGCGCACTCGACCGTATCCTGATCCTTCATGCCGACCACGAACAGAACGCCTCGACCTCGACCGTGCGTCTGGCAGGCTCCTCGGGCGCCAACCCGTTCGCCTGTATCGCCGCCGGCATCGCCTGCCTGTGGGGCCCGGCACATGGCGGCGCCAACGAAGCCGCATTGAACATGCTGGAAGAAATCGGTTCGGTCGACAATATTCCTGAATTCATCAAGCAAGTGAAGGACAAGAATTCGGGCGTCAAGCTGATGGGCTTCGGTCACCGTGTCTACAAGAACTATGACCCGCGTGCCAAGCTGATGCGCGAAACCTGCCACGAAGTGCTGGAAGAATTGGGCCTGCATGACGACCCCTTGTTCAAGCTGGCGATGCAACTGGAAAAAATCGCTCTGGAAGACGAATATTTCGTCTCGCGCAAGCTGTATCCGAACGTCGATTTCTACTCGGGCATCGTGCAGCGCGCGCTGGGCATCCCGACCTCGATGTTTACCTGTATTTTCGCCATGGCGCGTACAGTGGGCTGGATTGCGCAATGGAACGAAATGATTTCGGAACCGGACCAGAAAATCGGCCGTCCGCGTCAATTGTTTATCGGCAATGTGCCGCGTGAAGCCCAGCCTTTGGCTGCGCGCTAAACCATCCCGCGCCGGGTTGGAGCCAGCCTCCGCCCGGCCGCAAAAAGCAATGCCCCGGCGCAAGATGGCCGGGGCGTTGCTTTTTGTACTGCCCTGGAAAGGGGCGCATTCCCCATTTTGATGCCCGAACAGCACGGAATACGCATATTCCCTGTGGCATAATAAGTTTTTCCGGCGTCGCATCGCCGAGCCCCTTGCTGCCACTTTTTACTGCGACCGAAATGCCCCAGACCCTCTATGACAAATTGTGGGATTCGCACGTCGTCCATACCGAAGACGACGGCACCACCGTGCTTTACATCGATCGGCACCTGTTGCATGAGGTCACCAGTCCTCAGGCATTTGAGGGGCTGAAACTGGCGCAACGCCCGGTGTGGCGTATCAGTGCCAACCTGGCCGTGTCGGACCATAACGTGCCGACCACCGACCGCAGCCATGGTATCGCCGACCCGATTTCGCGTTTGCAAGTCGATACGCTCGACGCCAATTGCGATGCGTTTGGCATTACCCAGTTCAAAATGAACGATTTGCGCCAAGGCATCGTTCATGTGATCGGGCCGGAGCAGGGCGCGACCATGCCGGGCATGACCATTGTCTGCGGCGATTCGCATACCTCGACCCATGGCGCGTTTGGTGCGCTGGCTTTCGGTATCGGCACCTCGGAAGTCGAGCATGTGCTGGCAACCCAGACCTTGCTGCAAAAGAAAAGCAAAAACCTGTTGGTGCGCGTCGAAGGGGCGTTGCCGCGCGGTTGTACCGCCAAGGATATCGTGCTGGCCGTGATCGGCAAGATCGGCACGGCGGGCGGCACCGGTTACGCCATCGAATTCGGCGGCTCGACCATCCGCGCCTTGTCGATGGAAGGTCGCATGACCATCTGCAATATGGCGATTGAGGCCGGCGCGCGGGCCGGTATGGTGGCGGTCGACGACACCACCATCGAATATTTTACCGGCCGGCCCTATGCGCCGTCCGGCGTCGAACTGGAACAAGCGGCGCGGCACTGGAAAACTTTGGTGTCGGACGAAGGGGCGGTGTTCGACCGGGTGGTCGAGCTGAATGCGGCCGAGGTCAAGCCGCAGGTGACCTGGGGCACTTCACCGGAAATGGTCGCGCCGATCGACGGCCGTGTACCCGACCCCGAGCGCGAAAAAGACCCGGTCAAGCGCGACGCGATGGAGCGCGCGCTGAAATATATGGCGCTTGAGCCCAATATGCCGCTCGAATCGATCAAGCTGGACAAGATTTTTATTGGCTCCTGCACCAACTCGCGCATCGAAGATATCCGCGCCGCGGCTTATGTGGTGCGCAAACTCGGCCGGCGGGTAGCGCCCAATGTACGCTTGGCGCTGGTGGTGCCGGGCTCGGGCCTGGTCAAGGTGCAGGCTGAAAAAGAGGGCCTCGATCAAGTGTTCCTCAATGCCGGTTTTGAATGGCGTGAACCCGGTTGTTCGATGTGTCTGGCGATGAATGCCGACCGGCTTGAGCCGGGCGAACGCTGCGCCTCGACCTCGAACCGCAATTTCGAGGGGCGCCAGGGTAACGGCGGCCGCACGCATTTGGTCAGTCCTGCGATGGCGGCTGCGGCGGCCATTGAAGGCCACTTTGTCGACATACGCAAACTGTCCTGAGCGCGCGGGTTTTTACTTGCGATGCGTTAGCCAATACATCAGCCAATACATACCGCTGCTGTTTTACCGATCGGATGGATCATGGATAAATTCGTAGTACATACGGGCCGCGTGGTGCCGCTCGATCGTGAAAACGTCGACACCGACGCGATCATCCCCAAGCAGTTTCTGAAATCGATCAAGCGCACGGGTTTTGGTGAAAACCTGTTCGACGAATGGCGTTATCTGGACCACGGCGAACCGGGCCAGGATTGCACCCATCGTCCGCTCAACCCCGATTTTGTGCTGAACCAGCCGCGTTATAGCGGCGCTTCGGTGCTGCTGGCGCGCAAAAACTTCGGCTGCGGCAGTTCGCGCGAACATGCGCCGTGGGCCTTGCAGCAATATGGCTTTCGCGCCGTGATCGCGCCGAGCTTTGCCGATATCTTCTTTAATAACTGCTATAAAAACGGCTTGTTGCCGCTAGCGCTGACCGAGCAGCAGATCGATCATCTGTTTAACGACACCTACGCGTTCAATGGTTATCAACTGACGATAGACCTCGAAGCTCAGGTGGTGCGTACGCCGGATGCCCGTGAATATGCTTTCGAGATCAGCGGTTTTCGTAAATATTGCATGCTGAACGGTTTCGACGATATCGGCCTGACCTTGCAGCACGCTGACAAGATCAAGGCGTTTGAAGCCGAACGGCTGACTAAACAGCCTTGGCTCAACCATAAACTCGTCGGCTAAGTATGATCGTGAGGTGGCCGGCGAAGACGACCAGTCTCGCCGGCCGCGCCATTTCAGGCAACGGTTTTTAATCATCATGGCAGGGTAAAAAATGAAAATTGCGGTATTGCCGGGCGATGGCATCGGCCCCGAAATCGTGGCGGAAGCGGTCAAGGTGTTGCAGGCGCTGGGTCAGCCCTTCGAACTCGAAGAAGCCCCTGTCGGCGGCGCGGGATATGAGGCACTCGGCCATCCGCTGCCGGACAGCACACTGGCGCTGGCCAAGTCGGCCGACGCTATCCTGTTCGGCGCGGTCGGCGACTGGAAGTACGACAAACTTGAGCGCGCCTTGCGCCCCGAGCAGGCGATTCTGGGCCTGCGCAAGCATTTGACGCTGTTTGCCAATCTGCGCCCGGCGATTTTGTATGAAGAGCTGGCGGGCGCTTCGTCGCTCAAACCGGAAATTGTCGCCGGCCTCGATATCCTGATTATCCGCGAACTGAACGGCGATATTTATTTCGGCCAGCCGCGCGGTGTGCGCAGTGCCCCGGACGGTCCCTTTGAAGGCAGCCGCGAAGGTTTCGATACCATGCGTTATAGCGAACCGGAAGTGATCCGGATCGCGCATGTCGGGTTTCAGGCAGCGCAAAAGCGCAATAAACGCTTGTGCAGTGTGGATAAATCGAACGTGCTGGAAACCTCGCAATTGTGGCGCGACACCATGATTGAAGTTGGCCGGCAATATCCCGATGTCGAGTTGTCGCATATGTATGTCGACAACGCGGCGATGCAACTGGTGCGCGCGCCGAAGTCGTTCGACGTGATTGTGACCGGCAATATGTTCGGCGATATTCTCTCCGATCAAGCGGCGATGTTGACCGGCTCCATCGGCATGCTGCCGTCGGCCTCGCTGGACGCGCATAACAAGGGCTTGTACGAGCCCTCGCACGGCTCCGCGCCCGATATCGCAGGGCAGGGCATCGCCAATCCGTTGGCGACCATCCTGTCGGCTGCCATGATGCTGCGTTATTCGTTGAACTTGCCGGCCGAGGCTGACAGGATCGAAGCCGCGGTGAAAAAGGTTTTGACCCAGGGCTTGCGCACGGCCGATATTTGGCAAGCGGGTATGCAAAAAGTCAGCACCCGCGAGATGGGCGATGCGGTAGTGGCTGCGCTGGCAGCATAAGTTTTAATCAGGCGCATCCTGGCGCCCGGCCGCCGGGCGATGCAAATCCGGCGACAGGGTAAAGGGATGTCGCAAATTCGATGTGGTGCAAGTGAGAGAGTAAAAAAATGAAAACCGTAGGTCTCGTTGGTTGGCGCGGTATGGTGGGTTCGGTATTGATGCAGCGCATGCAGGCAGAAAACGATTTTGCGCTGATTGAACCGGTATTTTTCAGCACCAGCAATGTGGGTGGCGCTGCGCCTTCGTTCGCAAAAAACGAGACTACGCTGAAATCGGCTACCGATATCGACGCATTGAAAAAATGCGATTTCATTATCACTTGCCAAGGCGGCGACTACACTAATGAAGTGTTCCCCAAACTGCGTGCCGCGGGTTGGGACGGTTATTGGATCGATGCCGCTTCGTCGCTGCGGATGGAATCGGACGCGATCATCGTGCTTGATCCGGTCAATCTCGATGTAATCAAAAAGGGCCTCACCACCGGGGTCAAAAATTATATCGGCGGCAACTGTACCGTCAGCCTGATGCTGATGGCGCTGGGCGGCTTGTTCCGCGAAGGCCTGATCGAATGGGTTTCGGCCATGACCTATCAAGCCGCGTCCGGCGGCGGCGCGCAGCATATGCGCGAACTATTGACGCAAATGGGGGCATTGCACGGAGCGGTCAGCCAGAATCTGAGCGACCCGGCTTCTGCCATCCTGGAAATCGACCGCCGTGTGATCGAAACCATGAAGAGCCCGGAACTGTCCAGCGCACAATTCGGCGTGCCCCTGGCCGGCTCGCTGATCCCCTGGATCGACAAGGATTTGGGCAACGGCATGTCGAAAGAAGAATGGAAGGGCGGGGCCGAAGCCAACAAGATCCTGGGCAAGCCCGCCATGGGCCAACCCGGTTCGATCATCGTCGACGGCTTGTGTGTGCGGATCGGCGCGATGCGCTGCCATTCGCAGGCATTGACCATCAAACTCAAGCGCGATGTGCCGTTAAATGAAATCGACGACATTTTGGCGTCGGCGAACGATAGTGTAAAAGTGATACCTAACCAACGTGAAGTATCGATGCGCGAACTGACCCCGACCGCGGTCACCGGAACCTTGTCGGTGCCGATCGGGCGCCTGCGCAAATTGGCCATGGGTGGTGAATATCTGTCGGCTTTTACCGTCGGCGACCAGTTATTGTGGGGCGCCGCCGAGCCTTTGCGCCGGATGTTGCGTATCTTGCTGGATGCTTGAAATGCGTTGGCCTGAAAACGCATCGTCGTGAAAGGGGTGAGTCCTGCCGAGTCGGCCATCGATGCTGGCGGCGGTTATCGGATGGCTCGGATGGCTCGCCCCGATCCGGCAAAAACTGCCGGGCTACAGCCGTGGCCCGGCTTTTTTTTTGTGGTGAAAATGATGATGGGTTTGAGTTTTAAGCGCGCGTTGAACCGGCCTCTGCCTCATGCCGCGGGGAGTTTGCGTCGCACCGCGGTCCTGACTGGGGCCGGTGTGCTCTGCCTGGCGTTGTCGACCGCGGCCTGGCCGCTGGATGCGGCGACGGCGGCAAGTGCTGCGGTGTCGAATGGGGCTCAGGCGAATGAGGCTCAGGCGAATGGGGCTCAGGCGGCGAGCGCCGCGGCCGGGGCACATCCGAATAGTTATCTGGTGCGGGCGGGGGCCAAGCTGGACGATATTGCCTCTGAAATTACTCAGACATCCGACCCGGCAACGCGCGATCGGGTGGCCACCGAGTTATTCGAAGCCAATCCGCGCGCCTTTATGGGCGGCAAACGCGATCGTTTGCGCGTGGGGGCTGTGCTCAATGTTCCGGCCTCGGTTTATGCGCCGGGAGTTGCCAGTGCGCCGGTTTCAGCATCGGCCTCGACCACGGCCTCATTTGCCAGCCTCTCGGCGATTCTGGCCGCCTTTAATAATCCTGCTTCGGCGGCAGGCAGTCAGGCGGCACGGGCCAATGCGCTGCCCGGATCCGCCGCCAAATCGTCAGCGCCACCGATGCCGATGGTGCAGGCTACTGTGCCCCCGGCACTCGCGTCGGCGGTGTTTGCCGCCAGCGTTGCCGCCTCGGCGCCCGCCACCGTATCGAATTCGATATCGAATGCCGCACCGAATTTGGCCGCGACGTCGGGGCAACCCAGCGTGACCGGCGGCAAAGCCGCTTCGAGCGCTGCCGTCGCGTCTGCCCTGACGGCACCTGCATCCGCGGCGCATGTTGCAGCACCGTCGAACCCGGCTACGGGCGTGGCGCCGGTTGCTGTCGCCGCTTCGGGCACTGTAGCCAGCACTGCCGTCGCGGCATCTGGCGCTTCGGCTGTCGCGGGCATTGCGGCTACCGAGGGCGCCTCGGGTGTTGTCGCCGCCTCGGGTGTTTCTGTGGCCGCGAGTGCCTCGGCTGTTTCTGCACCAGCCGCTTCCGCGCCTGCCGCGAGCGCGGTTGCCGATGCTGCCTCCGGCGCCGTGGCGCCGGTCAGCTCGACGCCGCCGGTAACGGTGCATCCTGTTGAAAAGGCGGGTTTTGCCGGTTTGCAGGCATGGCTGGCATTTAAAAATCGTGTGTTGATGGCGCTGCAGGCGCATGGCATGTTCGGCTCGACCGAGGTGCCCAAACCCATCAAGCCAGTCTCTGCGCCGCCGGTTTCAGTTGCGGCTTCGGTCCCGGCTGCGGCGGCCAGTGCTGCTATCGGCGGGGTCGCCAGTGGCGTGCCGGCGGCATCAGCGGCATCGGCGGCGTCGGCGGCGTCGGCGACAGCAACGCGTCCAGTGTCCGATAGCGGCATGACCCGTGCGCAAATCATGGACGAGATCAAGTCGCGGATGTCGAATCCCCCGACCTGGTACGCCATCGGCGGCGTCCTCATCGCCTTGCTGCTCGCCGTGTTGGCACTTTGGCCGAGAAAGAAAAAGGAGCTGAGCGCCGATCTTGAGCACGCCTCGGATCATCCTCCCTACGCTTCGTTCCAGTCGTCTCACGAACGGGCGGCACCGGTCGCGTCGCCGGCCTCTGAGTCCGCAACTTCCCGGCCTCCCGCGATGGATTCAGGCTGGCGCATTGAGCCTGATTTTGAAGCGGAACATAAGCCGGCCGGCAAGTTTGACGCTGAGTCGGAGCATGAGTCCGCCGCTCCCTTATCCGATCGTCCCGCCGAAAAACGGCTCGATAACGCGCTGGAGGCACCCGCTGATGCAGCGCATCATGCCGCCGGCCAGACCGACGGCGCAGCCGCGCATGATGTTGTGCCCGACGTGCTTATGCCTGATGCGGTGATGCACGCAGCAACAGCGGACGCCGGACTCGACCCCGACGCCGAGCCGGCTGTTGCCTCAAACCACGACGAGAGCGCGGCGCATAAGCATGAGTACGATACCGAGTTGCCGCAATCGTTCGCTTACCCCGCAGCGCACACGCATGAGTTGCCGGATCGGATACCTGCGACGACGCCGCCTGAGATGGCATTCCCCGAATCAGCCGAAGCCGATACGCCGGAACATGGGTTCGCGGATGAGTTTGCCGATGAGTTGGTCAACGAGGCCGCAAGCGAACCGTTGTCGGAACCGGTCGACGACGTGCTCGATGAATCCGTCAACCAGCCGGGGTTACCGGCCGACCCGGCGGCGCCGCCCGATGACGTCGAAAACCTGCGCGCCGCGTTGGCACTGACCCCCAACGATAAGGGTTTGATGGTTCGGCTCGCCGCCCTGCTGGCGCAGGCCAAACAGATGGCCGCCTTTACCGATGCGTTTTATGACCTGCGGACCTTGAGCAATTCAGAAGGCGAGGAATGGCAGAAAGTGCTCGAACTCGGCCGCGATCTGGACCCCGAGAACCCGCTGTTCCTCAGCCCGGAAGAACGTGCGGCGGCGCGTGCCCGGAAGCGTGACGAAAGCCTGTTCGAGCCGGCTGGCCATGACGCGGCACCGGCCGCCGAACCGCCGCTATCGACGCCCGATCCGCGCCTGAAAAATGCGATGGAGGCGATAGACTTGTCGCTGCCGTCGGATCACGAGGCGCTCGCGCCGCAGCCTGCGGCGCCGGCCAAACCGGCTGCCAAGCCGGAGGAGGAAGCGGAATCGGCCGAGCAGTCCGCCGCGATTGAAGACACGCCGCCGCCGGTCGCACCGTTGGTGCCGGCGGCCGAAACCGGCGCGCACGAAACGCCCCAAGCGAACCACGGCGAGGCACCGGCATCGGCACCCCTGCTCGATGAATTTTTCGAGCCGGCGCAGATGGAGACACTCGCGCCGGAAATCATCGAGCCCGCTCTGACGCCGATACCCGAGCCAACGCCCGAGCCAACGCCCGAGCCAACGCCCGAGCCAACGCCCAGTGCCGAGTCCGCTGAAGTTGACGATGAGCCTGCCCGTCCCGATGGCCTGCCGCGCATGGCATCGGTGGCGGGGCGAAGCGCGGTGAAATTCGGTGTGCTCGATCTGGATTTCGATCTCGACTTGCCGCATCAGCCGCCCCATGTTCCGGTGCAGGCAAATGAGCTCGACCCCGTCGCGGTGTCGCGCAACAAGTTGGATCTGGCGCATGAGTACGTGGCTTTGGGCGATGTTGCCGGAGCCCGGGCACTGATCAATGAGGTCATCGATTCGAACGACCCGGCGACGCGCGAAGCCGCCCGGGCCTTGCTCGGATCGCTGGCCCCCTTGCCATGATCGGCGGGCGTTAGCATGATGCGCATCGCACTGGGGATTCAATACGACGGCACCGCTTTTTCCGGCTGGCAGTCGCAGCCGAGCGGCAATACGGTGCAAAATGTGCTGGAACGTTGCCTCGCGAAATTTTGCGGCATGCCGGTGCAAACCACGGTTGCCGGGCGTACCGATGCCGGCGTTCACGCGGTAGGGCAGGTGGTGCATTTCGACACCTCCGTGGTGCGTGCCGATTATTCATGGGTACGGGGTGTGAATGCTTTTTTGCCGGCCACCATTTCGGTGCAGTGGGCACAGCAGGTGGACGAAACCTTCAACGCGCGCTTCGATGCATTCGAGCGGACCTATTATTACGCGCTGTACAATCATCCGGTGCGAGCGCCCTTGCTGGAAGGCCGGGCCGGTTGGGTGTATATGCCCGTCGATGTCGAGTTGATGCGCCTGGCGGCGCGGCACTTGATCGGCACGCATGATTTTTCGGCATTCCGCTCGTCCGAATGTCAGGCGAAGTCGCCGGTTAAACATCTGTACGAAATCAGCATCGAGACACGCGGCAATTTTATTCATTTCCGCTTTCGCGGCAATGCGTTTTTGCATCATATGGTGCGTAACATCATGGGTTGCCTGATTGCCGTCGGGCGCCATCGCGAGTCGCTGGAGTGGATCGTGATGGTGCGCGACAGCCTCGACCGTGCGCTGGCCGCGCCGACCTTCATGCCGGACGGCCTGTATTTGGCCGAGGTCGCTTATCCGCCTGAATTCAAGATTCCCGCCCCTAACTTGTCGGCATTTTTATGGAGCGACGTATGGCGCAACCATTAAACCCGCCCGCCGCCGATCCGGCTACGGCCGGCAGCCTGCCACAGGTGCGCCCGCTGCGCACGCGCATCAAGCTGTGCGGCATGACCCGGCGGGAAGATGTGCTGCATGCCGTCGCACTTGGCGCCGACGCGATCGGCATGGTGTTTTATCCGCCGAGTCCACGCGCGGTTTCGCTGGAACAGGCCGTCGCGCTGACACGCGCTTTGCCGCCTTTGGTGACGGTGACGGGGCTATTTGTGAATACCACGCCCGAGTGGCTGCGGCAGGTGGTCGACGCGGTACCGCTGTCGATGTTACAGTTTCATGGCGATGCCGCAGTCGATACCCCCGAGCGTTGCGCCCAATTGGCGCACATTGCCGGTTTGCCCTGGGTGCGGGTATTGCGGGTCGACGCGGGCACGGCGCCCGCCGATTTGATAAAATGGCAACTTGATTATGCCGCTGCCGGCGCCAACGGCGTCATGTTCGACACTTTGGTCGACAGTTATGGCGGGGGCGGGAAGGTTTTCGATTGGTCCATCATTCCAGAAGAGCTCGCGCATCAGGCCGTTTTAAGTGGTGGCTTGGACGCACAAAACGTCCGTGACGCAATCCGTCGCGTGCGCCCGTACGCGGTCGATGTCTCCAGCGGCATCGAAGGCACGGGTTCCCAGCACATAAAGGGCGTGAAAGATCACGCCCAAATGACGGCGTTTGTGCAGGCGGTGCGTGCAGCCGATATGGCGTAAGACAATGCACGCCAGGCCGCCGCCGACGCTCAATAACTCACGGTAAAGCAAGGCAGCAAGCGTTATGTTTGCTGCCGGCCAAAAGGATGATGTGATGTATAACCTACCTGATGCACGCGGCCATTTTGGCCCCTACGGCGGTGTGTTTGTCGCCGAAACCCTGGTTCACGCCCTGAAAGAGCTGGACCAGGCCTACGAGCAGTACCGTCGCGACCCGGAATTTGTCGCCGAATATGAATCCGAACTCAAGCATTTTGTCGGGCGCCCATCGCCGGTGTATCACGCCAAACGCTGGTCCGAGATGCTGGGCGGCGCGCAAATCTATTTCAAACGCGAAGACCTGAACCATACCGGCGCGCACAAAATCAATAATGTGATCGGCCAGGCGTTGCTGGCCAGACGCATGGGCAAACCGCGCGTGATCGCCGAAACCGGCGCCGGCCAGCATGGCGTGGCGACCGCTACGATTGCCGCGCGTTTTGGCATGGAATGTGTGGTGTACATGGGCTCCGAGGACGTCCGGCGCCAAGCGGCCAATGTGTATCGCATGAAATTGCTGGGCGCCACCGTGGTGCCCGTCGAATCGGGCTCCAAGACGCTCAAGGATGCGCTTAACGAAGCCATGCGCGACTGGGTCACCAATGTCGAAAACACCTTTTATATCATCGGCACGGTGGCCGGGCCCCACCCTTACCCGATGATGGTGCGCGATTTCCAACGGGTGATCGGCGATGAATGCAAAGTGCAGATGCCGGAAATGACCGGGCGCCAGCCTGATCAGGTGATCGCCTGCATCGGCGGCGGCTCGAACGCCATGGGCATTTTTTATCCCTATATCGACGACCTGGAGGTGGGGTTGATCGGCGTCGAAGCAGCCGGTGACGGCCTGGAAACGGGACGCCATGCGGCGTCTTTGACAGCCGGCACGCCCGGTGTGCTGCATGGCAATCGGACCTACTTGCTGCAGGATGATAACGGGCAGATTATTGAAACCCATTCGGTGTCGGCCGGACTCGACTATCCTGGCGTCGGCCCCGAACATGCGTGGCTCAAAGACTCGCAGCGGGCTCAATACGTCACCATCACCGATGACGAGGCGCTGCAGGGTTTTCACGATTGTTGCCGCATCGAGGGCATTATCCCCGCGCTGGAGTCGTCGCATGCGCTGGCCTACGCGGCCAGGCTGGCGCCGACCTTGAGCCCGGATAAAATCCTGCTGGTCAATCTGTCCGGGCGCGGCGACAAAGATATGCACACTGTCGCCGAGCGCGGCGGTTTGCAACTCTGAGACTGCCCCTGATGAACCTCGAGGTGATAGATCCGGGCGAGCAGGACCTGCCGCCCGGCATTGAAGTGTTGAACCGCGATTTTGTCGCCGACGTCGGCAATCTGCCCGACACCAGCTTCGACCTGATCGTGTCCGACCCGCCTTATGGCTTGGGCAAGGATTATGGCAACGATTCCGACAAGCTCGGAGCCGTTGATCATCTGGCCTGGACTTTCGCATGGCTGGAACGGTCGCTGCCCAAACTCAAGGCCAGCGGTTCGCTGTACATTTTCTGCACCTGGCAATATGCGCCCGAGATTTTCAGTTTTCTGAAACAGCGCATGACGATGATCAACGAAATCGTCTGGGATCGCCGGGTGCCGAGCATGGGCGGCACCGTCCGCCGGTTTACTTCAGTGCACGACAACATCGGTTTGTTTGTGTTGTCGAAAGACTATTACTTCGATCTCGATTCAGTGCGTATTCCGTATGACGCGGTGACCAAAAAAGCCCGTTCGCGCAAGCTGTTCGAAGGCAGCAAATGGCTGGAAGTGGGCTATAACCCCAAGGATCTATGGTCGGTGTCGCGCCTGCATCGGCAACATGCCGAGCGGGTCGAACACCCGACCCAGAAGCCGCTGGAAATCATCGAACGGATGGTGTTGGCGAGCTGCCCGCCCGGCGGTCGTGTGCTCGACCCGTTTATGGGCAGCGGCACCACGGCGGTTGCCTGCGCCAGGCATGGACGCCAGTTTGTCGGCTACGAAGTGAATCCCGATTATTGCGCGGTGGCGCGGCAACGGCTGCTTGCGCTTCCTACTGCGCTCGCTGCCGGGCTCCCTACAGAGCTCCCCACCGCGCCCCCTACCGAGTTAAATTCCGACTATGTCCCGTATTAAAAATACCTTTGCGGCCCTCCAGGCCCAGGGCCGTAAAGGCCTGATCCCCTTTATCACCGCCGGCGACCCCGATCCGGCGCGCACCGTCGAATTGATGCACGCGCTGGCTGCGGGCGGTGCCGACGTGATCGAACTTGGCGTGCCGTTTTCCGACCCGATGGCCGATGGCCCGGTCATCCAGCGTTCCAGCGAACGTGCACTGGCGCGTGGGGTGTCCTTACGCCAAGTGTTGCAGGACGTGCAAACTTTCCGCAAAACCAATACCACCACCCCGGTAGTGCTGATGGGCTATGCCAATCCGATCGAACGCATGGGTGTCGACGCTTTTGCCGCGGCGGCGCGCGAGGCCGATATCGACGGCGTGCTGGTGGTCGATTACCCGCCCGAGGAAGCATTGGAATTCGCGGAAAAAATGCGCGCGCACCAGATCGACCCGATTTTCCTGCTGGCGCCGACTTCGACGCCGGAGCGGATCGCAGCCGTGGGCAAGGTTGCCAGCGGTTATGTCTATTACGTGTCGCTTAAGGGCGTCACCGGTGCGGGCAACCTCGATATCGACAGCATTGCCGCGATGATTCCCAACATCCGTCAGAGCGTGAAGCTGCCGGTCGGGGTTGGTTTTGGCATACGCGACGGCAAAACCGCCAGCGCGGTGGCCGCCGTGTCGGACGCGGTGGTGATCGGCAGCCGTCTGGTGCAATTGCTGGAACAGGCCGCGCCGGAAGCCGCTGCGGCCGAGTTGCGCGAGTTTGTGGCGGGGATTCGGCTGGCGTTGGATCAGGGTATTTGAAGCTGGCTCGGGCCGGCGCATAAGCGTGCCGGTCTGGGTTGGCATGCGCTGGGCTTCATCGCGAAGCCAAGCTATCTTGGCGAGGCTATTGCTAGCCATGCCGCAGTCCTTGTAATTGGCGGCATTTAAAATCACACATCGTCCGCGCCGTTCTGGTACGGATCTGCCTCCTGAAAGTGTCGACCAGCCCCTCTCTTGAGCGGGCTTCAATACCTGATTTCCCTTGGATTCAGTTGCCCATCACTGCACCATTCGGCGCTGCAAATGGCGTCGGCAATCTGTCCTATTTTCGCACAGATTGAAACCCAGTGAGGCGGCGTAATCGATACTCGCACGTTGGGAAAAATGGGGCGCGCCATAGATCCGTGATGCTTGCTCGACCCGGGCTAGGCTTGGGTTGATCCCGCTCGGCATGTATTTCCTCGAATGTGTAGTAAGCGATTTGCTCGTCACGACCGATGTTTAGGAATGGAGAATAAGATGCAATTCAAGACGCAACTGCGTAAGCGGTACGAACAAGGTTTGACGCTGATCGAAGCGTCGATGGTGTTGGCGTTGTCGGCGGTGGTGGTGGCGGGTGTGATGCTGTATTACCAGTCGGCGCAAGCGAACAATAAGTTCATGGCTGCACAAAGTGAACTCGCCTCACTTCAAACCATTGTAGAGTCTATTTATGGGGGGAGAATGGACTACAGTGGCTTGGTTGTCGATATCGCCAAAGGTTCCAGCGCGATTCCGCCGAACTTACAGGATCCTGTTACACACTTACCTGTCACGCCTTGGTCGAATGGACAAATTATGATTGGGACCTGCACTACGGTAACCCATTGTAATGGCAACGGTCATCCCGAAAATGGGGCGCAATTCTATTACATAGCGTATGCCAACGTGCCAGAGTCGCAATGTGTCCCGATACTGTCGCAGCAGGTAGGTGGTCTGAAGGCTGTCGCTGTCGCGCCGGTCATCGGAGTGGGATGGGCGGGTGGGCAGATTGCTCTAACGAACGGGCAGGTCAGCGTGAAATCTTTGACGGATATGTGCTCTCTTCAGGAAAACACGAATGGAACAGTGGCGGTGCAATGGACTTTCGGGAAGCAAGCATCATAAGTCGGGAAACATCAGTATCCCGTCGGCGCCTTGACCTACGAATGGCGTAAAAACGGGGACGGGTCCTGCTTGACTGGGGGGGCTACCCGTCCCAATGCTGTCTGGGATCATTCAAACCTCATGGGCTCGGCGGGTGTTCTCTCGCGTTCGATCTCAAGATCAACATCGCCTACTTCGGGCAATCGGATGTGCCACGAAAGCGCACCAATCGGCTGCGGATGAATCGCCTAACCGTGGGCTGCCCCCCAATTTTTGATAGCTTATAGGGCAGCAAGCTGGCAATAGATGAATTCCTATAGGCTACCAAATATAGTCTGTTTAATAGCTCATAAGACAGCAAGTTATGACTTTAAGCTGCGCCATAAGCTATCTAAATATTGAAATTTGATTGCCTATAAGCTATCATATTAAGATATTCAGTTAGCCTATAGGCAAGCAAATGAATTCCAGGATGAACCAACTCCGGCTTGAACAAGTCCAGAAATCCGCTGCAGCGTATGCCGATTTGGCGAAGCGCCGCGCGCCGCCTCGGGGTTGGTTGAAGCTCATTCGAGAATCATTGGGCCTGACCGAGCGGCAGCAGGCCGAGCGCCTGGGTATCTCTGCTCCGACTTTGCATAAGTCCGAGCAAGCGGAAGCGGATGACCGAATCACGCTCGGGCAATTGCGCAAGCTGGCAGAGGGGCTGGATTGCGAGCTGGTCTATGCTTTGGTGCCCCGAAAGCCACTCACGCAAGTGGTCACGGAGCGGGCGCACGCCCTTGCGCTGCAAGAGGTCGGCGGGGTAGCGCACACCATGAGTTTGGAGGACCAGCGCCCGACTACAGCACGCCTTCGCAAACAGGTTGAGCAGCGCGCGGAAGAGTTGCTTCGCGGCCGATGGTCCGCACTATGGCGATAAATTTTGACGAGCAGGGGGGGCAAACGCCTCTCGATCCCGACGAAATCGCCGGGCTAAAACCAACGCACCTGACCACGGAGGGTGAGCTTAACGACTGGGAGCAGCAGAACATCCTGGCGGCGGTGACATGGCTTCGCCGAGCCCGTCAACCAGACGTGCTGAGTGAAGATTTCTGCCGCACCCTGCACAAAAAAATGTTCGACAAGACTTGGGCTTGGGCCGGTAGATTCCGGAAGTCCGATAAGAACATCGGATGTGATTGGACGCAGGTGAGCGTTAAGCTGCGAAATCTTTTCGACAATGTGCGCTACTGGGTTGAGAATAAAATCTTCCCGCCGGATGAAATAGCCGCGCGATTTCATCGTGATCTGGTCTGGATTCACCCTTTTCCAAACGGCAATGGCCGACACTCACGGATGATGGCTGATGCGCTTTTGCGCAGCATGAAAGAGCCTCCTTTTACGTGGGGTGGCGGAGGCACGCTCGTCGAAGCCGACAACGCTCGCACGCTATATCTAACCGCACTGCGTGCCGCGGATAAAGGTGACTACACGTTGCTGCTCGCCTTCGTTCGCAGCACCGCTTAAGTTTAACGCACCACAAAACGGGGACACAAAACGGGGACGGGTCACGATTAACTGTGGCAAAAAGCGTGACCCGTGCCCAATGCTGTCTCTCTGTCTGGGATCATTCAAACCTCATGGGCTCGGCGGGTGTTCTCTCGCGTTCGATCTCAAGCTCTATACCGCCCACTTCGCGGCCGATCTCGGCCAGCGGGGAACCGAGTTTGATCCGGCCTTCGGGCCGGACGGCGCTTTCAAGGATAGCCCGGATTTCTGCCTCGGTGCTGCGGCCATGCGTAGCAGCCAGCACACGCAAGGCCCGGTGCGTTTCATCGGGGAGGTTGCGAACGGTAACGGATGCCATTGCTTGCACTCCTTAAGTTGGCTATCAATGATTGCATTACAACATCACTGATATCATCCGGCGGTATCGTAAAACACGCGTTTTGCCCACCATGGGGAAACAATGACGATTCGAACCTTTACCAGCCGCGACTTCAACCCGTTTGTGAGTGAGGCAAAGTGGGCTGCAAACGAAGGGCCGGTGCTGATCACCGATCGGGGTGAGCCGGCCTACGCGTTGCTGAATATCCGTGACTACCAAAAATTGCAAGGCAATCAGCTTTCGCTTGCAGATGCCTTGGCGCAGCCGGGAGACGAGGCGGATTTCGAATTT
>Ga0302228_10000081_pt1 | contig 85533 bp, 90 predicted proteins | sample II_Palsa_N1_2_FD_193519 | JGI IMG/M metagenome (GOLD analysis project Ga0302228, IMG submission 193519) | Peat permafrost microbial communities from Stordalen Mire near Abisko, Sweden - II_Palsa_N1_2 | ecosystem: Environmental > Terrestrial > Soil > Palsa > Peat permafrost | place: Sweden... | reverse complement strand
GGTGAACGCAACCGTGGTGGCGTGCAGCATCAGAATCACTTCGTTACTGTACAACGGCAGCGCCCGGCGCAAGGCGGACGGCAGGATGACGCGGCGATACATGGTGAACCAGCTCATGCCGTAGGCCCGTGCCGCTTCGACTTCCCCGTGCGAGGTCGAACGGATCGCCCCGGCGAAAATCTCGGTCGTATAGGCGCAGGTGTTCAGCGCGAACGCGAGAATAGCGCAATGGAAACCGCTGCGGAAGAACGCGTCGAGCACCTGATGCGAGCGCACGAACTCGAGGCTGTACATGCCGGTATAGATCAGCAGCAATTGCACGTACAGCGGCGTGCCGCGAAACACGTAGGTGTAGAAACGCACCGGCATCGACAGCCAGCGTTTCTTCGACACGCGCGCCACCGCCAGCGGAATCGCGCACACAAAGCCAATGCCGATCGACGCCACCAGCAGCCACAAGGTCACCGCGAGGCCGGAGAGACGCTGGCCGTCCCAGTAGAGGAAGGCCCGGCCGAATTGGGAAAGGATTTCGATCATGGTCTTCTCAAAGCTCCGCGTGCCGTACGCCAATCGAATAGCGCTTCTCCAGCCAGATCAGCACGAGGTTCGACATCGTCGTGATGGCGAGGTAGATCAGCGCGGCGATCAGGATGAAGAAAAACATGTTGAAGGTGCTCTTGCCGGCGTCCTGGGCCGCCTTGACGACGTCGGCGAGACCGATGATCGACACCAGCGCGGTAGCCTTCACCAGCACCTGCCAGTTGTTGCCGATGCCCGGCAGCGCGAAACGCATCATCTGCGGAAACAGGATGCGGGTGAACACGCGCGCCCCGCTCATGCCGTAGGCGGCGCCCGCTTCGAGCTGGCCGCGCGGCACCGCGAGGAAAGCGCCGCGAAACGTTTCGGTGAAGTACGCGCCGTAAATGAAGCCGAGCGTGATCACGCCGGCCACGAACGGATCGATGTCGAACTGCGGCAGATTCAGCGTGTCGGTCAGGTTGTTGACCGCGATCTGGATGCTGTAGAACAGCAGCAGCATCAGCACGAGATCGGGCACCGAGCGGATCAGCGTCGTATAGGCCGTGCCGAGCATGCGCAGCGGCCGGTTCAGCGAGAGCTTCGCCGCCGCACCGGCCAGCCCGAGCAGGACCGCGGCCGCTAGCGACAGCACCGACAGCTCGATGGTCTGGATCGTACCGGCGAGCAGCACCGGACCAAAGCCGTAAAGGAACACGTTTGTCTCCATCCAGGTTTGCAAGGGGGCGGGCCGCGCACGCTTCACGCGACCGTTGCAGGCCATCCGGCAGGCATGGCGCGGATACTCGCAAGCGAAAATGATTTGCTCAAACAGGCGACCGGCGGCGTGTTGCAACGCAGCATTGGACGATTCCGCCGGCTGACGGCGCGAGACCCCTGTTTTAGCGGGTGATATGCGTTTGTAAGGGCTGCGTGCGACAGCTCTGCGCGCCGCGATTTAGCATGTTTCGGGTCGCTTTTTCGATAGACCGCGCGGCGCGCGCCGCCGTGGGTTTTGCCGTCACGACCAGGGCAAACCCCGCTACACTGCGGGGACGCGGGGTGCTTGAGCCGCGCCGGACGGCGAGCCGGCAGCCCATTTTGCCGTGCGATCGCACACGCTTTCTTTACCGAGGACCTGGTGTATGACCTCCCGCTACGACTCCGCGACGCTCGACGCCTATTCGAAGGACGCCGCCCGCTACAGCCAGGAATGGCTCGACCAGCCGCCGCCCAACGACCTTTACGCGCTGCTGGAAACGCATCTGGTGCCGCGCGGCTCGACCGCCGAGATCGGCTGCGGCAACGGGCGCGACGCGGCGTGGCTCGCCGCGCACGATTATCTCGTCAGCGGCTTCGATGCCTCGCCCGCCTTGCTGGCCGAAGCGCGCCGCCTGCATCCGCAGATCGTGTTTCGCGAGGCCACCCTGCCGGCGCTCGCGGAGATCGAGGAGCGCTTCGATAACGTCGTCTGCGAGACGGTGATCATGCACTTGCCGGCCGAGGCGATTCCGTTGGCCGTCGATAACCTGCGGCGCCTTCTGCGGCCCAATGGCGTGCTGTATCTGTCGTGGCGCGTGACCGAGGGCGAGGACAAGCGCCAGGCCGATGGCCGCCTTTACGCGGCGTTCGAACCGCAGGTGGTGGTGGACGCGCTGGTCGATTGCGCGATTCTGCTGTTCGAAGACGTGACGAGCGAAAGCTCGGGCAAGCGGATTTGCCGGGTGATCGCGTCCAAGAATGCGGGCGGGGGTTAAGGGCGGCGCACGCTGCCGCCCTTAAGTAAGGCTCGCCCGAGCGGCCTACTCGATCCCGAGGCGCGCGCGAATCGCCGGCAGCATGTGCTCCACCGCCGCGCGCCCTTCCGCGATGGCAGGCGCCGCACGGTGGAAATCGAAAATCCCCATGCCGCCCAGGCGCGGCTGAATCAGGATGTCGGCGGGCTCACCCGCGAGCCGGCTGCGCGTGATGCGCACCTGCATGATGTCGATGCTCTGCGCGACCGAACTCAGCATTGACGGCACGCGCGCGCTCGGCTCCGGCGCCACGCGCACGTCGTTCGATACGACGTCGTCGGCCGGCGCGAGCCAGCGCGGCCACGGCTTGCCGTTCTTGCGCAGCGTGCCGGGCGGCGGCGCATCCGGATCGAGCGCGGGCGCCGCGGCGGTGATGCCGCCGAAGTCGCGGCCGTTGAGAATATCGTTGTTCAGGTCCACGGCGATCACGCAATCGGCGCGCATGCCGCGCGCCACCGACACCGGCACCGGATTGCTCAGGCCGCCATCCACGAGCCACACGCCGTTGTGCCAGACCGGCGTGAAGATACCCGGAATCGCAATCGACGCCCGCACCGCATCCACCACACTGCCGTCCTGCAACCAGGTCTCGCGGCCCGAATCGAGTTCGGTCGCCACCGCCGCAAACGGCATCTGCAACTCACTGATCTCGCGGCCGTTGAACTGGTTGGCGAACACCTGGATCACCTTGCGGCCGCCCAGCAGGCCACCGGAAATGCGCAGGTCGAGCAGGCGCACCACCGTCTGCCAGGTCAGGCGCGACACCCATTCCTCGAGCCAGTCGAGATCGCCGTTCGCATAGACCGCCGCGACCAGTGCGCCGATCGAGGTGCCGCACACCACGTCGGGCTTGATGCCGGCGTCATGCAGCGCGCGAATCGCGCCGATATGCGCCCAGCCCCGCGCGGCGCCGCCGCCCAGGACGAGACCAATGCGCGAATGAGGGCGTCGTCGCAGCATGTTTTTCTCCTTATCGTCCGCGTATCACGTCTGAACGCGATGTCGTATAGACCTTGTGAAACGCATCGAAGTGCACGTTGAAGATGCCCTCTTCGGTCACGCCGCCTTCGCGCCACTTCCAGCTCCAGACGGTTTCCGGTTTGAGCGGAAACACGGCGACCTGCCCCGGCTTGCCGAGCAGCCGCCGCACTTCGTCTTCGCTCATGCCCATCTGGACTTTGGCGAAATTGGCCGCGGTCAGCACCTGGGTGATGGCTTGCAGCTTGCCGTCGCGGTCGATGTCGACCATGTAGGTATTGAGCCCTTGCGGCCCGCGCGGATATTCGAAGCGTTTGGAGCCGTCGGTGAAGGTGCGCTCGGTTTCGGGCGTGCCCATCTGGCTGCGAATCTGCGCTTCCGTCGTGACGCCGGGCGTGAGGCCTTTCAACAACAACGCGTCCGGTTTGACGGCATTGAAGAATTCCTTGAGTTTTTGCACAGCACGTTGGCCCTGTTGGTCGTCGCACCCCGCCAGCGCAAGCGATGCGGCCAGCATGGCGACGGTAAACAAGCGGAAGCTCGAAGCCATCTGTCGTTTCGGGGTCAAGTCCGTTTGATGAAGGTTGGACGACAGGATAGCAAAACCGCAGGCGCGCACGCAGCGAGGCGGGCGGCGGTGCGCGAACGGGCAACGGGATCGGAGAACGGCAGCACGGTGACGACGCAGTGCAATGCGCCGTTCGTGCTACAGGGGAGGCAACGGGAACCAGCCGTTAGAGACTGCACACGGCTGATGGTGGAAAGCAGACGGCCTGCGACGGCGGGCCCATGACGAACGACCTGAAACCGACGACACGCAGCGGTCCGGCTCCGAACGAAGCAATCGGCCGCCGACGGCCGCCGATCATGCGCTCTCGCCCGGGACAGACCGCTGCACACGGCCGTCTGGTCCCTCGACTATCTTGCCCAGGTGCCGATAATTTAGACGCATTGCGCGGATTAGGCGAGCCAGCGTTTACACCGAATCGGCTGAGGAATGAGTTGTGCTTACCGGCCGGCGAAAGCCGCCCGCCCTGCGGCTTGCAACACCGAGTCGTTCTGCGGCGTATGGATGCGCGCGCACAGCACATCCCGATAGTGACGTTCGAGCGGATTGTCGCGGGAAAGCCCCGGATTGCCGCTCGCCTCGACGGCGATCTGCACCGCTTCGATCGCCTGATTCGTCACCGTATATTTGACGAGCGGCGCCTCGTCGAGTGCGACCCGCTCGGCGTGCGCCGTCGCATCGAGCAACACGCGGTTGCTGAACAACAGCGCATCGATGCGGCCGAGCGTCTGCTGAAACGATGGGAGGCTCGCAAGCGGCGCGCCGAGATTGGCAGGCGAACGCGTGGCGGCCCATTCGGCGAACCAGTCGCGGGCGGCACGCGCCACGCCGTCGTACACCGCCGAGAGCAGCACGCTCATCCACGCCACGCCGAGCGCGTCCAGTCCCGCGCCGGGCTCGCCGGGCAACTGGACATCCACGGCATGGGCGGCCGGCACCAGGACGTTGTCGAAGACGATTTCATGGCTGCCGGTCGCGCGCATGCCGAGATGATTCCAGGGCGCCCCGACCCGCACACCCGGCGTATCGCGCCGCACCAGCCACACGCCGACGCGCGGCGGCGTCTCGTCGCTGCGCGCCCACACCGCGAGCCAAGTCAAACCGGGGCTGCCGGTCGAATAGATCTTGCTGCCGTTGATGACCCAGCCGTCGCCGCTGCGGGCCGCGAGCGTGCCCGGCAAGCCGCCGCGCGCCGGGCTGCCGAGTTCGGGCTCGACGCGCAAGGAGTTGATCAGGGCGCCGTCGCGCACGGCATCCTCTGCAACGCGTTCGCGCAGATCGCGAGGCCAGCGCGGATTGCCCTGCAAACGATGGTGAAACAGGTATTGCATGACGAGGACGAGCGCCGTCGACGGCTCGCCGCGCGCCACCGCGCGAATCACGTTCAATGCCTGCGGCAGGCTCGCGCCGGCGCCGCCGAGCGCTGCCGGGACCGTCAACGACAGCAAATCGTATTCGTGCAGGCGCGCCAGATTGCGATGCGGAAATTCGCCGCTGCGATCGTACGCTTCGGCGGTAGCGGCGAACTCGGTGGTGAGTTCGGCGAGCACGGCGTCGAACTCGGCGCTGTCGAGCGGTGGATGGCGGCGCGCCGCAGCGCGCGCAAGGCCAGCATCAAAGTCAGGGGCGTTCATACGAGCTCCGTGGCGCCGTGCTCGAGCCACCCGCTCGATCGTCAGGGATGCTGATGGATCGCGGATGACGAGTGGCGGATTGCGTTCTATGGCAAGGGAAAACTGCGGTCGAAACTCGCGCGCACGTTGAGGTGCGCGGGGATGACGCTGGCGGCTTCGTAGGTGTCGGCGGTACGCTGCTGCGCGGCGATCACGCTGTCGTCGATGGCAACCGGATGCACCTGGCCACGCTGATAGACCGTCTTCAGCACATCGGGCGGCAAACCCGTCACGCGCGATTGCATTGCCGCCACTTCATCCGGATGCGACAAGGCCCACTGCTGACCGAGCGCCACCCGCCGCAGAAAGTCCGCGAGGACCGCGCGTTTGCCGGCGATCGCGCGATCGGTGGCGACCTGGTAGCTCAGCCCTTCCGACAAACCGACACCATTGGCGAGGATACGGTCGTGATCGCGCGATTCGCCGAGCGCCGTGTACGGATCCCATACCGACCATGCGTCCACGCTGCCGGACGCGAGTGCGGCTTTGGCGTCGGCTGGGGCGAGGAACACCCAGGTGACGTCGGAGAGCGGTATATGGGCTTTGTTCAGCGCCGCCAGCGCGAGGAAGTGACCAATCGAACCACGCGTCGTGGCGATGCGCTTGCCCTTCAGGCTCGCCACGTCGGTCAAGGGCGAATGTTCGTTGACGACAATCGCCAGATCGACGGGATGCGAGCGGGTCGCGGCGACGGCGCGTACCTGGGCGCCCGCCGCCAGCGCGAATACCAGTGGCGCATCGCCGAGGCCGCCCACATCCACGGCGCCGGCGTTCAGTGCTTCGCCGAGCGGCTGCGCGGCAGGGAAGTTGAACCACTCGATCTTGTACGGCAGGTCTTTCAGTTGGCCCGACGCTTCGAGAATGCCGCGCGTCTGTAGCGACTGATCGCCGACTTTGAGGACTGGCAAGTCGGCGGCGCATGCCGCGTTGCTCCATGACGCGAGGGCCACGGCAGAGAGTGCAAGTACAGCGCCGGCGAATGCTCCGACGAGTACGCGCCGGAGCCCAAACCGAGGCTGCAGACGCGACGGCACCCACGCGCCAGACGCAGGCACTGCAAAAGACACAGGGAACGCTCGCTGTGCGAAGGAGCCTCGTGAGGGAAAACGTGTCGTCGTCATATCGTTCGTTGCGGATCGGTGAGCGCTGCTGCAAGGCTTCGTCTACGTGCCTCGACGCTGCGCATGGCACGCATGAAGCCAGAACCAGCAACGACGATACGGCACACACTTGTATAAGACAAACGCATTATTCTTCTAAGCAAATATGCGGATGTTGGACGCCCAACACCATGCGCGACGCGCATTGCAGGTATCATCGAATGCACGCTTGCCTGCCCTCTTACCTCATCGCTCACCATGAAGATCGACGATATCGAAGCCTACGTCGCCGTCATCCGCGCCCAGTCGCTGCAACACGCGGCGCAAACCCTCGGTCTCACGCAACCGGCCATCACGCGCCGGCTGCAGAATTTCGAAGAGGCGCTAGGCGTCGAACTGCTCGATCGCAATACCCGGCCGCTAAAAGCCACCGCCACAGGGCGCGTCGTCTACGAGCAATGCCGCGTAATCCAGCGCGAGCTCGACGTGCTGCGCGAACTGGTTGCCAACGACACGCCGCCGGTCGGCGCCCTGCGCCTCGGCGTCGCACAGACGATCGCCGATATCGCCTTGCCCGATGCCATGCGCGAGTTGCGCGCCGCCTATCCCGACCTGCAAGCGAGCGCATCGAGCGGCTGGGGCAGCCAGTTGCTGCAGCGGGTCGAAGCAGGCGAACTCGACGCCGCGGCGATGCTGCTGCCCGCCAACAAGACCTTCGCCGAATCGCTTGCCGCGCGCTCGCTCGGACGCGTCAAGCTAGCGGTCGTCGCGCCCAAGGGTCTGCTGAAAAAGCGCGTGCAGACGCTGGCGGAATGCCAGTTGATCGGCTGGGTGCTGAATCCGGATGGCTGCGGCTTCCGTGAGGGCTTGCAGCGTGCGCTGACCGGCCTCGGTCTCGCGTTGAAGCTGAATCTGGAGACGCTCGGCACGGAGCTGCAACTGCAGCTCGTCGCGGACGGCAACGGCCTCGGCCTCGTGCCGCTGCCCCTGCTGCAGGCAAGCCGTCACGAGGCCGAACTGGACGTGCTCACGCTCAGCGACTTCAAGCCGCTGATCGACATCTGGCTCGTGCATCCACGCGTGCTGGGCAAGCTGCAGCAGCCGGTGGAGCGCTTCGGCGCCGCAGTGGAGCGGCAGTTCAAGGCCGCGCGTTTGCAACGCGCGGCTTGAGGGCGCACAGAGCGCCCCACCCGCGGACGACAGCGCCGCTCAGATCACATGAAACCCGTGTGTCCCGTCGCGCGCCAGTTGCGCCACCAGCCCGTACTCCCACTCCAGATACGCGTTCATCGCTTCGCGGGCGTTATCCGTGCCTTCATACGGGCGACGGTAGCGGTCGATGCGCGGCGAAGCAAAGTGCGTCTCGCCGCTTTCGACCGGCAGTCCCGCCGCGATCCAGGCACTGGTGCCGCCGCTCAGCACCTGCACCGGCTTACCGCTCAGCGCGGCCAGTTCCGGCGCCACGAAGCGCGCGAGCGCACTGCTCCCGCAGGTGAGCACATAGCGTTGCGCATCCGGTAGCTTGGGCAGCGCGTCGGCCAGTTGTCCGCGCAGCGCCCACCACGCGCCCGGAATATGCTGCTTCACGTAGTTGGCGCTCGCCGTGAAATCCAGCACCACCGTGCCGGACGATTGCAGCAAGGTCGCCAGCGCCGCAGGCGAAATCTCCTCAACTGCGGGCGGCGGCACCGCATTTCTCACGGCGGGCGCCGCGCCCTCTTCCGTGAAATCGGCGGGCGTCAGGCCGTCGATGACGTACACCTCGACGTTCATCTGCGCGAGCCAGGAAGCGGTCATATTGGCGCGCACGCCGTCGCTATCCGCGAGAATCACGCGGGCGCCGCGCACCGGCGCGAACATATCGGTCTCCTGAACAAGCTGACCGCCCGGCGCGCTGCGAAAACCAGGCACGTGGCTCGCCTGGTACTCCTGCGGCGAGCGCACGTCGAAACGGTAGATGGTGCGCACAGCTTCCTCGGCCCAGCGGCGCGCTTCGTCGCGCGAGGTGCGGCCCACCTCGGCGCGATCGGCCACCGCCCGTGCCGACGCCGCCGCGGCCGCCCGCACCGCATGGTCGGTAACCGGGTCGAAGCGCCGCGTGCTGCCGTGCGCCAGTTCCTGCCCGGCGAGCGTCCAGCCGATCGTGCCGTTACGTAACGCCACGACCGGGTTCGGTACACCCGCATTGATCAGCGATTGCGCGCCGATGATGCTGCGCGTGCGCCCCGCGCAATTGACGACGATCTGCGTCGACGGGTCCGGCGCCAGTTGCCGGGCGCGCAACACCAGCTCCGCGCCCGGCACGCTGACGCTGCCGGGAATGTTCATGGTCTGATACTCGTCGAAGCGGCGGGCGTCGAGCACCACCACGTTCGCCTCGCCGTCGAGCAGCGCCTGCACTTGCGGCGCTTCGAGCGACGGCGTGTGCCGCTCGCTCTCCACCAGTTCGCCGAAGGCCTTGCTCGGCGCGTTGACGTCCTGGAACAGCTCGCCGCCGGCCTCGGCCCAGCCGCGCAAACCGCCGGCGAGCAGCGTGACATCGGTGTAGCCCAGCGCGGCGAAGCGGCTCGCCGCACGCACGGCAAGCCCTTCGCCGTCGTCGAAAAGCACAATCGGCACACTGCGGCGCGGCAAACGCAGCGGCGCTTCAAGTTCAAGTTTCGATAACGGCAGATTCGCCGCGAACAACGGATGGCTGCGCGCGTGCGGGTCTTCCTCGCGCACGTCGAGCAGCGCGATCTCGCGACGCTCGAGCAGTGCACGGCGCACGTCTTCGAATGAACGGGTACGAAATTCAGTTGCAACGGTCATGAGATGGCAATCTCCTTCGATACATTCCAGATATTCGGTAACACGTCGTTCGAGTATCCGGAGATAAACGCCTTGCGGCCGCCGTGCTCGGGATAGACCGAACGCGACACCGCACCGATATTTGCACCATAAACGTGAATGCTGATCGACACACGGTCCTCGTAAGCATTGCTGACACGGTGAATGTCGCCAATGCGCGGCGATACCGCATCGACGGCACCGGTTTCGAGCCGTCTCGCCGTACCGGAAGCAATCAACGTGCCGCGTTCGTCGAGATGGTACGGTTGCGCGATTTCCGCACCGCGTAACACGCCGATCAGTCCCCAGACAGTGTGATCGTGAACCGGCGTCGCCTGCCCCGGCCCCCAGACGAAACTCACCACGGAAAAGCGCTGTCGCGAATCCGCATGCAGCAGGTACTGCTGATAGCGCTCGGGGTCGGGACGCGCCCACGCGTCGGGCAACCAGTCGTCGTGCGCGATCAGCTCGCGCAGCGAGGCGGCGCCCGCGTCGAGCAGATCGGCTTCGGGGGCGGCATCGTCCAGCAGCGCGGCGATCCGGCCGACAAAGGTGCGCAAGCGGTCATGCCGCAAGGGTTGGCTCATGAGGTCGAGAAGGAAGCAAAGGTCGGGGAAAGGCGCGGCGCGCGCGGTTGAAGCGCCCGGAGACGTTCAGGCGGCCGGTGCGAACGTTGCGTTGCAGGTGTCTACGTTCCAGCGTGGTGCAACGTCCGCGGGCCGGCAAAAAGGCGCGTTTATCGTTTCGTGTGATTAATCGTAGACGTCGGGCTCGGCTTCAACCAGCCCCTCCAGCAGGCTCTGAAACGCAAACAAGGCGCCGCCCGGCCGCCCCACCTGTTCATGCGTCAACGACGCGATCTCATGGTTAATAGGCTGCGGCTTGCCCGCGGCCTCCGCGAGCAATTGCGCGTGGCAGGCGTTATCCAATGCGATATACCACCACGCCGCCGCTTCCACGGTTGGGCCTGCTGTGAGAATGCCGTGATTCTTCAGGATCACGCCTTTATGGTCTCCCAGTGCGGCCGCGATGCGCGCACCCTCGTCGGTGTCGAGTACGACGCCGCGAAAGTCGTCGAATAGTGTGTGGTCCTGATAGAACGCGCACGAGTCCTGGGTGAGCGGATCGAGCGTGCGGCCGAGCGTCGACCACGCCTTGCCGTACAGCGAATGCGTATGCGCGGCGGCCACCACATCGGGCCGCGCTTCGTGAATCGCGGCATGAATCGCGAAGGCCGCCTGATTCACCGGCCCCTCGCCCACCACGATCTCGCCTTGCGCATTCACCAGCAGCAGATCGGAGACGCGAATGCGGCTGAAATGCTTGCCGAACGGATTGACCCAGAAGTGATCGGGCCACTCCGGATCGCGCGCCGTAATATGGCCCGCGAGCCCTTGATCGAAGCCATAACGCGCAAACAGACGAAACGCGACCGCGAGACGCTCCTGGCGATGGCGGCGCTCGTCAGCCACGTTCTCGCGCGGCGGCACTTCGTCGAACCAGAATTTGCGCAGCGGTGCGTGGCGTTGCAACGGCGCATGCGATGGCGGTTGCGACGCCGTTTGCACCGTCGAAGCATCCGCGGGATGGGCAACCGTCAGGGAAAGATCTGTCATCGTGTCTCCGTTCAAGCTGCTGCGCGGGCGCTGAGCGCGATGCGTTCGCGCGTCGCGGGAATCAGCGTGCGGCCATAGTCGAGCGCGTCTTCGAGCGGATCGAAACCGCGAATCAGGAAGGTCGTCACGCCCAGCGCGTAGTACTCGGCCAGCGTATCCGCAACCTGTTCCGGCGTACCTACCAGCGCGGTCGAATTCGAACGGCCGCCGATCTCCTTCGCCACCGCGGTCCACAAGCGCTCATCCGCGCGGTCCGCCGTGCCGGCCGCCGCCAGCAGCCGGCGCGCGCCTTCGCTCTGCGCCGGTCCACCGACACTCAGGCCCTGGGCGGCGCGCAGGCGCTTCGTCTCTTCGAGGATATGCTCGGCGCGTTCCCACGCCGCGGCTTCCGTGGCCGCCAGAATCGGCCGGAACGACACGGAGAAACGCACGGTGCGCCCGTGCCTGGCGGCTTCGGCGCGCACGCGCGTCACCTGTTCGCGCACCTGCTCCTTCGATTCGCCCCACAGCGCGTAGACGTCCGCATGACGGCCCGCGATTTCGAGCGCGGGCGCCGACGCCCCGCCGAAGTACACCGGAATATGCGGCTGCTGCAGCGGCTTTACTTCGGAGAAGCCGCGCTCGAAGCGATAGTACTTACCCTCATGATCGAACGGCGTGTCCGAGGTCCAGATGCGGCGCAGGATCGACACGTACTCGTCGGTGCGGGCGTAGCGCTCGTCGTGCGAGAGGAAATCGCCGTCGCGGCGCTGCTCGGCGTCGTCTCCGCCCGAAATGATGTGCACCGCGAGGCGGCCGCCCGAGTAGTGATCGAGCGTAGCCAACTGGCGCGCGGCCAGGGTCGGCGCGACGAAACCCGGCCGGTGCGCGAGCATGAAGTGCACGCGCTGCGTGACGCTGGCGGCATGCGCCACGGTCAGAAGCGCATCCGGGCTCGTGGACTGGTGCGGTACGAGCACGCGGTCGAAGCCCGCTTCCTCGTGCGCCCGCGCAAACTGCTCCACGTAACCGATATCTATTGCCGGACCTTGCGGCGCGTGCGTTTCCGAAACCTTGCGGGTCTGGATCATGCCGATGAATTCGACTGCCACGTTGCGTCTCCCTGATGATCGACAGAACGCCGGGGGCACTGGGCACAAGCCGGCGGCGACACCCCGGACAGGGTGTCAAGCGAGCATCAAAGGTAGCACTGCAACATGCGTTCGTTAAATATTGATAGTCGATAAAGATATCGCAATTGCATGTTTGTGACGGCGTGGGCCGGTTGCTAACCTCGCTTCGCGACGACGGACTCCGCCGATGATGCGGAGCGTGCCGCCCGTTTCGATCTCCTCTTCCTGGAACTACGCCGATGACCGCCTTTCGCTCCGACCGCCGCCGGATTCTGCACACCCTCGCCGCCTGCGGCATCGCGCCTGCTGCCGCGTGGCTCGGTGCGGCGGATGCGCGTGCTGAGGCGCCGGAACTCGTGTTCGGCGATCAGGCCGGCGGGCTGCGCGCGCTGGCTGAAGCGGCGCATGTGCTCGACGGCGCGCCCTATCCGTTTCGCTGGGCCAACTTCCAGGGCGCGGCGCCGCTCTTCGAGGCGCAACGCGCCAATGCCGTGGATCTTGCGCCGGCGGGCGACCTGCCTGTACTCGCCGCGGCGATCGGCGATCCGTCGTTGAAGATCGTCGCGACCCGGGTGGGAACGCCAAGCTCGCTCGGCATCGTCGTGCAGGCGGATTCGCCGCTGCGGCATGTCGCCGATCTCAAGGGCAAGACCGTGGTGGTGTCGTCGGCACGCGGCAGCATTTCGCAGTACCAGTTGTACGGCGCGCTCGCCGAGGCGGGGCTCACGCGTGACGATGTGAATGTGCGCTTCGTGCTGCCCGTCGATGCATTTGCGGCCTTCGAGTCTCGCCAGCTCGACGTCTGGGCGACCTTCGATCCGTACTCCGGCAGCGCCGTGCAACGCGGCGCACGCGTGTTGCGCGACGGCAGCGGCATCAATACCGGCCTCGCCTTCATTACCGCGTCCGGTGCCGCGGCAGCGGACCTGGCGAAGCGGCCGGCGCTCATCGATGCGCTACAACGTTTTCAACGCGCCGGCGCGTGGGCAGCGGGACATCCCGAGGCATACGCGCAGGTGTATGCGACGTTGACGCGTCTGCCGATTGAGGCCGCCCGCATCATCACGGTTCGTTCGGCGCTGAAGCAACGCCCGGTGAGCGACGCGGATATCGCCACGCTGCAGCGCGTCGCGGACGAGGCGTTCGAACAGCGGATGTTGCCCGCGAAGGTGGATGTGCGGGCGATCACGTTGCAAGGGATGGGCTAGCGGCTTTATTGCTCGCCGAGAAGCCTCGCGACGATCGGCTCCAGCGACGCGAAATATTGCTGCTGCTTGAACGCATAACCGGCTGCATTCGGATGGATGCAGTCGGAAGCCATCGAGGTAGTCCGCCAGGCCGGTAAATTCAGAAACGCGTCGTATAGAGGCAATACGGTCACGTCGTTACGGCTTGCCGTGGCATTTTCAGCCGAAACATATCGCCGTGAATCCGCGATCGAGATCCGAAAGCAGATCGGATTGGGCTCGGCAATCACGGGGATTTTCCCGGAGGCCTGCACGGTGCGAATCCAGCGCTTCAGGTTCGACGAGAACGTTCGCACGGTGTTTCCAGCAAGGGTGTCATTGATCTGGCTGTTCGTGATCACGATATTCGCATTGCCTTTGGAAAGTTCGGCAGCAAGCGGCAGAGTATTGCCATATTCGGCGGAGAGGCCCGTGCCGCTCAGATCGGTCTCGAGGGTCGATCCGGGGGCGCTGTGATCGACAATCGTCACTTTGCCAGGCCCGAACTTCTCGTTCATGGCGATCTGCATGCGTTGCGCCGGGCTCTGCGGATATCGAGCAGGGGGACCGTCCGATATGACAACCGCGCCCCAAAACGTCGAGTCGCCGCGCCAATCGATCACGACTGTTTTAAGGGTGGCGGCCGCCGCAATCCCGTCATGCTGGCCGAAGCGTTCCCCGAAAGCCAGGGCTGACATCAGGACGACTGACGCAACAAGCCTCCGCTTCATTTCCCCCTCCTTTCGATTTGCCCGGGTTTCTATTAAAGAGGCTGCCGCTTACAACACATGTATCCCTCGGATTTGCTCACGCCCCAAACCATAGCGGGTGGACGACAAAGTCCCGCATATTGCGGGTCGTCAAGAACATAATTCTTCGGGAGGGGAGGCAGTTCGGACTATTGGCCTGGACAGGTTGAGAGGCGGAATCGGCACTAGCGCTCGACGCCTGTTCCGACGTAGGTTTCAGATCCTGAGGAGCGCACCCGGCAATGAGCGTAGTGGAAATGCGGATGCATGCTGCGTAACCCATTTGAGCAAATCGCATTTTTTCTCTTCTTCTAAACGAAAGGCATAACGCGGACGAGACATGAAAACAGAAAATGCGCACTTTGTCATCCGCGTCCGGGACCCGCGCGCTGGACTGCCTCGTGCGAGGTAATCTGCGTGCAACGCAAATATCTCCTGTCGTTTAGTGGAGAGAAGCTCCATCTTCGCTTCGAGGATGGGGATGGCCGGGCCGTGTCGGTTGATGGCGAGCGGCGGTGACATCGCCGAACCATCCCCACCGCCTCCCAACCTCCGCTACTTGCCAGGAGAGAAGCGCAGTACACCCAAACAAAATCTCGCGCATGCGTTTGACGAGCGCCAGCGACAAGCCCACCTCCCGATCGACGCCAAACATCTGCGCGAGCAGCACAACCGCCGCATCCTGCACCCCAACCCCAGCGGGTACAAAGAAGGCCGCATGCCGCACCGCTTGCGTCAAACCTTCAATAGCCAACTCCCCAGCCAAAGAAACCGGATGCCCGAGCAGATCCAAAGCCCACCAGGTCTCGACCGCTCCAAGCAGATAGCCGCTCAACTGCCACACAAAAGCCCGCAACAACAGCCCGGCGCGGGACATGAGCGCATCGAGATCCGCATCGAGTTGCCGCCCATCCATTCCCTGCAGAACGGAGCCAGACGGCCCTAACAACTGCCCAGCCCAACGCTCGATCGCATGAAACACCCCACCTCGCCGCACCAAAACCACTGCAATCACAGGCAAAGGCAACGACAGCAGCAAAGCCACGCCAACGGTGCGCAACACATCCGCCTGATGCGTCGACGCGACGATCAACACCAGACCCAGCGCGGAAAACGCATACTGCACAGCCATCGTCACCATCACTTCGACGATCACCGACGCGCTCACGCCACTCGCATCCGCCACACGCCATCGCGCGAGCCGAATCCCGACGATCTCCCCACCGATGCCCGCCACCGGCAACAGGCGGCTCACGGCCTCGCGAACCGTCGCGACCCACCAGAGAAACACGAGAGACGCGCGCTTACCGAGCAACAAGTGCCATGCATACGCATCGAGCAACAGCGGCAGCGCATGAAACGGCACCAGCCACAGCAACGCAAAACCCGCCTGGCCGATCACCTGCATCAGGTCGCCCACACCCGCGTGCAGTACCAGCCCGATCAGCAGCGCGATACCCAGCGGCAAACCCGCCCATTGCAGCCACTGCAAGCCCTTCATGACGGCTGCACCCCACGGTCATGGGCCTGGCCGAATACGTCGGCAAAGCCACCACGTGTGGCGCCGGCCGCTTCGATCGCGGCTTCCACGCGTGGCGACAACAGCGCGGCCAGTTCGTCCGCGTGCCGATAGCCGCGCATCCCCTGCGTCAACGCGCCCTCCCCCACCACGGCCGGATGGCAATAGATTTCGCCCACACCGTCCGGCAAATGCGCCAACGCCTCGAGCAACACGCCTTCCGTCATCCGCCCGGTGTTCGCAATGCCCACCACGTAATCGTTGTGAGCAATCCCCGCGCGATCGAGCCGCTCCCGCACGAGGCCAATCCACGGCTTCAACCAGAGCGGCTCGCGCGACTCGCACGGCAGACGCATCGCCCGCATGCCGTAGTCGCGGCCAATCTCGACGATCAGCCCGAGCACCGTCGGATGCAGATGGAAGTGTTTGTGGGTGTTGACGTGATCGAGCGGCAATCCGGTCTTCGCGAACGCTTCGAACTGCGCGCGAATCTCCAGCGCCAGCTGTTTGCGTACGTGCGGCAAAAAGAAAAAGCGAAAGCCGTCGCGCACCATGTTGTCGTCGAACCGGCCGTCGGCGTCGACCAGCGCCGGAATCGCATCGCGCGGCAGGAACGCCGCGCCGTCAGCCAGCACCAGATGCAGGCCGACGCGCAACTCCGGCAGCCGGTGCGCACGCGCTATGGCGTCGCGTGCGGCAGGCGCCGCCACCATCAGGCTCGCCGCAGTCAGGACACCATGCAGATGCGCGCGCTCGACCGCTTCGTTGACCCGTTCGTGCAGGCCGAAATCGTCTGCCGTGAAGATCAACGTACGTTGCGCAAGCCGAGCCTCGTGCGTCATCACGCTTCGTGAGCGCGCAGGAAGCGGAAGAACTCCACGCCTTCGCGCAGACGCCGCTTCATCATGTCCCAGCTCATCAGCATCTCGCGCACGATCTCCCAGATCTTCGAGGGCCGGAAATAGAAGCGCTTGTAGAAGCTCTCGACGTGGTGATAGATCTCTTCGCGCGACAGATGCGGATAACCGATCGCCGCCAGTTGCACGCCTTCCTTGCTCACCAGGTTGATCACCTTGTTCTCCTGCAGCCAGCCGTTCTCCACCGCCTGGTTGTAGAGCGTCGTGCCCGGATACGGCGCCGCCAGCGACACCTGGATCGTGTGCGGGTTGATTTCCTTGGCGTACTCGATCGTCTTTTCGATCGTCTCCTGCGTCTCGCCCGGCAGCCCCAGGATAAACGTGCCGTGAATCTTGATGTCCAGCTTGCGGCAGTCCTCGCTGAAGCGTCGGGCGATGTCCGTGCGCAGACCCTTCTTGATGTTCAGCAGGATCTGGTCGTCGCCCGACTCGTAGCCCACCAGCAGCAGGCGCAGGCCGTTTTCCTTCATGATCTTCAGCGTCGAATACGGCACGTTCGCTTTCGCGTTGCAGGACCACGTCACGCCCAGCTTGCCGAGACCGCGTGCGATTTCTTCGACGCGCGGCTTGAAGTCGGTGAAGGTGTCGTCGTCGAACATGATCTCCTTGACCTCAGGCATGTTGTCGCGGATCCACTTCACTTCTTCCAGCACATTCTCCACCGAGCGCGTGCGGTAGCGGTGCCCGCCTACCGTCTGCGGCCACAGGCAGAACGTGCACTTCGAACGGCAGCCGCGGCCCGTGTAGATCGATACATACGGATGCTTCAGGTAACCGATGAAGTAGTTTTCAATCTTCAGGTCGCGCTTGTAGACCGGTGCGACGAAGGGCAGCTCGTCCATGTTCTCGAGGATCGGGCGCGCCTCGTTGTGTTCGATCGAGCCGTCCGCTGCGCGATAGCTCAAGCCCTGGATCTGCGCGAGCGGTTTGCCCGCGGCCACTTCCTGGCAGGTGAAATCGAATTCTTCACGGCAGACGAAATCGATCGCCTCGCTCGCGGTCAGCGAGTTGTGCGGATCCACGGCGACCTTCGCACCCACCATGCCGATCATCACCGACGGTTTGAGCTGCTTGAGGTCCTGCGCAAACATCGCGTCAGTGGGAAACGACGGCGTGCTGGTGTGGATGATCACAAGCTCGTACTGCTGCGCAATCTCGAGCGAAGCCTCAACGGACAAACCGTCCGCCGGCGCGTCGAGCACGCGGCTATCCGGCACGAGTGCCGCCGGCTGTGCGAGCCAGGTGGGATACCAGAACGAGCGGATCTCGCGCTTCGCCTGATAGCGCGAACCCGCGCCGCCATCGAAACCGTCATACGATGGGGCCTGCAAAAACAGCGTTTTCATGAATGATGCTCCGGCCAGCTCGATTGAGCCTGATAAGCGAGGGGAACGACAAAGGTGGCGGTGCGGAGAAGCGTTCCTGCCGCAACCATGGGGCTTATTAATGTATGTCTCCGAGCGCAGAAAACCTTAACCCGCCGCAATAGTTCGATCAACCTGGGATCTATCTTCGGGTGCCGCACACTTTTGCGTGACGCCACCCTGTCTGAAGGCAAGTCGTAGGCAAAACGTCAATCAACAGGAAGTCATCCGTCAAGACGAAAGGCCTGCGTAATAATGCAATCCCGTTTAACGGGGCAAAGCACCTTCTTCGATTATCGAACCCGCCTATGGAGATTTTGTGAAATAAGCGAAAGCACTCTCTGTATGCTGACCCGCTATAACCGCTGGGCCAACCAGCGCATCTATGAAGCGATCGCCGCGCTGCCGGGCGACGAGGCACTCAAGCCGCCGGACGAAGAGGAGAGGGTGAGATTCAGTCTACGCGAGGAGCGCGCAGCGCGCGCACTCCCCTCTTGAGCGAAGCCTAGTAGCCCGGTGCCCAGTGACCGTGCTCCCATTCCCAATGGTTGCCTTCCCAACGGTAGTGCCCTTTCACCCAGTGATAGCCGGGTGCCGGGGATGCTGGCACGACTTCGACCAGCGGCGCGGGCTGAGGCGGCCGTGCCGGTTCAACCACGCATGCGCCAAGCAAGGCAGCGCACACGCAAGAAAGCAAAGCAGCAGTGAAGGTGGATGGTTTTTTCATTTAAAGCTCCTGTTTTTAGAACTGCAACAACACAGCCGTCACCGAGACTGCACGCTAGGTACGGATCAAACCTGTCAGCGGTTGCGTGGCTCCCGCTTGCGCAAAGAGCGTGGCTGCCGTGCGATGCGGGTCGAGTCCGAGGCTCTCGCTCGCCGCGCCCGCGATCAAACCGTCGAGCGCGGTGGTGGCTCGCAGGTCACGCGCCTGGTAGAGATCGTTGGGCTTCAGTCCCGGCCAGTCGCCGAGTACGCGCCCGCCCTGCACGGCTCCGCCTGCCAGCATCGCCACCGATCCGGTCCCATGGTCCGTACCGCCCGTGCCGTTGGCAGCCGCGGTGCGGCCGAACTCGGTGGCTACCAGCACGGTCGTCTTGCCCCACAGCGGGCCAAGTCCGTCGCGCAGCGATGCGAGCATCGTGTCGAGCGCTTTCAGCTGATTCGCGAGGCGCGGGTTCTGCGCGCTATGCGTGTCCCAGCCGCCGGTTTCGATCATCGCCATGCGCGGACCGTCCTCGCGCGACAGAAAACTCGCCGCGAGCTTGCCGAGGCTCGCCGGATCCTGGCGCGCGCCGGCGTCGCTCGCGAGGCCGCGCGCCGTCATCGCGGATTCCCAAAGCGGCCTGAATTGCACGTCCTGGTCGTAGAGCTGCGAGACGCGCGTCAGCAGATCGTCGGGCGCTTGCGGCAATCCAGACGGCGCGTATGAGGTGACATCGGCCTTGCCGCGCAACGCCAGCGGCACCGTCGGTGCGAACGCAATGGCGTTTTCGTGGCTGGCGGGCATCATCGCGACCAGCCGGTTCAGCCAGCCATCCTTCACCTGATACGGCGAGGTGCCGCCGGTTTCCAGCACATTCTGGCCGTCGAAATGGGAGCGGTCGCGATAGGGCGAGGCCACCGCATGCACGAACAGCGCTTCGCCGGACGTGTACATTTTCGCGGTCTCGGCAAGCGACGGATGCAGCGCAAAAGTACCGTTCAGTTTGGTGGCCGTCGACGCATCGATGGCGAGCGCACCGCGCAAGCTCTGGTAGGACGGCTCGGCATACGGCACCACGATATTCAGACCGTCGGCCGCGCCGCGCTGGATCACGAAGACGAAGCGGCGGTCGGTCTCGACGCTCGCGAAGGCTATGTGCGGCGACACGAAAATCGCACCGGCACCGGCTGCGGCGAAGCTCAGAAATTGGCGACGGGAAAGCATGGCGTTTATCTCCGTTGAAAGTCAGGCGACACGAGCAGCAGCGCGATCGCCATCGAGGCGCTCTCGGCGCGCGATACTGCGGTCTGGGTCGGCGCGCTGATCGAACCCACCAGCAACGTCTGGCTCAACGTACGCGGATCGATCCGGTCGCCGACACGCGACGCAAAACGCTGCGCCACTTCCACCCGGCGCACCAGCGCGTCGGGAGCGGCCCAGCTCGCGGCGATATCGTCGTAGCCGGCGGGCGAGCCCGGCCGCCAGACCGGCTCGCCGAGCTGCGTAAGGAGCGGCGCGCTCTGCAGATTGCCGGGCTCTTGCCAGCCGAGACCGCGCATCGACGAGATCGTCCATTCCCACGGCGTTTTGAATTTCACTGCCACGGGCGACCACGCTTCCGGGGAATCGATCAACGCGCGATAGACCGTCGGCAAATCGCCGCCGCTGCGCTCGAAGGCATTCGCGAGCCGTTCAGTGACCGCAGATGGTGGGTTGTCCGAAACAAAATGACGCGCCAGCTTGCCGGCGATGTGCTGCGCAGTGGCCGGCGACGCGGCGAAGTCGTGCAGGATCGCCAGCGCCTGGTCTTCGCCCTGCTGATCGTAGCGGCGCCCCATGATGGTCCGCAAACCCGGCTCGTGCACTTGCGGGCGAAACACGAAGCTGCCGGGCGCGGCGCCGTTCGGCTGCGGTCCCTTCACGCCGGCCACGCTCCACCCTGTGAGGGCGCGGGCGAATTCGGTGACGTCAGCCTGGGTGTAGCCGCTGCGCACGCCGAGCGTATGCAGCTCCATGATTTCGCGCGCGAGGTTCTCGTTGAGCCCGCGCTTGTTGTCCGGATTGCGTTGCTCGGCGCGCAGCGCCGCCATGCTGTCGGGCCCCACGGAGCGTGTCTGATCGAGGAAGATCTGCATCGCAGGATGACGTTCCACCGCGACCAGCATGTCGTCGAAACGGCCCAGCACGTGCGGCCGGATCGCTTCCATTTCGAATGAACCGGCCAGCGCCGCGACCTGCGGTTTTTCTGTGGATACCGCGAAGTGATTCGCCCAGAAATGCACCAGCCGGTCGATAAACGGCGTCGAGCTCGTCAATGCGCTGCTGACGCGCGCATCCACTGCGGTGCGATAGATATCGCGGATTTCGCCGCGGATCGCCTTGTTGGCGGCTAGCCTGGCAGCCTGGCCAGCAGCGGTCTGGCTGGCCGCCGGATCGGCGTTGGCGTTGGCGTTGGCGTTGGTGCCCGCATTCGCGTTGGCATTCTGCTGCCGTTGCTCGCCAAGCCGAGTCGCCAGCGCCACAGCAGTAGGCTGCCCCGCCCATGCCGCAGGCAGCGGCTGATACTGCTCGAACTGCGCGAGCAACCAGGCCTTGGGATCGGCCGGCGGGGTATCGTCGGGGCGAGCGCCGAGACCGAAACGGTTCAGCGCAATTGCCGCGGCGTTGTCGCTGGGTGACGTAACCATGCGCGTTCCTTCGAGCGTTGCGTACCTTCTTTAAACGCTCGTGACCGCCGTTTCCGTCGCTGTCCTACAGAAGTTTTCTGCACGGGGCCCAGAATCGGCCCGCTCACACACTCAACCGCTCAACCGCGCACTCACTGGCTCGCGGGCTCCTGGCTCGCCGCCTCATTCGCTTCCGCGCTCGCGGCCCGCTTGCCCTTCGCGGGCGCAGGCGGCGGCTCTCGCCATTGGCCCGCCTGCTTCAGTCCTTCAGCAAACTTGACGCGCTCGTCGGGCGTGAGCGTCGTCGCAAAGTCGGCGACGCTGCTCTCGACCTCGGTGCGCAGTGCGATATCCGCCTCACGCGTGTGCTGCAGCGCTGCATCCAGTGCGACGCGATCGAACTGCGGCGCGGCCAGCAAAGCCAGCACTTCGTGACGTCCTTCGCGACCCGCGCGCGCATCGTCCTTACCGTCGCGACGCGCGGCCTTCAGCGCCGCCATGAACTGTTTCTGACGCTCCGGCGAAAGTCCGTCCGTGGCGAAGCGCAGCGCGGTACGCGGCTGCGGCGCCCTGGCGATCTTGTCGTGCGTGGCGAACCACTGATACGCCCCACCCGCAATCGCGCCCAGCAAAAACACGTTCAGCACGAACGAACCGGCCAGCAGAATCTTCCATGTACGGCCGCTCATTCGCCGCTCCAGTCGGCGGTGGAACCGTCGAAGCTCGAAGTCATATACGACGACGACTCATGCCCCTGCGGTGGCGTGCCGGTCAGGACAAAAAACGACACCGCGAAAGCACCCGCCAGGCCGCCGGCGAGGCCGATGCCGGCAAACGCCGCGCCTTGCCACCAGAGCCGTCCGCGATGTTTCACCAGACGCCGGGCAGGCGCCGCCGCCACGATGCGCTCGACGAAGGCACGCTCCGGCGCCGCAACCGTATGGCTCGCCAGCCACGCGTCGAGGCCAGCCGACTCGGCCAGCAAACCGTTCGCCTCGACCCGGTGCAGATCGGCCCAGGCTTCGGCGGCCGCGCGCTCCTTGTCCGGCCAGCGGCGCGGATCGGCGCCATAAGCGTCGACGATGGTACGAAATCTCTCAGGTGTCATGGCATGTCCTTGCTAAAGCCGCTGCCGGCCAGTTGTGCGCGCAGATTGCGGCGCGCGCGCGCGAGCAGACTTTCGAGGGCGTCGACCGTGATGCCCATCAACGCGGCAGCTTCGATATTCGAGAGCTCCTGGTAGTAGTTGAGTACCAGAGCTTCGCGCTGCCGAACCGGCAGCGCAGCAAGCGCCGTGCGCACGCGTTCGTCGCGCACACGGGCTTCGAGTTGCATGTCAGGTAAAGCCTGCGGATCGGCTTCGTCCGGCAGCTCGGCCACCGGGTCTTCACGACGCCCGCGCAAGCGGTCGTAACAGAGGTTCAGCGCCACGCGGTGGATCCACGTGTCGAAGCGCGCCTCACCCTCTTTCCAGTGGGGCGCCTGTTTCCAGATACGCACAAAAGCCTCCTGTGCGACGTCTTCCGCTTCCATACGGTCTCCCAACATGCGCGTCGCGAGCGCGAGCAGACGCGGCAGCTTGCGCGACACGAGAGTGCGCACCGCCGCCGGATCCTGCTCGCCGACCCGCGCGACGAGTTCCGCGTCGGGATCGCGCTCGCTCAAGGGGCGCAATTCCGTGACATCCGCGGCTGGCGCCGTTGCGTCCGGACATATCGTGTCGCGACACGAGCCTTTCTCACTTGCCGTTGCTCCGAGAGGTGCGCTTTGCGCCTGTTTTTATTCAAGTCTTCAATATACGACGACGGCAGGATGGTAATACGCCGGCCCAGCCGTCTACGCCCAGTGGCCGTCCACCCAACGCATGTAACGCTCCCATAGGTCTAAGAAAAGCGGAATAGCTCCGTTTCGTCTTAAACGCGGCGGCCGGGAAAATCCGTCGCGGATTTTTTTGCAGGTTCGGAAATAATTCGAAGGTGATGTTGCCTCGCTGTTGCCGGGACGGACGAAAGGCTCGCCCCACGCCACGCCCTCCCCACCCGGCGCGGCTCGCGCTATGCTGTGACCCTGAACGCGTGACGCCCTCCACCACTCGCCGATCCCAAGCCACCGTGCCGCTAGCCCGCCCTCCCGAACTCCCCGAAGACGACGACGCCCATTCGCTCGCGCGGCGCTATCCGCGTGGGATGCACATCGAACCCCACTCGCACACCTGGGCGCAGGTGCTGTACGCCATGGCGGGTGTCATGTGGGTCGAAGTCGGCCGCGAGGCGCTGGTGGTGCCGCCGCAGCGCGCCGTGTGGCTGCCGGCCGGAACCGTGCACTCGATCCACATGATGAGCGAGGTCGAGATGCGCAATATCTATCTGCACAAGCGCAACGTCCAGCACCTCAGCAAGCAAAGCGATGTCTTCGAAATCAACGGCTTGCTGCGCGAGCTCATCACCACCATCGCCGAATACGAACACACCCACGCCCGCGACAGCGCCTATCTGGAGGTGGCGTACAAGCTCGCCATGCTGGAGCTGATGCATGCGCCGCGCTCGTCCTTGCGCATTCCGCTGCCGGATGCCTCCGACCGGCGACTCGACGCGCTCTGCCGCGCGGTGATCGGCAACCCGTCGATTGCCGTCAGCTTCGAGCAGCATGCCGCCTCGGTCGGCGCGAGCGTACGCACGCTCGCGCGCCTGTTCACGCGTGAGCTCGGTATCGGCTTCTCCGAGTGGCGCCGCCAGGTGCAACTGGCCGTGGCCGTGTCCGGTCTGGCGGAAGGACGCTCGGTCAGCAGCATTGCGCGCGATCTCGGCTATCTGCCGAGCAGCTTCAGCGACATGTTCCGCCGCGAACTCGGCGCGCCGCCCACCGAATTCGATCCGCAGGAAACCCTCAGCACCGCGCGCGAGGAAACCGGCGCCCACGCCGGCAAGTAACCCTCCCGGGGGCCGCGCGGGCAAGGTGTCGCGGCCCGCGGCACCGCTGTCCGAAATTCGAAAGCGCTTGTCTCAACAAGGTAGTCTCGGACATCTAGAATGGGTTCATCGCTGCACCGCGCAGCGCACCACCCACTCAGGAGCATTGTCGATGAAAGCCATCCAGTTCAAGTCTTTCGGCAACCCGGACGTCCTCGAATACGTCGATGTGCCGACCCCGTCGGCCGACGCGGACAGCGCCGTGGTCCAGGTCAAGAGCGCCTCGGTCAATCCGAGCGATGTGAAGAACGTCTCCGGCCATTTCGAGCACACCGTGTTGCCGCGCACGCCGGGCCGCGACTTTAGCGGCGTCGTCGTGGACGGGCCCGCCGAATGGATCGGCGCCGATGTTTGGGGCACGGGCGGCGACATCGGCTTCACGCGCGACGGCACTCACGCCCAGCTCATCAAGATTCCCCTCGCTGCGCTGTCGCGCAAGCCGAAAACGCTCAGCCATGAACAGGCGGCGGCCATCGGCGTGAACTTCGTGGTGGCCTGGCTCGGCGCGGTGGACCACGCGCAACTGAAAGCCGGCGAAACCATTGCTGTGATCGGTGCGGGTGGCGGCGTGGGCGGTGCAGTGGTGCAGATCGCCAAAGCGCGCGGCTGCCGCGTGATCGGCGTGGACCGTCATCCGCCGCTGCCGGATTCGCCGGCAGGCCGCCTGATCGACGCATACGTGCCGTTCGACGAGCACGCCATCGAACGCGTCAAGGCCTTGAGCGACGGCGGCGTCGACGTGGTCTACGACTCGGTGGGCGGGGTCGCTTTCGAAACCGCCTTGGGCCTCGTCAAGCGCCGCGGCCGCGTGGTCGAAATCAGCGCAACCGGCAAGCGCCGCGTCGAACTCGACCTGATCGACTTCTACCATAACGAGACTCAGCTGCTCGGCGTCGATAGCGCCAAGCTGGGTGTCGCCGAATCGGCCCGGCTAATGACGGCGCTGGTCGAAGGCTTCGAGAGCGGCGCCCTGCAGCCGCCGGCCATTGCCGAACGCTACACGCTCGAGCACACCCGCGAAGCTTACGAGGCCGTCACCGCCGGCACACGCGGGCGTGTCGTCATCACGATGTGAGATCCGGTTCGCGCGGTGGGTATCGACGCCCGCCGCGCGCCATCGCCAGAGGGTAAAGCAATCATGAAAGCGTATTTCGTGTCGTTGGTGGTCGGCCTCGTGGTGGGCCTGTTCTACAGCGCCGTCAACGTGAAATCTCCGGCGCCGCCGACTATCGCGCTGGTCGGGCTGCTCGGCATGCTCGGCGGCGAACATCTGATTCCGCTGGTGCGGACATTGTTAGGCTTGAGCGTCAACTGATCGTGCTGGAACGGCGCCGGAGTCACGCCGCGATAGAAGGGTCCCGCCAGCCGGCTTGACGCCCTTGGGACGGACTATACTGTTGCCGCCAGGGCGAATAGATCGTCATACGCGCCCTTCACTCCGTACATCATGTAATGAATACCAAACGGCAATTCGACGACCTGCTGCTCGGCAGCATCGAGCTGTTTTGCCTCGCCGCGGAACTGGCGAGCTTCACCGCGGCAGCCAACGCGGCCGGCGTCACGCCCGCCGCGGTGAGCCGTTCGGTATCGCGCCTTGAGGAGCGCCTCGGGGTGCGCCTGTTCGTGCGTACCACGCGGCAAATCCGCCTGACCGAGGCCGGCCACGCCTATTTCGAGCAATGCAGCAGCGCGCTTTCGCAACTGGTGGATGCCGAGCGTCAGGCCACCGGGCAACAGTCGGCGCCGGCCGGCTTGCTGCGCATCAGCATGCCCACACCTTACGCGCATTACCGGGTGCTGCCGCTCCTGCCGTTGTTTCGCGAGCGCTTTCCGCAAGTCCGGGTGGATGCGCACCTCAGCAACCGCAATGTCGACTTCGCCGAGGAGAGCTACGACCTCGCCATCCGCGGCAAGGCGCCGGTCGATTCCAACCTGATCGCGCGCAAGCTAGAAGATGCCGAACTGGTGGTCGTGGCCACGCCGGCCTACCTGGAACGGGCGGGCACACCGAAGTCGATCGACGATCTGCAGCGCCACGAATGCATCCAGTTCGACCTGCCCAGCACGGGCCGCCGCATTCCCTGGACGCTGCGCGGCAGCGATGGCTTCGTCGACCTGAACACCGAGGGCGGCTATTCGACCGGCGGCGACGTGCTCGGCGGCGTGACGCTCGCCCGCCACGGCGCGGGGCTGTTTCAGACGTATCGCTTCGTGGTCGAGCAGGATCTGCGCAACGGCAGTCTCGTCGAAGTGATGAAGGATTTCGGCGGCGCGTCGCGGCCCTTCGTGCTGCTCTACCCGCATGGACGGCATCTGTCGGCGCGCGTGCGCAGTTTCGTGGATTTTCTCGTCGAGCAGCTCGCCAATCGCACCGCGCGATCCTGAACACAACACGCTAAGATTGAGCCCCGCGTAGCAAGCGCCATCACCGGCCTTTGGCTGGCGCCTACGCCGGCAGCGCTGTCTGCTGCCCCAACCGGCACGATCCGCGGAGCCCAACCTATGTCCCTGCTGCATCTCGATTCCATTGCAAACGCGTTGCCAGCCGCCTGGCGTTCCACGGTGCTCGGCCAGGTCGGCCCTGCACGCATCAAGGTGCTCAGGATGGACGAAAGCGCCTATGACGAAGAGACGCACGACTACAACGAAGGCCTACTGGTCATCAGCGGCCAGATGCGGCTGAGCGTCGCAGGCGAAACCATCGCGGTGGAAGCGGGCCAAATGTACGTGGCGCAGGCGGGTGTCCCGCATGCCGTGCTGCCGGGCAGTCATGGGACGCTGGTGATCGTCGACGTTTGAGGCTCTCGCCGAGTCTTGTTTCAGGCGGCCAGGTCCGCTGCAACGAATTCAATAAATCAGTGCGTTTCGGAGTGTTGCATGTCAGATGAATATGAAGTGCATGGTCCGCATGACCATGCTGTCGAACACGTTGGCGCAGGGCATGGCGCGCACGCGGATGCCGATCCGTTTGCGAGCCGCATGGCGGTGATGACGGCCATCCTTGCGACGATCGGCGCGATTTACGCCTACCAGAGCGGCACCAGCGAAAACCTCGCGCTCTACTACAAGAACGAAGCGGCCATCAAGAAGACCGAGGCTGCCAATCAATGGTCGTACTACCAGGCAAAGGGCGAGAAAGAAAACCTCGCTGAACTGGGCGCCGCGTTGTCGTCGCCGGGCAGCGACGCGCACGCGAAATTCCTCGCGGATGTCGAAAAGTACAAGCAGCAGAAAGAGCCAATTCGCGCCAACGCCGAAGCGATCGAAAAGGATGTAACCAACAACGACGCGCAAAGCGAGAAGCTGCTGCATGGACATCACCGCTGGGCGCAGGCCACCACCCTGATCCAGATCTCGATTGCGCTGACGGCCATCACCTTGCTCACGCGCAAGCGGTGGCTGCGCAACCTGTCCATGGGGGTGGCCGTGGCCGGCCTCCTGTTCGGCGCGGCGGCGTTCCTGTCGGTTTAGTCCGCTTCGACACCTCATCGGAAATGCCGATCAATGTCAGGCATTTCCGATAATGATGTAGTACGAACTATCTTCTTTGCGATTTCTCAAAGAAATGGCAAATTTATAAAAACACTTAGTTATCCATCATATAATTTTCGCGTGGAAATGTGAGCATTTGAACACGTCAGGTTCGAGATAAAGCTTGAAACCTGTCGAGCACAATTCAACACGGAGTGTGACTGATGGACCAGACATCCGATTCATCCAATGATCTCGTCGCCAATCTCGACGAGAGTGTCCTGCTACCCCAGCTAGGTTGTCCATCGGGTGAGGTAGGCGTGGCCGTCGGCGACATGCTCGAACGTTCCAATGAGGCTGTGATCAACGCGTCCTTCGACCTGCTCGATCTGCATGCCGGCGAGCAGATCATGGAAGTCGGGCTCGGCAACGGCGGACACATCCAAGCAGTCCTTAGTCGCGCGCCTGGGCTGCGCTATGCGGGCGTCGACATATCGCCCACCATGATCGAGGTGGCGCGCTCGCGCAATGCCTTCTCCATCGCACGCAAGCAAGTTGTCCTTGAAGTCGCCGACGTCAGCCTTCTGCCGTTTGCCGATCACACGTTCGACAAGGCGGTGGCCATCAACACGGTCTATTTCTGGACCAGCCTGGCTGCGGGCTTACGGGAAATCCGCCGGGTGCTCCGTTCGAACGGGGTGTTGGCGATCGCGGCCATCACCCCGGATGCCGCGATCGAGATGCCGTTTGCCGCGTACGGTTTCGCCGTCTACGACGCCTTGGCGCTCGAACTGGCTTGCATGGCCGCAGGCTTCAACCAGGTCCGCATCGAGCCGTTCGTCGAGCCGCTGACAAACCCGCAAGCCGAAGCGGCGCCGCGAGAATTCTTTCTTGTCAGTGCGTCTGCGTCGAACGGCTGACGCAGCGCTCGCCACGGCGGTAACTGAGGCAACCGAGGTAACTCAGGCCGCCCCGCGCCGCGCGCGTGCCAGCAGCAACTCACGCTCGCGCGCGTTGCGCGTCATCGTTGCGGCACGCTCGAATTCCGCGCGTGCCTCCGCCATGCGTCCGAGCTTCTCGAGCAGGTCGCCGCGCACGCTCGGCAACCAATGGTAGTTGGCAAGTGCGGCGTCGGCGGCCAGCAGGTCGACAATCTCAAGCGCCGCCGCCGGACCGAACGCCATGCCTACCGCGACCGCCCGGTTCAGCTCCACCACCGGCGACGGACTGACCTGCGCGAGTACGTCATACAGCGCGACGATCTGCGCCCAGTCGGTTTGCTCGGCGCTATGAGCGCGCGCATGACACGCAGCCAGCGCCGCTTGCAAGGCATACGGCCCACCGGCGCCGCCGAGCGCCTGAGCCCGCTCGAGCGCCGCGAACCCACGCCGGATCAGTAGCAAATCCCAGCGGCTGCGGTCCTGATCGAGCAACAGCACCGGACGGCCCTGGGCGTCGACGCGCGCGTGGATGCGCGAGGCCTGGATCTCCATCAGCGCGACGAGGCCGTGCACCTCGCTCTCGTCCGGCACGAGACCCGCCAGCACACGGCCGAGCCGCAGCGCCTCCTCGCACAACGCCGGGCGCATCCAGTCGTCGCCGGCCGTGGCCGAATAGCCTTCGTTGAAGATCAGATAGATGACTTCGAGCACCGATGCGAGCCGCGCCGCACGCGCATCGGCACGTGGCACTTCGAACGGCACCTTGGCCGTCGACAGCGTGCGTTTGGCCCGTACGATCCGTTGCGCGATAGTCGGCTCGGGCACGAGGAAGGCGCGGGCAATCTCGTCGGTCGTCAAACCGCCGAGCAGCCGCAGCGTGAGCGCGACACGCGCGTCGGTGGACAGCACCGGATGACACGCGGTAAACACGAGGCGCAGCAGATCGTCACCGATGTCATCTTCGCGCGCGGCATCGAGCGCATCGACAAAATCCGGCACGAGGTGGGCCTCCTGTGCATCCAGGTCGCGGCCCAGCTCCTCGCGCTTGCGTGCGTGCAGCACGTCCTGGCGCAAGCGGTCGAGCGCGCGGTTTTTCGCGGTCGTCATCAGCCAGGCGCCGGGATTGTCGGGCACACCATGCTCGGGCCAATGCTCGAGCGCCGCGACTAGCGCATCCTGCGCCAGTTCCTCCGCCACACCCACGTCGCGCACCATGCGCGCGACGCAGGCCACCACCTTGGCGGATTCGATGCGCCAGACCGCTTCGATCGCGCGGAGCGTTGCCACAGAGCTCACCGCCACCTCAGCGCCCCGCCGCTGCGTTCGGGTCCTTCTGAAGCCGTCCCGGCACGAAGGCGGCGCAAGCGCTCTGCTCAGACATGATGTGACCTTTCGATGAGCGGATTAGCGCCGCGTCGCATCCAGTTCGCGAAAGCGATCGATGGCGGGCCCCGGTTCGAAGTCTTCCAGTTCGAACAGTTGCCGCACTTCGATCTCGCCATCGGCGTGCTCGCCGAACGGCGCCGGAAAGCGCCGCGCCCATTCCATGGCTTCTTCGCGCGAGCGCACCTGGATCAGCGTATAGCCGGCCAGCAATTCCTTGGTTTCGGCGAACGGCCCGTCGACGACCTTGCGCTGCCCCTGCGAATACTGGATACGCCAGCCCTTCGAACTCGGCTGCAGCCCCGTTGCGTCGAGCAACACGCCGGCCTTCGCCAGTTCCTCGTGATAGGCGCCCATCGCCGCCATCAGGGATTCCTCCGGCATGGCGCCGGATTCGCTCAGTGCGGTCGCCTTGACCATGATCATGAATCGCATTGCATTGCTCCTTGTCGTAGTGGATATCGAGCCGCGTTGCGTGCTCTTCACCGATACGACGCGCGACGGGTGGACGGATCGACACGGAACCCACTCACCCGGGAAAACCCCTGGAATGGATAACGCCGGCAGCCGTGACTGGCGTGATGTGACGACGCTATCGCGCCGCCACCGTCATTCGTAGCACGGCCCGACTTCGCGAACCTCCACCGTGCACCATTCGGCCGCCGGGCAGGCGGCGGCGATCGCTATTGCTTCCTCACGCGTGGCGCAGTCCAGCAGCAGGAAACCGCCCACCATCTCCTTGGCTTCGGCAAACGGTCCGTCGAGCAGTCTCGACTGGCCGTCGCGCTTTTGCACGCGGACGGCCTCGCGGGTCGACTTCAATGACTCGCACGCCAGCAGCAGGCCGCGCTCGCGGAGATGCTCGGCGTAATTCCCCATGCGCTCGTAGAGCGCCCGTCCCTCCTCCTCGCTGCGGTCGCTGCGCTGATGGGTGGGTTCGACGATAAACAGCATATAAGCCATACGGAACTCCGGTCGGTCGTCCTGCGTGCGTCTTGCGGATTGGCTCGGGCGTGCGGGCGTGCGTAGGCAGGCAGGCGGAAAACAGGCACACGCCAAAACGATGCGATTTGCGCAGGCAGTCTAGCAAGCGCAGATGGATCGATGCAAACGCATCGAACGGCTTCAGCCTTTGCATCACCCTGCTTGCGGATCGCCGGGCACCCGGCACGCGACTTGCTGACAAGGGGTATCGACACAAAAAGTGAGGTTGAAAATGAGCACTCGATTCAGGTGGACCGGTATCGTTACGCTCGTGGTTCTGGCATCGCTTGCAAGCGGCTGCACGCTAGGCGGCGCCGCGGCGGGCGGGGTAATCGGCAATGAAGCCACCAACCACAGCGCAGCAGGCACGATTGGTGGCGCGGTGGTGGGCGGCGCCGTGGGTTATGAACTGGGGAAATAGCGCATTGAACGGGAGGATCGCGTCGCGCAATCAGCAGGTCAATGCGTAGGCGAACTGAGCAGATCGCCCGGCAGCCAGGCTGTCAGGCGAACCGATTTGCAATGCAGGCAAAATTGACACGCGAGGCACGGGCGATTGCCTCGCGCGCCCCAACATCCGCAAACTGCCTTATGCTGACGGACTGTCCCAAACTCACGCTTATCCAATGACCTATCCCGACACACCGGCTGTCACGAGTTGGCATGCCCACGTGTACTTCGACGCGGAGCATCGTGACGCAGCATGGGCGCTGCGCGAACAGATCGAAGCCCGCTTCGACGGCAAGCTGCAACTGGGCCGTTTTCACGAGCGCCCGGTTGGCCCGCATCCGCTCTGGTCGTATCAACTCGAGTTCGAGCGGCCCCACTTTGCCGAGATCGTGGAATGGCTCACGCTCAATCACGGCGCGCTCGACGTCTTCATGCACCCCAACACCGGCGACGACCTGCGCGATCATCGCGACGCGGCGGTGTGGATCGGCCGCTCGCATACGCTCAAGCTGGACATATTCCGCAAGTGAGCGCGCGGATGCGTGCCGTCACGCCGCGCATCCGCTACATGTTGCCGTAAGAACTGCACCAGCCGGTCGCAGCCACCTGCTGGCTGCCGAACAACAGGCAGCCACCCCACGCATCGGACGCCTTGCCCTGGAACAGCGAGCAATTGCTGCAATTCTGCCCCGCCACGTAGCTGGGAAATTTGCTCTTGTCCACCGTGGCAGCCACTTCTTTATAGCCCACTGCTTGCGCCTTGGGATCCGCTTCGCTGAGCTTGGCCGCGTCGGCCGTCGCGACGCGTGTCAGCGCGAGCGACGACGCCACACCGAGGCTGAAAAGAACGAAACTGCGACGTGAGTTTTTCATAGTGGGAATGGGGTTTGAGTGGGGTTGTTGTGGCGAGCTATTCGAGGAACTTCACAAAGCGCTCGACGGGTTCTCGCTCGGTTCGTAACTGATTGACCCGCGCCGGCAAGAACGCCCGGATTGAGCGCCGCGACTTCAATAACGCATCGAACTCGTTGACGGATTCGTTCATCTGAATGACCTCTGTCGGTGGCCGGCGCGGAGCCGTCTTTACGTCAGTCCATCGCCGGCCCATTGCCGGTCAATAAGCCAAGCCGACCCGCGCCTGTCTGCGAGGGATTCTAGCCCGACGTACAGCCGGACTGCTCGCAAGCCGGCACGCCGCCCGCGGCGGTCACGCCTGCACCGCCCGCCCCTCGCAGCACAGCCGCATCAAACGATGCCACGCACAACGCCTTCAAGAATTGCCGCGCGAGGCCGTTATTCCTTGCATGCCCCAAAACTGGGCGACCTGACCGGCCGCGATTTGCGACGACGTTCCCATTGCGCCTAACCGGTACGGCGCCCTCGATCGACCGCCCCCGTTCGCCTTATTGCCTTTGCTCAACATGGGATTTTTCGACGCGCTGTTCGTACGCAAACCCACGCCGGACGCGTTCGCTGCCCTGTTCATCGAGGCCGCCAAACGCCGGGGTTTCGACACTTCGTTGCATTACAACGCCGACGAGTTCCGGCTTGAATACGGGGACCACGCCGTCTTCAACCTGCACCACGCCTACCGCGCGTATTGCGGCAGCGACAAGCCGGCGCGCGAGACCGCGCTGCAGGGCTTCGTCGCGACGCTATGCGCGAGCCAGCAGGCGGCGCCCGAGCATCTGTCCGACGCGCGCGCCATGCTGCGCCCGTTGATCCGTGGCCGTGGGGTACTCGAAGACGTGCGCCTGCATCGGCTTCGCACGGCCGGCCGAACGGCGACGTTCGCCCCCGAATGGCGTGCGTTCGACGACGACTGCGCGGTGCTGCTGGCGCTCGATTATCCTGAGTCCACCTCGACGTTGATGAGCGGGCCAGTCGAGTCGTGGGGCCTGACGCTCGACGATGCGCTCGCGATCGCCTGCGACAACCTGCGCGACATCACCGCCGATGCGTTCGTCGAAGTGGCGCGCGGCGTGTATCGCGGCGACTGGCGCGACGGCTACGACGCAAGCCGCGCGTTGCTGCCGGACCTGCTGCACCGCGCACCGGTGCACGGCTTTCCCGTCTTCATGATTCCCACCCGCGACGTGTTGCTCGTCACCAGCGACAAGGACGACGGCGGCCTCGCGCGCATGATCGAATTGAGCCGCGAGGCCGCGCAGAGCGGCCGTCCGGTGTCGCCGTTCATGTACTGCTACCACGAAGGCCTGCGCCGCTTCACGCCGCGTCAGGCCGAGGTGACGCAACGGCTCGCCCAGCTCGCGCTGCGCTATCGCAAGGACGACTACGACACGCAGAAGGCCGCGCTCGACCGCCTGCACAAGCAGGAAGGACGCGATGTGTTCGTCGCCAACTACCTGCTCTATGGCGCGAAAGACGAAGCCGGCGAGATGTTCTCCGCCGCGACATGGACGGCAGGCGTCGAATCCCTGCTGCCCCAGGCCGACCGCATCGTGCTGGTGCGTCCCGAGTCGGGCGAGACGCGCATCGTGCCGTGGCAGCAGATCGCACCGCTCGTGGGCGGCTTGCTCGAAGAAGAGCCGATGTACCCTGTGCGGTATCGGACTCGCGGTTTTCCCGATCCGGGCCAGTTCGCGTCCTTCGCACCTGGCGATACGTAGACGCGCGCCGTCTGCCGCTTCCTGCCGTCGCAGGCGGGCCGCCAGATATTCACGAAAGGCGGCTTGCTCTTTCGTCGCCTTACAAACCATCAAATTCCAGGCTCATCCCACCGATAACCCGTTCGATCAGGCTCGTGCCGTCGAAGTGAGTTCGTCTTTCGATTGCGTGCGCGCCTGCGCTATCCAACGTGCTTATCTGGAGGAAATGGACCATGTCAGTCGATTCGTTTGGTATGGCGATGGCGTCGCTGCCGGCGCCTACCCCACCGTCTGCGCCGTCGTCCGTGGACGCGGTACCTGCCGAGAAACAGGCCGCATCGGACAACTCGTCCACGACATCGGCCTCGAGTACCGACCCGCTGATGGCCGCGCTTCAGCAGACGCTGTCGCAACTCGGCTATAGCATGCCGGCCGGCTCGCTCACGAGTACCGGCAGCAGCGGCGCGGACAGCGCGGACGGCGGCAGCACGAGCGGCGTGAGCGCCTCCAGCTCCGACGCAACCAGCACCGGCGCGCAATTCCTCGCCGCGCTGTATCAGGCGCTGGCCCTGCAGCAATCGATCTCGGCGGACAACGGCGGCACCTCGTCCGGCAACAGTTCGAGCAACGCGATCGCCAGCTTTAACGACTCGGCCACCTCGGGCGGCGGAGTCAGCGCGTATCGCGACCTGGGGTCGCGCATTGCGGACTTGTCGAACGCCGCCAACGCGGTCGACAACGATGCGGATGACGACGCCGGCGAGTGGGACGTCGAAGTCGACGACGTGGAGGTTTCCGAGCCGGAGGAAGCGGAAGACGGCGAGGATCCGCTGGGCAGCGCCGTGTCGAATCTGAACAACGCGTTGCAGGCGCACGTCGCCGCGCTCGATTCGGACCCGGGCACGACGGTGACGTTGTCCGACGTGCTCGACGGCCTGTCGGGTACCGCCAGCAGCCTGAACTGGCAGCCGGTGGGCGTGCTGGTCGACGTGTCGGCCTGAGCGAGGGGCGTGGCGGGGTGGGCGCGGGGTTGGGTGCGCTGGGCCGGGTTGGGCCGGGTTCAGCCGGGTTGGGTGCGCCGGCCTCGACGCCCAACTCAGGCGCCGTAACGACTGCGCCTAAAGCCGGTAAAGCCTCTAAAGAACCCCAGACTTCCAGATCATCTGCGCGGCCGCCGCGAGGACAAACAGCAGCACCAGCTTGCGGAAAGCCGCCGGATGCAGTTTGTCGCGCAGCGGTCGTACGATCAGCATGCCGGCAATCACCGGAATGCTTGCGGCGGCCGAGAGAGCGAGATCGATCCAGCTCGCGTGCGCGCCGCCACTGAACGCGACGATCAGCGTAATGATCGAGACCACGAGGATGATGGCGATCTGCTTGGTGAACACCTTGCCGCTCGCGCCGGTGGCGATCAGGTACATGGCCAGCAGCGGGCCGGGCACGGAAGCGATGCTCTCCATCACGGCCGCGCCAAAGCCGAGTACCAGACCCACCGGTTTGGCGAGGCCCGGCGACAGCGTGAGCCGCGGCGAGGCGAATAGCAGCAGCGCCGCGACGATCAGCAGAATGCCGGCGGCGGCTTGCGCACGATGCGGCGCCAGCGAAATCAGCATCGTCACGCCGACAATGTTGCCGAGCACCGTGCCGACCAGCGGCGCGGCGATCCGGCGCACCGTGGCGAGCATCTGGCCGCCTTCGAGCGCCTGCGGGATATTGCCGAGGATGATCGGCATGGACAGCAGCAACACCGCTGCCTTGATGGGCAGGAAGTGGCTGAGAATCGGCATCGCGACCAGCGGCACGCCGATGCTGACCACCCCCTTCACCATGCCGCCCAATACCAGCGCAGCCAGGATGCCGAGCAGCGCGTACAGATCGAGTGCCTGCAGCGCGGAGCCTAAAACGCCGTCGGAAAGAGTGATGTGAACCATGGATGGGGTCGATGTCCGCCGGAGCCGCATGATACCGCGGCGCGCGCAGGGCCGGGACTGGCCCTTACGGCGCCTTACCAACGCTAAAGATAAGTTTCTGCAAGGTCGTCAAAACAGACGTGATGGGATCGTACGACCGGGGGCGGTTTGTCGTATGACCTGCTTTGCGGCTGTGGCTTTGCACGCGTGGCCTTTCGATGCGCAGCCCTGCCGGCCGGGATACAAGAATGAGGAAAGATTGCCATGCAAATCAGCAACGCCGCGTCGTCACCCACGCTGACGCAAACAGCGGCCGGCGAAAACGCAGCATCGGATCCGGCATCGGTGTCCGCGAATAATGCTGCCCCGACCACAACCACCGCCGCGACCTCGGCGACCAGTAGCCCGAGCCAGGATTCGGCCGTCACCATTTCGCCGGAGGGCGCGGCCGCCGCGGCGCGGGAAGCGAGCGGCGCCCAGAGCGGCACGGCTACACAGGACAGTGCGACGTCGAACGATACTGACGGCGCCACTGACACCGGCACGACAACGGGCACAGCGGCTGCCGCAAGCAACGCAGGCACGACAGATGACACAAGCGACACGAGCGACGCCGGCACCGCAGGAACGACCGACGATCCCGGCAATACCGCCAACGTCTCGCCGCTGAAGTCGCTCGCCTACGGCACGCTGGGACTCGAGCGCCCCGATCAGCCGCAGGAAAATCACAACGCTTTCTACACGGCAGGACGGTGGATCGCAGCGGGGCTCACCATCGGCGGCATCATTTCGCTGCTGGTGTAAAGGCAAGTGCGGGGCGGCGGCGGATCAGGAGATCGGCAGTCGGGCGCTGCGGCAGCTTGAAGGATTGCTCCGTAGTGCGCGTTGCCGCTCAGCTTCGATCCGCGAGTCCGGTCAACTCACCCGGCTCGTTGAACGCCGCATCCGGACTCATGCGCGTCAGCGCGGCGAAGTCGGTGTATCCCCAGCCCACCGCGCCGAAACGGATCCCGATCTTGCGCGCCGCATGTGCATCGCGAATCTCGTCGCCAATGTAAATGGCGTCCGTTCTTTCGACGCGCGTCGCCTGCAGGATTCTGCGCAGGCGATGCGCTTTGCCGAACAAACCCGAACTGCATTCGACCGCGGCAAAGCGCTCGACCAGCGCCTCGCCGAGCACGGCCTCGACATTGGCAAGCGAATTCGACGTAGCCAACGCAAGCATGACCTGACGGTCCGCGAGGCTTTGCAGCGCCTGCGCGATGCCGGCGAACGGCCGGATCTCGCCGCTGCGCTGCTGCATGAGCGCCCTGAAATCGAGCAGCACTCTGGGCACACGATGTACGGGCAGCCGCAAATCACGGAGGATCTCGCGTGCGCCCATGGAGCGCAGCCTGTCCACTTCGTGATGCTCGACCTGTCTGAAGTCATGGCGAACCGCGAGACCATTGATCGAGTCGATAAACAGCGGGAAGGTATCGGCCAAGGTGCCGTCGAAATCGAAGATTGCGAGTTTGATTGCCATGGATCGATTACTGAGGCTCACTTGACACGACACGTCACCCCGAAGCGCCGGGGTGACTGGTGCGGCTATCTTACCCTCGGCGAGCATAGGCAGTTGCGTCCGCAATCGTGTCGGTTGGCATAACGTACGAAACGACGTTAAAGTAATGCGCTCAAGTGGACCGCCGCGATATATATATGCGGCGCATCAACAAGCGGGGCGCCTCAGCCACGATACGAGTACAGAGAACCGAATGCGCCCATTCCATCGTCGTCAATAGAACGGAGGGTTTCTTGGACGACTCACTTCAGCAATCCGCACAAACCACCCATGACCTGACAACTTCAGCGCGCAGCAAGCGGCTGTTGCGCCGGGTGTTCGTCGGCAATCACGGCATTCGGTGGCCCTGGAGAATCGCGCTGTTCATTGCGACGTTTCTCGGCGTCGCATTCGGCATGGCCAAGCTGCTGCACTATGTTTTTGGACCCATCCCTAACAGCGAGTCGCTGTTGACGCTGCTGCCGTTCTACCTCGGCGAGTGCGTCCAGATCGTCAGCCTGATGGTGGCATTGGCCGTGGTGTCGGCTATCGAACGGCGTCCCATGCTGTCCTTCGGCTTGCAAGGGTCCGCAGGATGGTCACGCTTCGCCGGTGGGTTGATCTGCGGATTCGTCGCGATCAGCGTGACGGTGTTTGCGCTGATGCAGATGCACGTGCTGACGCTCGACGCCCCCACGGCACATGGTGCGACCGCATGGTTGGGCGCGTTAGCCTGGGGCGGCGTGTTCCTGCTGGTCGCCATTTTCGAAGAGTCGGCGTTGCGCGGCTACCTTCAATACACGCTGACGCAAGGCATCGGTTTCTGGTGGAGCGCGATCCTGCTGTCGGTCCTGTTCGGCGGCCTGCACGGTTCCAATCCCGGCGAAACACCCGTGGGTCTCATCTCCGCTGGAGCCTTCGGTATCGTGTTCTGCTTGAGCCTTTGGTATACGGGCTCGCTGTTCTGGGCGATCGGTTTTCACGCCGCCTGGGACTGGGGCGAATCGTACTTCTACGGCACGTCCGACAGCGGCACGTTGGTGGACCATCGGTTCTTCACCGCACATCCGTTCGGTAACGTCCTGCTGAGCGGCGGCAAAACCGGCCCGGAAGGCAGCGTGCTGGCGCTTGTGCTGCTCGTCGTGATGGCCGTGCTGATGCGCTTGTGGTGGGGACGCCGCACCACTTCTCCGTTCAGCGGCAACGGCTGGAAACCGGCACGGCAGCAACCGCTAACGAACAGTTAGCAGAACCATTCATATCACGGTCAGCAAACACTGCGTGATTGCGGCCAGACGCTGCGCGCGGATCACCTGCACCTCACGACCATCCGATGAAAATCGAAGACATCCAGACCACCGACGAATCCAGCCTCGAAGCGATGATGCTGCGAACCATCAAAACGAGCGTGCGGGCGGAGGAGGTGCAGATGAATGAGATCGTCGCCAATGTCCTCGCGAACATGCGTTGGGCGTTCGAGCATGCCCAGCAATGCGTGCACCTGAAATGCGTCGATGACGGGCGCATCGTTGGCGTCGTACTCGTGAAGAACTTCTGGAATCTGTGCAGTCTGTTTGTCGAGCCGAGCTACCACCGGCGCGGCATCGGTCGTCTTCTGATTCAGGAAGCAATCAAACAATGCGCGGCGCGCAGCGAGCGGCCTTATCTGCGGATCAATGCGGCGGCGAACGCCGTGGAGTTTTATCGCGCGATGGGATTCATGCCGGTGGAGGATGCACGGCGATTCGGTATGAGTACGCCGATGGCGTTGACGTTGTCCGCGCCGTCCTGATTCAGGACGGCGCTGCCTGATTAAGCTGCGTTGCCCTGTTGGGCGGCGCTGTCTTGCGAAGCGGCATGGCCTTGCTCGGCTGCAACGTCATGCTGGGCAGCAACGTCCTGCTGAACCGCGCGCTCTTCCTGCGCAGCAACACCCTGCTGAACCGCAGAACCTTCTTGCGAAACCACCGCATCCTGCTGCGCGGGGCTTTCTTGCTGAGGCTGAGCGGCAGCGACCGGCTGACCCGCGCCAGCTTGCGCAGCGTTCTTCGTTCTTTGCCGCTTGGCCTGCAAGCCGCGCGCACGCGCCGCTTCCGCCGGCAGCACCTGGCCGGCATCCTGACCGTTCAGGTCGACGCGCATGGCGTTTTCAGTGACGCAGGCCCAATAGCGGCTACCCCAGCACCACACCTTGATGGCGTCGCGCAGGGCCGCTTCGTTCAGGCCGAGTTCTTCCGCGTGTTCGAGCAGGTCCTTGAAGATGCCCACCTTGAGCGGCACTTTCGGGGCCGGATTCTTGGGGAACGCTTTCGGGAACCGCTTCTGCAGCTTGCCGATAGACAGCACAACGGGGTCGACCGGTTTCGACTTTTGCGCAGGCGCTTTCTGCGCCTGAGCCTGGCGAGCAGCCGTGGGCGCAGCCCGTCCTGGCCTCGCCGGCCTCGCTTGCTTCGGTGCCTCGGCCTGCTTCGCTGGCTTGGCGTTTTGCGCCGGCTTGGCATGCTGCGCACGCTTTGCCACGCGTTTTTCTTCAGCCTGTTTCGCCAGCTGGTCTTTCAGTGCAGCGAGTTGTTCAAAGCCCATGATGCAGTCTACGACGAGGAAAATGCGTGGATTGTAGCAGTTCGATCAGAAAGCGATATTTACGCTTTCGGCGCATCACCAGGCGCGGCGCGGGTTGTGGCCGTAAACGGGCGCTGCGCCGAATCCAGGTAGACGTGCACGAGCTGCCGGATTTCCGCCTGAAGCAAGCGGCGTGCCGCAGGTTTTTCGTCCGCGACAACGGCGAGACCCTTGAGTACGTGCAAAAGCACCACCGCCATGGTTTCCGATTTCGCCTTGTTGAGCGCGGGAATGACCGTGCGCAAAATGCCCGCCAATCCTTCGCGCATCGCCTGGCGAAACTTCACGCGCCGCTCGTCGCTGCCGCCGCGCGCGTCAAGCAGTGCGACAGCAATACTACGCCGCGACTGCAACGACATCATGAAGTCGACCAGCGCATCGGCCAGCGCGTCGAGCGTCATGGCAGACGCCGCCTGGGCGAGTGCGGCGAAACGCTCCATCAACTGTTGCGCGTAGCGCTCCAGCAAGGCATCCGCCAACACCTCCTTGGACGGGAAAAACCGGTACAGCGAGCCGATCGCGGTGCCGGAGCGCGCTGCAATCTCAGTCATCGTCGCCGCGTCGTAGCCCTTTTCGGTGAACACCTCGGCGCCCGCTTCCATTATTGCCGCAACACGCAGGTGTCCCCGCTGCCGCTTCGGTTCGTGCGCGCCCGTGGAGCGTGTGCTTGACATGTCAGTTAGTCCCATCTACCGGTGTTTTGCAGGAATCGACCCGCATGTTAGCGCTGGTGGCGGCGAAGACCCAAATCTGGTGTCGGCCCGCGCGGACGAAGCGCCGGCATGCGCGTCTCGCGACAACATGCGGCGTTTGACTTATGCGAGGGTGTCCTCTACTATTTTATGAGAGGATATCCTCTCATATCTTTCAAGGCTATCCGGTTTTGACTGACTGTCCGCGCTTTCGTTAGCAGCATGAAAGCAATCCGTCACACCACCCTTTCCTTAGGTCATCGCATGCACTACCTCGCTGCTTTCTTTGCCGGTGCTTTTCTCTGCAACAGCATCCCGCACCTCGTTGCAGGGTTGCAGGGCGTCCCCTTTCCGTCACCCTTTGCGAAACCGCACGGCGTCGGCGACTCTTCCTCGCTCGTGAACTTCGTGTGGGGCTTTTTCAATCTGCTGGTCGGTCTTTATCTGTTTTCGCGCCACCCGGTCACGCTCGACTTCACCCCGGACCTGATCGCGCCGCTCGCCGGTGCGTTGGCCATCGGACTTTTTACGTCCGTGCACTTCGGCAAGGTCTGGCAGGACAAGCACGCACGCTAAAACCCTGAATCACGCCTATGACAAGAAGCGCTTGTCAGTTGACGAACACCGCGTTCGCCGATATTGTTCGTCCCATGGCCGATTCAGAATTCATCCATCCCGGCGTCACTGTCCGGCAGAACTGCCTCGAGCGGTTCAATTTGACCGTCACCGAGGGTGCGCTGGTTCTGGGCGTCAGCCGCCAGGCATTAACCAATCTGTTGAGCGGCAAGGCAGGCATCTCACCCGAGATGGCGCTGCGACTCGACAAGGCGTTCGGTGGCGGCGCTGAAACCTGGTTGCAACGGCAAGTGCTTCACGATCTCGCCAAAGCGCGCCTGCGGCTCGACGAACTCAACGTCGTACCCATGGTGTCGGCGCAGCAACCGGCGCTGTTCTAGAGGCCGGCATTTCGACGGCAAGCATCATCCGCATCACCCTTTAGCAAGCGGCATCGAACCCTTGGGTCGTCAAGGGTTCGCGTCGTCTCGTCGTGGTTTTTTAGCATTCCTTAGATAACGATTCGAACACTTTCGACGGCTTCGTTGCGCCTGCTGTTTCAGGTCGGCTCATCACACCTTACAAATCCAATCCGCATTGAGAGTGACTATGTCCGGGAATCGCCGCTTTTATACGTTTCTGACCGGCAGTTTCTTTGCCAGCTTTGGTGGCTGGATTAACTTTCTCGCCATTCTGAACATTGCAACTTATCGGTTCAACGCGACCCCGTTCGACCTGGTGATCTTGAGCGCGGCATTGCTGGTACCGCCCATTCTGCTGACACGCACCATCAGCCGGGTCTGCAGCCGTTATGCGAGCACGCGGGTTCTCGTGATCGCCTTGACGCTCACGCTGGGCACAACGGCCGCGTTGCTTGGGGTCGGCAACTTCATCGCTTTTCTGCTGGTCGTCGCGCTGAAATCGGCGGCCCTCGGTTTCACCGATCCGTCCGAAACGCTCTACGTCACCACTCGCGTCGACGAGGCGCAGCAAAGCCGCGCGTTCCGGCTTTTGAGTCTGGCGCAAAGCGTGGCGAAGATCTGTGCGCCTGCGGCCGGCGGCATCGTCGGCGCCTGGGCCGGCGACAATCACACGATGGAGGTATCGATTGTGTTGATCGCCGTCGCGATTGTCCTGATGCTGGCGTCGGCGTCGGGGGCCGCGTCGAACGGCAAGGCATCGTCCTCAGTCCCTTCAGCCCCTGACGAGCAAACCGCGGCGCGAATCCCTTTGCGCGGAGCCATCGTGCCGCTGCTGCTCTGTGTCGGCATTTACTTCGCGCTCGCCGCAGCCGTCAACAACCAGTTTCCATTGATGCTGAAGAACCACGGCTTCGACAAGTCCTTGCTGGGCATCGTGGTCTCCTGTTCTGCGCTCGGCGGCGTGCTCGGCAGTCTGCTGCCGATGGGGCGCAACGCGCAGAAAGCCGGTCTGGGCGCGCTACTCGCGCCGGCGTTCGTCTCGTCAGCGCTGTTCGTCGCCATTGGCGGGATCTTCCGGCTGCCGCTACGGCCGGCTGAGTGGATGATGGCCGCCGCTTTCTTTGCGACCGGCCTCGCCGGCGCACGTTTCAGGGTCGAGTGCCGGTTGCTCATCGCCCGACGTCTCCCGGACGAGGTGGCGGGCGCCAGCGCGGCGCTGCAGTCCGCGGGAATGTTCATGCAGTTCATCGCGCCGTGTTTCGGTGCGGTGCTGACGAGCCTGCTCTCCACCAGCGACGTGTTCATCACGCTCGGCGGCGTTGCGATGGCCTGCCTGACGGCGGTCGCCGTGCGTTTCGGCGAACAGCAAATGGTCGGCCGCCCCGCCGACGCCAATCGTGGATAAGCGTTATGCTTTTCGCTTAACGTAACCGGCAGTCTGATCCTCTCGCGGAGTCCACCATGCAATACCGTAAATTCGGCCGCACCGGCCTAAGCGTTTCACGTCTATGTCTTGGCACGATGACGTTCGGCTTGCAGACCGAAGAGTCGGTCTCGCACAGCATCCTCGACAAGGCGGCGGAGGCCGGTGTCAACTTCATCGATACGGCGGACGTCTATCCGCTCGGCGGCGGCGAGAACCTCGCGGGCCGCACCGAAGAAATCGTCGGCCGCTGGTTGAAGGGCAAGCGCGATCGCTTCATCGTCGCGACCAAGGCGGTGGGGAAAGTCGGACCGTCGCCGTGGGATCAGGGCGCCTCGCGCAAGCACCTGCTCGATGCCATCGATACGTCGCTGCGCCGCCTCGGCACCGACTATGTGGACCTGTACCAGTTGCACTCCGACGACCCCGAGACGCCGCTCGACGAAACACTCGAAGCGCTCGATGTCATCGTGCGCTCGGGCAAAGCGCGCTATGTCGGCGTGTCGAACTTCCTGGCATACCGCCTCGCGCGTGCCTTGGGACGCGCGGATGTGCTGCGTGTGGCCCGCTTCGTCTCCGTACAGCCGCGCTATAACCTGCTGTTCCGGCAGATCGAGCGGGAGTTGCTACCGCTTGCCGGCGAGGAACAGCTCGCGGTGATCCCATACAACCCGCTCGCGGGCGGCCTGCTGACCGGCAAGCACCGTCACGATACGCAGCCTGCGGAAGGACGCTTCACCGCCACCGTCGGCAAAGCCGGTGCGTTGTATCAGGAGCGCTACTGGCATAAGCGCGAATTCGAAACCATCGACACGCTGCGTGCAATCGCGGTGGATTCCGGCGCCTCGTTGACGAAAACGTCGCTTGCCTGGGTGCTTGCCAATCCGCTGATCACCTCGGCGATCATCGGTGCGAGCAACCCCGATCAACTGACGGACACGCTGAGTGCAATAGATCTCACGCTCAACGCGGAACTGAAGGCACAACTCGACGACGCGACGCACGAGTATCGCTGGGGCGATGCCGCGCGCTAAATAGCAAGGCGCGGCACCTCGCTCGAGGTACCGCGCATCGCCTCACTCGAACGCACCCGTGCGTTGGGTTGCCTCCGGGAATTGCCGCGTGTCCCGCAGGGAAAGCGGATGCCAAAGTCGCGCACCGCCTTCGATACCCGCATCGTTCGACACCACCGCGACGTTCGCCGGCAGTTTGAAGGTCAGGCGCGCGGCGTTGCCGCCACCTATCCACAGCTTGTCGTAATTCACCAGCGAAGCAAGAATGCCGATGATCTTCTCGACGCGGCGATTCCAGCGCTTGTTGCCCGCCTTCATGCGCGCCGCGTCGCCGATGTATTCGTCGTAAGCGCGGTTTTTGCTGACCGGATGGTGGGCCAGTTCGAGATGCGGCATCAGTTCGCCGTCGCGAAACAGCGCCGTGCCCGCACCGGTGCCGAGCGTCAGCACGAATTCGATGCCGTGGCCTTCGATGGCCGCGAAGCCCTGCACTTCGGCGTCGTTGATCATGCGCACCGGCAAGCCGCCCAGCCGCTTGGCCAGCGACTCGGCAAGCGGAATGTCGTGCCAGCCCTCGTCGCCGAAATGCGGCGCCGTCAGCACGCGGTTGTTGCGTACCACACCCGGAAAGCCGATCGAGATGCGCGTGGGCGGATGCGCCGCCACCAGCGGCTCCACGAGCTTGACCAGCGCATCGACCAGTTGCTCGGGCGTGCAGGGATGCGGCGTCGCCACGCGCAGGCGCTCGGTGAGCATCTTGCCGTTGGCGTCGATGATCGCGGCCTTCAACCCTGTGCCGCCTACATCGATGGCAAGAATCTGCTCCACGCCGCCCTTGGCTGCGGTCTTACGCGCGGTTTTAGGTGCGGTTTTAGGTGCAGCCTTAGGAGCCGCTTTAAGCGCGGCTTTAGGCGCGGCTTTCGTCGCAGCCTTAGCCGCACGTTTGACGGTGGTTTTACCGGTGCCCTCGGCACGGCTCTTGACGTTACCTTTGACGTTACCTTTGACGTTGGTCTGACGTGTCGCCACAATGGTCCCCTGGGAGTGTTTAGTTGCGCCTTACTTCTTTGCGTCCGCGTCCTTGCTCAAAGGCCGCCACGTATGGCCGTTTTGTGCGAGCAAGGCATCGGCCTCGGCCGGACCCGCGCTACCCGCCGGGTAGCCATGCACCGGCAGCGGGCTGCCCTTCGGATGCAGCACGTCTTCCACCGCGGCCCAGCTCGTCTCGATGCTATCGGCGCGCTGAAACAGCGTCTCGTCGCCTAGCATGCAATCGTACAACAGCGTTTCGTAGCCGACGTTGGGCTGTTCGTCGAAGAAATCGCCATAGTTGAACGACGACTGCACCGCGCCCATCTGCATCACCGGCCCCGGCGCCTTCACGTTGAAATCGAAACTGGTGCCGTGGGTGGGATCGATCCGCAACGTCAGTACGTTCGGCGTCAACGCGTCGACGGGTGTATCGCGAAACAGGCGGAACGGCACCGCCTTCAGTTGCACGGAGATCTCCGTGCGGCGCGCGGCAAGCCGTTTGCCGGTACGCAGATAGAACGGCACGCCAGCCCAACGCCAATTTTCGATGAACACGCGCGCTGCCGCATAGGTCTCCGTCTGGCTATCGGACGCCACATCCGGTTCCTCGCGATACCCCTGCCCTGCCGGTCCTTTCCCGTACTGGCCGAACACCACGTCATCCGCTTTCAACGGCTGGATGGCGTCGAAGATATCGGCCTTCTTGTCGCGCACCGCTTCGGCGTCGAAGGAATTGGGCGGTTCCATCGCCACCATGCCGAGCAACTGGAACAGATGGTTGGGCACCATGTCGCGAAACGCGCCGGTTTGCTCGTAGAACTTACCGCGCCCTTCCACGCCGATGGTTTCAGACGCCGTAATCTGTACGCAGTCGATATACTCGCGTCGCCACACCGGCTCGAACAAGGCGTTGGCAAAGCGTACGGCGAGAATGCTTTGCACCGTATCCTTGCCGAGGAAGTGGTCGATGCGATAGATCTGCTCTTCTTTCGCATAACTCAGGATATGTGCGTTGAGATCGCGGGCGGAGGCAAGGTCGGTGCCGAACGGCTTTTCGATTACGACGCGACGGAAACCCGCGCCGTCGTCGCCTTCCTTCAGCAAGCCCGCCTTGCCGAGGTGTTCGACAATCGGTTTGAAGAAACGCGAGGTGACCGCGAGGTAAAACACCACGTTGCCGCCGGGCGTGTTGGCGAGCTTCTGTTTCAGGTTGGCATACGTATCGTCGCTTTCGAACTCGCCGGCCATATATTCGAGGCGTTGCGCGAGCGACCCCCATGCCTTCTCGTCGAGTTTCGAGGTATGGAAGGTGCTGGCCTTGTCGGCGGCAAACTGCTGTAACGCGGCGGACAGTTCGTCGCGCCATGCGCTGGTTTCGCCCTCGCCGTGATTCACGCCGATGATCTTCATCTGCGCATCGAGCAGGCCGTCGACCGTCAGGTTGTACAGCGCCGGCATCAGGAGACGTTTGGTGAGGTCGCCGCCTGCGCCGAAGATCACCAGCGTGCAGGGCGGCGCGGGATGTTTGCCTGCCGGTCCCGCCGGGTTGGAGGCGTGCGAGCCGAGATCCAGCTTCGGGCTGGTGGCGGAGGACGTTGAATCGGGTGCGTTCGAAGGAGTCGACATAGGTTCACTCAATCCAGAGAAGCCAATGGAACAGACGTGGCGGTATAGGAAAGACCATGCCCGTAGCCGCACAGTTCAAAAACAGTCGCGAATCGTCTGCTTGCAAGGATTCGGTGATGCGCCGAATCCCGCCCTGCCGTCCTGCAACGCGCGCCTACTTGGTCACAAGCGCCGCCTCAGCCTCGCCGGCAACCGGCACAACGCCGGCCTCCGACATCGCACGCGGTTGCAACAGGAGCGCGACCAGCCCGCTCCAGCCGGTCTGATGCGAAGCGCCGACGCCGCGCCCATTGTCACCGTGAAAGTATTCGTGGAACAGCACAAGATCGCGCGAACGCGGGTCGGCTTGCAGCAGCGGATACGCGCCCATGACCGGGCGCTCGCCGTTGCGGTCCTTCAGAAACAGCGTGGTGCAGCGCCTGGCGAGCTGGTCGGCAATTTCGCTCAATGAGAACTTCTGACCGGAACCGGTGGGAAACTCGACGCGGAAATCGTCGCCGTAGTAGCGGTGAAATTCGTACAACGACTCGATGAGCAGATAGTTGACCGGCATCCAGACCGGCCCGCGCCAGTTTGAGTTGCCGCCGAACACGCGCGAATCCGATTCGGCCGGCAGATACTTGACGCAAAAGCTGTCGCCGTTATGCCGGAACACGAACGGCTCGTCGCGATGCACTCGTGACAGCGCCCGCACGCCGTGATCGGAAAGAAATTCTGACTCGTCGAGCGCGCGCCGCAACAGCGCCTTCATGCGATGCCCACGCAGTAACGACAGCAGCAGGTTGTTGCCTTTGCCCGGTTCGTCCCAGCGCGATACCAGTTTGGCGAGATCGGGACGGTGCTCGAGAAACCAGAACAGCCGGTCGCGCAAGCCGGGCAGCGCGCCGTGCAGGCGTTCTTCGAGCACGTGCACCGCAAACAGCGGAATCAGTCCGACAATCGAACGCACCCGCATCGGCACATTGGAGCCGTCGGGCAGTCTCAGCTTGTCGTAGAAGAATTCGTCTGCGCTATCCCACAGGCCCGTATCGCAGCCGTCGTCGCAACTGACCGCCTCGGCGATGTACAGGAAGTGTTCGAAGAACTTCACGCCGATATCGACGAACACATGATTGGCGAACGCCAGTTCCAGCGCGATCCGCATGAGGTCGAGCGCGTAGGCCGCCATCCATGCGGTGCCGTCGGCCTGGTCGATATGGCCGCCGGTGGGCAGCGGCGACGAACGGTCGAAGATGCCGACGTTGTCGAGCCCAAGAAAGCCGCCCTGGAAAATGTTGTGGCCGTCGGCGTCCTTGCGGTTCACCCACCACGAGAAATTCAGCAGCAGCTTGTGAAACACCAGTTCGAGGAAATCGCGATCGCCTTTGCCGGTGAGCGCGCGGTCGATTTCATAGACACGCCACGCGGCCCATGCATGCACCGGCGGATTGGCGTCGCTGAAAGCCCACTCGTAGGCTGGCAATTGTCCGTTGGGATGCTGATAGCGGTCCTTCACCAGCAGCAGCAACTGACGCTTGGCGAACTCCGGATCGATCAGCGCGAAAGCCGCCGCATGGAACGCCAGGTCCCACGACGCGTACCACGGGTATTCCCACTTGTCGGGCATCGAGACAATGTCCGCGTTGCACAGATGGCGCCAGTCGGCATTGCGGCCGTGCTTGCGACTTGCGGGCGGCGTAGGCTGCGCCGGATCGCCCTCAAGCCAGCGTTGTACGTCGAACTGGTAGTACTGCTTGGACCACAGCATGCCGGCGAGGGCTTGCCGCTGCACCAGTCGCGCGTCGGGATCGGGCATGTCGTGCTGCAACGCCGCATAAAACGCGTCGGCTTCGGCGAGGCGGCGGGCAAACAACGCGTCAACGTCAAGCGGCGTGTCGTCCGGCGCGGACTCGGGGCGCCAGCGCAGATAGACCACCGCGCGGCCATACGGAGCGAGGACGAGCGGCACATGCGCAGCGGCCTTGCTGCCTGCATCGGAGCGCACCGCTTGCGCGTCGCCGTGCACGAGGTAATCGTTGATGCCGTCCTTGAACGGCCCTGCGCCGTCCATACCGAAGAGGCGTTTGACGTTGGTGTCGTTCTCGCAGAAGAGCCATGTCAGCTCGGGCGCGTCTTTCGACCATGCAGTGACGACGATCGGGTCGTGGCCATGCTGACGCCCCACCAGGTGCGTTTCGCCGCGTGCCGTTTGCTTAGTGAGCGACGGGCGGTCCTGCGTCCCCTTCCACGACCAGGTGTTGCGCGCCCAGATCTGCGGCAGCACGTCGAGCGTAGCAGCCTCGTCCGCGCGGTTTTCGACGGTAATGCGCATCACCATGTCGTCAGGCGTGTGCTTGGCGTATTCGACCTGTACGTCGAAATAGCATCCGTCGTCGAACACGCCGGTGTCGAGCACTTCGTACTCCGGCATATCGGCGCCGCGCCGGGCGTTTTCCTGGATCAGATCGTCGTACGGATACGCAGCATGCGGGTACTTGTACAGCATGCGCATATAAGAGTGAGTGGGCGTGCCGTCGAGGTAAAAGTACAGTTCCTTGACGTCCTCGCCATGATTGCCCTGCGCGTTGGTGAGACCGAACAGACGCTCCTTGAGAATCGGATCGCGGCGGTTCCAGAGCGCGAGGGAGACGCACCAGTTCAGTTTGTCGTCGCCGAAACCGGCAATGCCGTCTTCGCCCCAGCGATACGCGCGACTGCGGGCATGATCGTGCGGGAAATGGTCCCACGCGGTGCCGTTTTCGCTGTAATCCTCGCGTACGGTGCCCCACTGGCGTTCGCTCAAATAGGGGCCCCAGCGCTGCCAATGGGCACATTCGCGGGAGTGGAGGCGGGCGCCTTCGATGGTTGCGAGCAGATTGGCGGCACGCAGCGGCGGCATGGAGCGTTCCCTTGCTTTACGAGCTTGGCGGTGGGATTCACATCGTAGCGCTTTTTCAGAGCGAGATGCGCCGGCGCGGGCACGGAGGTTCAGTTACCCATTCGCCAGCATCCGCTTCACCCGCAACAACTCTCCCAGCGACCAGGCCTGAAACGGCGTACCGCCAGGTTGGTGCGGTGCATCACCGTCGGCGACTTCGCAGATGTGATCGAGCCCGTCGTGATCCAGATGCTCCACAAGCGGCGCAAGAAAACGCGTGCGCGCCTGCGCCCTCGCCCCCTCGTCCGGTTGATGCACGCGCAACCATGCTTCGACGAACGGCCCGATCAACCACGGCCACACCGTTCCCTGGTGATAGGCGCCGTCACGCTCCACCGGACTGCCCGCGTAACGTCCTCGATAAGCCGGATCGGAAGGCGCGAGGCTGCGCAAACCCAGCGGCGTCAGCAGATGCGTCTCCACCTGATCGACCACCGCGCGTGCCGCCGCCCCTTCGAGCAACGGAAACGGCAAGCCTCCCACCGCGAAGATCTGATTCGACCGGATCGATCGGTCAATCGCCCCCGCAACATGATCCACGTCGACGTTGTCGAACAATGCTCCGGACACCGGATCGACGAACCGTTCATGAAATGCCTGCGCCGCCCGCGCCGCGGGTTCCTGCCAGTGCGCATTCCAGACCGCCGCAATGCGCAGGGCGTTGATCCACAGCGCCTGTACTTCGACCGGCTTGCCGATGCGCGGCGTCACCACCCAGTCGCCAACCTTCGCATCCATCCACGTCAGTTGCACACCCGGCACACCGGCGCGCAACAGGCCGTCGTCATCGGCGCGGATGCCGAAGCGCGTGCCGCTGCTATAGCCTGTGAGAATCGCCTCTACGGCCTGCTGCAAGCGCTTGCGCGTATCGTCGCCGGCTTGCTCTGCCGCGAGATAGTCGTGCACGGCAATCACGAACCATAGCGAGGCATCGACGGCGTTGTACTCGGGCGTACTGCCGTAGTCGGGAAAGCGGTTCGGCAACATCCCTTCGGAGAGCGTATTAGCCCATTCGAGCAGAATCGACTCCGCTGCTTCTAGACGCCCGGACGCCAGCAGCAAGCCGCGCATCGCGATGAAGGTATCGCGTCCCCAATCGGTGAACCATGGAAACCCCGCGAGGACGGTGCGGCCGCCATCGCGCGCCACCAGATAGGCGTCGGCGGATCGATGCAGGCGCGAGGCGAAGGCGTTACGTCGCGCATATTCGGTGTCGGCAAGCGCCTTGAAGCGGTCGACCACTGACGTGGTCTCCGGCTCAGCGCCCGCTTGCAGGATCATCAACGCTTCGCTATCGGCGAGCGAGAAAGTGAACACACCGGGCGTCGCGAGGTCTTCGCTGAAATCGAGCCCGCGTTCGCGCTCACGCACGTAGCAGAAGTTTCGATACCAGTCGGGAGCATGCTTGTACGTGCCGTTGGTCGATGCATGGATCACGGGCAGATCGCCATACGGTTGCCAGCTAACGCGAGCATGCGCTGCGTCTACATCCGCGTTGAAATTGAACGCAGCGTTTTCATGGTGCAGCGCATGATAATCGCGGCCCGACAGCAGCGGCCGCACATGCAAGGTGTAGCCGGCCACCGCCGTATCGCTCGCACTGCCCCGCTCGAAGCGCCAACGCAATACTGTCTCGCCAGTCACCTTCGCCACGAATACTTCGGCGATCAGCACCGCCTCCGCGTCGAGCTGGAAGCGCCAGCTCGGCCACGGCTGCGTATCGAAACCCAGCAGGCTGGACGAGACATCGGGGTACACGACGTCCGGCACGTAACGCTGCATGCTCAGCGGATAGCGCTTGCCGTTCTCCTCAAGCCACGCCTCGATGCCGTTGACCAGTACCACGCGTCCACCCGGCGCATGGGTCGCCGTCAGCAACAGCGCGTGATAGCGGCGCGTGCGCACCGTACCGACCGTTCCCGACGCGAAACCGCCAAAACCATCGGCCTCGAGCCACTCGTGCTCGAGCTGGAAGGAATCGAAAGGCTTTTCGATACGTGTCATTTTTACGCCTACCGTTAGTACAGCTTCGATATTACCGATTTGCCCATCAACGGGGCGAAGTGGCTGCGTTTTTCCTCTCCAATGTGTCGCGCGCCTTTCGAACAACCGACAATTTTCACGCGGGTGTAACGGCTCCCAAACGTTACACGATCTTTCATAAATTTTTCTTCAAGTCTCTGGAGACTGCATGCGCTAACCCGAATCTGGATGCAGACATGAGAAGACACTACGTCGCGGCCACGGCTGTACTCGTTGCGCTCACAACCATCATGCTATCCGCATGCGGACCGGACGACGGCGCATCGACAAGCGCCGATCAAAGCCGTGCCGCACCTGATGCGGTCAACTCAGCAACCACTCCGTCGGCTCAGGCGACCAGCCCGGCGCTGCCGCCGCCTGCCTTCGGCGCATCCGCAACGCTCACGAATCTCCCCAACGCCTCGCCCGACGCAGCCTCCGACAGCGCCGTGCAAAGCGTCGAAGCGAGCCTCGCGGCAGACAGCCAGCAAGTCGCACCCGTGCTGCACTACGCGCCCGGCGACAGCGGACAGAACAGCAATAGCAATTGACCACCGGATTCCCCCGGCGCGCCCGCCGCGCTATTCTTTACCCCCGCAGAAGGTGATAACCAATGACCTCAAATAGCCGTCGCCGTTTCCTGCAGACCGTCGCATCGTCCGCCGGTGCAGCCGCCGCACTGGCCGCATTCCCCGAATCGATCCGCAATGCGCTCGCCGTACCGGCAAATTCGCGCACCGGAACGATCGAGGATATCGAGCACATTGTGGTGTTCATGCAAGAGAACCGTTCGTTCGACCACTACTTCGGCCATATGCGCGGCGTGCGTGGCTACAACGACCGTTTCCCGATTCCGCTGCCGGGCGGCCAGCAACCGGTGTGGTATCAGCCGTCGAAGGAAAATGCGGCGCAACCGGTCCTGCCGTTCCATCTGAACACGCAGACCACCAGCGCGCAGTGCATCGGCGATCTGGACCACTCGTGGTACCCGACGCACTATGCCATCAACAACGGTGCGTACAACCAGTGGCCGCAGTACAAGACCGACATGACGATGGGCTATTACCTGCGCAGCGACATTCCGTTCCACTACGCGCTGGCTGACGCCTTCACGGTTTGCGACGCCTACTTCTGCTCGCTGGCCGGCCCGACCCACCCGAACCGCTCGTATTTGATGACGGGCATGATCGACCCGAGCGGCACGATGGGCGGCCCGCTGCTGGATAACAACGACTACGTGGACGGCGACGGTCCGCCGCAATATCAGTTGCTGTCGTGGACGACGTACCCGGAACGGCTGCAGGCCGCCGGCATCACGTGGCAGGTCTACCAGCAGGGCCTGACGGGCGCCGATCCGCTGAACGGCAACTACGGCACCAACGTGCTGCAGAACTTCGTCAACTACATCAACGCCCAGCCGGGTTCGGCGCTGTACGAACGCGCACAGACGGTGCGCACCATCGTCGACCTGAAGAACGACGTGCTGGCAGGCAACCTGCCGCAGGTCTCGTGGCTGTGCCCGCCGGCCGCCTACTCGGAACATCCGAGCTACACGCCGGCATACGGTGCGGAATACACCTCGCAGATTCTCGATGCGCTCACGTCGAATCCGGAAGTCTGGAGCAAGACCGTGCTGTTCATCATGTACGACGAGAACGACGGCTTCTTCGATCACATCGTGCCGCCGCAACCGGCCACGACGGCAGCACAGGGTCAGTCGACAGTCAGCGTGGAAGGCGAGATTCACAACGTCGTGAACCCCTACCGCGGCGGCAGCTACACCGCCGACGGCCTGCCCTTCGGCCTTGGACCGCGCGTGCCGATGACAATCGTCTCGCCGTGGACCAAGGGTGGCTTTGTCTGCTCGCAGGTGTTCGATCACACCTCGGTAATCCGCTTCATCGAAAAGCGTTTTGGCGTGTACGAGCCGAACATCACGGAATGGCGCCGTGCCGTCTGCGGCGATCTGACGAAGGCGTTCGACTTCCGCACGCCGGACGCGACGATGCCGCCGCTGCCGGATACGAGCAACTACATCACGACCGCCAACAACCAATGCGCGACGAACCCGAAGCCTGTGGTGCCTGCCACGCCGGGTCCGTTCGACGCGCAGGAGTCCGGCATCCGCTTTGCTCGCGCGCTGCCGTATGAGCTGCATGTGAACGGTCGTCTCGAAGCCACACAAAACACCTTCACGATCGAACTGGCCAACACCGGCGAGCAAGGCGCGCACTTCTATGTGTACGCAACCAATCGCACGGACGGACCGTGGCGCTACACCGTCGAAGCCGGCAAGTCCTTGAAGGAAACCTTCGACCTGACGACGACCAGCGGCGTGTACACGTTCGAAGTGTTCGGCCCGAACGGCTTTGTGCGCAAGTTCGCCGGCAACGCGGCTCAAACGCAGACGAACAACAGCAAGCCGTCGCTGCCGGAAGTCCGCACGCATTACGACGTGGCGAACGGCAACGTGTTCCTGAAGTTCAGCAACAAGGGCCGCGGCATTGCGCGCCTGACGGTGACGGACAACGCCTACGGCGCGCGTCCGCGTCAGGTGATCGTGCCGGGTGGTGCGGAGATCGAAGAGGCATGGGTGCTGGCGTCGAGCCATCACTGGTACGATCTCACGGTCAGCAGCGCTGAAGACGCCAGCTTCGCTCGCCGCCTTGCCGGCCACGTCGAAAACGGCCGTCCGAGCATCAGCGATCCGGCCGCTGTGGCGCCGACCTTGACCGTGGTCTGAAGTCTCTGAGGTGCCGCCGGGCATCGATCGACACGCGCCTCGCAAGAGGGGTGTGCAAGATCGATGTCCGGCGGGTTCAGCGGATGGACGGCATGCCCGTCACGCCCCCAGCAGCACTCCGGTGCGCACCGCACGCGTGCCGGTCACCCGCCCCAGCGGCGCACCCGCGGTGACGAAGCGAATCGCGCGGCGCATGTAGAAAATACCCTCTGTCTTGCTGCTGATCGTGGTGGTTTCGTCCGTCAACGGATCGACGATATCGAACAGCGGATCGCCCACGCGGATGGTGTCGCCGATGTTCGCCCGGTGTACCAGAATCCCGCTCACCGGTGCATAGAACTGTTCGCTGCCGGCAAGCGGCGTCGCCGGCGTGAGCAACTCGGGAAGCGGCTTCGCCTCACCGCGAATCGCCTTGCGGTACGTCAGGTAATCGATCAGCGCGTCCGCATCCTGCTGCGCCACCGCGTACGACACATCGCGCTGGCCACGGCATTCCACCGTCACCGCAATCGCACCGTTGTCGACCGGTTGATGCGCCGGCAGGTTTTGCTGCAGTTGCCACCACAACAAACTGTGCGTCTCGTCGAAGGCTTCACCGCCCGAGTCAGTGGCGAGCAACGATGCTCGCGAACCGAGATACCGTGCGAGCGGCTCGAAGTCGGACCATGCGGACTCGCTCGTGTACACGTGCATCACCGCCTCCAGCGAGCAATGCAGATCGATCACCACGTCCGCATCGAACGAGAGCTTCAGCAAGGCCAGTTGCAACGATTCGAACTCGGTCAGCGGCTTGTGCTGTTCCAGTTGTTCGCTGATCAGTTGCCGAACGAGCTGACGGTTAGCCGCTACGTCCGGGCCAAGCGTGCCCTTGGCGCGCTCCAGCAAGCGCGTGAACTGCAGGAAATGGCGGTTGAAATTCTTGCCGCTGCCCAGATCGAAACGTCCGAGAAACTGCCCCAACACGTATTGCCCGAGTCCCACCGGATTGGCGACCGGCACCACCACGATCTCGGCAGCCAGCGCGCCTTGGGCCTCGAGTTCAAGCAGGCGGCGCTTCAACAGCACCGTGGTCAGCATCGCCGGCGTCTCGTCGGCGTGCAGGGTGGACTGCAAGTAGATTTTCTGGCCGCTATCCGTGGGGCCGAAATGGAAGCTCACCAGTTCGCGATGCGTACCGATAGCGGGCGACAGAAGCGGAATCGACTGTTTTTTCATGTGCAAATGAGGTGGGGACTCACTGTAGATAGGCGCCGCAATGCAATCGCAGCGCTCAATTTCAATTGCCGCCGTACGGATCGAAATCGAAGTACTTGTGGGCGATCTGCGCGTAGGTGCCGTCCTTGAGCATCGAGGCGATGGCGTCATTGATGGACGCCTGCAAGGCCGTCTCGTCCTTGCGCAGGCCGATGCCTACGCCGCGATCGCCCATCGAAAGCGGTGCGCCGACAAACGCAAAACCCTTGCCGGCCGGCGTGCGCAGAAAGCCCTGATCGGCTTCCACCGTGCCCAGCAACGCGCCGTCCAGACGACCGTTGATCAGATCGGTGAAGACCTCATCCTGGCTCTTGTACGCCACCACGTTGACGCCGTGGGGCGCCCAATTGGCCTGCGCATAGGTCTCGAACTGCGTGCCCGACTGCACGCCAATCTGCTTGCCGGCCAGCGATGCCACCGAATCGCTCAGCCCCGAGCCTTGCTTCGCCACCAGGTGCGATTTGAACTGGAACAGCTTCGAGGAGAACAGAATCTGTTGCTCGCGCTTGGCGGTAATCGCCATTGACGACATGATCGCGTCGATCTTGCGCGCCTGCAGCGCCGGAATCATCCCGGAGAACTCCAGCTCGACCCATTGGCAATGCGCGTGGATGCGCCGGCAGATTTCGTTGCCGAGATCGACGTCGAAACCCTTCACGCTGCCGTCCGGCGCTTTGGCGTCCATCGGCGGGTAACTTGGATCGATGCCAAGCCGCAGCGTGTTGCCGTCAGCCGCAAACGCACCGCTGCTGAAACTCAGCGCGGCGATCAGGATCATCAACGGAGTCTTCATGGAGAGCCGGTCGGGTAAGGAGGTGAATGGAGAGAGGTGTGGTCCGGGCTCATGCTAACCCTCGCCGGTGCATCGAAGAAGTCCCTGGCGGGCTATCATGATCACCTTTACCGATCACCCCTCTCGCTACCGCCATGGCCCTGACGATCTCCCAGTTGCGCGTGTTCACCGCGATAGCCGAGCACGGCAGCATTCGTGCGGCGTCGCGGGCACTCGGCACGGCACAAAGCGGCGTCACCCAGCAATTGCAGAATCTCGAGCTGATCCTCGGCGCAACGCTGTTCACCCGCACTAACCGCGGCATCGCACTGACAGCGCTGGGGCAACGGCTATTGCAGCGGGCCGGGGCGATTCTCGGCGAGTGCGAGCGCGTCGAGCAGGAGGTGCAGCAGTTGCGTGGCGACTATGTCGGCGAGGTCTCGTTCGGCATGACCACCGAGCCGCTGATCGATGCACTGGCACCGGTCCTCACCGAATTCCGCACGCGTTTTCCGCGGGTGGCCGTGCATCTGCGCACGGGCACCTCACGCATGATGATTGCGTGGATCCGCGAAGGCACGCTGGACTTCGCTGCGGCACTGGTTTCGAAGTACACGGACACGACCGATCTCTCCGTGACCACGCTCTACCCATCCGATCCGGTGGTCGTATGCCGGCGCGGTCATCCGAAAGCCAGGGCGACTTCGCTCGCCAAATTGACGGACTGCACGTGGATCGCCACCCGCTCGCCGAACCTGACAGACGACCCACAGGCCAACCGTCTCAACAGTTTTTTTGAAAGCCACGGTTTGCCGCCGCCCAGGATCCTGGCGACGGTCGAGGGGTTGTTCGAGAGCCTGCACCTGGTCGGGGAGACGGATTGCCTCTCGCTCGAATCGTCGATTGTGGCGCGGCATCCGCTGTTCGCTCAGACGCTGACCACGGTCCCCGTGCGCGAGCGCGCCGTCGAGCAGAACGTCTGCTTGCTGCAGCGCGCGGCTATTCCCGTGACACCGGCGGCGCAGGAACTCGCGACGATGATCGCGTCATACACCCGCACTGTGCGCGCCACCCAGAACAGCGCCAATCCGCCGTGACTGAAGACAGAAGCGGTGCGCGTTGCATATCGGCTTGCAGATCGACGTTGCGGGCAGGAAAAGCCACGCGTGATCCAATGGTCCGATTTATCCGCCAAACCCTCGCCGTCAGCGGACAAGGCTCCGGCCTGCACCGTCAGCAGGTTACGATGAACACCAGAGACCGATCAGCCGGCAAGGTACTCGCGAAGCCATGCGACCGCGCCAGACCGGGCGAGGAGACAAGTGACGTGCTGGTAACCTGAGCATCCTGCCAACCCAACCCCGATCAATTGGCCCTTCCATGCGAGTCCTATTCGTCGTCGGCAATCTGGGTGACTATCAAGTACCGCGGTACCAGGCGCTTGAGCGGCTGGCCCAAGGCCGAGGTCATGAGGTGTTTCTTGTCGAAGTGTTCGGCAAATCCGGCGTCTACGGCTTCCCCCAGGACCGCCGCGCCGCCTTCTTCGATACTCATCCTGCGAACTGTGTCACGCTGCTCAAGGAGGCCAGCGAGGGCGACGGCCATACCTTACGCGTCGCGGTCAGACTGCTGTCGGTGTTCCGCTCGTTCGCACCGGATGTCGTCGTCACGCTGGGCTACAACACCAATTACTCAATCGTCCTGTGCATTCTGAAGGCGCTGACGCGCCGCTTTTCGCTGATGTACATGTCAGACTCGAAAGCCGACGACGGCACGCGCTACGCCATCAAGGAACGCGTGAAGCGCGTGCTGGTGTCGAAGTTCGACGCGGCCCTGGTGGCCGGCGAAAAGCACCGGACCTACGCCGAATCGTTAGGTATACCGATGGAGCGATCGCGCATCGGTTTCGACGTCATCGACGTCGAGTATTTTTCGAGGATGTCGCGCGAGGCGGTTCTGGAGGCACCGGAAATCCGCATGCGCTTCGCGCTGCCGCCGCGCTACGTGCTATGCGTGAGCCGCTTCGTGGCGCGCAAGAATATCGACCTGCTGATTGCCGCGTTCTTTCAGTCTGGACTGCATGCCGTAGGGGTTTCGCTGGTGCTGGTCGGGCAAGGTCCGTGCAAGGATGCACTGCTGGAGCAGATCGACCGGCTCGGTCTCGCGAAGCACGTAGTTATTCTGAGTTCAGTGCCGAACCAGCATATGCCGGGTCTCTACGCGCTCGCCGATTTCATCGTGCTCGCAAGCCAGTTCGATCAGTGGGGCCTATGTGTCAACGAGGCCTTTGCGGCGGGCACGCCAGCCATCGTCACGCACGCCTGCGGCGTGGCGAACGAACTCGTCCATGACGGCGTCAATGGCTTCATCGTCGAACCTGGTGACGAGTCCGCGCTGGCGGCGAGGATCACGCAACTGGGCAACAACAGCGCGTTGCGCGAGCGCTTTTCGGCCAACGCGCTCACCTCGGTCAGACGCTGGACACCAACGCTCTTTGCGTCGAACACCATTGAACTGGCGGAATCCATGATCGGCTCGGCCGGCCGCACGCAAGAGGTGGCCTAAGCGACGCGGCCGGCCTGCGCATCGCCGCGCGCTGCCTTTACAAAGCAGGACGATTGGAAATCAGCCGTATCAGAGATCAGAGGTTAGGCGCAAACACCGCGCTCGAGCCGGGCGCGATGCGCCGCTTGAGAATGCGCGCCACCGAATACATCGTGCTAAGCCGCTCCACCCCCAGCCGCTGCTTGAGAACGCCGCCGAAGCCATCGAGGAAGTTGAAGGTGGCAGGGCTGGAAAAGCCGTCGAAATCGAACGTCAGCTTGCGCTCGATGGCATGCTGGATCGCCGTCCAGATCAACAGGCTGATCGAGCCGCCATGCGCCGCCAGCGCGCGCGACGAAAGCAGGTAATACATCGCATGACGGTCCCAGACGAGACCGATCGCGGCGACCAGTGTCCCACCCGGACCATAGGCACCCAGCAGATGTCCGGCCTTGCGTTCCACAAACGCATTCACGAGCTGGCGCATCACTACCGATCCGTAAACATTCGTGCGCGAACGCTCCGCCAGATTCGCTTCGTAGAACTGCAGAAATTCGCTGGGTGTGGCGATAGGGGCGACGGTCAGCTTCTTGTCGGCGCTGCGAATGACATTACGCGTTTTACCGTGCAGACGCGCCCAGGCCTCCGGTATGGTGCAATCCGGGGCGATCTGAAAGGTATAGCGTGCGGACACGGTAAAACCATGCAAGGCAAATGCAAGCGCGTCTTCGACTCGCGGATCGAAGATCTGCACGAAGCTATCGAAACGCGGCAGTTGCTCGATCAGTTCCGCCGTGACGCTCAGTCGATGATGCTGCTCGTGAACGCTGTCGACGCCAAGGGGGAAATGACTGGGCCGAGGGTGCGCGTGAGCGGAGGAAGCTGCGAAATCCGCCACACACCCTTGTGCGCGGAGTAGTAAGGCAATTCGCCAAGCAACTCGGCGCCACGCACGACCTTGGCTACGCTCCAGTTGCCATCCGTTGCGATATCGAGCCACCACGGTTCATGGAAAATGGAGCGGGCCGCACACTCATCGAGCAGGCGCACCGGCGCAGACGTAGATGGCAAGGCGGCGAGGCCACGCATCATACGCTCCGGAGGCAACGCCAGGTCTCGTACTGTTGTCATCGGCGATTCACCTTGTTACGGTCCCGCTCGTGCGGCCGCAGGTCCGACTCGACTTAAACCGAGTCTATTCGCAGTCCGATAGTGCTTTTACGCCAAAATCGAGAGTCGAACAAGTTAATCCGTGTCTAACGCGCCAGCCTATATAGCGGGCGAGCAATCTGACGCGCAGATCAAGTTGTACTGCTTACCAGGTTGAAAGCATTTTGCATTCTTCAAAGATTGTTTGATCCGCCGATTATCTTTGCCACGTAAAACGCCGACCCGGCATACTATTCCGATTCAATCAGGACACCGTTCTATTTCGGCAAAATCTATCGCAAGTCCGGCGCGTGACGGAATTACGGACGCAGCATGTCGAAGCCGCCCAGCACGACCACTCCGCTCAACGCGATCAATGCAACGGAGTGTTGGCCAAAATACAGAATGGCGGCGGCCGACCAGGTCGCGAGAGAAAAAGCTGCAATACGTTTCATGGTGAAATAGCCGCACGTCCACATGCGACCCTCAAATAGTTAGCCAGGCAACTATAAGGTACCAAAAAGACGCGCTCAACGCAGCGACGCATGCGCCGCCTCACCGCCGCGAAGCTGAGGTCACTGCGTGGAATCGCGAAACAGCTCGGCGCACAAACTGCGGCCCGTCTCGCTCAAGCGCGCGGTGCCGGTGCCTTCCTCGGTAAAGGTCGTCTCGGCGATGCCGCCCTCCACCAAGGCCGTCAATTGGCGCCGCAGCGCGCTCATCGGCACGCCGGCCTGCTTCGAGAGCTTCGCCAGCGACCAGTCGCGCCCCGGCGTTTCCTCCAGCGCACGCCACAGTTGCATCAGCACCGCCACCAGCATCGGATCGACTTCGTCGTTCATCGGGGTCTCCTCAAGCCATCTCTGCAACGAGGCCGCCTAGCGTCCTGAGCGCCGCTTCCGTCTGCGCGGTCCAGGGGTAGCTATAGTTCAGCCGGATGAAATAGCGGAAATCGTTACGCGTCGAAAACATGTAGCCCGGCCCCACCGTGATGCCGCGCGCGAGCGCCGCCTGATAAAGCCGCATCGAATCGACTCGCTCGGGCATCTGCACCCACAGCACGTAGCCGCCCTGCGGCGAAGAGATGCGCGTACCCGACGGAAAAAACCGCAGCACCATCGCACTCATCAACCGGGCCTGCTGCCGGTACAGCTTGCGCACATGCCGCAAGTGGCGATCGTAGCCGTCCTGGCGCAGATAGTCGGCGACGGCCACCTGCGGCACCGAAGGCGTCGTCAGCGTGTTCAGGAACTTGAGCTTTTCGACCTGCGGGCGGTAGCGGCCCGGCATCGCCCAGCCGATCCGGTACGACGCGGTCAGGCTCTTCGAAAACGAAGCACAGTGCAAGACAAGGCCCTTGGTGTCGAAGTTCTTGAGCGTCGTCGGCCGCGCTTCGCCGAAATACAGTTCCTGATAGACGTCGTTTTCGATCACGGGAATATCGTGCGCCGTGAGCAGGTCGACAAGCTGCTTCTTCCGTTCGTCGGGCATCTGAAAACCCAGCGGATTCTGGAAGTTCGGCATCACCATGCACGCCGCGATTTTTTGTTCGCCGATAATCTGCGCCAGCACCTCGATGTCGATACCCTCGGTCGGGTGCGTCGCCACGGCAATCGCGCGCATGCCCAGGCGTTCGATGGCGTGCAGCATCGCGTAGTAAGTCGGCGACTCGACCACCACCGTGTCGCCCGGTTTTGCCACGGCCTGCAGGCTCAGATTGATCGCCTCGGTGGCGCCGAGCGTGATGATGATTTCGTCCGGGTCCACCGGCACACCGTTTTCGGCGTAGCGCCGCGCAATCTGGCGGATCAGTTCCGGATTGCCGGGCGGCAGGTCGTCGATCAGATTCCAGCTCGAATGACGGCGGGCGATCGCGTTCGCGTACTGGTTGATGCGCCGCCAGGGGAACAGAGTGGGATCGGGGTACGGCGAGCCGAGCGGCACCGCGTCGTGCGCGCGGATGCTGCGTAGCGTGGACAGCACGAGCCGGCTCACATCGACTTCCGAAGCGGGCGCAGGCGGCGCCGCCTGTTCCCGCTCGTTCTGGGGCGCCGCCGCCGGTTCGCGCACGAAATAGCCCGATTGCGGCCGCGTTTCGATCAGCCCGCGGCCTTCCAGCAAGGCATACGCGTGCAGCACGGTCTTGATGCTGACGCCGTGCTGCTGGCTCGACTGCCGCACCGAGGGAATCCGCTCGCCCGCCGCGAACACGCCGCGGCGGACGGCTTCGCCGATTTCATCGGCGAGTTTTTCGTAGAGCTTCAAGGGTCGACAACAACATAGGACAAGGGGAATGACCGAAGTCTATGACAAATCTCAAGAAACTGTATCCCTCGCCTTTCCAGTTTTCTGTGTTCCGCCATCTTTTCGGAACACAGTAAGCTTGCGTTCATCGGCGAATCCGCCCATTCCAAACAACAGGTCATGAAGAAACCCGAAGCGCGCATCGAGCCGTACACCCACCCCGCAGCGGGTTGGGGAGCGCTCAAGTACGTCGCGATCAACCTCATCAAGGAGAAGGTCGCCGGCGGCAACTACAAGACCTTGTTCAAGCAGAACCAGCCGGATGGCTTCGATTGTCCGGGCTGTGCCTGGCCGGATCGGGAACACGCATCGACCTTCGAATTCTGCGAAAACGGCGTCAAGGCCGTCGCCGCCGAGGCCACCAGCAAGCGCGTCACACCCGCGTTCTTCGAGCAGTACACCGTCGCAGAACTGATGGCGCAGTCCGACTACGAACTCGAGCAGCACGGCCGCCTGACCGACCCGATGGCCTACGACGCAATGCTCGACCGCTACGTGCCGATAGGCTGGGACGAGGCCTTCGATCTGATCGCGCGTCATCTGAAAGCCCTCGACGATCCCGACCGCGCCGCCTTCTACACCTCGGGGCGCGCCAGCAACGAAGCCGCGTTCCTGTTCCAGCTGTTTGTGCGCATGTACGGCACCAACAACTTCCCGGACTGCTCGAACATGTGCCACGAGGCCACCAGCCGCGGCCTGCCGGGCACGGTGGGTGTCGGCAAGGGCACGGTCACGATGGACGATCTGGAACACGCCGACACGCTGCTGATCTTCGGCCAGAACCCGGCCACCAACCATCCACGGATGCTCGGCGAACTGCGCGAGTGCGCCAAGCGCGGCGCGACCATCGTGTCGATCAACCCGCTTAAGGAGCGCGGCCTCGAGCGCTTCGCCAGCCCGCAACACCCGGTTGAAATGCTGACCATGGGCAGCACCCAGATCAGCTCCGTGTTCATTCGCCCGAAGGTGGGCGGTGACTTCGCACTGATCAAGGGCGTCGCCAAGCGCGTGATCGAACTGGACGACGCGGCACTCGCGAACGGCGCTGAACGCGTGCTGGACGTGGACTTCATCGCCGAGCACACGGTGGGCTTCGACGCCTTCGCCGACGATCTGCGCGCCGAAAGCTGGGACACCATCGTCGCCGAAGCAGGCGTGCCGATGGAAGACGTGCTCAAGCTCGCCGACATCTACGTCAAGGGCAAAGCGGTCATCTCCACCTGGGGCATGGGCCTCACGCAGCATAAGAATTCGGTGCCGACGATCCAGATCCTGTCGAACCTGATGATGATGCGCGGCATGATCGGCAAGCGCGGCGCGGGTCTGTGCCCGGTGCGCGGCCACTCGAACGTGCAGGGCGACCGCACGGTGGGGATTGAAGAGCGTCCGACCCAGGCGTTCCTCGACCGTCTCGGCAAGGTGTACGACTTCGAGCCGCCGCGCGAACACGGCCTCGACGTCGTGAACTCGATTCAGGCCATGCTCGACGGCAAGGTGAAGGTGTTTATCGGCCTGGGCGGCAATTTCTCGATCGCGACGCCGGACACGCCGCGTACGTGGGAAGCCATGCGTTCGTGCGATCTGACCGTGCACATCACCACCAAGCTGAACCGCAGCCACCTCATCCACGGTCGCGATGCGCTGATCCTGCCCACGCTCGGCCGCACGGAGATCGACATCCAGAACGGCGTGGCGCAAGGCGTGAGCGTCGAAGATTCGTTCAGCATGGTGCACATCTCGTACGGCATGAACAAGCCGGCCTCGCCGAATCTGCTGTCGGAGATCGCGATCGTCGCGCGCATGGCGGAGGCGACCCTCGGCAGCGCCAAGGTCGATTGGCGCGCCCAGACCAACGACTACGCGCTGATCCGCGACGGCATCGAAAAGGTGTTCGACGGCTTCGAGAACTACAACGAGCGGCTCAAGACGCCAGGCGGGTTCCATCTGGGCGTCGCCTCGCGCGACCGGATCTGGAAGACGCCGAGCAACAAGGCGCAGTTCGTCGTGCACGAGATCTCGGTCGACACGCCGATTCACCGCGCCCGCAGCCGTCATGGCGAGCGCCTGATGACGCTGATGACCACCCGCTCGCACGACCAGTACAACACCACCATCTACGGTCTCGACGATCGCTATCGTGGCGTCTACGGGCAGCGCCGCGTGCTGTTCGCCAACAAGGACGACCTTGCGATGCTCGGCTTCGCGGCCGGCCAGCGCGTAGACATCACCAGCGTGTGGGACGACGGCGTCGAGCGGCGCGCGGACAGCTTCCTGCTGGTCGAGTACGACATTCCGCGCGGCTGTCTGGGCGCCTACTACCCGGAGACGAATCCGCTGGTGCCGCTGTCGTCGGTCGCGGATGGCGCCGGCACGCCGACGTCGAAGTCGATTCCGGTGCTGCTCACCGCTTCGGTGGAAGAAGCGGTCGCCGCCTGAGACGAAAAAGCGCTCAGACCGTGGAGGTCTGAGCGAAGCCATCGGGATTCCAATGGCGGAGGTATCGAAACAAACGAAACAGGCTCGTTAGCGGCGGTGATGCCGCGAACGAGCCTGTTTGCGTTTGGGCAGCAGTGCGCAAGGATATTGCGCATCCGCTAGCCGGCGAGCGGCGGCCGGACGGGCCGCCGTCAACCGCTTATTGGCCAAACTTATTGGCCAAACTTACTGGCCGAAATACACCGGCTTTACGCCGGTCGAAGCGGCGGGAGCGGTAGCGTGCACACCGACTGCGGTGGCATTGGCCACGCCGCCGTAGGCGCTGGCCGAGCTGTTTTGCTCCGACACGCGCGCTTCCGCAGCCTGAATGTTGGCCGGATAGAAGGGATCCGAGATGCCCGGGCGGTAGCCGGCCTGTTCGAGCTGAACCAGCTCGGCACGCACCTGGGCGCGGGTGACAGGGGCGTTCGACTGTTGGGCAAACGATGCGACCGGAACGACGAGTGCGGCGGCGACAGCAACGGCTTGAATGAGCGACTTCATGGTTACGACCTCCAGATTTTATTTTCTGCCGCTGCGAACACCTTGTTCGCAGCCAGTGATTGCATTCTAGTTATGCAACCCATCTGGAGTAATCACCCTATTTGCGAAATATTATTACGCAAATTGATACAAAGTACGCTCAGCGATGGCTGCACCCCAGCGCGCGACTAGACCAGCAGTTTCACCAGCAAGGAGCCGATCAATCCGGCCGTGCCGACCATGACGAGCGTCTGGATGATGGTCAGCGATTTACGCGGGGCGGAGGCAGAAGCGTTGGTGGAGGAGGTCACAAGTATTTCGGGTTTCGATTCGAGGAATGGCAGACGCCGCGCGGCGCACGGTTCGAACCGTACGATTTGCGAAGGCGTGATTGTACGGTGAAGTTCGAGCCGTGCGGATTTTGCGCGGTGCGATGGATTGCCGCCACGCCGGGCGCGCAGTGCAGCGGCCAATCGCGTACGTCAGTTCTTGACGGGGAAATACCAGAGGTTGCGGTCGGTATAGCCGAACTGCGAGATGATCGCCCTCAGCGTGCCGTCAGCGCGGATTTCATCGAGCGCGCGAGATACGGCGTTGTTCAGATCGACATCGTTCTTGCGCAGCGCGTAGCGTGCGTAACCGTATTCCTGCGGCAGCGGCGTGTAGTCCGTCACGATCTGCATGGGAGCAGTGGGATGCTGCTTCAGGAACTGCGAGATCTTGATGTCGTCTTCCATCGCCACGTCGAGACGTCCGGCTAGCAGATCGGCGAATTCAGCCTCGTTGCTCGTATAAAGCTTCAGCTCTTTCAGGTCTTTGCGCTGGCTGAGCAACTGGTGGTTGATGCTGCCGCGCAAGGTCCCGATGGTATGGCCGGCAAAATCGGCCCACGTGTGAATCTTCGCGGGATTGCCGCGCGGCACCGCGATGCCCGACCCGTACCAGTAGGCCGGACTCGTGAACGCCACGACATGCAGGCGCGCCTCCGTCTCATGCAGGTTGTCCACGATCACGTCGGCGCGACCGGACAATAACGTGGGGATCATCGCGTCGAAGGGCACGATATTCCAGCTTACCTTGGTGATGCCAAGGCGTTTGGCGATCTCGCGAAAGATGCGCACGTCGGCCCCATCGAAGCTGTTGGTCTTGCTGTCCTGAAACGTCGAAGGCGGATCGGAGGCAATCACGAAGGTAATGCCGTTTTCGAGCGCGCGCTTGAACGAGCCGTCGCCGCCGTCGAAACGCGTGCTGCTGAGCGCGGCGCCATCGGCGCCCCGGGCGGGAGAGATAGAAAGCAGAGCCGCCATCATCGAAGCAAACATTAGCGATGTCATTCTCATGGAGCGCTCCCAGGTCGTTTTTAAGTTTTGGTCTTAAGCAGGCTTACGGGCTCACTGTCCCGCCTAGTTGCCGGTTTCGCTCCCACAGCGAGCGCAGGAATTCGCGGGTGCGTACTTGCTGAGGCGCGGCAAAAAACGCCGCCGGCTCGCCCTCTTCGACAATGCGTCCATCCGCCATGAACACAATGCGATCGGACACTTCGCGCGCAAAACCCATCTCGTGCGTGACGACGACCATCGTCATGCCTTCGTCGGCAAGCGTACGCATCACACGCAACACCTCGCCTACCAGCTCCGGATCGAGCGCCGACGTCACCTCGTCGAACAGCATGGCTTCCGGCTGCATGGCAAGCGCACGCGCGATCGCCACGCGCTGCTGCTGCCCGCCGCTCAACTCGTGCGGGTAGGCGTTCGCCTTCGCGAGCAGACCGACCTTGTCGAGCAAAACATTGGCCTCACGCGTTGCATCGGATAACGAACGACCGAGGACGTGAATCGGCGCAACCGTGATGTTTTCGATCACGCTCAAATGCGAGAACAGGTTGAAGGATTGAAACACCATGCCGACCTTGGCCCGGATCGCCTCGACCGCCCGGTCGCTATCGGCACGCCGTCTACACCTCTGGAGGTTTTGGTAGACCGGTACCTCATCGAAATAGATCGTGCCGCTGTCGATGGTTTCCAGATGATTCATGCAGCGAAGCATCGTCGACTTGCCCGATCCGGACGGTCCGACGACACTCAGCACCTCGCCTTTGGCGACGCTGAGCGACACGTCCTTCAACGCATGCAGCTCGCCGAAATGCTTGTTGACACGCTCGAGACGGATCATCGCGTCGCCGCCGTGGCCTGCGCCGCGCTACCCGCCGGCTTCGCCTTGCCGCCGACGCTCATGCGCCGTTCGAGCCAGCGCACCAGCAACGCGCTCGGATACGAAAACGCGAGGTAGATCGCCCCGATGATCGTGAACACGGTCGCGTACTGGAAGTTGGTCGACGAAACGATTTGCCCCGTGAAAATCAGCTCTTTGACGGTGACGATCGAAACCAGCGAGGTGTCCTTGAACAACGAAATGCCGTAATTGCCGAGCGGCGGAACAACCACGCGAATCGCCTGAGGCAGCACGATCAGGCGCAGCATCTTGCGGCGCGACATGCCGAGGGCCTTGGCGGCTTCGATCTGCCCTTGCGGAACGGCGGCGATGCCGGCGCGGTAGACCTCGGCGAGATAAGCCGAATAATTGATCGACAGTCCGATCACGCCCGCGGTAAACGGATCGAAACGAATCCCGAACGAAGGCAGAACGAAATAGATGTAGAACAGTTGCAGTAGCGCGGGCGTCCCACGGATCACCTCGATATAGGTCGATGCACAGGTGCGCAAGATCCGCGAGCGACCCAGTTTGACGAGCGCGATCACGAGCCCGAGCGGCAGGCTGATCAACATGATGCATGCGGTGAGCGCGAGACTGGTGGCCGCGCCTCTTAGCAGAGCGGGCATGTAGTCGCCTGCACCGTGCCAATCGAACAGGGCCAGAAATGTTGTCAGCATGGAATTCCTTCGTGCCAATGCCCCGCGCACGCAACCGGCCGGTACGCCGTACCGTGGTGTCGCGTCAAGGCAATCCTCTCGTTGTCCTGGCCTAGGTCGTTTGAAGTGTAAGGACTTCCGGATCCACTTCGGCACCGAGCATCCGGCTTACCCTATCCGCGTGTCTTCGCAGCGTGCGGCCCAGCTCATGCAGGTCGTCGTCGCTCAAACCGCTTTTCAGCGTGGTCACGCTGATCGCCGCAACGCCCTCGCCTTCGCGGTTGGTAATGGCCGCGCCGATACACACCACGCCGATGTTGTCCTCTTCGTTATCGAACGCATAGCCGCGCTGGGCAACCAGCAACAGATCGGTCATCAATTCGGCGGGTGTCACGAGGGTGTATTCGGTGCGCCGCGGCATGCCGGTTTGCGCCAGCAGTTTGACGACCCGCGCCGGCGGCAGCAGCGCCAGCAGCGATTTACCGAGCGCCGAGCAATGCGGCAGTTCGCGTTGCCCCAGCGCGGACGCGATCCGCAAGATGCCGGGCGCGTCGACGCGGCTGATCGCCACCGCGTAGCCATGATCGAGAATCGCAAGACGCGAAGTCAAGCCGGTCAGCGCGGTGAGATCGCGCAGCACCGGCATTGCAAGCTGCGAAACGGCGACATCTTCCGCGGCGCGATCGCCCAGAAAGACCAGCGACAGTCCTAACCGGTAACGACGCGAACCGCCAAGCCGGACATCGGCTACGAAGTGGCGCAGCAACAACGTCTGCAATAGCGCAAACGCGGTGCTCTTCGATACGCCGATCTGCTCAGCCACTCCCGCGACGGTCATCCCCTCGTTGCCGGCCTTCCCCAAGGCCTCAAGGACATCGAGCGCGCGATTAACACTGCGTAACGCGTATCGGTCCTCTGCAGTTTGAACTGCATCTGTCATTTTGTTTTGATTCCGTCTGATTGATGAAACTGCCCCGATAGCATCCCACATCTCATATTGACAGTCACTAATCTGGAAATTACCATAAAACTACTGCCGAACACGGTTCGGTAGAGCCGAACAAATTAATTATTCGGTACGCGGCGTTCCTGATTCACGGTGCGCCCCACCACGAAAAATAGCGACAGGAGGCCGCATTCGAGTCGACGACGCGTTCCGGGGCTTTTTGCGCGGCGTCACCCACTCGGCGGCAAGCGACAATGGGAATAATCTCCGAGAGAGGTTTGTGCATTGGCGAGCAGTCGAAAATGTCAGGCGCGCATTCGGCAAAACTCGTCCACAGCGAAATCATGCATATCCGGCTTGTAATCGAGCGCCTGTCGGTGTCCGATCTGGACCGCTCGGGCTTGCCTCGCGCCTATTGGCGCAAGCGCCTGCAAAGCGTCATGCAAAACCATCAATTGTCACCGGCCCAGTTCGACGAAATTGACCGGATTCTTGGCACGCTTAACGAGTAGCGAGTCGCGCAAATACTGCGAATTTTCCCTGACTAAAATTCGCCGCGAAATCCTCTGCACATTTCCATCCATTTCAATTCAATTTTAAGTCAGTAATTAGTACCTTATTCATCATACAAATACGGGTGTTGCTCCTTCAAGAATGCGACCCGGTTGTGACATATTCGGGTCCGCTCGCTGACACCCGTATGACCTGACCAATCCACAGAGCCCCGCACTCATCAGGGTTTGGTTTTCGCGATATAAAACGTAAAATCCGCTGCATTCCAAACACTGTCCAGGAGAGACCTCGATGACTGCGGGCGCAACCGGGCCAATTGCGGCTACGACCTATCGCGGCGACGCGATCGAAAACACCCATAGGGCGCACGTCGCGGTGGTCGATGCGCAAGGGCGTCTGCTTTACGCGTTCGGCGATCCGGCGCGGATGACGCTGGCGCGTTCAGCAGCCAAGCCCGCGCAGGCGCTCGCCGTGCTCGAAACCGGCGCACTCGAGCGCTTCGGCTTCGAGGAGGCCGATCTCGCGCTCATGTGCGGCTCGCACAGCAGCGAAGAGCGGCATATCGAGCGCGCCCGCCGGATGATTGCGAAAGCCCACGCGAGCGAAGCAGATCTGCGCTGTGGCGGCCATCCGCCCATTTCGGACGCCGTCTACCGGTCGTGGATCAAACGCGATTTCACACCGGGCGCGGTATGCAGCAACTGCTCCGGCAAGCACGCCGGCATGCTCGCGGGCGCGCAGGCGCTCGGCGCAGCCGTGCAGGACTACCACCGCCCCGACCATCCGCTGCAGGTGCACGTGAAGCACACCGTCGCCGAGGTCTGCGATCTGCCTGACGAGAGTGTCCAGTGGGCGATTGACGGCTGCAACCTGCCCACGCCCGCTTTTCCGCTGGAGCGTCTGGCGCGGCTATATGCGAAGCTGGCCGACGCGGCCGCGCAACCCGCCGGAGAGGCCGCGTCTGCACGCAGCGCTGCGCTCGCGCGCATCTATCGTGCGATGACCGGCTATCCCGAGATGGTCGCAGGCGAAGGGCGCTTTTGTACCATGCTGATGCGCGCTTTCGACGGGGCGCTGGTCGCCAAGGTGGGAGCGGACGCGAGCTATGCGATCGGCGTCCGGCCGTCCGGGCAGACGGCGCGGCTGGGTGCGCACGGCGCGCTGGGAATCGCGGTGAAGGTGGAAGACGGCAATACGACGGTGCTTTACGCCATCGTGGCCGATCTGCTGGGCCAGCTCGACATCGGCACCGCCGCGCAACGCGCCGAGTTCGAAACCTTCCGCACCCCGCCGATGCGCAACACGATGGGCGTGGAGACCGGCCATCTGGCGCTGTCAGTCGCGCTCGAACCGGTTGGCGAGGCACGTTAGGCCCTAAGTCTCTATACCTTACCTGGCAGTCCGAGTGAGGGTAGAGAAGCCAGCGAGGCGCGGCACCGCTCGTGCCCGCCGCCGGAAGCCGCCACCCTGCCCTAATTGCACTTCACAATGGCCGACAGCGCCGATATATCGCGCCGCTCATCGCCGAGGCCCGGTGTTACGCTGGACCGATATCTATTGCCGGTCGAGCGCGAGCCGCGAAGCGGGGATGGGTTCGCGGCGCCGCATGCCTTCGGGCCGTGAACCCGGACACGGATTGCAGCGAGACCGCATCAGGAGGCGCTGCGATGAAAATGACGATCCCGATGAGCCTAGCGCTGTTGACCTTGAGCGGCGCCGCTTCGGCGTGGCAGCCCGTGGTTTACCCGGTCCGCAGCCAGAGCGCATCGCAGCAGAGCGTCGACGCCGCCACCTGCTACAGCACGGCAAGCCGTCAGTCCGGCGTCAACATCACGCGTGAAGCCCAGTCGCCGATGCGTCCGAAGCTCGCCTCGGGCGCCGTCGGGATTGGTGGGGCGGGCCAGGTGTCGCAACCGCCGCTACCCGCAAGCGGTACGACGGCGGCCAGTGGTAGCGTGCCGGCCAGCGCGGCGATGGCGACTGCGGCGCCGGCTAGCGCCAGCAGTACACCCGCCGCCGCGGCGCAGGCCAGTGAGCCGATGCCCAAAACCGACAAGAACGGCGTGCCGGAACTGGGTGGCGCCAGCGAGCCGCTCACCGAGGCCGAAGTCAAAGCGCCGCCGATGCCGCCACCTGAACCGCCGATGACGCGCTACTGGCGCGCCTACGCAACCTGCATGCAAGGGCGCGGCTACACCGTGCAGTGAAGGCGGGTTATTCGCTGCTGGTCCATTCCACGTTTGCCCCGACCGAGCGCAGGTTTTCCACGAAGTGCGGATGCGCGCGGCGGATCGGCAACGCGTTCATGATTTCCGAACGGCCCTCGATGCTGGCGGCGACCATCAGCAGCGCGATCGCCACGCGAATGATGTACGGACTTTCGACTCGAGCCGGACTCAACGTCAAACCGCCAAACGTGATCAGCCGATGCGGGTCGGACAGGAACACGTGCGCACCGAACTTGGAGAGTTCGCCGGACCAGCCCATGGCGCCGTCATACACCTTGTTCCAGAACATCGCGCTGCCTTCGGCCTTCACGCCAAGGGCGATAAAGATAGGCAGCAGGTCCACCGGCAGATACGGCCAGGGCGCCGCTTCCACCTTGGTGAGGATGTTCTGCGTGAACGGCCGGCGGACCTTCAACGGCCCTTCGCGAAGCGCGCGGGACCAGCCGTCGCGATGCTCCACTTGCACGCCGAACTTGGCGAACGTCCGGTCAATCAGCGGGAACTGCTCGGGCGCGGTATTCCGCACCACGATGTCGCCGCCGGTAATCGCACCCAGCGCCAGAAACGTGGCGATTTCGTGGAAATCCTCGCTGAAGCGGAACTCGCCGCCGCCGAGCGGCTTGCCGCCCGACACGCTCAGACGCGAGGTGCCGATACCTTCGATCTCGACACCCAGCATCGCGAGGAAGCGGCAAAACTCCTGCACGTGCGGCTCGGACGCAGCATTGACCAGCGTCGACGTGCCCTTCGCCGATGCCGCGCACAAAACGAAGTTCTCGGTCGTGGTGACCGACGCGTAGTCCAGCCAATGCTGATTCGCGCTCATCTGCGTCTCGGCGCGCACAATCAGCGAATCCGCCGTGCGTGCGACCCGTGCGCCGAAGCGCTCGAACACCTCGACGTGCGGGTCGATCTCGCGCACGCCGAGCGTGCAGCCCTTCACGTCGTTCTCGAGACGCGCCACGCCGAAACGCGCCAGCAACGGCGGGACGAGCATGATCGACGAACGCATCTCCTCCGGCAACTTGTGCGCGACGGGATCGAACGCGGTGGCGTGATGATGCAATTCGAGAATGCCGGTGCCGAAGTCCATCGACACTTCGCTGCCGAGCATGCGGAAGATGTCGAGAATCTTCTTGACGTCGGTGATCTCGGGGACGCCGATCAGGCGCAACGGCTGGCAGGTCAGCAGCGTGGCGCAAAGAATCGGCAGGACAGCGTTTTTATTGGCGGATGGCTCGATCTCGCCGCGTAACGGGAGACCGCCATGAACGATCAGGTTCGACATGTTCGGGAGGTGCTGAAAAGAGGGGACGTGAGGCCGATATCATGCCACCGCGCGGGCCGCGCCGCTGAACGGAAACATCCGATTTTTGCGCTATATCGCGCGGCCGGCATGCGGAACCGTCGCCGCTATCGCCGGAATTTCCAATTAAGTCCGTGTTCGCCGAATATAAAAACCCATAGCCACCAATAATCCGCATCGTGGCTTATTGAATGAAAAATATCATTTCAAATTCAATGTTTTGCACAAAATTCCACAAAAGTCGACAGACTATTTTTTAACACATGCTAATTTCATATCCGTAAAAAACGCTGACCGGCGTCACACGGCTTCTGCATGACGTGGAGCTTACATAACGTAAAGCCGGTCGCGTCCGGCAGCAAATCATTTACGTCGACGGATTCAACCATGCGAATCGCCATACTGACCGCCTACGCGAGCGAGGCGGAGTTCCTGAAACTCCATCTGGAAGCCGAACGCTACGAATGCCATCTTTTCAGGTCCGAGCAGGACCTGTACAAGACGGCGCTGCATTGCCCGTTCGAATTGCTGCTCCTCGGTCGCATGGCGGAGGAGATGAATTTTGTCGAGATACTTACCCGGATCCGGGCCAACCTGCCGGTCGCGCTGCCGGTCCTCGTCTGTACGGACCGCGAAGTCACACCCGAAGTGCTGTGCCTCTTAAATGCGGGCGCGGATGATACCTTGTGTCGGCCTATTACGCCCGGTATTCTGATTTCGCGAGTCAGCGCGATCTTGGGACGCATTTACCCAACCGTACAAAATATCCCGGAGGAAAGTTTCGGAGAATATCGCTTCGACCATTACGAACAAGGAGTATTTATATCAGGTAATTTTATTGGCCTGACCCGAAAGCAATACGATTTCGCCTTATTGTTATTCCGGAATATGTCCCGGCCGGTTTCGATATCGCATATTCGCGAGGTGGTCTGGAATCAGAAAGCGGCTCTTGTCTCGAGGACGATCGACAGCCACGCATCCATGATCCGTACGAAGCTGAATTTGCGGCCGCGCAATGGCTATATCCTGAGCAGCGTCTATCGCTACGGATACATTCTGGAGCGGGTCAGCGCGCTCGGGATGACAGCGGGACGCCACGGTTATCCGGGCTAGCGCGGCGCACCCAAAGCGCAACCCCGCGCGGTCAACCCTGCAAGCGGGCTTCGATCCGCCCAATCAACCGGTCGGCCCAGCTGCGCAGCAGCGTATTCGACGCCACCAGCGGCGTCGAATAGCCAATCGCCTGGTACACCTTGCCGCGCTGGATCTTGGAGACCTTGTCCGGATCGAGCCAGGCGTCGTTATGAACCAGCAGCAGCACGGTCTCGAGGCCAATGAGCACCGGCCACAGGCACGCCAGCCTTAAGCGGACGGCGAACGCCGGAAGCGCCAGCGTATAGTCGACCGCCTCGCGGAAGTGGTCGAGCGTCAGACGGACCAGTTCGAACAGCAGCGGTTGCGCGCGCAACGAATTGGCCGGCTCGAGCAGGTCTTGCGGCGTGAGGCCGAATCGATCCAGCATCTCGACGGGCAGATAGCAGCGTCCAATCCGCAAATCCTTGCCGCAGTCGCGCAACACGTTGGTCATCTGCAGCGCCTTGCCGAAGCGAACCCCACGGCGCAGCATCGTCGACATCGTCTCCGGCGAGCTTTTCAGCGTGCCCGGCATGTGCGCGTAAGTCATGCGGGTCCAGAATTCACCGACGCAGCCCGCGACCAGATACGTGTAGCGATCAAGCTCGGACCCTTCGCGAAGCGCAACGATCTGCCCCGAACGTTCGTCCGGGAAAGTACGCAGATCGAACTCCATCCCCTCGGTGAGCGTCGAGACGATCTCGCGCACGGCCTTGCGATCCGCCTCGCTGAGTTGCGCCAGGATCGCGAGCGCGGGGCCGAGCGACTCGAGCAACACCTTTTCGTCCGACTGCGTCTGCTGCGCCGCCACTTCCACCGACATCCGCTGCAGGAACGCGTCCTGGTCCCCCCCGCCGTTGACCTGAGCGCGCAGCGACAGCAGCAATTGCAGCCGTTGCTCCGGCGGAATCAGGGAGGTGTCCGCGATCGTATCGGCGGCACGCGCGAGAAGATACGCGAGACCAATCGGGTCGCGCATTCCGGCAGGCAAGATACGCAGCGTGAGGTAAAAGGAACGTGAAACGCCTTTCAGCAGCGGACCCAGGAGATAGGTCCGGGTAGGATTCAGCATGGATCGGTCAGGTCGGTTCGGGACAAATTAGGCGCTGCCGAATTGTATCCTGCAAACGGTGACCGTCCTGTCGGCGCTCCACAAGTCGGCCTCAGTCATTTACGCGGGCAGCCAAGGCACGCTGAGAACCGTACGCCGGCTGCCGCGAGGAGATCCGCGTGAAGGGATGGCTTCGCGACACTCGGCGCCGCCGCAGAGGCCCCGAAGCCTCGCGGCGTAAGCCGACCTTTCAATCGCGCGGTTGGCCCAACTTGGCAGCCGCCTTTTCCATGTGACCGCCGAAGTCGTGCCGCATCGCCGACAGTACGCGGTTGGCGAAATCCCCGTCGCCGCGTGAGCTGAAGCGTGCGAACAGCGCCGCGCTCAGCACCGGTGCGGGCACGCCTTCGTCGATTGCCGCTGCGACCGTCCAACGCCCCTCGCCCGAATCCGACACGCGTCCCGAGTACTGCTCGAGGCCCGCATCGCCGACCAGCGACGCAGCGGTCAGGTCGAGCAACCACGAGCCGATCACACTGCCGCGCCGCCAGACCTCGGTGATCTCAGGCAGATTCAGGTCGTACTGATAGAACTCCGGGCCGTGCAGCGGCGAGGTTTCGGCGTCCACATCCTGCGTCTTTTTGCCGGCATTGGCGTTGTGGAGGATATTCAGCCCCTCCGCATAAGCCGCCATGATCCCGTACTCGATGCCGTTGTGAACCATCTTGACGAAGTGGCCGGCGCCTTGCGGCCCGCAATGCAGGTAGCCCTGATCGGCCGTACCTGCGTCTTTCGCGCGCCCCGGCGTGGGTGTGGCCGCGCCCGGACCCGGCGCCAAAGTCGAGAAGATCGGCCCAAGCCGCTCGACCACGGCGGTTTCGCCGCCCACCATCAGGCAATAGCCGCGCTCGCGGCCGAACACGCCGCCGCTCGTTCCGACATCCACGTAGTGAAGCTGCTTCGCGCCCAATTCCTTGCCGCGGCGGATGTCGTCGCGGTAGAACGAGTTGCCGCCGTCGATCACGATGTCGCCCGGTTCCAGCAAAGGCGTCAATTGCGCGAGCGTCGCATCGACCACGGCCGCCGGCACCATCAGCCAGACGGCGCGCGGTTTAGCCAGTTGCTTGACCAGATCTGCGAGCGACGCAGCGCCTGCGATGCCATCCTGTTTGAGTTTTTCGACCGCCGCCGGCTGGACGTCGTAGACCACACATGTCTGACCGCCGGCGGTCAGGCGTCGCACCATGTCGGCGCCCATGCGCCCCAATCCAATCATGCCTAGCTGCATGTCTCACTCCTTACGTGCGAGACCGCGATAACTGCTGTCGCGGTCATTCAAGCAGTTGTGAATCAGGACCACCCATGCATGCGTGGCGCGGAACGACGCTCACATGCGCAAGCGAGAGTCCTGTACGGTCGTACCTTAGTACGTTAGTCGCCACCCGCTCGTTTCGCAGGGAATCTTTTCCGATGAGTCGAGGGGTGGCGTGTGACGCGGCGCAGTTATTGCCGGGATGCAGTGCGCCCGCTTGTGGGCAGGCGCAACGGTGAGACAGGAGAGGGGCGGAAGTCGTTCAATTTGCGCAGAGGTGCGCAGCGCTGCCGCCCGCGATTCGCTTCAGCTTAGGTGCGTTGCGGCCACAGCGTGCGGCCAAAGAAGGTCAACGTGCGATCCCACGCCAGTTGCGACCAGACCGGATCGAATTGCGTCTGCGGAATGCGGCCCGGGCCGACGGCCGTTTCGTTGGCGAACGCATGATGCGCAAGGTAATGGTGCGATTCCAGTTCGACTTTCGCGTCGCGCAGTTTGGCCTCGACTGCCTCGACCGCGGCCGGCGGGAAGAACTCGTCTTGCGTAGCCCAATGAGCCTGCACCGGGACCTTGATCTTGTCGGCCTGGATGTACTCCAGCGGCGGGCAGCCGTACCACACCACGCCGGCCGCCAGTTCGGGAGTCTGACCGAGCGCCAGCAGGGTCAGCGCGCCGCCCATGCAGTAGCCGGTCAGACCGACACGATCCGCATGTTGCTTCAGATACTGCACGGCGCCGCGAATATCTTGCGACGCGGCGTCGCCGAAATCGAGGCCGGTCATCAGATGGTGCGCTTCTTCCTGCTCGACCGTCTGCTTGCCGCGGTAGAGATCGGGGACCAGCGCCAGATAACCGGATTGCGCGAGCCGGTCGGCTACGCCGCGAATCTGGTCGTTCAAGCCCCACCATTCCTGAATCACGACAATGGCGGGCGCGCCTACGGGGTTCTGCGGCTTTGCAAGGTAGCCCTCGACGTCCTTTCCATCGGGGCGGCGAAAGCTGATCATGGATCCTGGTGACTGTTTCATGAGACGTTCCTCGTTTAGGCGGAACGCATAGCATAGCGGTTGTCGCGCGGAGACGCTGGCGCGCCGGCCAGGGCTAATGCTTCGGCGCGGTGCGTCGGCGGATCCATTCGGCGAAGGCTTCATCTTCGATACGGTAGTCCCCCAGGGCGAGGCGAGTCACCGCGTTTTCCGACTGCAGCCGACGCAGCGCGTGGCCCGCGGTGTTTCTGGTTGCGGGCTTGCCGAGCATCACGGACAGCTTCGCCATGCCTTCCTTCGCATGCAGGTCCGATTCGCCGCGCGCAAGCATCGTGATCACGGCCTGGTCCGCCGGATTCATTTCGGTCCATTGCTTCAGGAAGTGCTCATCCGAAAACACCGAGGCTTTCGTGTGCGCGAGCGCCGCTTCCTCACCCTGCGGCTGATAGAGCATGTAGCGCTCGACGAACCGCTTGAAGAACTCCGGCGTGCGGTGCAACTCGTCAAACGCTCGCTTGCCCTGTTTCAGGGTCAGCACCTGCCGGGCCATGCTATTCATCAGCTTGATCGTGAAAGCCACGAACTCATCGCCCAGCAAGGGAAAGGCTTCCAACGGCGCCCAGTTGTAGAACGGCTCCGACGCGCGCGCGAACATCTCGCGCAGCGTCGTCTCGGAGCTGCCCGCGAAAATCACCTTGATGCTTCCCTTGCGAATGTCGAGCGCAGCACGCAGCGCGTGCGAGAAGTCGCCGTGCTCGGCGCGTGCCAGCACCTGCGCTTCGTCGATGACCAGCAGGAGCGGCTTTTTCTGGCGGTCGAGTTGCTTGAGCACCTCGCGCAACGCTTCTGATTTGTCGACGGCCTGCTGCGCCAGCTCCGCCTCCAGCGCACCTACCGCGCCACCGGGAAGCTTCGCGCTGGCCCTGACCTTCTTCAACGGCTGGCCGAGTTTGGTGAGGACCGCCTTCACACCCTGCGGTTCCAGCGCATCGGTCAAAGCCGCCACCAGGGCAACGTCGGGGGCGGAACGGTTGTCCCAAAGATTGGTGTAGGCAATCAGGTAACCGTCCGCCGCGGCCGCCGGCAGAAGGTCGCGGCGCAGGAATTCGGTCTTGCCCATGCGTCTGCGCGCGAACAGGCCGCGCGCAGACGACAGTTTCAGCTCAAAGGCCCGCAGATAGCCCTCTGCCAGCTCTGGCCGGGGGAAATGCCACGGGTCCGGCTCGATTGTTTCAGGTTTTCTCATCAGTTTTGAGACTTCTCAAAAGCGGTGAGAAGTCATGATACAGACGGGCCTGCGCACTGTAAATGACGTCGAAACGACCGCCGGTGGCCAGCCCGACGCGGCAACCTACGCCTCCTCCCCCACCCGGTCCGCCGCAACCGCCTGCCACTGCCGCACATAGTCCGGCGCGCCGATACGCGCGGCAGCCTCGTCCACCACCGGCGCCAGCGGCGACAATCCCATCGGCAACACGCCAGCCCAAACCGCCAGGCCCATATCCTCTTCGTCGTCCTTCGGACCGCCCGTGCGAACCTTGCACGCCGCCTCGTTCAGCGCCACGCGCAGCACGGTCGTTGCGGCCAGCTCTTTCGCATTGCCCGGCCGCACTTCTTTGGACCGCCCCGGCGCGATACCTTCGAGGAAAACGTCCAGCGCGGCACTTTTGTGGTCGTCCGGCACCGCCTCGAAGACACCGTAGATCACGGCGGAACGATAGTTCATCGAATGGTTGAACGCCGAGCGCGCCAGCACCAGCCCATCGAGATGCGTGACCGTCACGCAAAACTGCGCCCCGCTGCCCGCCAGCTTCAGCATGCGGCTGCCGTTTGAGCCATGGATGTAGAGATAGTCGCCCTCGCGCCAGCACGCAGTGGGAATGCAATGCACGCCGTGCTCGTCGGCAAACGCGACGTGACACACGTAGGCCTCGTCGAGCAGGGCATGCAGGGTCACGCGATCGTATTGACCGCGCTGGGCAACGCGGCGCACGCGAGTGCGAAGAGAAGGGGGAACGCTGGTTTCCGCAGAGGTCATGGTGAGCGCCTGTATTCTTTTTTGGGAAAGCGCTCACGATAGTAAAAGTCAAGGCTCCCTGGGTAGGTCCACGGAACGCCCCATTTCTGGGGCCAGCAGCCACGCAGGATTCAAGTCATTTCACGCGCGCTAACGTGATGGCACGCTCCGGACAGGCGGTCACGCACAAACCGCAGGCCCGGCAAGCGTCGGCGTTCGGCGTGTACGCAACCTGCAAACCATGTACCCGCAGCTTGAATTTATGAAGCATGCCTAACTGCTGATAGTCTTCGTCGTCGATCTTGCGGATTTCGAACACGTTCTCGGGACATACGACCGCGCAATCGCCCTTGCCTTCGCAGCGTTTGAAGTCCACCACCGGGGCGATGACGCCCGCGGCCTGCTTGCAAGCAGCCGTCGATGCCTGTCTCATGGGTTGTCCTCCTGCGGCTTGCCGCGCGTCGACGAGACACCCTTCATGAAGTTCTCGCGTTCTTCCGGCGTCATGCGCTCCCACCTGCGCCACCCGCCGCGTCCGTGCCAGCCGCCGCGGCCGCGGAATCCGCCAAACAGGATGCGGCTCAACACCAGCAGGCCCAGCGCGTGCAGATAATCGATCGCACGCCCACCGACGAATACCGCAGGGATTACCCAATTCCACAGCGCCATTACGATCCATCCCAGCACTGCAATCGCCACTAACGCCAACAGTGCCTTGCCGAAGAATCTCACTCTGCATCTCATCGACCTGCTCCTTTAAATATCCAACTCGTCATACACAGTCTGCAAGCTGGTGCGCAGATGCAGCACCGCATAACGCTTGCGCGCGAGCAGCGTGTTCACGCTGACGCCGCTCTCGGCAGCCAGTTCCTTGAAGCTGCGCCCTTCGAGTTCATGCGCGACGAAAACTTCGCGCTGATTGCCTGGCAATTCGTCGAGCGCCGCTTGCAGGGCGTCGAGCAACACCGATCGTGCATAGACCGCTTCCGGACCCGCTTCGTAGGACGGCAGCGCGAGATCCAGCCGGAACTCGCTGTCGTCGTCCGGCTCGCTCGCGGTCTCGGCCAGCGGCTGCTCCCGTTTCTTGCGGAACACATCGATGATGCGATTGCGCGCCACCCGGAACAGCCATGCGCTGACCTGTTCGATCGGCGCGGGCAGCCGGTAGGCCTGCACGAACTCGTGAAAGACATCCTGCAAGATGTCTTCCGCTTCACTCGGATCGCGCACCCGGCGCCGGATGAAATGCCCAAGCTTGCTACGCTCACGCAAGATGGTTGCAGTGAGGTCGCGTTCTCGTTCGAGCATCGGGTCCGGGGTCGGCGGCGGTTCCATACGTCTGTAGACGGATCAGGAGCGGGAATATTGTGTCCGGCGGAAAATAATCGGCACGCTGTGGTGCGCAGCCTTGCTCAGTCTGGATTCGGACGGGACAGCGCCGCTTGCCGCGCCGCGTGATCCGACTGGATCAGCGACAGGAGCCGCACGTCGTGAAACGCGTCTTTCCAGTAGCCCCATTGCCGCATCACGCCTTCTTCGACAAACCCGAGGCTCGCCAGCAGACCCACCGACGCATGGTTGTCGAGGTTCGTCGTCGCCTGGATGCGGTTCATGCCGAGGTGATCGTAGGCATAGGCGATTGCGGCATCGAGCGCCTCGCGCATCAATCCCTGACGCCAGTAGCGACGCTCGAGCTCGAAGCCCAGACTGGCCGATCTGAAAGCGAAATTGAGTCTGAACCCGCAGGTGCCGATGACGCGCATCTCGTTTGTGGACACAATCGCCCAGCGGATACCCGAGCGTTCGGCCATGTCCTGGATGAGCCTCGTCACCACGTCCTCGGCCTGGCCGATGCGGGTCAGCGGCGCCACGTCGTAGAAACGCATGACTTCCGGATCGGACCAGATGTCGAAGATCCGCTGCGCGTCGGACACTTCGAGCGGGCGCAGTTGGAGGCGAGCGGTCGCCGGGAGGTGAAGATTGGGGAAAGGTGCAGTCATCGGCGCGTCAGACTTCCGGAGGGTTAGAGGGCACACGATCAGCAGTGTGCCTCATCCACCGCGCCGACCCCACACGTGCTCTTTAGTGCGACGACTCCGGAAACGGATCAGCCATCCGCTCATGCAAGCAGCCTGGAGAGGCGCGGCAAACGCCCTCTCCCGCCGCGTTCGCGGCTACGGGGATAGCGGGCCGAGATTGACGATCCTCGGCTCGGGACCCATGTCCGTCGCGCCTGACGCCGATTCGATCAGCCAGAGCAGTTTGGCTTTTTGCTGCTCCTCGACGCGCTTGTGCGTCAGCTTCGGATCGACGCGGTTGATCACGACCAGGTCCAGCGAGGGAACCACAATGGCGTATTGGCCCAGGTGACCGTCGGCCCAGTAGGCGTCAAGCGTGATGGTTGCGCCCGGTCCGCGAGGACCGACCGCCGGATTGCTTGTCCACCACATATAGCCGTAGCCGCCATACGGGGTGTCGGAATACGGCCGGGTCGATTCAGCGACCCACTCGGCGGGAATCACCTGCTGGTCGCGCCAGCGTCCGTTGCGCAAGAACAGCAGTCCGAAGCGCGCCAGATCGCGGGCGCTCATCTTCAGCGGATAAGCCGGATACCTTGAACCCGGTTCGCCCGATGCATAGCGCCCATCCGAGGGCTGATAGTCCTGCATGCCGATCGGATTGGCGATTTCCGTTTTCAGTGCGTCGAAGATGCGCTGCCCTGTCAATTTCTCGTAGATCGCCCCGGCGGTGTTGAAGTCCCAATTGTTGTAGACCCAGAATTCGCCTGGAGCATGCGTCCCGCGAGCCGGTTTGATGGAGAGCATCCACGGCGTTTCGTAGACCGTCGGGTGATAGACGCCCGAACGAGCCTCGATCATCTCCCGTACCGTTGCGGTTTTTTCAACGGCCGTCAGGGAGGGTGGATTGTCGTCGATGCCTAACTCAGCGAGGGTTTGGTCCAGATGCATCTGACCGCGCCCGACGGCAATGCCGATCAGCGCGCTCACCAGACTCTTGCGCACCGAGAATAGCGCGGACTTGCGGGCCGTGTCGCCCCATTCGTCGACGACCACGCCGTGCTGAACGATCATGCCCGAGGTCGAGCCAACGCGATCGGCATAGGCCTTCGCTGCTGCAAGGCCGTCGACTGACCAGCCCATCTTCGCGGGATCGCCATGGCTCCATTCGGCGCCTGGAAACGGGTCCGACCCGGCGCTCGGAGGAGGCGCGACGCCTTGCGCTGCGGAGGCTAACGAAGCCGGTTGATCGGAAGGATCAGTGGCGAGTGTGCCGGCCACTGCATGCATCGCGGATAGCGAAACAACAGTCAGGACGACAAGCGATCGTAGGGTGTTCAATGGATTTGCTCCATGGAATCGTTGCGTAGGCAGCGCAGTGTGCCACAGTGCCTGGTACGCACGCATAACCCACGACTTGGGCAATGTTGTAGAGTCTGGTCGACACCGAAATCCTGATCCTGGCGGAGAGAGAGCATGTCGCAATCGTTCACCACACGGCGCCTTGAGGGCCGAGTCGCGCTCGTCACCGGAACCGGCATAGGCCGTGCCGCGGCCGTGGCCTATGCTCGAGAGGGCGCCAGGGTGGTGGTTGCCGGACGGCGCAGCACAGAGATCGAAGAGACCGTTCGGCTTGTCAAGGAAACGGGTAGCGACGGATTCGCAGTTCCAACAGACGTCTCCATAGCGCATCAGGTGACGGCGCTGATCGATCTGACGGTCGAACGCTATGGACGCCTCGACGCCGCGTTCAACAACGCCGGGATCGAAGGCAACTTCGCGCCGATTACAGAAATGACGGAGGCGGAGTTCGACGAAGTCATTGCCATCAATCTCAAAGGCGCGTGGTTGTCGATCAAGTACGAGATCGCTGCGATGCTGCGCATCGGCAAAGGCGGCTCGATCGTCAATACGTCGTCGTTTCTGGCGAAGGGCGCGTGCGTCGGATCCACCGCTTACTCAGCCAGCAAGGGCGCGCTGGACGCGATGATACGCGCCGTGGCAATCGAATATGGACCGCACAACATCCGCATCAACAATATCAATCCTGGCGCCATCAGGACACCTATGTTTGAACGCACCGGCGGGGTTGAGAACGAAGCGTTGATTTCATCGTTCACGCCGCTTCGGCGCGTAGGGCTTCCCGATGAGGTGGGCGATGTCGCCGTTTGGCTGTCCACGGACGAAGCGCGCTTCGTTACCGGGCAAACCTTGATGGTCGACGGAGGTGTGTCGATTCCGCATGTCCGCTGAGGCTTGCGGGATTGCGTAAGCGGCTCTCTATCGCTACCGCGCGGGAGGTTGCGGGCTGTTTGCCGGATTGGTATCGAACTTGACCACGTTTTCTATTCCACCAGCGCCGACCAACGCGTCGAGTTCCGCCTGCAGCGCATCCGCAATCGCTTTGCTGTAGACCTCTTCGCCGTCGACATACAGCGTGAAGGACCGCAGATAGCGAGCCTTCTTCTCCGGCTTCTCGATGGTTTCCCGGGTCCAGTGATACAGCGGGTAATGTTCCGGGCCGACTCTTTCGGCCTCGCTGACGTAGTCCGCGAACGCATCGAACTGGCACTTCAAGGACGCATGGTATTTGCGCAGGACATCGCCGAGCGGCGCGTACGTGCCAGACGAGGGATCTCCGCGCAAGCTCGCGGCAAGCGCTGCGGAAGCGGTGATTCTGACCTGGAATTGCCATGCGTCGCCCATGCTGACCTCGTTGTCCGACTTCGAGAATGCCTTAGTGACGTGCACTCACGACACGTCCTTCTCCGCGAAATTCAACTCCACCCCATTGCCCGCCGGATCCGAAAAGAACAACTGCTGCTGACCGGTCAGCGGCACGTGGCCGCGCCGATAGCGAATCTTGAACTCGTTCAACCGCGCTTCGAACGCGCTCAGGTCGCTGCAGGCAAACGCGGCATGGTCGAACGTATTGATCACCTGGGCGGGACGCACTTCGTCCGGGCGCGCTTCGCTGAGGTGGAGCACATCGCGCTCGCCGATGTAGAGCCAGTAACCGAAGCTCTGAAACGGCGGTCGAGGACCGAGTCGCAAGCCGACCACCTCGATATAAAAATCACGCAGGGTATCGAGCATCGGGCGACTCGCCCGGAAGTTGTAGTGAGCGAAGCCGAGAATGGGCATGAAACCTCCAACTGCACTTTACGGTGGTGCGATACGTAGAAACACGGCTCGTGCGGAAGCGGGTCCGTCGGATCGCGGGTAAGGTCATACGGACCGACGCACAGTCTAAAGCAGTATATGGCGTCCGAGTTCGATCACCGCGCGTTGGCGACGACGAAGACCTGAACCAAAGGGGATAGGGTAAGGCGGTGGCCGCGGGAGACCAGGCAAACGGGAAGAACCGTAGTCGTCTACGAATGTAGCGGCGTGAGGATATGACGCCAGACCAGCCGCTTGAACGACTGGCCTGGAAACAACGTGAACTCAGGCTTGCGGTGCAGCGTTGTCCGTGTCGGACGCTTGCTCGCCGCTCTCGTCTTCTTTCT
>Ga0302228_10000080_pt1 | contig 85999 bp, 58 predicted proteins | sample II_Palsa_N1_2_FD_193519 | JGI IMG/M metagenome (GOLD analysis project Ga0302228, IMG submission 193519) | Peat permafrost microbial communities from Stordalen Mire near Abisko, Sweden - II_Palsa_N1_2 | ecosystem: Environmental > Terrestrial > Soil > Palsa > Peat permafrost | place: Sweden... | reverse complement strand
AGTCGATCATCATCGGCGTGGCCGGCGCGGGGCAGGAGATCAGCACGCGACCGTTCCAGCTGGTCACGGGGCGCGTGTGGCGCGGCAGCGCGTTCGGCGGCGTGAAAGGGCGCAGCCAGCTGCCGGGCTATGTCGATCGCTACATGGCCGGCGAAATCAAGATCGATCCGTTCGTCACCTTCGAGCTGCCGCTGGAAAAGATCAACGAAGCGTTCGAACTGATGCACGACGGCAAGGCCATTCGCTCGGTGATTATTTACTGAGCATGGGTTCGGCGGCATTTGAATGCCATGCAGCAAATCGCACAACACGCCGGCCGATATCGATGACCGGTCATCACCCTCGGCCAGCACATGCGGGTCACTTTATTCAGCGACACCATTGAAGGAGCAGCATCATGGCAACTCACATCCATCCCGCCGTCGATCACGGCGTCAAGCAGGGCAAGGACAATTTTGCGGGCGGTACGTTGACCTGTCATTGCAGCGACAAGCCGGTAAAGGTCAAGGTCGGTGCCCAGACGGCACACAACCATGTCTGCGGCTGCAGCCAGTGCTGGAAGCCGGAGGGCGCGACCTTTGCGCAAATCGCGGTGGTCTCGCGCGACAAGGTCAGCGTTGAGGAAAATGGCGACAAGCTGGCTATCGTCGATGCAACAAAAACCATTCAACGCCACGCCTGCAAAGTCTGCGGCACGCACATGATCGGACGCATCGAAAACAAGGATCATCCGTTTCACGGTCTCGACTTCGTACACACCGAACTGTCTTCCGAGCAGGGCTGGTCGGCACCGATCTTTGCCGCGTTCGTGTCATCGATCATCGAACAGGGCTATGACCCGAGCAAGATGGACGCCGTGCGTGGTCGTCTGAACGAACTGGGCCTGCCGCCGTATGACTGCCTGTCGCCGGTATTGATGGACGCCATTGCCTCGCATGTGGCCAAATCCAAGGGCACCGCCTACGCCGGTTGAGGAGTTTCGCTTGAACAGCACCGCCAAGCCGGTATTGCGAGTGGCCATTGCCGACGACCATGCGGTCGTGCGTGCGGGCTATCGGCGGCTGCTGGAACTGGAGCCGGGGCTGCAGGTAGTCGCCGAATTCGCCGACGGCGAAAGCGCCTATCTGTGGCTCATGGAGCATCCGGCAGATGTACTGATTCTCGATTTGTCGATGCCGGGACAAGGCGGCTTGGCGACCCTGCAGCGATTGCACCAGCGGGTGCCCAAGCTGCGCGTGCTGATCTTCACCATGCACGACGGCGCGGCACTGGCGACGCAACTGCTCAAGGCCGGTGCGAGCGGGTATCTCACCAAGAGCAGCGCCCCCGAATCATTGATCGACGCGGTCCAGCAGGTCGCTGCCGGCGAGCAGGTGCTCTCCGATGACATTGCAGCGGCGATGCGCAAAGGCCAGAGCGATCTGCCACATCAGCAGCTGTCTCCGCGCGAGTTCGATGTCTTCCTGCTGCTGGCACAGGGCGTGTGCGTAGAACAGGTAGCCCAGCAACGTTGCCTGAGCATCAAGACCGCGGCGAATTATCAAACCATCGTGCGGCACAAGCTCGGCTTGAACAGTGCCCTGGAAATGTACCGTTACGCGCAAAACTGCGGGTTGCTGACCGCGACGCCGTAGCGTGGCTCCGCTTTCCCGTGTGGCACATCGGCCACTACGCCGCGACTTACTTTATGCCTGACGGGTGCCGATCGATACGGTTGACGGCGCGGCGTGCAGCGGCAGTCGCGCTCTGACGGACAGGCCGGGGCGTTCGTGGTCTGGTTGCGTGGCAAACATGTCGAGTTCGCCGTGCAGCGCCCATACCCGTTCGCGCATGCCCACCAGTCCGTTGCCCGTGTAGGGCGTCTGGCCGGGATTGGTAAAGCCTTTGCCGTCATCACAGACCGACCATTCAAGCCGGCCGTCGTCGAGCAGCGCCAGTCGTATATCGACGTTCGTTGCCTGGGCGTGACGCGCGATATTGGTCAGCGCTTCCTGGGTCAATCGATAAAGGGCGAGGGCGATATCGCCGGTGATGGCGTGCTCATCGATGTCCATCTCCAGCGTGAAGCGCGTGCGCTGATCGGGCCGCGTGCGCCAGCTCTGGATGAGCTCCTGCAGCATCTGGCCCAGGGGCACGGGCTCATGGCCGTTTTCGAAGCTCCTGGCCGCATGCAGGCGCTGAAGCAGATCGCGCACCGAATGCTGTACATGCTCGCAGTGATCGGCGAGCGCTTCAGCGACATCGCGCAGCGGTGGTTGCCCGAGGCTGCGCCGGACCAGCCACGCGGCATCAGCGCGCATGGCCGTCAGACGCTGGCCGAGTTCGTCGTGCAGCTCGCGCGCCAGCCGGCTGCGCTCATCATCGCGCAGGCTGCGCAACTGCAGATCGAGCCGGCGCCGCGCGTCCTGCGAATCCGCCAGCGTCTGCGCCATGTGATTGAGCGACTGTGCAATCACGTGCAGTTCGAGCAGGCGCAGCGGCGGCAGCCGGTAGTCGTAGCGGTCGTGCTGGTACTGGCTGATGGCATAGAGAATCTTGCGCATCGGACGCAGCGCAAGACGCACGGCGAAATAGACGGCCAGCAAGGTCAGCGCGCCATAGCCCAGCAAAATGCCGAGCAGGCCGGCAATGTCGGTCAGTGACTCATTGCGCTCGCTGCCGGGGTCAAGCAGCAGCGTCACGTGATAACGCTGGCCGTCCGCGCGCTGCAGATTCCACTGCGGCGGCATCGGCTTTGCGCCCCCGTAGGCGGGTGGCAGCAGCCACGCGTAGCCGCGCTGTAGAAGAGTCGATGTTTCAGGTCTCTGCGGCAGCAGGTCGGTGCCCCGGCTATCCTGCAGGCGTAACTGCAGATGCCGCAGTCGTCCTCCGTCGCTGATCCGGCGTAGCGCGTCGAGGTGCGTCTGAATCTCCGTTGCCGGGCCGACTTCCAATCCATCAAGCTCATCGAACAGGCGCGCCGTTTCGGTGGCACCGCGTTCTTCGCGTGCAATATTCAGCCGTGCCTGCCACAGCGCGAGCAGCAGCGCGCACGCCATCATGGCCAAGGAAACGGCGGCAATGCGCAACATCAAAAATCGCGAAAGCCGCATGCCTCTATTACTCGCTGCCAGGGATTCATCACATGGTAGCGGTTCGGCATTCGGGAGTTCTTCCCGTAGTCAAAAACCCTGCGCTGCTTTAGCGTGGGCGAATGTATTTCAGGCGTCGTTGCGTCATGCGTCAAGCGTACGCGCCAACCGCAGAACCGATCAGCTTGGGGTATCACAAACGATGGGGCATCTCGCGAACAATCACGGGGCGGTAAAGGGTTTTTGTCGCGTGCGCACTCTGCCGCGCGCGTTGCTGTTCCTGGCGTTGACCGGAACAAGACTTCTGCACGCGCAGGAGGCATCGAACAATAGCGAAACAAACGCTGCCGCGCCCGCGCCGCAGGGAGAAAATGAGAACGCGTCGGCCCATGTCAAACAGCTGGCGACGGTCACGGTGGAGGCCGCGGTTGTACCGGGCGGTGCGGCGCTGGATGCCGACAAGGTTCCCGGCAACGTGCAGAGCCTCTCGGCCGCCGACCTTGCGCGCAACGGTTCGGCAAACATGACCCAGGCGCTGAGCGCGCAGCTAGGCAGCATCAGTGTCAACGACAACCTCAACGATCCCTACCAGCCTGACATCCTCTACCGCGGCTTCGAAGCCTCGCCGGTGCTGGGTACGCCCCAAGGATTGGCGGTGTACCAAAACGGCGTGCGCATCAACGAGGCGTTTGGCGACACGGTTAACTGGGATATGTTTCCCGATATGGCGATCAACCGCGTGCAGATTGTCAGCTCGAATCCCGTCTATGGATTGAATGCGCTCGGTGGCGCGATATCGGTCGACATGAAAAACGGCTTCAACTATACCGGCGGCGACGCCGAGCTGGCGGGGGGCTCGTTCGGCCAACGCTCTGCCGGCGCGGAGTACGGCGCCAACAACGGCACGTTCGGCATTTACGCAGCGGCCAAGACGCTGAATTCGGACGGCTGGCGCGACTTCTCGTCCGACGCGCTGCGGCAGTTCTATACCGACCTGAGCCTGCGCACGGACAAGCTGTCTCTCGACCTCAGCTACACGCATGCGGAAAATCATTTAGACGGCCAGGGCTCGGCGCCGGCGCAGGAGCTGGCCGTTAGCCGAAAGCTGGTTTTTACAGGGCCGCAGGCCAACGATAACGAACTCAATTTCGTCACCTTGAATGGCACCTACAAGGCGACCGACAACTGGTCGGTGCAAGGCGTGCTTTATTACCGGCAGTTCACCCAGCGTGTCTCCAACGGCAACACCACGGATTACACGGCGTGCACCAGTGCCGCGCTGGCAGGCTCGCTATGCCAGTCCGACGGCGTGACGCCGGTTAACAACGCGGCGGGGCAGAACTTGCCGGATATTTCGCAAGGTGGCGCGGTACCCATCGGCGAAAACGACTTCGAAACGATCGACTCCTATAGTCACGGCGCCACGCTGCAGATCAGCAACGATCAGTCGATCTTCGGTCATGACAATCAGTTAACCGCCGGCGCGACGTTCGACTATGCACATACCAACTTTTATTCCGGCGCGCAGATTGGTGTGATCGATTCACAGCTCACGGTGCTGCCATCCAGCCTCTACGCGGATACGCCGGAAAGCTCAGCCTTCGGTGCAGTGCCGGTCATTCTCGCGGCGGATAACCGCGACGTCGGTGGCTATGTCACCGACACCTTCAATGTGACACCTGACCTGGCGATCACCGCGAGCGGACGCTACGACGTCGCGCATATCGATCTACAGGACCAACGTGGCACCAGCCTCGATGGTAATAACCGCTTCAGTCATTTCAACCCCGCTGTCGGTGGCACGTACAAAATCACGCCGACGCTCACCGCATATGCCGGCATCGCGACCAGTACACGCACGCCGACGGCCAGCGAAATCGAGTGTTCGGACCCGCTCAAGCCGTGCCTGCTGCCGTCCAATCTGGCGGGTGATCCACCGAACCTGAAGCAGGTGGTGGCGCATACGAGCGAGTTTGGCCTGCGCGGAAATATTCCGAACGCGTTTTCAGCCGGTGGCGCGGTGTCGTGGAACCTCGGTGCGTTTCGCACCAATTCGTTCGACGACATCTACGGTATTTCCACGTCCGTCAGCAGCGGCTTCTATCAGAACATCGGTTCGACGCGGCGCGAGGGCATCGAAGCCGGCCTCAACTACAACACCGACAAGTGGTCGACCTACTTCAGCTACAGCTATGTCGATGCCACGTTTCAGTCCGCCCTGCAGTTGCCTTCGCCATCCAATCCGTTCCAGGACGCAGACGGCAATATCGAGGTGCGTCCAGGTGATCGCCTGCCGGGCATTCCGAAGAATCGGGTAAAGGCCGGTGTGGACTATGCCGTGACGCCGCAGTGGAAGCTTGGTGCGTCGATCATCATCGTCAGCAACGAATACTACTTTGGTGATGAGTCGAATCAGAACAAGCCGCTGCCGGGCTATCACGTGGTGAACCTGCACGCGAGTTACCGGATCGCCAAAAACGTTGAGGTGTTCGGTTCGATCGACAACGTTTTCAATGCCAAATATGCGACTTACGGCATTTACAGCGATCCGACCGGAGTTGGTGCACCGGGTGTTCCGGCGGACGGCGTCAGCAATGGTCCCGGAGTCGACAATCGGTTCTTCAGCCCGGCGGCGCCGACGTCGGTTTACGGCGGCGTTCGCGTCACTTTTTGATCAGACAGGCAGGGTGATGTCGTGCTTGCGCATCTTGCGATAAAGCGTATTGCGACTCACGCCCAGCGCGCTGGCGGTGCGGCTGATATTCCAGTGCAGCCGTTCGAGTTCGCGCAACAGCGCATCATGTTCGGCGTTTTGCAGCGGCGCCGGTGCGCCATCGCGGCCGGCGCTTGTCCTGGCCATGGCCGATGAACCCGTGTCACTGATTTCGTGTGGCAGGTTGCCCACGCGAATCATGCTGTCGCTGCACAGCGCAGCGGCCGTACGCAGCGTGTTGCGCAGCTGGCGGATGTTGCCGGGCCACGCGTAATCGAGCAGGTGCTGCATGGCTTCGTCGTCGACGGAAGGAACGTCATCGTCGCTATCGTCATCCGCGAGCAGGGCCTTGATCAGTTCGCGCTTGTCGGTGCGCTCGCGCAGCGTCGGCAGCTGCAGGGTGATGCCGTTGAGGCGGTAGTAGAGGTCTTCGCGGAATTCGCCGTCTTGCACCATCTGCAGCAGATCATGGTGCGTGGCGCTGATGATATGCAGATCGACCGGCACGGCTTGTTCGCCGCCCAGCGGCACGACTTCGTGTTCTTCCAGCACGCGCAGCAGGCGCGTCTGCATGTGCAGCGGCATGTCGCCGATCTCATCGAGGAACAGCGTGCCGCCGCTGGACTGACGGATCTTGCCGAGATGCCCTTCGCGCGCCGCATCAGTGAATGCGCCGCGCGTATAACCGAACAGCTCGCTCTCGATCAGCGCTTCGGGAATGGCCGCGCAGTTGACCGCCACAAAGGGGCGTTCGGCCCAGGCGCTGGCCAGGTGCAGCGACTTGGCAAACGCCTCCTTGCCGGTACCGGTCGCGCCCTGCAAAAGCAGGGGTACCTTGCGGCCGAACAGGTGCCGCCCGCAGTGGATGTTGTGCTGCATGCGGGCATCGGCGACGACATGCTGCCGGGTCGTGGCCTGCACGCCGCTGGTGTCTTTCTTGGGCGCCGGCGATTTCGCAGCGCCCTGTGTGGTCGGCGTGCGCACGCGCGCAAAGAAGCGTCGGCCATAGGCCACGTCGCGCACCGGCCACAGCAGCGATGCCTCCGCCGCGGCGCGCCGTTCCAGCGTGTCGAAGTCGAACGGAAAAATAGAGTTCAACGGCTTGCCGACCAGCTGCGCGCGCGACATGCCCAGCTGTGCCATGGCACTGTCGTTGACCGCGCGGACCATGCCGTCGCTGCCTACTGCGAGCAGAGCTTCGTGCAGCAGGCCGACAAATTCCGGGCGGCTGTGAAAACGCAGCACCCAGGTCGTGGCGCATTCGCGCATGAAGCGGCAGCGCGAAATCAGGTTGGCCGACATGTTCACCAACGCCATCGTGTGGCGTTGAATCAGCCGCGTGTCAGCCGCGTTGACGGTCGAGGCGTCGAGCACGCCCAGCACCTTGCCCTGTGCATCCAGTACCGGTGCGCCCGAACAAGAGAGGCCGATGTTGAAACGGCGAAAATGCTCTTCGCGATAAACGGTGACCGGCACGCCTTCGGCAAGGCAGGTGCCCAGCCCGTTGGTGCCCTCGTACTTTTCGTTCCACACCGCGCCGATGCGCAGGCCGGCTTCGCGAAATTCGCGCGTAATCGCCGGGTCGGTAATGGCGCCGAGAATCACGCTGTCGGTGTCGCTAAGAATCACGGCGTAGCCCGAGCCGGCAATCATCTCGTACAGGCTTTCCATTTCGGCACGGGCCACATTGAGCAATTCGCCAAACTGCTGCTGGCGCTCGCGCACGGCCTGTGCGTTGAGTACTGGCGTATCGCGCATCGCATCGGGCGCCGTACCAAAATCGTCGACACAGCGTTGCCAGGATTTGCTGACGTGCGGCGCGACCTCGGTGCGCCCCAGTCGCTCGCGCAGCAATCCGTCAACGTGCGAAATAGCGTGCGCTCCCTGATACGTGCTGCTCATGTCTGCCTCCCTGTGCGCGGACAGCCGTGTCTGTCGGGCACGCAGCCGGTCGCTCATGGTTATTGCTTGTTTCTCCGCGCAAGAATGGTCGCGAGACCGCCGGTAAGCAAACTGCAGTGCACCATTGGTACGGTCTGTCACCACCGCGTGTGCCAGAACAGCGACAGGGCGTATTGTTTCGCTGCGAGGTTTTGTTGCCTCGTCTGGGTTGGCCCGGCTGCGGCCGTTGGCTCAGCTCTTGCGTGTTTCTTTGCGCGGTTCGGCCAGCGGCAACCTGAGCGGTTGCCGGGGTCATCACGTTGAGGGAGGACCATGACGGACTTACAGGTCGTGCAAAACCTGCGCCACCCAGCCGACGTCGTGTGGGCCCTAATCGGTGACTTCGGCGGTCTGCATCGCTGGCATCCGCAAGTGCGCGGGCTCGATCTTTCGTGGGAGGGGCGCATCCGCACCGTGCACTACGCTGACGGCAGCCGCGCGGTGGAACGCCTGGAGGCGCGCAGCGATGCCATGCGCCGCTACGTTTATGTCGTCGTGGATGGCCACGTGCCGGTGCAGAACTGCCGCGCCACGCTGCATGTGCGCAGCCGAAACGGAGGCAGCGCGGTCGAATGGTCGTGCGAATTCGAACCGCTGGGTGACGGCGAGAACAGCGCCTCCGAAGCTATTCAAAAACTCTATCGCGAGGGCCTTGAGGCGCTGGTGATTGCGTTGCGTCATTAAAGCTTCGTCGATGGCGATGCCGTCGACGAGGTTTGAAGCAGCGAGAGAATCAGCGTTGCGCCGAAGCTTTTCCCTGAGCGTCAAGCTGACTCGCTGACCAGTCGCCGCCCATGTCGCCGATCAGCGAGACCGTGTCGAGCAGACGCTGCTGCTGCACGTTGAGTGCGTTTTGCTGGGTGCTGAGCTTGGTCGTCTGGGCGGTGGCAGCGGTGGTGTAGTCGACGGTGCCGGCCTCGTATTCGTTGAAGGCGATCTCGGCGCCACGGCTGGCGTCGCTTACGGCCGAGTCGAGCACGTCACCCTGTTGGGCGAGAATGCGCAGGCCGGAAAGATCGTCCTCGACATTCTGGAAGGCGGTCAGCACGGTGCCGCGGTAGTTGGCGACCGAGGCTTCGTAGGCGGCCTTGGCGGCGGCAACCTCGGCGTGGCGTTCGCCGCCGTCGAACACGGTTTCGCTGACGTCGGCGCCCAGCGACCAGATGTGATTGGCGGCGTGCAGCAGGCCGGCCAGCGGCGACTGCGAAAAGCCGTCGGCGCCCGATAGCGACAGGCTGGGGTAGTACGCGGCCACGGCGACGCCGATGGCGGCATTTTCCGAGGCCATCTGGCGTTCGGCCACGGCAATGTCCGGCCGACGCTGCAACAGGGTCGAAGGCACGGCGGCGGGCACCAGCGGCAGCGCCGGCAGGCTGGTGCTGTGCGGGATGTCGAGGTCTTCCGGATTCTTGCCGACCAGCACCGCAATCGCATGCGCGTACTGCGCGCGCGTGACGCCGAGCGCAAGCAGGCTGGACTGGGCATTTTCCAGCTGGGTGCGTGCGCTGATCACGTCGGAAGGTGGCGTGGTGCCGGCGGCGCCCTGGTTGCCGACAACGCGCAGGGATTCCTTGTACGCGTCGACGGTTTTCTGCAGCAGGTCGATATTGGCGTCGGCCACGCGCAGTTCGATGACGGCGGTCGCCAGCGCGGTCTGTTCGGCCAGGGTGGCGTTGGCCAGCGTGGCCTCGCTGGCCTGAGCCGTCGCCTTGTTTTCTTCGATGGTGCGACGGACCTTGCCCCACAGGTCCGGCGCCCAGCTGACGTTGCCTTCCAGCGAGCCGGCGTTGATCACGCCGCCGCGCGCGCTGCTGGTCGTGCTCGTGCCTGTGCTCAAGCTGCCGCTGCCGCTGCGTTCACGTGTGCCCGAGCCGCTGACACCGATGGTCGGAAACAATCCGCTGCGCGCCTGCTGCACTTCGGCCAGCGCTTCCTGATAGTTGGCGTAGTCCTGCCGCACGGTCTGGTTGGATACCGATACCATCGGTTCGAGCTGATTAAGCAGCGGGTCGTTGAAGCCGGTCCACCAGTCCGCCTTTGGCGCAGCGGCCGAGGGCACGGCTACCGTCCAGCCGGGCAGCTCCTTGTACTGCGCCGGCACCGCAACCTTCGGCCGCTGGTAATCGGGGCCGACCATGCAGCCGGCAAGCAGCAGCGACAGCGTGGCGGCGAGTGTCGTACGGGGAGTGATCATGTTCATGCGCTTGTGTCCGGTCGTCTGTTCCACGGCAGCGTGTCTGACCATCTGGCGAGTCTGGCGCGCAGGCGGTCGAGATAGAGGTAGATCACCGGCGTGGTGTACAGCGTGAAGACCTGGCTGAGGATCAGGCCGCCCATCACGGTAATGCCGAGCGGTTGGCGCAGCGATGCGCCCTGACCGATGCCGATGGCCAGCGGCACGGCGCCGAGCACGGCGGCGGCGGTCGTCATCATGATCGGGCGCAGGCGCACCACCGCCGCGTCGTGGATCGCCCGCTGCGGCTCGTAGCCTTCGTCGCGCTGCAGATGGATTGCCACGTCGATCATCATGATCGCGTTTTTCTTGACGATGCCGATCAGCAGGATGATGCCGATCATCGCGATGATGGAAAACGGCGTGCCGAAAATCAGCAGCGCCAGCACGGCGCCAATCCCGGCCGACGGCAGGGTCGAAAGAATGGTGATCGGGTGCACGGTGTTCTCGTACAGAATGCCAAGCACGATGTAGACCGCACCCAGCGCCGCCAGAATCAGCAGCGGCATCGACGACATCGAGCTGGCGTACACCTGCGCGGCGCCGGCAAAGCTGCCGTGGATGGACGCCGGCAGCCCCAGCTGCTGCGACACCTGGTTGATGATATCGGTGGCCTTGCTCAGCGAACCGCCCGGCGGCAGGTTGAACGAAATGGTGGCTGCGACCAGGCCGCCCTGATGGCTGACCTGGGTGGCTGTGTGATTGGTGACGTAGCTGGCCAGCGGAGAAAACGGCACCAGCGTTTCGGCCGCGGTGCTGTCGGCGCTGCCGCTGGAGCTGCCGCCCTTGGCGTTGGAAATCGCGTTGGTCAGCTGGTTGGCCTGCGCGTTGGCGTTGAGCGCGTTGGTCGACGATGACGTCGTCGTCGAGCTTTCGGCTGACTCGGCGGTCACGCCTTTGACCAGCTTGCTCGACATCTGCGTCTGCGCTGTGCCGGTGGCGTTGCCGGCCGCCGTGCTGAATCGCATGCGGTCGAGCATCTGCGGGTATTGCCAGTATTGCGGCGCCACTTCCATCACCACGAAATACTGGTTGAGCTGGTTGTAAACCGTGGACACCGTGCGCTGGCCGAACGCGTCGTACAGCACGGTATCGAGCTGGTTCGGCGCAAACCCGTAGCGGGCCGAGGTCGGCCGATCGTAATTGATGAAGATCTGCAGGCCGTTCTGCTGCAGATCGGAATTGACGTCCGACATTTGGCCGTGTTGCTTGCCCAATGCGGTCACCAGCTTTGGTACCCACGTAAACAGCGCATCGGGGTCATCGCTGGTCAGCGTGTACTGGTATTCCGCCGCCGACGAGCGGCCACCGATGTGCAGATCCTGCGCGGCCTGCAAAAAGAGTTTGGCGCCGGAAACCCGGTTGAGCTTCGGCCGCAAGCGGTCGACCACTTCGCTGGCCGATAACTTGCGTATCGCCAGCGGCTTGAGCTCGATAAATACATTGGCCGAATTGAGCGCACGTCCGCCGGTGAAGCCGGCAACCGATTCGACCGCGGGATCCTTTTTCACGATCGCCTGGAGCTGCGCCAGCTTCAGCTGCATGGCCTGAAACGAGATGCTCTGGTCGGCGATGATCTGCCCCATCAGGATGCCGTTGTCCTGCTCGGGGAAAAACGTTGAGGGCAGCAGCTTGATCAGAAACACGTTCAGCACGATCAGGCCGACCAGCGTGAGGCCGACCAGCAGGGCATGGTCCAGCACCGTGGTGAGGCTGCGCGAATACGCGTTCTGAAAACGCGTGAACTGCCGGTCGTACCACAACGCCCAGCGCGCCTTGGAATGCAGCGTTTTCTTGTTGAGCACGAACGCCGCCATGGTCGGCGTGATGGTGAGCGAGATCACCAGCGAAAACAGAATGGCGATGGACAGCGTCACCGCGAACTCGTGAAACAGCAGGCCGACGATGCCGGGCATCAGCAGGATCGGTAGAAACACCGCGATCAGCGACAGGCTCATCGAGATCACCGTGAAGCTGACTTCGGCGCTGCCGACCAGCGCCGCCTCGCGCACGTCCATGCCCGACTCAACGTGGCGCACGATGTTTTCCAGCACGACCACGGCATCGTCCACCACGAAGCCGGTACCGATCGTCAGCGCCATCAGCGACAGGTTGTCGATGCTGTAACCGAGCAGATACATCGGCCCGAACGTGCCGATGATCGACAGCGGCAACGCCACCGCCGGCACCAGCATGGCCCGTGGTGACTGCAGGAAGATAAACACCACGCCGATGACGAGCAGCACCGCGATGAACAGCGTGCGTTCGGTATCGCCCACGGCCGCGTTCACCGACTGTGAGCGGTCCACCGCAATGCCCAGATGCACATCGTTCGGCAACGTGGCTTCGATGGACGGCAGCACCTTGCGGATTTGTGCCACGGTCTTGACGATGTTGCCGCCGGGTAGCGGATAGACGACAACCAGCACCGCGTCTTTACCGTTGTAGAGGCCGGCGTTGCGAAGGTTCTCGGAGGAGTCCAGCACGTCGGCGACGTCGCTCAGCTTCACCGCGGCATTGTTGCGGTAGGCAATGACCAGGTCGCGATACGGCGCGGCCTTGTTGATCTGGTCGTTCGAGGTGACTTCGAAGCGCTGGTCGCCCTGGTCGATATGGCCTTTCGCGCTGTTGGCATTAGCCGCGCTGATCGAGGCGCGTACGTCTTCCAGACCGATGCCGTAGCTGTTGAGCTTGTCCGGCTGCAGCTCGACGCGTACCGAAGGCAACGCGCTGCCACCGAGGGTAATTTCGCCCACGCCATCGACCTGCGACAGCTGCTGCTGGAGTATCGAATCGGCCGAGTCGTAAAGCTGGGCACGGGTCAGCGTTTCGGAGGTCAGCGCCAGCACCATGATCGGCGAGTCGGACGGGTTGTATTCGCGATACGTCGGGTTGTTGCGCAGCGTCGAAGGCAGGTCGGCGCGCGATGCCTGCAGTGCGGCCTGCACGTCGCGCGCGGCACCGTTGATGTCGCGGTCAAGACCAAACTGGATGATGATGCGCGCCGAACCCACTGTGCTGGTGGAGGTCAGTTCGTTGACGTCGGCGATCGAGCCAAGCCGGCGTTCCAGCGGCGCGGCTACGGTCGACGCCATGATGTCCGGGCTGGCGCCGGCCATGCTCGCCTGCACCACGATGACCGGAAAGGTGATGTCCGGCAGCGGCGCCACCGGCAGGCGGAAATACGCGAGCAAGCCGGACAGCAGAATGGCGACGCCCAGCAAGGTCGTCGCCACCGGCCGCTTGATGAAGACGCCGGGAATGCTCACGACGGCGCGCTCATGATTTCATGCTCACGGCCTGCTGCGCGGGGCCCGATGTTCATGGCCCGACACTCACGGCTTGTACTCGATCGCCGGCGTGGCCGGCGGCTCCGGCTTGTTACGGCGGAAGCGCAGCGCCAGGCGGTCGAAGAACAGATAGATCACCGGCGTGGTGAACAGCGTGAGCACCTGGCTCAGGGCAAGGCCGCCGATAATCGCCAGGCCCAGCGGACGACGCAGCTCCGAGCCCGTGCCGGTGCCCAGCAGCATCGGCAACGCGCCGAGCATGGCTGCCAGCGTGGTCATCAGGATCGGACGGAAGCGTAGCAGCGACGCTTCGAAAATCGCCTGCTCGGGCGGCTTGCCGTGCTCGCGTTCGGCCTCGAGTGCGAAGTCGACGATCATGATCGCGTTTTTCTTGACGATGCCGATCAGCAGCACGATACCGATGATGCCGATCACGTCCAAGTCTTCGCCGGCAATCATCAGCGCCAGCAGCGCGCCAATGCCGGCCGAGGGCAGGGTCGAAAGAATCGTCACCGGATGGATAAAGCTTTCATACAGCACGCCGAGCACGATATAGACGGCCACCAGCGCCGCGATCAGCAGGTAGACCTCGCTCGACAGCGAATCCTGAAATGCCTGCGCAGCGCCCTGGAACGACGAGGTGATCGACGACGGCAAATGCACCGCCTGCTCGGCCTGATTCACCGCATCCACGGCCTTGCTCAGCGAGGCATCCTTGGCCAGGTTGAACGAGATGGTGACCGCCGGAAACTGCGCCAAGTGACTGATCACCAGCGGCGACTTGGCAATCTGGATCGATGCGATGCCCTTCAGCTGCACCTGGCCGCTGCTGCCGGTCTGGCTAGGCAGGTAGATATTGCCGAGCGATTCAATCGTCGGCAGGCTTTCCGGCTTTGCCACCAGAATGACGCGGTACTGACTCGACTGATCGAAGATGGTCGAGACGATGCGCTGGCCAAGCGCGTCGTAAAGCGCGTTGTCGATGGTGGCTGGCGTGATGCCGTAGCGCGCGGCCAGCTGGCGATTGACCTCGACGTTGACGCTGAGGCCGTCGTTGTTCAAGTCGCTGGTCACGTCGGTGATCGACGCGATTTTTTTCATGCGCGCGACCAAGTCAGGCACGTACTGCATGAAAGCCTGCTGGCTCGGACCGCGCAGCACAAACTGGTACTGGTTCGGCGAGATAGTGGTGTCCAGCGTCAGGTCCTGTTCGGGCTGCAGGAACAGCTTGATGCCCGAGACATTCGCCGTTTCGGTCTGGATGCGACGGGCGATTTCTGCCGCCGTGGAAGCGCGGTCGCCGCGATCCTTCAGGTTAATCAGGAAGCGGCCGTTGTTGAGCGTGGTGTTGGTGCCGTCGATGCCGACATACGAGGTGAGGCCGGCCACGTCCGCGTCCTTGAGGATGGCCTCGGCCAGTGCGGACTGCCGCTGCACCATCGCCGTGTACGACACCGACGTATCGGCCACGCTGATGCCCTGGATCACGCCGACGTCCTGCGTCGGGAACAGGCCCTTGGGAATGACGATGTACAGCACGACCGTGAGCGCCAGGGTCGCCAGGAATATGATCAGCGTCAGCGTCTGTCGCGCCATGACGAAGCGCAGTCCGCGTTCGTAGCCGGCCAGCGTCTTGTCGAACAGCCCTTCGCTGATCCGCTCGAAGCGGCTCGGCTTGCGATCGACCTGCGCGCGCAGCAGACGGGCACACAGCATCGGCACCAGGGTCAGCGAGACAATGCCGGAGAGCACGATCGTCACCGCGAGCGTCACCGCGAACTCGCTGAATAGACGTCCAATCACGCCCCCCATGAACAGCAGCGGGATCAGCACGGCAATCAGCGAAATGGTCAGCGACAGGATGGTGAAGCCGATCTGCCCGGCACCTTCCAGCGCGGCTTCCAGAGGCGTGCGGCCTTCTTCCAGATAGCGCACGATGTTTTCGATCATCACGATCGAGTCATCGACGACGAAGCCGGTGGCGATGATCAGCGCCATCAGTGAGAGGTTGTCGATCGAGTAACCGAGCTGGTACATCACCGCCAGCGTGCCGATTAACGAGACAGGCACCGAAATGCTCGGGATGATCGTGGCCGGCACGTTGCGCAGAAATACGAAGATCACCAGCACAACCAGGGCGATCGCCAGGATCAGCTCGAACGCGGCATCGGACACGGAGGAGCGGATCACGCCGGTGCTGTCCGAGACGATCTCGACCTTCATGCCGGCGGGCAAGGTCGATTCCAGCTGCGGCAGCTGCTGCTTGATCTGGTTGACTGTAGCGATGACGTTGGCGCCGGGCTGGCGTTGCACGTTGAGCACGATGGCCTGGGTCTTGTTGTACCAGGCGCCCTGCTCGGTGTTTTGGGCGGACTGGGTTACGCGTGCCACATCGCGCAGATACACCGGCGCGCCGTTTTGATAGGCGATCACCGTGGCCAGGTAATCCTTCGGGTCCTGAATCTGGTCGTTGCCGTTGATCGTGTAGTCGAGATTCGGCCCGTCGAAATTGCCCTTTGGCTGGCTCACGTTGACGTTGGCGATCAGCGAACGCAGGTCATCGATATTGAGCCCGTACGCGGCCAGCTTCTGCGGGTCGGCTTCGACACGCACGGCCGGTACGTTGCCGCCGGCCGGTGTGACCAGACCGACGCCAGACACCTCGGAAATCTTCGCGCCGAGGCGGTTGTTGGCGACGTCCTGCAGCTGCGGCAGCGACATCGAGTTGGAGGTGACGGCAAGCGTGAGAATCGGCTGGTCGGCCGGATTGACCTTGGCGTAGGTCGGCGGCGCCGGCAGGCCGGTAGGCAGCAGGCTGTTGGAGGCGTTGATCGCCTCCTGCACGTTCTGCTCGGCAATATCGAGGTTGAGCGAAAGGTCGAACTGCAGCGTGATGACCGACGCGCCGGCGGAGCTGTTCGACGTCATCTGCTGCAGGCCGGGAATTTCGCCCAGCTGAACTTCCAGCGGCGCGGTGACCGTGGTCGCCATGACCGTGGGGCTGGCGCCCGGATAAAAGGTCTGGATCTGAATCGTCGGGTAGTCGACCGCGGGCAGCGAGGACACCGGCAGAAACTTCACGGCGACCAGACCGACCATGACCAGGGCGATCATCAGCAGCGCCGTCGCCACCGGCCTGAGTACGAACAGGCGCGAAATATTCATCGGATCGCCTACCCGCCGCTTACGAGGCGCTATCGGCGGAGGCGGTACCGTGTTTCCGCTTTCCGTGTGGCGGCTGCGCGCTAGTGCCGGACGAGGCGGGCGCGTCGGCGCTGCCGGCTTCGGCGGGGCCGGTCGACTTTGCCGAAGCAATCTTGATCTTGGCGCCGTCGCTCAGGCGATCCATGCCATCCGTCACCACTTGCTGGCCAGCGGAAAGGCCGGTCAGGATAACGGTGTTCTTGCCATCGCTCGGACCTTGCGTGATCTTGTGTACCGAAACGGTGTCGTCGCTGCCGACCAGATAAACGTAGTCGCCCGGCGCGCCACTCTGTACCGCGGGCGTCGGCACCAGCACGGCATTCTGCAGCGTGTCGACCAGCAGGTTCACGTTGACGAATTCGTTCGGAAACAGCACTTCGTCGTCGTTGGAAAAGGTCGCGCGAAGGTTCACCGTGCCGGTGCCCGTCGCCATCTGATTGCCCAGTGCATACAGCGAACCGGTAGCGAGCTGCTTGCTGTTGTCACTGTTGAACACCGTCACTGGCAGCTTGGTGTTGGCGGCGTTGAAGCGTGCCAAGACCTTGTTCAACGCGTTTTGCGGCACGGTGAACTGCACCGTGGTCGGCTTCATCGTCGTAATGGTGACGATGCCCGGCGAGGTCGACTGGGTGACGTAATTGCCGGGATCGACCAGGCGCAGGCCCACGCGCCCGGCGACGGGTGCCGTGATGTGGCAGTAGGTCAGATCCAGGTCGTATTGCGCGATGCTGGCGCGATCGGACTGCACGGCCGCCTCGTCCTGCTGCACGGTGAATTTCTGATCGGCATAGGTCTGCTCGGCAATCGACTTCTGCTCGTGCAGCTGGGTGTAGCGAGCGAAGTCAGCGCGAGCCTGGGCTAGCGTCGCCTGATCCTTGGCCAGTTGCGCCTGCGCCTGCTGCTTGCTGATCTCGTACTGGCGCGGGTCGATCTGCGCGAGGAACTGGCCTTTAGTAACGTCCTGGCCTTCCTGGTAACCCACGGCGGTCAGATAACCGCTCAGCTGCGGCAGCACATTGACGGTGGCGATTGGCGTCACCGTGCCCAGCTCGTTCAGCGTTTCGGGCATGTTGCCCAGCACGGCCGTAGCCGCACTGACCACTTGGGCCGGCGTCCCGGTCCGTTGCTTCTTGCGGTTCAGCAGGTGAAACACCACAAGAATGATCAGCAGCACGATGATCACGATGGCGACAAGTCGGCCACGTTTTTTCGGGGGGTGATTCGCGCTGGCGGGAGGTACGGTACTCATAGGCGCTTCAGCCGGATGGGATCAGGCCGTACAGCGAGGGGAGTGGCAAGCGCATTTTCAATAATCAAAGCAGCGTCGTCCTGGACGGTGTAACCGTCGTCAGCCTTGCGGCGAAATGCTTGGAGCTGTTCAACCGCGGGGCAGCTGACACGATGGCCGGCATTTTATCCGGGTTTTTGCTGAACACCCGTTCAAAGAAGGTCCTTTACAAAACTTGATGTTTCGCCGATGAGCGACTCGGCCAAGACCCGAAACGGGTAAAAAGCCGGCTGATTTTCATTCTGTACGGCCGCTGATCCAGTCGTGCACCAACTTCAAAAAAATGCCGCCGGAATGGACTCGCAGCGTTATTTGTTGTACCATCTAGTTCATTAAAGGCAGTGAACTTGCGCTGCCTTTGGCACTCATAGAGGGCGAGTGCTAAATTGTCATCCTGTTATGGAGGTTCGACCCATGTCTCAGTCTTTGGTGACCGCCACCCTGCCGCTGCCTAGTGTTGTCGGTAGTCTGGATGCTTATATCTCTGCCGTCCACCGAATCCCCGTGCTGACGGTGGAGGAAGAGCAGGCGCTCTCGCGCGATTTTCTGGAAGAGGCCAACCTCGGGTCCGCCAAGAAGCTGGTGATGTCGCACCTGCGCTTTGTGGTGCACGTGGCCCGTGGCTACAGCGGCTATGGCCTGCAGCTGGCTGATCTTATCCAGGAAGGCAATATCGGTCTGATGAAGGCGGTGAAGCGCTTCGACCCGGATCAGGGTGTGCGTCTGGTCAGTTTTGCGGTGCACTGGATTCGTGCCGAGATGCACGAGTTCATCCTGAAGAACTGGCGCATCGTCAAGGTCGCCACGACCAAGGCGCAGCGCAAGCTGTTTTTCAACCTGCGCAAGAGCAAGAAGCGCCTGGGCTGGATGAATGCGGCTGAAGTGCGCACCGTGGCCAAGGACCTCGGCGTGCCGGAGGCCACCGTGCGCGAAATGGAGTCGCGTTTGTCCGGCCGCGACATCGGCTTCGAGCCGGTCAGCGACGACGAGGATGCGAAGCCCGCACCGGCGGCGTTCCTGATTGACGAGGGCGCCGACCCGTATGAAAACGTTTCCGATGCCGATCACGCCGACAACCAGATGCAGACGCTGACCGACGCGCTGAGCCACCTGGACGAGCGTTCGCGCAATATCGTCCAGCGCCGCTGGCTCGACGACGACAAGGCCACGCTGCAGGATCTGGCCGATGAGTACGGCGTGTCCGCCGAGCGCATCCGTCAGGTCGAGGCCAACGCCATGAAAAAGATGCGCGGCATCTTCGCGGCCTGAGTCGATGCTACAAAGTTGAAAATCAACGGCCTCCTTCGGGAGGCCGTTTCGTTATGCTGAACGCCAAATCCCGCCGGCCGACGACTTTTTCTTATGCCACGCATTCTTGTGATCGAGGACGATGACGTCACGGCCCGCGAAATTGCCGCGGAATTGACCGCTCATGGCATGGAGGTCGACCGTATTGCCGATGGCGGCGAAGGCCTGGTGCGTGCGGTTGATCCGCGCTACGACGCTATCACCCTCGATCTCATGCTGCCCGGCCTGGACGGCCTGAGCGTCGTGACCCAGCTGCGCGCGCAGGGTGTGACGACGCCGGTGCTGATGATCAGCGCGCTCAGCGATGTGGACGAGCGCGTGCGTGGGCTGCGAGCCGGTGGTGACGATTATCTGACCAAGCCCTTTGCGCCCGACGAAATGCTGGCGCGGGTCGAGGTATTGCTGCGTCGGCACCGTCCGCAGGTGCGGCAGACGATATTGTCGGTCGCTGATCTGGAGCTGGATCTCGTGCGGCACGTAGCGCGTCGGGCTGACAAGGAGCTCTCGCTGCTGCCGACCGAATTCAAGCTGCTCGAATTCCTGATGCGTCACGCCGGGCAGGTGCTCACCCGCACGATGATTTTCGAAACCGTCTGGGGGTTTCATTTCGACCCCGGCACCAATCTGATTGACGTGCACATCGGCCGCCTGCGCCGAAAAATCGATACCGCCGGATTGGTGCCGTTGATCCGGACGGCGCGTGGTTCGGGGTACAGCCTTGCGCAGACTGACTGACAGCTGGCGCTCGACCACGGCGCGTCTGATCCTGATTTACGGCGTTTTCTTCGCGCTGTGGGGTGGCCTGGTGATCGGGCTTATCTACTGGCAGGCCGCAAGCTATCTCGGTCGGGTTTCCAATGACCTGATCGGGCGCCAGGCGACGTATTTCTCGATGCTCGACGAGCGCACGCGCCTGCATGCGCTGGACGATTACGACACGCTGGAAACGCGCCGGCTGAATGCGTGGGGCGTATTCGACGCGCAGGGGCGCTACCTGTCGGGAACCATCACCACCTTGCCACCAAAGCTGCCGATCAATGGCTCGGTGGCCTTGCTGCCACGCGGCGTATCGCGCAACGACAACAGCAACAGCAGCGATGACCACGGCCGTGTGCGTGCCGCCGCGGTGCGCCTGCAGGACGGTCGCATCCTGCTCATCACGCGCGATACCAGCATCGTCGATCGCATCGGCACCATCATTATCCGAGCGCTGCTGTGGGGATTGTCGCTGGCGGTGGTGCCGGGCCTGCTGGGCGGACTGTTGCTCAGCCGTGGCCCGTGGCGTCGCGTGAATGCCATTCGCGAGGCGACGCTGCCGATCATGCAGGGCAACTTGGCTTCGCGGCTGCCGGTGGGGCGACGCGGTGACGAACTCGACATGCTGGCCGGCATCGTCAATGCGATGCTCGACGAGATCGAGCGGCTGCTTGGTGAAGTCAAAGGCGTTTGCGACAACATCGCGCATGACCTGCGCACGCCGCTGACCCGCTTGCGCGCGCGGATCTATCGCCTACAGCAGCAGTTTGACGAGGGCAGCGAGGAGCATGCGGTGCTCGACGCCTGCATGATCGACACAGATGCGCTGCTCGGTCGTTTTCGGGCGCTGCTGCGCATTTCCGAACTGGAAAACCAGCAGCGCCGGGTCGGCTTCGATCACGTGGATCTGGCGGAAGTCCTGCGTGAAGTTCATGCCCTGTATCTGCCACTGGCCGAGGATCGCGGCCAGCAGCTGCAGCTCGAATTGCCGGCGCTGCCGACCATCCACGCCGACCGGCATCTGCTGCTGGAGGCATTCAGCAACCTGGTGGCCAACGCGCTCAAGTTCACGCCACCGGGCGGGCGGGTCGAAATTCGCGCGCGCCCTGCAGCCGACGGCCCGTGGGTGGATATCAACGACAGCGGGCCAGGCATTCCGCCGGACCAGCGCGATGCGGTAATCCGGCGCTTCTACCGAACCGAAAGCAGCCGCAGCACGCCCGGCTCGGGTCTGGGTTTAAGCATCGTCAACGCCATCGCTCGGCTGCACGGCTATACGCTGGAAATCGCCGGAAGCGAGCGGGGCGCTCGCCTGAGCCTGCACTGCCTCGAAGAACGGGTCGCGTGAAGGAGCCAATACACGCCGCTTGCTAGATTTACCACCGTCTGATTATTTGCCACCAAGAGCCGCCTAAGCACCTGCGACGCCCCGCATGAAAATATCTTCATGCCCGGGATCGGTGGAGGAAAGGCGCCGCATGGCAAAATTCGCTGCTACGCAACATAACCGCGGGATACTTCATGCAGGCCCTTGTGCGGATCGCGCTATCGCGACCCTACACCTTCGTAGTACTGGCGTTGTTGATCCTTATCATCGGCCCGCTGTCGGCGATGCGTACGCCGACCGACATCTTTCCCGACATCAATATCCCGGTGATCGCCGTGGTTTGGCAGTACACCGGTCTGCCACCCGATCAGATGGAGGGCCGCATCACGTCGCCCTACGAGCGGGTGCTGACCACCACGGTCAACGACATCGAACACATCGAGTCGAAATCGATTGCCGGCTTCGGCATCGTCAAAATCTTTTTTCAGCCGACGGTGAACGTGGCGACGGCCAACGCGCAGGTAACGGCGGTATCGCAAACCCTGCTCAAGCAATTGCCGGCGGGCTCCACTCCGCCGCTGATCCTCAACTACAGCGCCTCCACCGTGCCAATTCTGCAGCTGGCGCTTTCCGGCAAGGGGCTGACCGAGCAGAACCTAGGCGATCTGGCGCTGAACATCCTGCGGCCGCAGCTGGTATCCGTGCCCGGCGCGGCCGTTCCGCTTCCCTACGGCGGCAAGACGCGCCAGGTACAGATCGACGTCGACCCATCCGCCCTGCAGTCGCACGGTCTTTCGGCCAACGACGTGGCCAATGCGCTGGCGGCGCAGAACCTGATCACGCCGATCGGCACGCAGAAAATCGGTGACTTCGAATACACCTTGCAACTCAACAATGCGCCCGGCGAACTGGAAGGCTTGGCCAACCTGCCGGTGAAGATGGTTAACGGCACGACCATCTACATCCGCGACGTGGCACATGTGGTGGATGGCGCGCCGCCGCAGACCAACGTCGTGCACGTCAACGGCAGCCGCTCCGTGCTGATGAGCGTGCTGAAAAACGGCTCCGCTTCCACCCTGGCCATCGTCGCCGGTATCCAGCAGCGGCTTGAAGATGCCAAGGCCACGCTGCCGGACAGCCTCAAGGTCGCGCAGATCGGCGATCAGTCGATCTTTGTGCGCGCCGCAATCACCGGCGTGGCGCGCGAAGGCATCATCGCGGCGGCCTTGACCAGCCTGATGATTCTGCTGTTCCTCGGCAGCTGGCGTTCGACCGTGATCATTGCGGTATCGATTCCGCTGGCGATCCTGTCCTCCATCGCGGCGCTGTCGGCGATCGGCGAAACGCTCAACATCATGACCCTGGGTGGTCTGGCGCTGGCCGTCGGCATCCTGGTCGACGACGCCACGGTGACCATCGAAAACATCAACTGGCATCTGGAGCAGGGCAAGCAGGTGGAGGAGTCGATCCTCGACGGCGCCGCGCAGATTGTGACCCCGGCGTTCGTCTCGCTGCTTTGTATCTGCATCGCGTTCGTGCCGATGTTCTTCCTCGACGGTGTGGCGCGCTACCTGTTTGTGCCGATGGCCGAGTCGGTGATTTTCGCAATGATCGCGTCGTTCATTTTGTCGCGCACCCTTGTGCCGACGATGGCGAAATACCTGCTGCACCCGCACGTTGGCGACGACGGCCAGCACCACGAGGTGAAGGCGACGCGCAATCCGCTGGTCCGTTTTCAGCGGGCCTTCGAAGCGCGTTTCGAGAAAGTGCGATCGAGCTATCACGGTCTGCTGGCGCTGGCGATGGCGCATCAGAAAATCTTCGTGATCGGCTTCATGACCTTCGTGGTGCTGTCGTTCGCGCTGGTGCCCACGCTGGGGCGCAACTTTTTCCCCGACGTGGATGCGGGTGCGATCCTGATGCATGTGCGTGCGCCGATCGGCACGCGTCTGGAACAGAGCGCGAAGCTGTTCGCCAGCGTCGAACAGAGCGTCAAGCGGATCATTCCTGCCAGCGAGCTGGGTACCGTGGTCGACAACATCGGTCTCAACAGCAGCGGCATCAACAACACCTATAACAACTCCGGCACCATCGGCGAGCAGGATGGCGACATCCAGATCGCGTTGAACGAAGGTCATCATCCGACGCCCGAGTACGTGCGCCAGATGCGCGAAACCTTGCCGCGCGAATTTCCGGGCGTGACCTTCTCGTTTCCTCCAGCCGACATCGTCAGCCAGATCCTGAACTTTGGGTCGCCGGCGCCGGTCGACCTGCAGATTCGCGGCGCCAAGCTGCCGGCCAATTTCAAATATGCCGTCACGCTGCTGCGCGATATCAAGCGCATTCCCGGCATCGCCGACGCGCGCCTGCAGGAGTCGCAGGCCAACCCGGGTTTCAACATCAATGTGGATCGCACGCAGGCGCAGCTGCTTGGCATCACCGAGCGCGATGTCACCAACAGCCTCGTGGTGAATCTGGCCGGTTCCGGCCAGGTGGCGCCGACGTACTGGCTCAATCCGGACAATGACATTTCGTATCCGATCGTGTTGCAGACGCCGCAGTACTCGCTGCCGTCGCTCGCGTCGCTAAGCAATCTGTCGATCACCGGCACTAACGGCAATTCGCAGGTGCTCGGCGGACTGGCCACAATCAGTCGGCAGACCAGCGATGCGGTGATGGATCAATACAATATTTCGCCGGTGGTGCAGATTTTCGCGACCACGCAGGATCGCGATCTCGGCGGCGTGGCGGCCGATATTCAGAAGGTCATCGATAATCACGCCAAGGAGTTGCCCAAAGGCTCGCACGTCGAGCTGCTCGGCCAGGTCAAGACGATGAACAGCGCGTTTTCCGGACTGCTGTTCGGCCTGCTCGGCGCGATGCTGCTGATCTATCTCTTGATCGTGGTCAACTTCCAGTCGTGGGCCGATCCGTTCGTGATCATCACGGCATTGCCTGCCGCGCTGGCCGGCATCGTGTGGATGCTGTTCATCACGCACACCGCGCTGTCGGTGCCCGCACTCACCGGCGCCATCATGTGCATGGGCGTGGCCACGGCCAACTCGATCCTGGTGGTGAGCTTCTGCCGCGAGCGCCTGTTCGATCACGGTAGCTCGGTCGAGGCTGCGCTGGAAGGTGGCTTCGTGCGCTTCCGTCCGGTGCTGATGACCGCGCTGGCGATGATCATCGGCATGGCGCCGATGGCGCTTGGACTCGGCGAAGGCGGCGAGCAGAATGCGCCGCTCGGTCGCGCCGTAATCGGTGGCCTGATCTTCGCGACAACCGCTACGCTTTTCTTCGTGCCCGTGGTCTTCAGCATCATCCACGCGCATTACGTCCACAAACCTGATCCGGCGCCCGCCTCCGGAGAGCACGCCCATGTCTGAGTCGAACTCAACGTTTCCCAAGCCCACCTTGCCCTCGCATCGCGGGGTCCGGCTAGTTGGGATCATCGCGCTGGTGGTGGTGATCATCGTGGTGATCATCGGCCTGGCGACGCGCGTCTTCGCGGCGCGCCATCTGAAGACCTGGACCGACGACCAGACCATACCCACGGTCAATGTGGCCACGCCCGAAAGCAAGGGCGCCGGCGCACCGCTCGAACTGCCCGGCCGCATCGAGGCGTTCACGCAGGCGCCGATGTACGCGCGCGTCGGCGGTTACCTCAAGTCGTGGAAAGTCGATATCGGCGGCAAGGTCAAAGCAGGCCAGCTGCTGGGCGAAATCGACACCCCCGATCTGGACCAGCAGCTGCTGCAGGCCAAGGCGGATCTGGCCAGCGCGCAGGCCAACGAAGCGCTCGCCCAGACCACCGCCAAACGCTGGCAGGCGATGCTGGCGTCCGACTCGGTCGCCAAGCAGGACGTGGATGAGAAGACCGGCGATTACACCGCCAAGCGCGCGCTTGCCAATGCGGCCAAAGCCAACGTCGATCGTATCGAGGCGACCAAGGGCTATACGCGCATCGTGGCACCGTTCGACGGCATCGTGACGGCGCGTAATACCGACGTCGGCGCCTTGATCAACGAGGGCAGCACCGGCGGCGGTCAGCCGCTGTTCGTGGTCTCCGACGTGAGCAAGCTGCGCGTCTACGTGCAGGTGCCGCAGACATATGTGCCGTCGATTCCTGCCGGCGCCACGGCCGAACTTACCGTGCCGGAATACCCGGGCCGCACGTTCACCGCCAAGGTCGATGCCTCGTCGCAGGCGGTCAACGCCGGCTCGGGCAGCACCTTGCTGCAGCTGTCGGTCGACAACGCCGACGGCAAGCTGATGCCGGGCAGCTTCACCAATGTGCGCTTCAAGCTGGACGCCAACGCGGCCGGTCTGCGCGTGCCGGCCAGCGCACTGATCTTCGACGCGAGCGGCCTGCATCTGGCCACCGTGGGCGGCGACAACAAGGTGACGTTCAAGGCCGTCACCATCCGGCATGACTACGGCAAGACCGTGGAAATCGGTTCGGGTCTTGCCGCTGATGATCGCGTCATCGACAGCCCGCCCGACGGCCTGGTCAACGGCGACCAGGTCAAGATCGCCGAGCCCCAGGCCAAGGGCAAGCCCGATGCCAAGGCCTGAGATGACGACTCGCTCCACATGGCCATCGATTACGCGGCACCGTCTTGCGCCGCTCGCGCTGAGCATCGCCCTGGCGGGTTGCTCGCTGGCGCCTGCCTACAAGGTGCCAGCGGTACCCGTGGCACCGGCTTATCAGAACGGCTCGTCCAGCAATGCGGCTGATGCAGGTAACGACAGCCTCTGGCAGGCGGCGCAGCCGTCGGACCGGCAGCCGCGCGATCACTGGTGGCAGGTCTATCACGACACGGCGCTCGATCAGCTGCAGCAGCGGCTGATCGCCAACAACGCCGACCTCGCGGCGGCGCTGGCGCATTACCGCCAGGCGCAGGCGTTCGACCTGCAGTCGCGCTCGGCGCTGTTTCCCACGGTCAGCACCAACGCCGACGGTGAGCGCGATCGTGAGTCCGATACCAAGCCGCTGCGTGGCGCTACCTCGCCGGCCGACTACAACTCGTTCACCGTCGGTGCCCAGGTCGATTATGAAATCGACCTGTGGGGCCGCGTGCGCAATACCGTGGAAGCGGCCAGGGACGAGACGCTGGCGGCGAATGCCGACCTAGCCTCCGCCCAGCTCAGCCTGCAGACGCAACTGGTCGACAACTACATCCAGCTGCGCGGGCTCGATCAGCAGATCGCGCTGTACCAGCAAAGCATCGATGCGTTTCAAAAGGCGTTGAAGCTGACCCAGACCCTGCACGATGGCGGCATCGTCTCCGGGCTGGACGTGTCGCGCGCGCAGAGCGAGCTGTCCTCGACCAAGTCCTTGTGGTCGCAGTCGCAGGCGCAGCGTGCGTTGATCCAGGATGCGATTGCCGTGCTGGTGGGCGATTCCGCCAGCAGCTTCAAGCTGGCCGCACAAACCGACACCCTTACGCTGCCAACCGTGCCGGTCGGTGTGCCGACCACACTGCTGCAGCGTCGCCCGGATATCGCCGCGGCCGAGCGCCGCGTGGCCGAAGCCAACGCGCAGATCGGCATTGCGCGCGCCGCCTATTTCCCGTCGCTCACGCTGAGTGCGCAGGGCGGCTTCCAGAGCGATCGATATCCGAGTCTGTTCACCGCGCCCAACCATTTCTGGGCGATCGGCCCGTCGCTGTTCGAAACCATCTTCGACGGCGGCAAGCGCAAGGCTGGCGTGCGCGCCGCCAAGGCCGCCACCGACGAAGCCGGCGCAAAATATCGCGGCATCGTGCTGAACGCATTCGCGCAGGTCGAAGACAACCTCGCCCAGATCGATCACATCGGCGTCGCCAAGGCCGACCAGAAGGATGCCGCCGACGCGGCGCAGCACTCCGTGGATCTGGCCACCGATCAGTACAAGGCCGGCGCTGTCGGTTATCTCGACGTGGTACAGGCCCAGGCCACCGCGCTCGACGCGCAGCGCACCCTGCTCAGCCTCGACACCAACCAGCTGCGCGCCAGCGTGCAGCTGATCAAGGCGCTCGGCGGCGGCTGGTCGACCGGCGACATGACGATCGGCAAACGCTAGTCCCGTCGGGATGATGATCGTTTAGCCGTCTGAACGGCTAAACGGTCTGATCGAAAATAGTCCTCTCGCCTCAGCGCGGCGACAGCCTGCTGTGGCCGAGCGCAATGCCTTTCAACACATTCAGCGCCTGTGACAGCTCGTAATCATCGGTCGCCAGTTTGGTGGCGGCCACGCTGCCGTCGTTGTTGATGTCGCCGCCAATGCTCTTGTCTTCATTGGCCATGTGATTGGGCAGATCGGATTCCGCGCTGATCAACGAGGCCGGGCTGTCGGCTTTTTTCACGGTGAGGTCGGCCAGCGCGATATCGGGCTTGATGCCTTCGGCCTGGATCGAAGTGCCGTTCGGCGTGTAGTAGCGCGCGGTGGTGATCTTCACGGCATGGTCGGCGTCCAGCGGCAGCACGGTCTGCACCACGCCTTTGCCGAAGGTGCGCTGGCCCATCAGCAGGGCGCGGTGATTGTCCTTCAAGGCGCCAGAAACGATCTCGGCGGCTGAGGCTGTGCCGTTGTTGGTGAGCAGCACGATCGGTGCGCCGTTGAGCAGGTCGCCGGGATGCGCGCTGAAGCTGATATTGGAATCCTGCAGACGGCCGCGCGTGCTGACGATGACGCCGCTATCGAGAAAATCATCACTGACCGCGACGGCGGCGGTCAGCAAGCCGCCGGGATTGTTGCGCAGGTCGAGCACGGCGCCTTTCTGCGGGCCGTTCTTCTTGATCAGCTCGCCGAGTTTCTTGTCGAGATCGCCCGCGGTGTCGTCCTGAAACTGGCTGATGCGGATGTAGGCGTAGCCAGGATCCAGCTCACGCACCTTGATGCTGCTGACGGCGATGGTTTCGCGCACCAGATGCATGTCAATCAGCTTGTCGCTTTTGGCATGCACGATGGTCAGCTCGATCTTGCTGCCGGGCTTGCCGCGCAGCTTGGCGTACATTTCATCGATGTTTTCGGAGTTGATCACGGTGCCGTCGATCTTGACGATGACGTCGCCGGCCAAAATGCCCGCACGCGATGCCGGCGTGTCGTCGATCGGGGAAACGATGCGCAGCGCGTCGGTGTCTTCGAGCACCTCGATACCGAGGCCGCTGTACTGGCCGGTGGTGTCTTCGTTGAGCTGGGCCAGGCCGTCCTTGTCGAGATATTCGCTATGCGGATCGAGTCCGCTGAGCATGCCGGAGATGGCCGCCTTCATCAGCGTCTTGTTGTCGACTTTTTCCACATACGCCTGCTTCACCACTTCGTAGACGCGGGCGAAGTTGCGGATGTCATCCAGATCGACCTGGTCGGTGCTCGAGCTGGCGCTGGCAGGCAGTGCACTGCTGCTCGAGGCAGGAATGTCGGTGGGCGCCGCGCCGCTCGTGCTGGCGGCGGCGGGTGCCGTTTGTGCCTGGGCGATTGGCAGCGCCAGCAGCAAGGGCAACAGGGCAAGCGGTGGGCGGAACGAACGACGCATGGACTAACTCCGTGAAACAGATAGACGCCGCACCGCAGTTCGACGAAAAGTAGATAGACACTGGGACAAACAAACGCTGCAGTAATTCATCCCGAAAAAATCATTCAATAACTCATCCTAGCCTGCGATGCCATGCGGCTGGCGTCAACGGCGCTGGCTGAGCCAGCTGCGCGGGTCGACCGGCTGGTTGTCCCGGCGCAGTTCAAAGTACACCCCGGTGTTGACGCCGGTGGTCGGGCTGGCGGTACCCACCGCTGCACCGGCCTCGACCTGATCGCCCACGCCGTGCAGCAGGGTTTCGTTGTTGCCGTACATGCTGAGCCAGCCGTTGCCGTGGTTGACGATCAGCAGCATGCCGTAGCCGCGCAGGAAGCCGGCGTAGATCACCCGGCCGCGCGCCACTGCATGGATTTCGCTGCCGCCCGCTGCCTTGATCAGCACGCCGTTGCCAAAGCTGTTGACCACGCCACTGGCTGGCCACGGCAGATCGCCGCGGATATTGGCCGTGGCCTTGCCGATATCCATCGGCGGCGGGGCGCCCTTGCCCGGATGATTTTTGCGCGCGGCCTCGCGCGCGGCCGCTTCCTGTGCCTGCGCCGCCCGCGCGGCATCGTCGATGGCTTTCTGCAGTTTGGCGACCAGCGCGTTCAACGCCTGCGCGTTCTGTTTCAGGGCGGCGAGCTTTTCCGCCTGATCCTTGTACTGGGCGTCGGTTTCGCTGGCCAGCTTCTGTTGCGCCGCGCGCTGCTGCGCCAGCGTCCTGGTTTGTTGCTGACGCTTTTCGCGGGTGGCTTCCAGCGCCTGCTGCTCGTTCGTGATCGCGCTCTGCAGTTCCTGCAGCTTGGCCAGGTCGGCCATCAGCTGCTGCACGCGCTGCACCCGATCCTGCTGAAAATATTTCGAGTACATCAGCGCGCGCGAGATTTGTGCCACGTCTTCGTCACCGAGCAGCAGGCGCAGGTCCGAGCCCTGGCCCAGTGCATAGGTGGCGCGAAGCAGCTCGGCGATCGCGGCGTGCTGGCTGTCCAGATTCTGCTTCAGCGTGGCCTGCTGCTGCTGCAGGTCGTCGAGCTGCTTCTGCTTGGCCGCGATGTCGGCGTCGGTCTGGTGCACTGCGCGCGCTGCGATCGCCAGCGCCGTCGCCTGCTTGGCCAGTTCGGCATTGGCACTGTCGCGCCGCGTGGCGGTGTCGGCCTGCTGTTTGGCCAGCGCGTTCATCTTGCTCTGGATGTCGGCCAGTTTCTTTTTGGCATCGGCCTGTTCGCTGCCGCTCTTGCCGTCCTGACGCGCCTGTGCACCGGGCGGGAACAGCACACAGCTCAAGGCGGCGGCGACCAGCAGCCCGCGAATGGAAGCTTTTCGGATGAACAGGCAGGCAAAGCGGGCGGATGGTGGCATCCGGCAATTATTACCGAGCCTGGCATGGGTAGCGAGCTGCCTGACGCCACCATTTCAAAAACAGGTCATGCCGCACAGGCCGCATCAGCAAAGGGTCGGCGTCGTTGTTAAAGAAACGTAGCGCTACGTCGAGCGCGATGGCGAGCCGAGCGGGCGAATACGCAACGCTTCCTGTTGCGGCGTGGATACGCCGTATGGCCGTCCAAATGCTTTGACGCTTAGCAGCAAGTGTGCTTTAGTCGGAGTAACCTCGTACGTAGTCAAGGCGCTTGCACCCTCGCCGGCTTCGTGCGCTCAGTCATTCCATCTGCCGCGGAGGCCCGATGGCGCAGTCAGTTATCCCCACGTTGTACGACCCAGCTTTCGAACACGACAGCTGCGGTTTCGGTCTGGTCGCGCAAGTCGATGGCCGCGCCAGCGCGTGGGTGGTCGATACGGCGTTTGAAGCGCTGACCAAGCTTTCGCATCGCGGCGGCGTCAATGCCGACGGCATCAGTGGTGATGGTTGCGGTGTGCTGATTCACACGCCTGCACCGTGGTTGCGCGCACTGGCGCAAGAAGCGGGCATCACGCTCGCCGAGCGCTTTGCCGCGGGTTTGGTGTTTCTTGATCCGGCCGGCAGCGATGCCACTGCGGTGCTGGAAAAATATCTTGTCGAAGAAGGCCTGAGCGTCGCCGGCTGGCGTGAGCTCACGATCAACCCCGATGCCTGCGGGCCGATGGCTTACGCGAGCTGTCCGCGCATACAGCAGGTGTTCGTCGACGTCGGCGCAGGCATGGACGACGACAGATTCGAGCGCGCGCTGTTCCGCGCGCGGCGTCGTGCCGAGGCCGCGTTGAAGGATGACGAATCCTTCTACGTGGTGACGCTCTCCTCGCACGTCATCGGCTACAAGGCGATGGCCGCGCCCGGGCATTTGCGCGACGTGTTTGCCGATCTGCGTCATCCTGCCCTGGTCAGCGATGCGGTGGTGTTTCATCAGCGCTTCTCCACCAACACCTCGCCGCAGTGGCGGCTCGCGCAGCCGTTCCGCATGCTCGCGCACAACGGCGAGATCAACACGATCCGCGGCAACCGTCGCTGGATGCAGGCGCGTGAAACGATCCTGCATTCACCGCAGGTCGACCTCAGCGACATCGGCCCGCTGGTGCGCCAGTCCGGCTCAGATTCCGAGAGCCTGGACAACGCGTTGGAGGTGCTGCTTGCCGGCGGCCTCGACATGCTCGCCGCGATGCGCGTGCTGGTGCCGCCGGCTTACGCCGCGCGCGAGGATATGGACGAAGACCTCGCCGCGTTCTACGAATACTACGCGCTGCATATGGAGCCGTGGGATGGCCCCGCTGGCCTGGTGATGTGCGGCAGCAACCACGCCGCCTGCGCGCTGGATCGCAACGGACTGCGCCCGGCGCGCTGGTCATTGTCGGATGACAACCATCTGATCGTCGCGTCGGAAGCGGGCCTGTGGGATATGCCGGCTTCAAAGGTGGTCGCCAAGGGCCGCCTCGGGCCGGGCCAGATGCTGGCGGTGGATTTTCGCGCCGGCAAATTATTGTTCGATGCCGATATCGACGCGATCAACCGCAAGCGCGCGCCGTTTCAACAATGGTTGCGCGAAGGCATCACCTATCTTGAATCCGATCTGATCGATCCCAGCCTCGCGGCCGAGCCGCTGCCGACCAACGAACTGCATCGCTGGCAGAAGCTCTACGGACTCACACGCGAAGAGCGCGAAACCGTGCTCAAGGTGCTCGCCGAAACCGAAGCCGAACCAACCGGCTCGATGGGCGACGACACGCCGATGGCGGCCATGTCGCGCCAGGTACGGCCGCTATTCGATCGCTTCCGCGAAGGCTTTGCGCAAGTCACCAATCCGCCGATTGATCCGCTGCGCGAGCTGCTGGTGATGTCGCTGATGACGCAGATCGGCGCCGAGGGAAATATCTTCGAGCTGTCGGCAGAGAACGCAAAGCAGATCCTGCTCAATTCGCCGATCTGTTCGCAGCGCAAGCTGCGCCAGATTCTGGCGCTGCCGAAATACGTGAACAATACGGTGCAGATCGACCTTTGCTACAGCGCGAGCGAAGGCCTCGAAGCCGCACTTCGGCGTTTCTGCCGCGAGGCCGCCGAGGGGGTGCGCGGCGGTTCCAGTCTCATCTTCATCACCGATCGCTACCCGAATAAAAAAACCTTGCCGGCGCATGCGCTGCTCGCCGTCGGCGCGATCCATGCGCATCTCACCGAAGTGGGCCTGCGCTGCCAGTGCAACCTGCTGGTCGAGACAGCAACCGCGCGCGACGCGCATCAGTTCGCCTGCCTGATCGGCTTTGGCGCCACCGCGATTTATCCATGGCTGGCGTATCAAAGCCTGTTCGAGTTGGGTCGCGATGGACACATCCATCGCGGCGACAATAACCAGCGCGAAATCGGCCGCAGCTATCGGCGCGGCATTCGCAAAGGCCTGCTGAAAATCCTCTCGAAGATGGGCATCTCCACCGTCGCCGGCTATCGCGGCTCACAGCTGTTCGAGATTATCGGGCTGGCGCCGGAAGTCGTGTCGCTATGCTTCCCCGGTACGCCATCACGCGTGGGCGGTGCGGGTTTTGCCGAGCTGCAGAACGATCAGCGTCTGCTCGCGGCCGAGGCGTTCAACGAGGCCAAGCCGCTGCACGCCGGCGGGCTGTACAAATTCGTCTACGGCGGCGAGTACCACATGTACAACCCCGACGTGATCGACACCTTGCAGCACGCGGTGCGCACCGGCGAGATGGCCGACTATCGGCGCTATGCGCAGCAGGTCGATTCGCGGCCGCCGTCGGCGCTGCGCGACTTGCTGTTGCCGCACGGGATGGGCGAGCCGATTCCGCTGGACGAGGTCGAACCGGTCGAGGCCATCCTCAAGCGCTTCGACTCCGCCGGCATGTCGCTTGGCGCGCTGTCACCCGAAGCGCATGAGGCGCTGGCCACGGCGATGAATCGTCTCGGCGGCCGCAGCAATTCCGGTGAGGGCGGCGAAGATCCCGCGCGCTACGGCACCGAGCGCATGTCCAAGATCAAGCAGGTGGCCTCGGGCCGCTTCGGCGTCACGCCGACGTATCTGATCAATGCCGAAGTGCTGCAGATCAAGATCGCGCAAGGCGCCAAGCCCGGCGAGGGTGGCCAGCTGCCCGGTCACAAGGTGGATGCCACGATCGCTCGGCTGCGTTTCGCCAAGCCCGGCATCGGCTTGATTTCGCCGCCGCCGCATCACGACATCTATTCGATCGAGGATCTGGCCCAGCTGATTCACGATCTGAAGGAAGTGAATCCGACCGCGCTGATTTCGGTGAAGCTGGTCTCGCACGCGGGCGTCGGCACCGTCGCTGCCGGCGTGGTGAAAGCCGGCGCGGATCTGATCACCATTTCCGGCCACGATGGCGGCACCGGCGCCAGCCCGCTCACCTCGATCAAGTACGCCGGCACGCCGTGGGAGCTTGGCATGGCCGAAGTGCAGCAGACGCTGCGCCGCAACGGGCTGCGCGGCCGCGTGCGCCTGCAGACCGACGGTGGCCTCAAGACCGGCCTGGACGTGATCAAGGCCGCGATGCTGGGCGCAGAAAGCTACGGCTTCGGCACCGGTCCAATGGTCGCGCTGGGCTGCAAATATCTGCGCATCTGCCATCTGAACAACTGCGCCACCGGCGTGGCCACGCAGAACGAGCGGCTGCGCAAGGATCACTTCATCGGCCTGCCGCAGATGGTGATAAACTACTTCCGCTTCGTCGCCGAAGACGTGCGCCTGCACATGGCCGCGCTCGGCGTGCGCACGCTGGGCGAACTGGTCGGTCGCAGCGACCTGCTGACCCAGGCCGAGGGCAGTACGCCGGTGCAGCGTCAACTCGATCTGTCGCGGCTGATCTCCAATGACGGGCTCGGTGTGGACGTCGACAGCGCCTGCGTGATGCCGCGCAATCCGATGCGCGATCCGGCCGCGCTTGCCTCGCGCATCAGCGCCGACGCCGACGAGGCGGTCATCAGCGCGCAGAGTGCGACCTTCAGTTACGCCATCGCGAATACCGATCGCGCGATTGGCGCGCGGCTGTCGGGCGATATCGCGCGTCTGTACGGCGACCACGGTATGGACGCCACGCCGATTACGCTGAAGCTGGAAGGCGCCGCCGGTCAGAGCCTGGGCGCGTGGAACGCGGGCGGCGTGCAGATCGAACTCACCGGCGAAGCGAACGACGGCGTCGGCAAGGGCATGACCGGCGGACGCATCATCGTGCGGCCGCCGCCGGAGTCGCCGTTCGCCAGCCAGGACGCGTCGATTCTCGGCAATACCTGCCTGTACGGTGCGACCGGCGGTGAGCTGTTTGCGGCCGGTCGCGCAGGCGAACGCTTCGGCGTGCGCAACTCCGGCGCGCTGGCGGTGATCGAAGGCGCGGGCGACCACTGCTGCGAATACATGACCGGCGGCGTGGTCGCCGTGCTCGGCGCGTGCGGCCTGAATTTCGGTGCGGGCATGACCGGCGGCTTCGCCTACGTGCTCGACCTGCAGCGCACTTTTGTCGACTGCTACAACCACGAGCTCGTCGACATCGTGCGCATTTCGCCCGAGGGCATGGAGCACTATATGCAGCATCTGCGCGGACTGATCGCACAGCATGCCGAACATACCGGCAGCGCCTGGGCCAGACATTTGCTCGGCGATTTCCGCGGCCTGCTGCAGCGTTTCTGGCTGGTCAAGCCGAAAGCCGCGAGCCTGGCTGCACTGGCCGATGAACTGCGGAGAGCCGCGTGAGCCACAAGCTATTCCGCTTCATGGATCTGCCGCGACAGCCGCCGCGCTATGTGCCGGTGGCCATTCGCGTGCTCGGCTACGGTGAGATCAGCGGCGACTTCGCCTCGACCGAGGCCAGCGCGCAGGCCGGGCGCTGCATCGACTGCGGCAACCCGTACTGCGAAAACGCCTGCCCGGTGCATAACTACATTCCTAACTGGCTGAAGCTCGTCGAGGAAGGCCGGCTGTTCGAAGCCGCCACGCTGATGCACGAGACCAATCCGCTGCCGGAAATCTGCGGTCGCGTCTGTCCGCAGGATCGCCTGTGCGAAGGCGCCTGCACGCTAGAGCAGGGCGACTTCGGCGCGGTGACCATCGGCAGCATCGAGCGCTCGATCACCGACGAGGCGTTTCGCCAGGGCTGGCGGCCGGATCTGTCGCACGTGGTCGAAAGTGGCCGACGCGTTGCCGTGGTCGGAGCGGGCCCTGCAGGCCTGGCCTGCGCCGATCGCCTGCGCCGTGCCGGCATCGCCGCCGACGTATTCGATCGCCAGCGCGAAATCGGCGGCCTGCTGACCTTCGGCATTCCGCCGTTCAAGCTCGACAAGAGCGTGGTGCGCACGCGCCGCGACGTGCTCGAAGGCATGGGCGTGCAGTTTCATCTCGGTGTGGAGATCGGTCGCGATATTGCGTTTGAGCAACTGCTTGCCGACTACGATGCCGTGTTCATCGGCACCGGTGCGTATACCTTCGTCGATGGCCAGCTGCCTGGTGCCGAACTCGACGGCGTGCATTACGCGCTGCCGTTCCTGATCGCCAACGTCGATCGCCTGATCGACGAGTTGCCGGTGCCGGCTGCGCTCGACCTCAACGGCAAGCACGTCGTGGTGCTCGGCGGCGGCGATACCGGCATGGACTGCAATCGGACGGCCATACGTCTTGGCGCCGCCTCGGTGACCTGCGTCTACCGCCGCGACGAAATGAGCATGCCCGGCTCGCGCCGCGAAGTCGGCTCCAGCCGAGATGAAGGCGTGCAGTTCCTGTTCAATCGCCAGCCCACCGCGCTGATCGGTGCGGACAACAAGGTGCGTGCGGTGCAGGTTGTCACCACCGAGCTGGTCGACGACGGCAAGGGCGGCGTGCAGCTGCGCAACGTGGAAGGCAGCGAAAAAGCGCTGCCGGCCGACGTGGTGATCCAGGCCTTCGGCTTCCGCGCCAGCCCACCGGCGTGGTGCGACGCCTACGGCATCGAGCGCGATCGCAGTGGCCGCATTCTGGCCGGCCACGAGGGCAGGCTGCCGTTCCAGACCAGCCATCCGAAGGTCTTTGCCGGCGGCGATAATATGCGCGGCGCCGATCTCGTCGTGCGCGCGGTCTACGACGGTCGCGAAGCGGCCGGTTCGATCGCGCAGATGTTCAGCGAGCTGGAGCTGGCGGAAGTCGAATACGCGGGCTGATTGAAGGCGAAGTTTTTGGATGCGGTGACCTCTGGTTACATGCGCGACGGCCCAACAAACCGCTCCGTTCGATGTCCTCCGCTGTCCAAGTGCTCGCGCGGCCGCTAAGCTCCCGCGTGATGACAGCCGACGGCGTGTTGCGTGCTCAATAGACTCTGGTTCGGGTTTTTTCTGGTGGCCGCCATCGCTGCGCTGTCACGCTGGCTGGTTGGCGGCGACGAAACGGTGTTTGCGGCCGTGGTCGGCTCGCTGTTCGACATGGCCGAGCTGTCGGTGAAGGTGATGCTGCTGCTGTTCGGCACGCTGACGCTGTGGCTGGGCTTTCTCAATATCGCCGAGCAAGCGGGCCTGGTTGATCGCATGGCGCGCGTGTTGGGGCCGCTGTTTTCACGCCTGATGCCCGGCGTGCCGCGCGGCCATCCGGCCATCGGCTTGATCACGCTCAACTTCGCCGCCAACGCGCTGGGCCTGGACAATGCGGCCACGCCGATCGGCCTGCGCGCGATGCGCGAGCTGCAGACCATCAACCCGTCGACCGATACCGCCAGCAACGCACAAATTCTTTTTCTCGTGCTGAATGCCTCGTCGCTGACCCTGCTGCCGGTCACGGTATTCGTCTATCGCGCGCAGGCTGGCGCGCACGACCCGACACTGGTTTTTCTGCCGATACTCTTGGCGCACTTTGCCGCGAATCTCACCGGCCTGCTGTCGGTAGCCTACATGCAGCGTTTGAAGCTGTGGGATCCGGTGGTGATCGCCTGGTTGGGCGGTGGCGCGCTTTTGCTCGGCGGATTCATTGCGCTGCTGACCACGTTTACCGCCGTGGCGCTGGCATCGTTCTCGTCGCTGCTGGGCAACCTGATGCTGTTCGGCGTGATCATCGCTTTTTTGTGCGCGGGTGCGTGGAAGCGCGTGCCGCTGTTCGAGAGTTTCATCAACGGTGCAAAGCAGGGTTTCGATGTCGCCAAGGACATCTTGCCTTACATGATTGCGATGCTTTCCGCGGTTGGCGTGCTGCGGGCGTCGGGTGCGTTGGACTTCGTGCTGAACGGCATTCGCTGGCTGGTGCTGCACGCGGGGCTGGACGACCGCTTTGTCGATGCGCTGCCGACCGCCCTGGTCAAACCGTTTTCCGGCAGCGCGGCGCGCGCGATGCTGATCGAGACGATGCATCACTCCGGCGTGGACAGTTTTCAGGCGCTGCTCGCGGCGGTGATCCAGGGCAGCACGGAGACGACGTTCTACGTTGTCGCCGTGTACTTCGGCGCGGTCGGTATCAAGCGTGTGCGGCATACCATCGGCTGCGCGCTGCTGGCCGATCTGGCCGGCGTGCTGGCGTCGATCGGCGTGTGTTACTGGTTTTTCGGAGCAATGAAATAATGCGGTTGTGTCGGCCTGGCGGAGCGTGTCGTCCATGTGCGTGATCGCGCTGGCCTGGAACGCGCATCCGCGCTGGCGGCTCGTGCTGGCCGGCAACCGCGACGAATTTCATGCGCGACCCAGCGCAGCGCTGGCGCACTGGCCTGATTCACCCATTACTGCGGGCCGCGATCTGGAAGCCGGCGGCACTTGGCTGGGCGTCACCGCGGAGGGTCGCTGCAGCGTGGTTACCAACGTGCGCAATCCGCACGATGCGCAATCGGGCTTGTCGCGCGGTCTGCTGGTCACCGATTACCTCGCACAGTCCGACGATGCCGCGATATATGCCGCGCGATTGCAGTCAGTAGCGGCGGACTATCGGCCGTTCAATCTGCTGATCTTCGACGCCGTACAGGCGTTGCATATCGGTAACCGGCCACGCCCGCAAGCGCAGGCTCTAAACTCGGGCGTACACGGCCTCTCCAACGCCGAGCTCGATACGCCGTGGCCAAAAACAAGGCGCCTGTGCGAGCGAATGCAGCAGTGGCTCAATGCGGAAGCGGCGGAAGATCGCGCCGATGATTTCTCGGCGTTGTTTACCGCGCTGGCGGATGAGCAGGAGGCATCCGATGCCGAGCTGCCCGACACCGGCATTGGGCTGGAACGCGAGCGCTGGCTTTCTTCGGCGTTTATTCGCGGCGAGACCTACGGCACGCGCGCCAGCAGCGTGGTGGCGGTGGGGCATGATGGTCAGGGGGTGATCATCGAGCGACGCTTCGGACCGAACGGCCATTTTGATGGCGAAACCGTGCTGGCGATTTCCGCCGACCGCTAGCGTTCGGCACGCCGGCTTGATGCACTCGGCAACTCAGCCTGATTCGATCAAGCCGCCGGCCTGCGCCTACGCGGTTTGTCGACGCGCCCGGCTTTCTGCACGTCTGCCCGCTGGTTAGCCTGCCTGCATCAATCATGGATGGATGAGACCGATGCGCAGGGGATGGTGGTTGCCCGTCATTTTTATCGCCGGCTTCGTCAGCCATGCCGTGCGTTCGCAAGACTGTCCCGCGTGGTCGCCGACGCAGGCACGTGCGGAGATGAACGCGCTGCACGATCGGCTGGACGGCTGGAATCGCGCGTATCGGGCGGGCGGCCAGTCGCCGGTCGACGACGCGGTTTACGACCAGGGCTTACAACAATTTCTGCGCTGGCGACGCTGCTTTCCCGCGCAGGCGCAGGATGTTCCCGCCCCTCTGGCCGATGCAACCGGCAACGTACGTGCGCCGGTTGCGCAAACCGGACTGGCCAAGTTGCCCGATGCAGCGGCGCTGACTGCCTGGATGCAGGCGCGCGGAAACACGGATCTCTGGGTGCAACCGAAAGCCGATGGCGTCGCCGTGACGCTTTTATATATAGACGGCCAATTGAAAGAAGCTACCAGTCGCGGTGATGGTCTGCACGGTTCGGACTGGACCGCCAAGGCGATGCTCATCGAGGCGATTCCGAAACATCTGCCGCATGCGCCAGCACGCACGGTGTTGCAGGGTGAAATCTACTGGCACATCCCCGATCACATTCAGGCCAGCGACGGCGGCATCAACGCCCGCTCGGCGGTGGCCGGCGCGATGGCGCGCGACACGCTGGATGCGGCCACGGCCGCACGCATCGGGCTGTTTGTCTGGGACTGGCCGACCGGTCCCGCCGACATGCCTTCACGACTGGCGGGCATGCAGGCCATGGGCTTGACCGACAGCGTCACGTATACCCATGCCGTCGACTCGCTGGATGACGTGCAGCGCTGGCGCGAACAGTGGTACCGCCACGGCATGCCGTTTGCGGCCGACGGCACCGTGGTCCGCCAAGGCCACCGGCCGGAGGCGTCGACGTGGCAGGCGATACCGCCGGCATGGGCGGTTGCCTGGAAATATCCGGCGGCGCAGGCGCTGGCCGAAGTGCGCGCGGTGACGTTCACCATCGGCCGCAGCGGTCGCATCACGCCGGTGCTGGAACTGGAGCCGGTACAGCTGGACGATCATCGCGTGCAGCGCGTCAGCGTCGGTTCGGTGGCGCGTTGGAAGACGCTCGATATCCGTCCGGGCGATCAGGTCGAGATTGCGCTGGCCGGGTTGACCATCCCCCGGCTGCAGTCGGTCGTCTGGCGCACGAAGGTACGCGCCGAGGTCTCGGTGCCGGAGCAAAGAGACCACGATCCCTTGAGCTGCTGGCAGGTGGTGCCGGGCTGTGAGGAGCAGTTTCGCGCGCGGTTGGTCTGGCTCGGCGGCAAGCGAGGTTTGCATCTGGACGGTATCGGCGCCGACACGTGGCAGGCGCTGATGGATGCCGGGCTTGTCCATGATCTGCTCGACTGGCTAAACCTGACGCCGGCGCAGCTGGCCAAGGTGCCGAATCTCGGCCGCGCGCGCGCAGAGGCTCTGGCGCAGACCTTTGCCGACGCGCGCAAGCGTCCGTTTGTCGACTGGCTACATGCGATGGGCATGCCGCCAACCGCGGACCTGGCGTTGCCGGACTGGAAAACACTGAGTGACCGCAGCGCGGACGACTGGCTGACGGCGGGCGCGGGCAAGGCCAAATCCGAACATCTGGCGGCGTTCTTTGCTCACCCGGGTTTGCGTGCACATGCCGCGCGACTGCATGCGATGGGCGTGCAGGGTTTTTGACCGCATCCCCCAGGTCAGCTTTTCAGCTGGCCATCGAGGTAATACCAGCGGCCGTCTTCGCGCACAAAGCGGCTCGTCTCGTGCTGGCGCTGTGCGCGCCCGCCACCGAGGCGATAGCGCGCGACGAATTCCACGCTGGCGTGGTTTTCGTCAATATCGTGATGCTGACGAATGTCGAGTCCGAGCCAGGTCGGTGGCGGCTGCTGGGCCGACAGGCTGAGAGAGGCCGGGCGCGACTCGGTATGCCAGCTGGCCAGCAGAAAATCCTCGCGCTTCAGCAGGTACGCGCTATAGCGTGCGCGCATCAGCTGCTCGGCCGTGGTGGCGAGATGGCCATCGTGCAGGCGCCCGCAGCACGGTTTGTAACCGGCCGGGTTGCCGCAGGGGCAGGGCGTGTTGGCTGTCGACTTCATGGCGCCTTTTTACGCGATTTGCGCGGCTTTCCATAGAGGCACCCAACCGTTGACGCGTCGCCATACGCGGCAGCGGTTGTTGGCCGGCATGGCGATGTCGTCGATCAAGGCAAAGCCGGCACGTTCTGCCAGCGCGTCCACGGCCTCGGCGTCGCGTATACCCATGTGTGATACGCGCGCCCTCAGCGATTGATCGAAGGCAGCGTTGCTTTCGCTGCTGTGGCGACCGTGGCTGCTGAACGGCCCGTAGATAACCAGCGTGGCACCGATGTCGGTCACCTGTGGCAACCGGTTGAGAAGCTGTTCGACCTCGGGCCACGCCATGATGTGAAGCGTGTTGGCGCTGAACACGGCATCGAAGCTGCCGTCGGGCCATGCGCCGGCCACATCGAGCGTCAGCGGCGGCGGGGTGTTCGGCAAGGCGGCCTCATTTAGCCAGGCGCGAATGCCTGGAAGATTTTCCTCGCGGTCCGAGGCCTGCCAGATCAGCTGCGGCAGATGGCTGGCGAAATACGCCGCGTGCTGGCCGGTACCGCTGCCGATTTCCAGCACGCGCCGGGCATTGGCAAAGTATTCGCGCTGGACGGCGAGAATCGGATCGCGATTGCGCTCGCACGCGGGCGAGTGCGGCTTGTTCATGCCGTCAGCGCCACGCCGTCAGCGAAAGGCAAGCACGCCTGCCGCATCCGGCGTGGCCGGCGGAAGCACACGGATGATTCAGGCCGGATGGCCACGCAGCAGGCGCGCCGGCAGAAACAGAATGGCGGCGAGCAGGGCGAACACGGCGCCCATCGTGATGCCGACCAGCCGGAACGGGAGGGCGATCAGCCAGATAATGGGATAGAGCACCAGCGCGAGCAGCGCCAGTGGCCAGCAAACAACCAGCAGCAGCAACCAGAGCACGAACCCGACCATGTCACGCCCTCCGCGTAGGTAGTGCAGCCACTCTAGCGCAGGCGGCTGGCGCTGCGTAGATGACTCTCGACACCCCGCCGGTAGCGTTATCAGCCAACTTGCCAGAGCTTCAGACGGTGAGGCGAATGCCGATGGCGAGCGCGATGGCGCCATCATGGAGCGTGATCTGTGGCGGCGCGGGCCCGCGCCGCCACGTGTCCCCGGTCCGCAGCATGCCGTCGGGCGTACTGATTTCACCCCGAGCCGCGTAGACCAGAACCACCTCGGGCTCGAGTCGGTGCACGCCGGGTTCGCTCAGCACAACGACGTCGCCGCGGGCTTCTGTCCGCTGTACCATCAGGTTGAAATCGCGCGTCGCGCCATCGACGAGCGTCACAGCCACCGCCGCTTCGCCGGCAAATGCGAACGGCACGAATGGCGTATCCAACGTGTGCGCGCGTGATCCATCCAGCGTCATGGTGAAGCCGGCGCCCTGGAGCAACACGATATGCCGGTCGATACCCGAGAACGATGAGAACGGCGCGGCGCTATTCACCTCGGCCACACTGACCCGCCATAGAAAATCATCCGCATCGGATTTGGACGGCTGGACGGCTATTTCCTGTGTCATGCCCATGCCGTTCTTCCACGGTACGATGGGGCAATCGTGTCCGCGAACAATCGATGAATGTTTGCGCGGTTTGTTCATGCGGTGCGCTCGATTACCCGCTGAAACGGCGGCAGCGCGCGCAGCATGCCGGCACCGTAGCGCTTCAATATCACGCGGCGATCCAGCAGCACGATGCGGCCCTGATCGGTTTCGTTGCGGATCAGGCGGCCGCAGTATTGGGTCAGCAAGCGCGTCGCTTCGGGCACGCTGACTTCGAGAAAAGGGTTACGGCCGCGCGATTCCAGCCACTCGGCGTAGGTGGCGCCGACCGGATCGGTCGGTACGGCGAACGGCAGTTGCGTGATCACCACGGTTTCGCACAGCTTGCCGGGCAGGTCGAGACCTTCGCCGAACGAGGCCAGTCCGAACAGCGTGCTGCCGCGACCCGCTTCAATATCCGCGATGTGCTCGGCAACCAGCTGCGATTTGCCCAGTGAGCCCTGGGCGCGCACCTTGCGCACGTGGGCGATGGGCAGCTTCTGCAGCACGCGGTCGAGCTTGGCACGCGAAGTGAACAGCACCAGGTTGCCGGCGTCCCAGTCGAGGTTGTCGGCGAGCCACTCGCTGATTTCCTCGGCATGCGCCTCGCGCGCTTCGGGCAGCGTACGCATGGCTGGAATTTCCAGTCGCGCCTGGCTGGCCAGGTCGAACGGTGACGGCAGGCTCAGGCACACCGCGTCATCGGGCAAACCCACCGAGTCGGCGAAGCCGCGGAAATTGCCGCCCGCGCTCAGCGTGGCCGAGGTCATCACCACGCCGCTGGCATTGCCCCACAGTACGGCGCTGAGCACGCCGCCGGCCGATACGGCGGAGGCATGGCAAACCAGCTGTTGATCGCTGGTCAGCGTGACCCAGCGCGCCATCGGCGGCGCGTCATCCGAGTCGCTGAAGGCCCAGGCACGCCAGCAGCGCGCCTGCCGCTCCAATCGTTCAAGCGCAATGCCGAGCTCGCGCGAGAGCGCTTCCTGGGTTGGGCCGCCGTCGGTCAATTCCACGACCGTGCGGCGCACCGTGCTCAGCCACGTCTGGATCTCGCCGGTATGCACGCTGAGCACGCGCGCATGCTCCAGCCAGGGTTCGGGCAGCTGGCCGAGCGAGCCGCGGTACATCGGCTCGGCTTCGGCCGGGTCGGGCATCCAGCCAAGGCGGATTTCGCGCTCGAGATCCTCCAGCGCACTGCCGAGCTCCTGCAGCTTTTCATCGCCGCGGTCGAGGCTGAGCTTGCCGATCGACTCCTTGTCGGTCAGCGAGTAGGCCGCGTGCACCTGCCGTCCAAGCCGGCTCAGCTGGCGCGCACTGAGATTCATGTAGACCTCGGCGGCACCGCGATCGATCGCCTTGGCCGGCACGTGATGGCCTTCGTCGAAGATGTACAGGGTCTCGTCCGGCCGCGGCAGGATGATGCCGCCCCATGCCGGACCGGAGCCGCCTTCATCCCCGCCCGGCATGGTGAGGTCGGCCAGCACCAGATCCTGATTGGCGACGATGATCTCGGCATCGTCCACCGCGCGGCGCGCAGCGAAAAACGGGCAGACCATGAACTGCGCGCACTTGCGGCTGGTGCAGCCGCCGGCGCTGGTGGTGATCATCGGGCGCAGCAGGTCGCTGACCGGCTCGGGCGCGATGTCCATGTCGCCATCCCATTCGCGGTGGTCGAACGCGGTAACGAGCTTGCTCAGCGCCTGCTTGTCGCGCAGCGCCGGCGGCTTGATCCAGATCGCAAGATCCGCGTCCATGCCGGCAAGCCCCATCTGCGCCGAGTCGTTGAGGCTGCTGGCGGCCATCGCCAGGTTGCGCGGGCACAGATAACGGCCGCGGCCCTTGGCCAGCGCCACCTTGGCCTCGATGCCGTTGAGCCGCAGGTACTGTGGAATATCTCGCTGCACCAGCTGTTCCTGCAGGGCCACGGTGGCGGTGGCAATCAGCAGACGCTTTTTCTGGAAGCGCGCGACTTCCAGGCCGGCGATCAGATACGCCATCGACTTGCCGGTCCCCGTCGGCGCCTCGATCACCGCCACGCCGCCGGTCTGGCCGAGAGCCTTGGCCACCTCGGCAATCATCTTTCCCTGCGACGCGCGCGCGCGAAAACCCGGCAAGCCTTCTTTTATTCGGGCATAGGAGGCGCGGATGGCCTCTTTCGTGCTTTCAGCGAGCATGGTGTTTCGGGTGACCTTTCATTGAATAGCGATAGCGCGCGTCGGCGTCAGTCAGGGGAGCACCGTGCCGGCGCCCACGGAGATCGTTGTTGTCGGCCATCAAATGGGAGGGCATTGGCTAGTTTATCGGCATTGACAGGTCAGCTCGTGCCCAGGCGTCGGCACGCACGATGGCGTTCGCTTTCGAGCTTTCAACGAAAGGGTATGCTTGAGCGAAGGCATGAGCCGACCAGCGGGGGCTGGGCAAAATTCAAAAATGAATGACAAGGGCGAAATAAAACCGACGTCAGATGTCACCTTGGCACAGCTGAGCTGGCTGACGCGACTGATCAAAGCGGTTAGCCCTGACGAAGTGGCCGGCGTCATTGTGGATATTCTGCTTGAACGGCCGACCATCGAGGGTGCCTGGGTCATCTGGGGCATCGATCAGCCCGACCGCTTTCACAGCATTCCTCCCGCGCCGGCCAATGCAGAAGACACCGCCTGGCTGGAGGCCATGATCGCATCCGACAAACCGTCGTGGAATTCGGCGGGAAACCGCCTGGCGATCTGCCTTTGCAAAAAGCCCGAAACGGCGATCTTGATCGTGCACGTGAAGCCCGGCTTTGAAAAAGCTCCCGTGCCGGAAGAACTGTGGGGGCCGATGACACTCACCGGTCGGTATCTGCGCCGCGCGCTGGAATGGTCGGAGCTGCAGTATTCGCATCAGCAGCTCGAGCGGTCCGAAACGCTGCAGCGCGCGCTGTTCGCGATTTCTGATCTGGCCGGCTCTGAGCGCGACATGCCGGACATGCTGCGCGGCATCCACGCGATCGTCAGCACGCTGATGTACGCGGAGAATTTCTACATCGTCCAGCTCAACCGCGAGCGAAACACGATTCGTTTTCCGTACTTTGTCGATGTCGAGGATCCGGTCGCGCCGGGCAACGGGCTGGACATGCCCCTGTCGGCAATCGAACACTCGCTGACCTGGTACGTCATCCACGACGGCCTCACCTTGATGGGTACGGCCGAGCAGTTGCATGAGCAGGTGCCCGGTCCGGTATTCCAGATCGGCTCGGACAGCCACGACTGGCTCGGCGTGCCGATGCTGCGCGATGGCCTGCCCGGTGGCGCACTCGTCGTGCAGTGTTATCGGCCGGGCATCATTTTTACGCATGAGGATCTGATCCTGCTGGAATTCGTCGGCAGCCACATTCTCACCGCGCTGGAGCGCAAGCAGACCAAAGACGATCTGGAGCGTCGCGTGCAGTTGCGCACCTTGCAACTGGCCGATGCCAACCGGGGGTTGCAGCTTGAAGTGCTGGAGCGTCAGCGCGCCGAACACCTGCAGTCCGCGCTGTTTCGTATCGCGCAGCTGGCTACCGCCGATATCGATCAGGACGAGTTCTATCGTCGGGTGCACTCGGTGGTCAGCGAACTGCTGAATGCCGAAAATTTCTTTATTGCGCTGCTCTCCGACGACCATCGTCTGCTCACGTTTCCCTACGCAGTGGATGCCGTGATGATGCCGCCGGCAAGCCGTCCGCTGGGACGCGGGCTCAGCGAGTATGTGCTCAATAGCGGCGCCGCGCTGCGTGCCGACAATTCGGACATCGAGCAGCTGGAGGCGCTCGGCGAAATCGCGCCCGGGCGCACCGGTTCACCGGCGCTGTGCTGGCTCGGCGTGCCGCTGATCGTCGGCGACGAGGTGATCGGTCTGGTCACCGTGCAAAGCTATACCGAGGAGTCGGCCTACGGCGCGGCGGACGAAGAGCTGCTGACTTTTGTAGCCACGCAGATTGCCAACAGCCTGACCCGCCGACGTTCGGCGGAGTCCTTGCGCCGTGCCTACGAACAGCTGGAACATCGCGTGGAAGAGCGCACGCTCGCGCTGCGCAAGGAAATTACCGAGCGCGAACGCATCCAGGATCAGCTCAAGCATCAGGTGATGCACGATTCACTGACCGGTTTGCCCAATCGCGGCTATATGCGCGATCGCATCAACCGCGTACTCACGATCATGGAGCGCGAACCGCAGCGACGTTGCGCGCTGCTGTATCTGGACGTTGACCGGTTCAAGATCATCAACGACAGCCTCGGTCACCTGGCCGGCGACGAGGTGCTGAAAGAAGTGTCGCTGCGACTGGCCGGCTGCGTGCGTCACCCTGACCTGGTAGCGCGGCTGGCGGGCGACGAGTTCGCGATCCTGCTGGAAAACGTGGAAGACGCGTCGGTTGCCAGCGCCGTCGCGCAGCGCGTGCTCGATGCGCTGAGCGTGCCCATGCCGGTGGCGGGCAAGGAGCTGCAGCCGACCGCGAGCATCGGCATCGCCATTGGCGACGGCCATTACCAGGATGCCGACGAGGTGCTGCGCGATGCCGACATTGCGCTGTACCGCGCCAAGGGGCTCGGTCGCAAGCGTTTCGAACTGTTCGATGAAACGCTGGCAAAAAACGTCGTCGATGTGCTGGCGATGGAGGTCGATCTGCGCCAGGCCCTGGCGCACGACCAGTTTGAGCCCTACTTCCAGCCAATCTGTCTGCTCGACGGTGGCCAGGTGGTGGGTTACGAAGCGCTGATCCGCTGGAACCATCCGCAGCGCGGGCTGCTGCGCCCGATGGATTTCCTCAAGATCGCCGAAGACAGCGGCCTGATCGAGGCGATCGACTGGCGCATGTTCGAACTGAGCTGCCAGCTGCTGGCGGCACACGGCCCAAGCGACGCGTTCATGACCTTCAACGTCTCGGCCCTGCATCTGCGCCACGATGACTTCGATACGCGGCTGATCCATCTGCTGGAAAAAACCGGTCTCGCACCCTCGCGGCTGGTCGCCGAAGTCACCGAAGGCGCGCTGCTGGACAATCCCGAAAGCGTGCGCGCCACTCTCGATCGGCTGCGCAGCATCGGCGTTGGTGCGGCGCTGGATGATTTCGGCACCGGCTACTCATCGCTCAGCTATCTGCATTCGCTGCCGCTGCGTATCCTGAAAATCGATCGTGCCTTCGTGCTCGAGCTGGACAAGGAAGGCAACGCCAACAGCACCACCGTGGTCGCGGCGATTCTTGCGCTGGCGCGCGCGCTGAATATCAAGGTGATCGCCGAAGGTATCGAAACCGATGCCCAGCGGGATGCGCTGCTGGCGATGGGCTGCGAAATGGGCCAGGGCTATCTGCTCGGCCATCCTTCACCCATCAAGCAATGGCTTCCGTCCGAGGCATCGGCGGATTAGTCGACGCCGACACGCGCAATGGTTCAGGCCGGGTGGGTGATCTGCCGCAGCGCCAGCTCGAATGCTTCCGGCGGCTGGCCACCCGAAATCAGATGGCGATCGTTGATGATCGTGGCCGGCACCGACTGGATGCCGTGCTGCAGATAGAACTGCTCCTGCGCCCGCACCTCATCGGCGTACGTTTCGCTGGCAAGAATGCGCTTTGCTTCGGCGCCATCCAGGCCGACTTCCTCGGCGAGCCGCTGCAGCACGTCGTGGTCGCTGACGTCCTCGCCGTCGGTGAAATAGGCGCGCAGCAGCACCTGCTTCAGCGGCACGTGCCGACGTTCCAGTTCGGCCCAGTGCAACAGGCGATGCGCATCGAACGTGTTGTAGATCCGGCTGTTGCCGTCCATGCGGAAGGTGACGCCGAGCGGCTCGCCACGAGCGCGAATGTTCTCGCGGTTTGCGGCAATCTGCTCGGCCGTGCTGCCGTACTTGCGCATCAGATGCTCGGTGGAATTTTCACCCGCGCGCGGCATCTGCGGGTTCAGCTCAAACGGCTGGAAATGAATGTCGGCCGTCACCTCATCGCCGAGGTTTGCCAGCGCCTGCCGCAGCGACGCCAGGCCAATCGCACACCATGGGCACGATACGTCGGAGACGAAATCGATTTTGATCGGCACGGGTTTGACGGGCGCCGGTTTGGCGGCAACGGTTTTGGCTGGATCGGTCATGAAGACACCTCGGGCTGACGTGCGCGGCATGCGCTATGGCGCTGGCAGGAGATCAGTATGTGCGGGCAAGCACGGCGGCAATCAATTGCCGCTTCGGATGTTCAGTGCTTGGCACCCGCCGTGATGCTCAACGCCACGGCTTCGGCGACCTTGATGCCGTCGACCGCAGCGGAAAGGATGCCGCCAGCGTAGCCCGCGCCTTCGCCTGCCGGGTAAAGACCGCGCGTGTTGAGGCTCTGCAGGGTGTCGTCGCGCTTGATCCGCACCGGCGACGAGGTGCGCGTTTCGACGCCGGTGAGTATGGCGTCATGCAGGGCAAAGCCCCTGATCTGCCGGTCGAAGGCCGGCAGCGCTTCGCGAATGGCTTCGATCGCATAGGCCGGCAGCGCGCTCTGCAGGCTTCCCAGCGTGACGCCGGGCTTGAATGACGGCGCGACTTCGCCGAACTCATGCGACGCCCGCGCCGCGATAAAGTCACCGACCAGCTGGCCGGGCGCGTTGTAGTTTTCGCCGCCCAGCGTGTATGCGTGACTTTCCAGTGCGCGCTGCAGCGCGATGCCGGCGAGCGGGTGGATATGTTCGTTGGTGGATGCCGGATCGAACGGCACGAAATCGGGCGGGTCGATGCCGACCACGATGGCGGCGTTGGCGTTGCGCTCGTTGCGCGAATACTGGCTCATGCCGTTGGTGACGACGCGGCCGGGCTCCGACATCGCGGCCACCACCGTGCCGCCGGGGCACATGCAGAAGCTGTAGACCGAGCGTCCCTTGCCGGCATGGTTACCGATGGCGTGATGCACCAGTTTGTAATCGGCCGCGCCGAGAATCGGATGGCCGGCCTGCGCACCGAAGCGTGCGCGATCGATGATCGACTGCGGATGCTCGACGCGAAAACCGATCGAGAACGGCTTGGCTTCCAGATAGACGTGACGGGCATGCAGCATCTCGAAGGTATCGCGCGCGCTATGGCCGATCGCCAGCACTACATGGTCCGTGCGAATGTCCTCGCCGTCTTCCAGCGTGACGCCGCGCACCTGGCGCTGGCCGTTGGCATCGGTCTCGACCAGCAGATCGTCGACGCGGCTGCTGAAGCGTATTTCGCCGCCGAGCGACTCGATGGTGGCGCGCATGTTCTCGACCATTGTCACCAGACGGAACGTGCCGATGTGCGGTTTGCTGACGTAGAGAATTTCTTCCGGTGCGCCGGCCTTGACGAACTCGGTCAGTACCTTGCGGCCGTGGTGCTGTGGATCACGAATCTGGCTGTACAGCTTGCCGTCGGAAAAAGTACCGGCGCCGCCCTCGCCAAACTGCACGTTGGACTCCGGATGCAGGTTTCGCTTGCGCCACAGATCCCAGGTGTCCTTGGTGCGTTCACGCACCGCCTTGCCACGGTCGAGAATGATCGGACAAAAACCCATCTGCGCCAGGATCAGGCCGGCAAACAGCCCGCACGGGCCGGTGCCTATCACCACCGGACGCCGCGGCACGCTGGCCGGCGCCTGTGCGACGAAGTGATAACGCGTATCCGGTGTGGGGACAACGTTTTTGTCGTCGGCAAATTGCTGCAACAGCTCCGCTTCGCGCGCGGTGTCGATGTCCAGCGCATAGATCAACAAAATCGCATTGCGCTTGCGCGCGTCGTAGCTGCGTTTGGCCACGCTGAAATCCAGCGGTTCCTTCGCGCCGAGCTTCAGGCGAGCACGGATGGCCTTGGGCAACGCGTCATCGGCGTGGTCCAGCGGCAGCTTGAGGTCGGTGAGTCGCAGCATGAAGGGTTACAGGCAATCGGTCGACGGAGAGGAGTCGCTAAGCGCGACCGGCATTGTCGATGCGATTGCACGAGTGAACAAGCGCGCTTTGCCGCAAAGGCAGCGTATCGAACGATCATGCGCTGCGCGGGACAGGCGGCCGCGTTCAAGACCTCTGGCGCGACAAGATCAGCGCCGGACGTTTTTCCCCGGGCCTATCAGCCTAGGGCTGGCTCCACTGGTCGACGCGGCCGTTACGATCAAACTCGACGGTGCGGCCGTGGGTATCGGGGTAGTAGAACGTCGACGACTGCGGCAACACGCGGGTCGTACCGGGTTTGCCGAGCAGCGCGGTGACCTGGCTGACCGTCATGCCGCGATGGAGTGAACCCCATGCCGCCGGACTCGGATCGGAAACGACAGGCGGAGCAGGGGCGGGCAACGGCTGCGGTGCAGGCTGTGCCGCGGCAGCGGCAGCCGGCACGGCGACGGTTCCCGCGGCCGTTTTTGGCTTGATGCCCTGGATGTGTCCTAGCGCGGACACGCGTGCTTCAAGATCGCGAATGCGCTGATCGGTGGCCGGGTCGGTCGTCTGCGCCAGGCTCAGCGCGCCGTAACCAAGGCCGAAGACCACCAAAGCTGCTGCTACCAGTTTGCCTCGCATAACACCCCCGACATGGATAGACAGGCGGAGCGCAGCAGTAAATCGTTCTGGCGCAGGCAGACGGATTCTTGCAGCCAAATGGCTGCTTGCGCAGGGATATGAGCGCGGTGGCGGCAAGCGCCACATTACGTCACGTCATGCGACCAGCATGGTCAGGAACTGCGCCCCGGTCGCCTGGGGGTGCAACAATAGATAGCGCGTGTGCACGCTGTCCTGCCGGCGAGCAGCGGCGAGGCACAGCTCGCCGTCACGGGTGGAAAGCCCCAGCGGCTTCGTCGAACTGGCCGCCCAGGCATGATTGAAGACCGTGCCGTGCTGTGGACCGCCGACGATGACGCATTCGATGTCTTGATCCATGGCTTCGGCTCGCATGAGGTGAGTGGAACGGATGAGGGCATCCGGTTTCCACTCCCCTCTTGCACGGCTCGGGCCAATCGCTCCAATCGCAGTGTGCTGGCCATCACACATCGTCAACAAGCCGGGATGCTCGCCGGCCGGCAAGCATCCCGGCACGCGTTCACGCGTTGCCGAGGAAATCCTTCTTGCCGAGCTCGGCGCCGGATTCGCGCAGGATGTTGTAGGCGGTAGCGCAATGAAAATAGAGGTTGGGAATAACGAAGTGCAGCAGATAGGTCTGCCCTTTGAATTGGACTTCGCCGCCGGCTGTTTTCAGGGTGACTGCACGCTCTTCGCTGCCATCGATCTGCTCGGGTTTGAAACTCTTGATGTACTCGATCACGCGCGCGATACGGGCCTGCAACTGCTCAAAAGTCGTCTCGTCGTCTTCGATCTTCATGGGCTCCACGGCGGCCAGGCGAGCCAGGCCGTTTTTTGCCGTGTCGGTGGCGATCTGCACCTGTTTCACCAGCGGCAGCATGTCGGTGATCAGCCGCGTCTGCAGCAGGGTCTGGTCGGTCACGCTTTTCACGGCGGCGTGATCCGTTCCCTTCTTCAGCACGTGTGCCAGATTTTCGAGCGCGCGAACAGTCACGGGCACAGCGGTTTGATACATCGACAGGGTCATGGTGCGGGTTCCTTGAATGGGTGGGCGGGAGTATTTGTATGAAGCACACCGGCGCCGGGCGAGCCGTCAGCCGGCAGCTCGGGCGAAAAGTGCTTGAACGGGATTACGGGCGCGAGATCGTCGCCGATCATCGATGCGTTGAGCCTGCCGTTTCGGGTGATGTTCAGGGCGATGACTGCCGCGGCCAGCAGCAGGACGGCGCTCAAGACGAAGGCAGCACCGGGCAGGTTCACCGGGGCATGGTCGCTGATGAAGAGGGCAAAGGTATTGGCAAAGAGCGCCGGTCCGAAGATGCCCGCGAGGCTGGCCAGACTGGTCAGCGCGCCCTGCAGCCGGCCCTGTTCGTGCGGGTCGACCTGCTGCGTCATCATTGCCTGGGCCGGCGGACCGGCCAGGCCGCCGAGACACAGAAACGGAATGCCTGCCAGGAAAATCCAGGCCACCGGCGCAAAACCGAAAAAGCCGTAACCGACGATGCAAAGCAGCAGCCCGCCGACAATCAGCCGGCGCTCGCCGAAGGTCGGCATCAGCCGGCGCACCAGCACGGCCTGTACCAGCCCGCTGCACAAGCCGACCAGGGCCAGCGTGTAACCCACCGTCTGAGGCCCCCAGCCATAGCGATAGTCGGTGTAAAGCACATAGGTTGAGTTCAGCGAAAACTGCGCCAGGCTGATCAGAAAAAACACCGTAGCCAGACCAAACACTTGCGGGTAGCGACGCAGCAGGAGCAGCGCGCCAAGCGGGTTGGCCTGGCGCCATTCGAATGCAGCAGAGCGTTTTTCTTTCGGCAGTGATTCGGGCAGCACGAACAGGCCGTAACCGAAATTGACCAGCGACAGCACGCCGGCGATCCAGAACGGCAGGCGGATGGACAGATGCCCGAGAAAGCCGCCCAGCGCCGGCCCGATGATGAAGCCGATGCCGAACGCAGCGCCCAGCGTACCGAACGCGGCGGCGCGCTTTTCCTTCGGCGTGATGTCGGCGATGTATGCGTTGGCGGTTGAAAAGCTGGCCGCACACACGCCGGAAATGGCGCGGCCGACAAACAGCAGCCATAGCGAAGGCGCGATGGCCATCACCACAAAATCGATGCCGAGCCCGAAGCTGGAAATCAGGATCACCGAACGCCGGCCGTAACGATCGGACAGCGCGCCCTGTACCGGCGAAAACACGAACTGCATCAGCATGAACAGCGCGCCGAATCCGCCCGACCACACCGCCGCCTTGGTAATGCTGCCGCCGATCAGGTCCACGATCAGATGCGGCAGCACGGGGATGATGATGCCGAACGCCAGCATGTCGATCATCACCGTGACAAAGATGAAGGTCAGCGCGGCGCGTCGGCGGGGCACGTCGGAGGTCGGCAGCGGGTTCATGGGCGCAGGCTGGGAAAACAGAGCTGCACGATAACCGAACGCCGGGCCAGTTACGCGGGCTCGATCGCCCCGGCGGCGCCGGTGTTCGCGATCCATTCGGCGACTGCGGCCGGATTTTCCAGATGCAGATGATGGCCACCAGCCAGATGGGTGACACGGATAGACGGCACGCAATCCGCCCGCGCCTGCATCGGTACGGCCGGCAGATACGGCGTGACGGGTTCGGCCAGCAGCAGGGCGCTCGGTGCTTCGATGCCGCGCAGGATGGCGTGGATCTGCGATTCGGCCTGGCGCACGGCGGAGTTCTGGGTCAGTCGCGGATCGCTGCGCCAGCGCCAGCCGGCGCCCGCTTCGATCAGTCCGCGGGTCACGATCGGCCGCGCCAGGTCGGCGGCGAGCCCGCTGACCATGACGCGCGCGCTGACCGCCTGTTCAACATCGCGAAAGACGCGCAGCGGCTTGGATTTGCCGTTGCCTGGCGTCAAGGCTTCACGAAACCGCGTAAGGGTTTGAGAGCCATCGTCGCCGAGCGGCCCAAGACCTTCGATCAGCAGCAGCCGCGCGATACGCTGCGGTGTGGCCGCGGCAATCAGCGCCGCGATACCCGCGCCCATCGAATGGCCGAGCAGGATGTAGCGATCCAGCTGCAGCACATCGACCGCCTCCAGCACGGCGCGCACGTAATCGAGGTAGTGGTAATTCGCGCCCGGCGCCAGGTGGTCGGAGTGACCGTGGCCGGGCAGATCGAGCGCGATCACCCGATAGTGCTGAGCCAACCGTGGCGCCAGCAGGGCGAAGCTGCCGGCGTTGTCGAGCCAGCCGTGCAGGGCCAGCAGCGGCGGTGCGGACGCATCGCCCCACACCTGCGCAGCGAGGTCTAAATGCGTCAGCGCGACGCGCCGTTCAGTCGGTACGTTCATGCTGAATCTTTGCCCGGCGGTCGGCATCGATGGCGCGTTGCGCTGCGGCGGCGGGGTCGTAGTCGGCCGCGAATTCCGGCCAGCCCTGGGTGTGCCGCAGAATCAAGGCGGCGAGGCTGTCGACCTGCCCGACGCTGTCGTTTAGCGCGGGTATGTAACGCAGCGCCTGTCCGCCGGCCTCGATGAAAAAGTCGCGGTTTTGCATGGCGATCTCTTCCAGTGTTTCCAGGCAGTCCACCGAAAAGCCCGGGCAGGCGACATCCAGCGTTTTCACACCCTCGGTCGCCAGCTTGCGCACCATTTGATCGGTGTAAGGATGCAGCCAGCGCTCGCGGCCCACGCGCGACTGGAAGCTCATGATCATCTCAGCCTCGCTCAAACCCAGCCGCTCGCGCAGCAGGCGGGCGGTGGCGTGGCACTGGCAGAAATAGGGATCGCCGGCGTGCAGGTAGCGTTCGGGAATACCGTGAAACGACAGCAGCAGCTTGTCGCCGCGGCCATGGCTCTGCCACCACTGTTCGATGCTGATGGCCAGCGCCTCGATGTGCGCCGGATCGTTGTGATAGTCGTTGATGATGCGCAGCTCGGGCGGCCAGCGCAGCTTTTTGAAGCTGTCCATCACCGCATCAATGACCGATCCGCTGGAGGTTGCCGAGTATTGCGGATACAGCGGCAGCACCAGCAGCTTGCGCACGCCCTCGCGCTGCAATCGGTCGATGGTCTGCGCTACCGAAGGTTGGCCGTAACGCATGGCCAGGGCAACGCGAATCGGCCCGTTGGGTCGCTGCTTGCAGAGTTCTGCCTCCAGCGCGGTGGTCAGCGCCTCGCTGCCCACGCGTAGCGGCGAACCTTGCTCGGTCCAGACTTTGGCGTAGGCGTGCGCCGATCGCGCGGGTCGCAGCCGCAGAATGATCCCGTGCAAAATCAGCCACCACAGCCAGCGCGGCGTTTCGATCACGCGCGGATCGCTGAGAAACTCCGCCAGATACGGCCGCACGGCTTTCGCGGTCGGAGCCTCGGGCGTGCCCAGATTCACCAGCAGCACACCAGCCTGAACGGGCGTCATGGGCCGCGCATTGGAATGGCCGGCAACGCCGGTATAGTTGTTGTAGGGCATGGATGCGCCGCCGTTAAAGCCAGCGCATCAGTCTGCCACAAGCCCCTTGCGCCGCGGCGCACTGCGGCATTATCTCATTGAATCTCACAACCCGAGTGGAGCCCTCCATGTTCAAGACACCACTGCATCGCCTGCTGTTGATCGGCGTCGCCCTGTTGCTTCCTGCCATGGCTGTGCACGCGGAAGATCCGCCGCTGGTACGCGCAAAAAATTCGGTACGCGTGCTCAGCGAAATCATGGAGGCGCCGGACAAATCGATTCCGCAGGATCTGTTGCGCGACGCCAAAGCCATCGCGGTTTTCCCCGACGTGCTGAAGGTGGGCTTCGTTTTCGGCGGGCGTCGCGGGGAGGGTCTGATCTCGGTGAAATCGCCCAATGGCACCTGGTCCAATCCCAGCTTTGTCACCGTGACCGGCGGCAGCATCGGTTTTCAGGCAGGCGTGTCCTCAACCGATCTAGTGCTGGTGTTTCGCACCCAGCGCGGCGTGGATTCGATCGTCAACGGCAAGTTCACCATCGGCGCCGATGCCGCCGCCGCGGCCGGCCCGGTCGGCCGCAATGCCACCGCGTCCACCGATTCGCAGCTGAAGGCGGAGATCTATTCCTACTCGCGCTCACGCGGCCTGTTTGCCGGCGTGTCGATTGACGGCGCGGCGCTGCGCATCGATTACGACGCCAATGAGGTGATATATGGTGCCGGCATCACCCCACGACGCATTTTTGAAGGCGGCGTCAGCAATGTTCCCGGGCCGGTCGTGGATTTCCGCGACCGCCTTGAGGAGTACACTGCACGCTGACAGCTGGCTCAGGCCAGCGCCCGGCGACGCGCCGGTTCATTCGAACGGGTTTTAGAGGTCGTCATGGGTTTTGACAGTATGTGGCACTGGATCATCCTGCTGGTCGTCGTGCTGCTGGTATTTGGCACGAAGAAGATTCGCAACCTCGGTCCGGACCTAGGCGCCGCCATTCGCGACTTCAAGAAAAACGTCAGCGGTGACGATGAGGCCAAGCAGAAAGAGGCAGAGGCCAAGCGTCAGGAAGCCGAACATCTGCGCGCCGACCCTCCGCTCGGTGCCTCCCGCAGTGACACCACGCAGAGTCAGCGCGACTCCAGCGAAACCAAGTAAGCGCGCAGCAGGCGAGGCGCGGCAATGATCGAGAGCGGCGATGATCGAGCTTAGTCTCGGCAAAATGGTGCTGCTCGCACTGATCGCCCTGATCGTGCTGGGGCCGGAAAAACTGCCTGGCGCCGCCCGTACGGCGGGTGCGCTCTTGCGCCGCGTGCGCAGCGGTTGGGACAACGTCAAGGCCGAAGTCGAGCGTGAGCTGGAGATCGAGGAAATCCGACGCAGCGCGCGCGAAGCCGTGGCCGGTGCCGAAACCGCGCAAAAACAGGTCAAGGACACGTTGAAGCAGGCGCACGATCCGTTCGCTGAGGCCGCTGCGATGGTCAAGCTGCATCCGCCCGCTGCGCCGGATAAGCCGCTGTGGTCGGAAGACATGACGCCGGAAGAGCGGGTCACCAATCGACACCTGCTGGAGCCGTCGAATGGCAGCGTGGCAGCGCAGGGCAGCATCCCTCTAGCGGATCACCCTTCGGAAAGCCGCGCGGCTGATGCGCAGGCTCTCGAAGGCGTGCAGTCCGAGCTGCCGCTGGACGAGCCGCCGGCCGGGTCAGCGCACGACAAGGATGTGCCGCATGGCAACGTCTGAGTCCGGCGCGCCCGAAGCGGAAGAAGGCCTTCAGGGACTTTTCTCGCATCTGCTGGAGCTACGCACGCGCTTGATGTGGGCCGTTGGCACCGTTCTGCTGGTGCTGGTTGCGCTGGTGCCGTTTGCGAATCGCCTCTACGCCGAGCTGGCCAGACCGCTGGTGGCGCGTTTGCCGCAGGGCGCGCATCTGATTGCCACCGAGGTGACCAGCCCCTTCATCACGCCGTTGAAATTGGCCTTCTATACGGCTCTTTTCATCAGCATGCCGATGGTGCTTTATCAGCTGTGGGCGTTCGTCAGTCCTGGTCTGTACAAGCACGAAAAACGCCTCGCACGGCCGCTGCTGGCGGCGGCCCTGGTGCTGTTCTACATGGGCGGCGCGTTCGCGTATTTTCTGGTGCTGCCGGCGGCGTTTCGTTTCCTCACGGCGGTGACGCCGCAGGGCGTGGAGATGATGACCGACATCACCCACTACCTCGACTTTGTGATGCTGATGTTCTTCGCCTTCGGCCTGTGTTTTGAAGTACCGGTCGCGGTGGTGATTGTTGCGGCGGTTGGTCTGGTCGATCTGGCCAAGCTGCGCAGCGCCCGGCGCTATGCCATCTGCGGCGCCTTCGCCGTCGCCGCGCTGATTACGCCGCCGGACATCACCTCGATGCTGATGCTCGGCATTCCGATGTGCCTGCTATACGAGTTGGGCATTCTGGCGGTGCGCTGGCTGGTGAAGCCGGGATCGTTGCGACGCGATCTGGTCGAATAACCTCAGTGTTACTGCTGCAGGCGGGCTGCGTGCCGCGTCAGTAAAGATCGATCGGATCCACATCCAGCGACCAGCGCACCGCGCGCGCCTGCGGCAGTGCGAAAAGCTTCGTTCGCCACGGCCGCAGCAGGCCGTGCAAGGTGCCGCGAGTGGCGGCTTCGAGCAGCAATTGACCACGATGACGGCCGGCGCGCAGCGGCATCGGCGCGGGCATCGGTCCGGCCACCTGAAGTTCGGCATGCTGCGGCAATGCGGCGTGCGCGGCGGCGAGAAACGCATCGACCGGTTCGCGATTTGGCGCGTCGACGCGTAGCAGCACCTGATGACTATACGGCGGCAGCTGGATTTGCTGGCGTTCGGCCAGCAGCTCGCGTGCCGCCACGGCGTAACCATGAGCGAGCAGACCGCGCAGCAGGGGGTGTTCGGGCTGGTGCGTCTGCAGCAGCACGCGTCCGGGCTTTTGCGCACGTCCTGCGCGTCCGGCCACCTGCACGACCAGCTGGGCGAGTCGCTCGCCGGCGCGAAAATCCACGCTGTGCAAACCCTCGTCGACGCCAACGATGGCGACCAGGGTGAGGTTGGGCAGATCGTGCCCCTTGGCCAGCATTTGTGTGCCGACCAGAATCGCCGGCTTGTCGTTTTGCAACTGCGCCAGCAGCTGCTCGAACGCGTCGCGGCGACGCGTGGTTTCCCGATCGACGCGAAGTACCGGCACCTGCGGAAACTGCGCGAGCAGGGCTTCTTCCAACCGCTCGGTGCCCTGGCCCTGCGGTTTAAGATCTGCCGAACCACAGACCGGGCATGCCGTCGGCACGCGCTGGCGGAAATCGCAGTGATGGCACAGCAGCTGGCGACGACCCGCATGCAGCGTGAGCGGCCGCTCGCAGCGCGGGCAGTCGGCATGCCAGCCACAGCTGTGGCAAAGCAGCACGGGCGCATAGCCGCGTCGATTGCGGAACACCAGCGCCTGCTCGCCGCGCGCGACCGTCTCGGCCACCGCCGTCAGCAGGGCGGGCGAAAGGCCATGATCCAGCCGCTGCGCGCGCATGTCGATGATCTGCACATGCGGCGGCCGGACCGCGCCGGGTCGTGCGCGCAAATGCAGGGTGCGATAGCGGCCGGCTTCCGCATTGGTCAGCGATTCCAGCGACGGCGTACCCGAACCGAGCAGAACCGGCACGCCCAGCGCACGACCGCGCACCACGGCGAGATCACGCGCGTGGTAGCGGAAACCCTCCTGCTGCTTGTAGGCGCTGTCGTGTTCTTCGTCGACGATGATGATGCCGGCCTCGGGCAGCGGAGTGAACATGGCCGAGCGGGTGCCGAGAATCACCCGGGCGCTGCCGGCGCGCGCGCGCAGCCATGCGCGCGCGCGATCGCCCTCGGAGAGGTTGGAATGAAGCACCTCGACAATCACGCCCAGCCGTTCGCGCAGGCGCCGCACGGTCTGCGGCGCCAGGCCGATTTCCGGCACTAGCAGTAGCGCCTGCTTGCCCTGCGCCAGCACCAGCTCGATCAGCGCCAGATAAACCTCGGTCTTGCCGCTGCCGGTGACGCCGTCGAGCAAAAACGGCTGGTATTCGCCCAGATGCGCCGCCACCGCCGCCACGGCTTGCTGCTGTTCGTCGTTCAACTGTGGCGGCAGCGACGCCGCCAGAACGCGGTTGAGTGGCGCTCTTTCGCTGCGCTCGATCAGGTCGGCAGCGGCCAGCCGCCGACCGGCGTTACGCCAGCCAGGTAGCTGCTCGGTCAACTCCTGAGCGCTCAGTGCGCCCTTGGCCAGCAGGCCGAGAAGTTCTTGGCTGCCACCGCGCCGACTGCCGGCGTCATGGGCGCTTTGACCGGCGGCATTCAGGGACCAGTATTCGTCGCCGATGGCCGGCAACGGGCGCGGTTCGCGCAGCGCCAGCGGCAGGGCATTGGCGTAGGCCTCGCCAGGTGCGCCCAGCCAGTAATCGGCGGCCCATGCCAGCGTTTGCATCATCTCCGCATCGAGCAGCGGCGCGTCGTCCAGTACGCGCAACACCGGTTTCAGCCGGGAGCCGCTGACAGCCGCCTCGGCATCGATATCGACCACCACCCCGACCAGTTTTCCGCGGCCAAATGGAACCAGCACGCGTGCGCCCATCTGCGCGACTCCAGCCGCTGGTGGCAGATAATCGAACAGGGTCGGAAGCGGTACAGGCAGAGCAACGCGCAGGACGGCAGGCATGGTCACCTCAGGTGCGGCCAGTGTAATGGCGATGTCCGACAACACGGTCAGCAAGGTATCGGCCCGGGCGGCAAAGACCTTTCTCCGAACTTGCGTGTACTAGTTGCCCGATCATCGAGAAACCGACGCTAAGTGACTCTCCTCTGGTGGGTTTTCTGCTTATCCACAAGAGCTGTGGATAAGTCTGTGGATGTAAAGAGGAGCGAGGGCCGTCAGGCGCGCCGCAGCGCCTTTCGGTACGGTTTGACCAAGTTTTCGTCACTGAAAAAAAACTATTAATATTAAACACTTATAAATTTGCGTCACCTGCGGTTCACACAACTGACAAAGAGTGGTCATCGGTCTTGACAGCCTTGTGACGCTGTGCAAAACCCGATTTGAATTGCCCCTGTATGAACACGTCGTTGGCTCGGCTGCAGCACCGCTAGCGGTCACTAATAGGTCAGGCTGAGCAGGCCGGCGATGGTCAACGCGCAGAGCAGCATCACCAGATAACACCAGCCGACCAGCAGATATTTGACTGTCGTCATGGGCCAGCCCTGTCGATAGACCCGTTTTTGCATTATCAACAAATAGATCGGCGCCCACAGCCACAAGGCCGCGTAAATCCAGCCGATCGGCGTTGCCAGCCACGGAACGTGTGGCTTGATCCATGTCTTCAGCATCTCGATCAGCACGCCCAGGGTGAGGTTGAGAAACAAAAACGCGTGGCTGTGCAGCACCAAGATCAAATGCTCCACGTACAGCCGGCGTTTGAACACGTAGAAGAGCTTCAGCAACAGCGCGAAAATCGGCATCAGCACAAACATGGTCGGAGGCAGTACGCCAAAAAAGCTGCCGATAAGCCGTTGCTTCGCGTCCTCTCGTGCCGCCGCGTCGCCGTGCTTGATGGTGCGCCAGTTCGCAAGCGCGTGTTGACCCATCAAGGTCAGATTCGCATTCACTATCTGCGGCAGCCAGCCGATATGGACCGGCGACATTTTCTGTTCGTCCCAGCTTTTGTCGTCGCTGGTACCGGAATCACCGGGCGCCGCTGCGGATGAGCTTGCGGATGTGGGCGGCGCAGCCAGCGATGCGGCCGACATCGGCGCCGCGCCGAGCTTGACTAGGCGCTGATTGGCCTCGACGCGTATTTTCTGCGCGGCGACATCCATGCTGGCCAGCGCCGCGGGCGGCAAAAAGGCGTTGTGCCGCGCCTTGTCCAGTTCGCGCAGCTTGTCCCTCAACGTGTCGCGCACTTCACTTGCGCTGTCGGCGTCATCGAACTCATTACCTAATTCGATCGTCGGCCCGTGGCTGCGCATGTCGATCTTGTCGGTAATGGCGTCCAGCCGCAGGTGAATAACGAAGAAAGCAATAATACTGAGCAGAAACATCAGCCGGAACGGCGCGATATAGCGGACACAGCGGCCGCTGAAATACTCCAGCGTGAGAAAGCCCGGTTTGAACAGCAACGGTGGAATCGTGTGCACAACGCGGTGGTCGACATTGAAGATGATGTCGATGGTGTCTTCGAGCATGCCGTGGATCGGCTTGATGGCGCTGTGAATGGACTGGCCGCAGCGGTAACAAAACTCGCCCTGCATCGGCGTGCCGCAGTTGGCGCAGTGCTGACCCTCGTAATTGCTGAGCTGCTTCATCCGATCCCCGTGGGCATGTAGGCGCTCCCATCCGTGATCTTTGCACAGGCCACTGGCCAAGGCCGCACGTTTGGCGCAAACGGCCCGCTTCGGTGCGTCGACGAACCGCTCGGGTAGAATGCGCCGCTCATGAATCTGCCCCGTCGATGAAATCTTTTCGCCCCGAACGCGTACGCCTGATGAGCGAGTTGCGTGCGACGGTGCGCCTGGCGTTGCCGCTGGTGCTGGCGCAGCTGGCGGCGATCGGCAGCAATGTAATCGACGCCTTGCTCGCCGGGCATTTCAGCGCCCACGTACTCGGCGCGGTGGCGGTAGGCGCGAGCATCTGGTCGCTGGCCATTGTCAGCGGCATCGGCATGATGATGGCGGTGCCCCCGTGGGTGGCGCAACTCGACGGCGCGGGTCGGCGGCTCGAAGTGGGCGCGGTATTTCGTCAGGCGCTGTGGCTGGCCATCGGCATGGGCGTGCTGCTCTGGTTTGCCGTGCGCCACGCGATGCCGCTGATTACGCTGATGGGCGTTACCGTCAGTCTGCGCAGCGATGTGCAGGCGTTTCTTCTTGCCATCAGCTGGGGTGCGCCGGCATTGACCTGTTACTTCGCGCTGCGCGGCCTTTCCGAAGGTTTGTCGCTGACGCGGCCATCGATGTACTTCAGTCTGGGCGGTCTGGCGCTGCTGGTGCCGCTCGGGTACGTGCTGATGTTCGGCAAGTTCGGACTGCCGCCGCAGGGCGCGCACGGTTGCGGCATGGCGACGGCGCTCGTGCTGTGGATCGAGATGCTCGGTCTGGGTATCTACCTGTTGAAGCATCCCGATTATCGCGGACTTGGTCTGCTCGATCGCTTCGAATGGCCGCACCTGCGGCGCATCGGGGCACTGGCTCACGTCGGCTTGCCGATGGCGGTGACCTTGCTGGCCGAGGCTGGCCTTTTTGTTGCCACGGCCTTGATCATCAGTTCGCTCGGCGAGGATGTGATTGCCAGTCATCAGGTGGCGATCAATATCGCGTCGCTTTTTTTCATGATCCCGCTGGGGCTGGCCATGGCGATCACCGTGCGGGTGGGTAATGCGGTGGGTCGTGCGGACAGTCGAGGCGTACGCTACGCCGGGTTTTGCGGCATCGGCCTGACCCTGGTGACGCAGATGGTCTCCGCCGGCTTGATGCTGACGCTTCCGCATTTTATTGCCTCGCTCTATACGAGCGACGCGAAAGTGATAGCGCTGGCCGTGCAGTTGATCATGCTAGCCGGACTGTTCCAGTTTTCCGACGGTATCCAGGTGGCGTCCAATGGCGCCTTGCGCGGACTCAAGGACACGCGCGTGCCGATGGCGATCACGCTGTTTGCCTACTGGATCATCGGCATGCCGCTGGGCTGGTGGCTCACGTTTCGACAAGGCATGGGCGCGCGCGGCATGTGGATGGGGCTGATCGCCGGCCTGTCAGTCGCTGCGCTGATGCTGTTCGTGCGATTCTGGCGCAGTGCCTGGCGCGAACGCTGGCGCGGCGCCGTCTCGTGACCCTGTCGGCCTGACCGGCTACGCTTGGCAGCGCCGTAAACCGGCTGCATTCCTTTCATCCCTAAAACGAGCTGCTCGCATGACACCACCTCTGCCGCCCCGCCGCCCGCGCGGTTTCTGGGCCTTCATGCGCACCCTGGGGCGTGGCATCAACATTGTGCGGCTGTTGATCATCAACCTGATTTTTTTCACGCTGTTTTTTATCGTCCTGCTGGTGATCGTCGGTGGTGTGGCCGGCGGGCGCATGGCGCGCACATTGAAAGACGACAGCGTGCTGGTGCTGAAGCCGCAGGGTCAGCTGGTCGAGCAATACAGCATTGATCCATTGCAGCGCACGCTGGACGGTTTTTCGGGTAATCAGCCCAAACAGATTCAGCTGCGCGACCTGGTCAGTGCGATCGACGCGGCCGCGAAGGACAAGCGCATCTCGCGCATCGTGCTGCTGCCCGATGAGCTGCAGGGCGGAGGCTTTGCCGCGCTGCGCGAGGTAGGTGCCGCGCTCGACCGCTTTCGCGCCACCGGCAAGCCGGTGATCGCGTGGGCCGAAAATCTGGACCAGGGCCAGTATTACCTGGCCGCCCATGCCGACCGCGTGCTGGTCGATCCGCAGGGCAGCGTGATGATCACGGGCCTGGCCGATTACCGGCTGTTCTACAAGGGCCTGCTCGACAAGCTCGGCGTCGACGTGCATCTGTTCCGTGTGGGCCAGTTCAAGAGTGCGGCCGAGCCGTACATACTCGAGCAGGCCTCGCCCGAGTCGAAACAGGCCGACAGCTACTGGATGGCCGGGCTGTGGGACGAGTACCTTGCCGAAGTCGGCGCGCTACGCAAGATCGATCCGGCGGTGCTGCGCGCGGATATCGACAACCTGCCGCAAACCATCGCCAGCACCCAGGGTGATCTGGCCCAGCTTGCCGTGAACGAACATCTGGTCGACGGTCTGGCGACTCGCGCCGAACTTATCGCCATGCTGCGCAGGCAGGGTGTGCCCGCCGATGACAAGGGGCATGGCATTCGCGAAGTGGATATCACGCGCTATCTGGCCAGCCAGCCGGGCAACAATGACGGATCGCAGCCGGGCGTGGCGATCATCGTGGCCGAAGGCGAGATCGCTAGCGGAAAACAGTCGGCCGGTTCCATCGGTGGCGACAGCACCGCCGCGCTGATTCGTCAGGCGCGCGAAGACCGCAAGACCAGGGCATTAGTGCTGCGGGTGAATTCGCCCGGCGGTGAAGTGTTTGCGGCCGAGCAGATTCGGCGCGAGGTCGAGCTGACCCGCGAGGCAGGCATTCCGGTGGTGGTGTCGATGGGCGATGTGGCGGCCAGCGGCGGTTATTGGATATCGATGAATGCCGATCGCATTCTCGCCGAGCCCAACACGATTACCGGTTCGATCGGTATTTTCGGTCTGTACTACTCCATTCCCAACACGCTGGCCAAGTTCGGCGTGCAGAGTGACGGCGTGGCGACCGGCCCGATGGCGGGCGCATTCGACATCACCCGCGCGCTGGATCCCAAAGTCGGTACCGTGATCCAGGCCATCATCAACAAGGGTTACCGCGACTTTGTCGGCAACGTGGCCAAGGCCCGCGGCAAAAGTTACGCGTCGATCGACAGCATTGCGCAGGGCCGCGTGTGGACGGGGCAGCAGGCGCTTGATCGCGGTCTGGTCGATCAACTCGGCGGCCTGGACAACGCCATTGTCGACGCGGCCAGCCTGGCCAAGCTAAGCACGGGCTACCCGGTACGCTATGTAGAGCCGCCGCTGGGCGGATTTCAGCGCTTTCTGGCGGGATTCAGTCAAAGCGCCAGTGTCCACATCATGCAGTCGTGGGGCGTTCGTTTGCCGAGCTGGATAGCCGAGCTGCCGGCCCTGGTACCGGAATGGCAGCTGCTGCGCACGGCAAAAGCCGGTACACCGAATATTTACGCAGATTGCCTCTGCCGCCCGCACTGACAGGAACCGTCCGCATGTTGAGCGGGTCTGTGCTTTATTGCTGCGCCGCTTCGATCTGCTTGCGCTGATCCTCGGCCTGCTTGTCGACGGTTTTCTGCACATCCTTGGCGCGCTGCTCGTCTGCCCGCATGCCATCGAACGGCGTGGCGACGGGCGGTGGACTGGCAACGGGCTCGGGCGGTTTGCTGGAGCAGGCACCGAGGGCCGCAATGCAGAGCATCAGGCAAAGGTATTTCATGGCCGTTCCCGCGTGTGCTTTCGAGTGTGCAGTGTCCTGCCAGCGCGTGGCGCTCGCAATGCTCGCCGTCATTCATCATCGAAGCTAGGCGCATGTGCGACAGTCGTTTTAAGCTGGGCACATGAATAGCCGCATCGACGCTTGGCAACTGCAAGGCCACACCGCTCTGATTACCGGCGCCAGCAAAGGCATTGGCTACGCGGCCGCGCGGGAATTGGCGGGGCTCGGCGCGGACCTGTTGCTGGTGGCGCGTGACCCCGATTATCTGGAGCAGGTGCAAGTCGAGCTGGCGGATGATTTTCCTGACATCGATGTGGTGGCCTTTGGCGCCGATCTGACCCAGGCCGAAGAACGCCTGGCAGTATTTGACTGGGTTGCCGACTTGGGCGTGCCGCTTTCGCTGCTGGTCAACAATGCCGGTGGCAATCAGCCGCTGGCTACGCTGGACTATCGCAGCGATGAATACCGCGGCATTTTCGAACAAAACGTTTTTACCGCCTTCGAGATGTGCCGACTCGCTCATCCTCAGCTGGTGCAGCGAGCGAATGCCGCCATCGTCAACGTGGGTTCGGTGTCGGGTGTCACCCATGTGCGCACCGGCGCGCCTTACGGCATGAGCAAAGCGGCGCTGCATCAACTGACCCGCAATCTCGCGGCGGAGTGGGCGGTGGACGGTATCCGTGTCAACGCGGTCGCGCCCTGGTATATCCGCACCCAGCGCACGGCCAGCGCGCTGGCTGATGTCGACTATCTGGATGAAGTGCTTGAACGCACGCCGCTGAAGCGCATTGGTGAGCCGGAGGAAGTCGCCGCGGCGATCGCGTTTCTGTGCCTGCCCGCAGCGAGCTACATCACGGGCCAGGTGCTGGCGGTTGACGGTGGCTTTCTCAATTACGGCTTCTGAACCGTAATTGATTGGCCGCTATCCGATCGGACATCGAATTTTCTCCGAATCAAAATTCGGCTTCGTGTTCTTCCGCTGCAAAACCCAGCGTCAAGGCGCCTTCGCCCACGTTGATCATGCCGGTAATGCTCATCGGCGCTTCCATCAACTCGACCCCGCACTCCTCGCACGCGGCCTGCAGACCGGTATAGCCCGGTAACGTGGGCAGCAAGCCGAGATCACCGCCGTAGCTGACGCAGACGAACGGCACAATCAGGCCGGCGCGTACGCGCTGCGCGGCGTAAGCGAGCAGCGTTTCGGCGCCATGATCGAAACCGCGCACCTTCCCAACGGGCGCCGTTTCGCCGCGATAGCCGCGCAGCAGTGGCTTGATGTCCATCGCCGAACCCAGCACGGCGCTGAGCAGGCTCACGCTATGGTCATTCTTTTTCTTGGCGCGTGCGCGTAGATAATAAAGATCGCGCGGCAGCATGTAGCCGTAGGTATTGTCGATGACGTAGCTCAGCCGCTCGCGAATCGCGGCCGGCGTCTCATTGGTGGCGATCAGTCGCGCGGCCTCGTAAACGGCGGGTGCCGAGCCGGCAAAAATATTCCGGGTATCGATCACGCGCATCATGAAGGGTCCGGGCACAGACGCGGTTTCGCGAAGTCGGCGGTAGTTCTTGAGAATGGCAAAACTCGCGCGGTTGACGCGCTCGTTGATCGGGCTGCGCGTAGCCATGATGGTCAGGCAAAACACGCAGTCTTGCTCCAGCACCAGCTTGTCCAGGAACAGGTTCTGGATCTCCTCCACGGTGCAGGAGTCGGTTTCCGCCGAGTGGCTGCGGCTGCCCAGACGCCGATCGATAAAGCGCTGCCGCTCCGCCGGCTCGCGGTCATCCATGAAGACCTCACCGTCGACGCGCACGGTAATCGGCATGACGCAAACATTGTGCTGCTGCAAAAAAGCCTGCGACAAATCGCAGGCCGCGTCGATCGCCAGGCCCATCCGCATTGCGTTCTCCCGTCCACAAAAGGCTGGCGAAACATAGCACGCAACGTTTTGCAGCGAACGCGGACCAAAGCTCGATTTTTGCTGGCAGAACTATCGCCACCTTTATACACGTCCCCCATGGACCTCCTTTCGCCGACGCGACCTTGCTGGTGCAAGGTGTTGCGAGGCGATTGCAATATGCGGCGGCCTAATGACCGCAAAAAGATACGAAGTAGCGCGTCTTTATAGGTGCCGGGCTCGCAAGCGCAGCCTTCCGCAAGCTTCGGCGACGTTTTGAATTTAAGTATTTGATCTAATTTAATTTATAGCGAATTTCTGAGACCAGGAGTCCGTTGAAAGTAGTGCGAGTTGACTAGTCGTCACGTCTTATCGCGCCTAATGAATGTTCAAACGTTGGATTGCAAACGCTGCTTATCTTGCGATCGTGTGACCAAATTGCTAAAAAAGTGTTGACAAAGCTATTTGCGAAACGTAAGTTTTAACGCAAGTAAGTGCGGCTTGTTTGCTCGGGCCGACATTTCGTTTGCGGGCTGACAGGCGCCCACGACCTGACATTGAACAGGTTGTTGATTGATTTGATTTTGGGGTACGTGACTAGAACGGTCGTGTTTTGGCTTTGTGCCTGTATTTCAGCAGGCGGAATTTAGGGGAACGTAGATGAGCAAGTTTCAGGGAAATAAAGTGGGGCAGTTCCGTCGAACCGCGATCGTCGTGGCAGTGGGTCTGGGGCTGGCAGGTGCAGCCTACGGCCAGTCGACTTCAGGTAGTTTTTTCGGAACTGCGCAGCCCGGTGAAACTATCACCGTCAAGGGCTCGTCGGGTTTTACTCGTACGGTAAATACCGATTCAGCGGGCCGATTCGCCGTGTCGTCACTACCGGTCGGCTCTTACGATGTAACGTTGCAGCGTGATGGCAAGACGATCAGCAAGCAATCGGACGTGAGCATCACTGTTGGCGCGGGTACGGAAGTTTCATTTGCAGGCGCAGACGTCGCCGGTCCGGAAAACGTGAAAAGCCTTGAAGGCGTTACGGTGAGCGCCAGCCAGCTTCCGCCGATCGACGTGAAAAGCGTCAGTTCCAGCACGGTTATCACGGCCAAGCAATTGAGCACGTTGCCCATCGGACGTTCTGCCGAGGCCATCGCCTTGCTGGCGCCGGGCGCGGTTCAGGGCAGCACGGCATTTGCGACCCTGCGCGGGCCCACGAATAATTCTCTGGTGTCGTTCGGTGGTAGCTCGGTTACCGAGAACGCCTACTACCTCAACGGCATGAACGTCACGGATCCGGTCCATGGCCTGGGCGGCATCACTTTGCCTTATGGCTCGATTGAACAGGAAGAAATTCTGTCGGGCGGCTATGGTGCCCAGTACGGCCGCTCCGATGGCGGCGTGGTGAATCAGGTGGGCAAGCGCGGCACGAACGATTGGCACTTTGGCGCGCAGCTGCTGTTTACGCCCACCAATACGGCCGCCAATCCGCGGAATATCGATTATCCCTATCCCACCGACGCCTATCCCCAATCCAGAGTCCTCCCGGCAAACGCAGGAACCATATATCGCGACCGGAGCCGTGATAAAGGTTGGGATGCGGTGGAAAGCATTTATTTCGGCGGTCCGCTGATCCAGGACAAGCTGTTCCTCTTCGCATCCGCCGAGGGTGAAAAGCAGACGGTAAAGACGACCAGCGCGATCAGCTCGAGCCCGACCCAGGATCAGGGCACCTATCACGACCCCAAGACGTATTTGAAGCTCGACTGGAATATCAATGACTCCAATATCTTGGAGTTCACCCGTGCGTCCAACAAGCAGAGCTTCAACGGCAATACTTTTGCCTACGATTACGATACCCGCGGTGCCGGCGATCTCGTCAATGGAGACATCCCGACCAAAACCTCTCAGGAGGCGTGGATCGCCAAGTACACCGGTTACATCACCGACGCGCTGACTGTGAATGCACAGTTCGGCAAGCAGCAGGTGAAGTATTACACGGGCACGCCTGCCGGCTTTGATCCAAACCTGATCGAGATCATCACCCCGGAGAACCAGGATCCGAACATTACCGGTGGTCAGCGCTTAGGCAACTCGCAGACCATCTACTCGGTTGAAGATCCTTCGCACCAGGCGAAAGGCACCAACTACCGTTTCGATGTCACCTACGTGCTGGGTGATCACACCATTACCGCCGGTATCGATAATCAGCGAACGCAGGATCTCAACGATTCCACAACGGTCGCCGCTAATGCTGGTTATGCGTGGGAATACGGTCAGGCGGCGGACGGAAATACGCCGATCGGCTCCCAGGTCGGCGCGACCGGCCCGGCAGCAAACGGCTATTACGCTGACAAATACACTGTGTTCGCTGGCGGCTCGGTCGAGGTTGATCAGCGCGCACAGTACATCCAGGACGCCTGGCAGGTGACTGATCGCCTGCTGTTGAACCTTGGCGTTCGCAACGACCAGTTCAACAACTACAACTCGTCGAGTCAGGTTTACATTCACCAGCATGCGCCGCAATGGCAGCCACGTCTGGGTGCAGCGTGGGACGTCTTCGGTGACTCCAGCCTCAAGGTATACGGCAACGCAGGTCGCTACTATCTCGCGCTGCCCACTGCGCTGGCTCTGCGCGGTGCGTCCTCGTCAACGTATCTGCAGACGTTCTACACCTACACCGGTATCGATCCAGCTACCGGTTATCCGACTGGCTTGACGCCTATTCCAACGGCTCTCGGCGCTGGCGTGCCGGTGTCGCCGGACGGCGAATATGGCAACCCGCCCGACCCGAAACAGACGGTGTCGAAAACGCTCAAGGCGCAGTACCAGGACGAGTACATTCTTGGCTTCGACAAGACGATCTCGTTCCTGGATACCCAGTGGGTTTACGGTGCCAAGGCGACCTATCGCGATCTGAAAAACGAGACCGACGACACCTGTGATCAGGATGTTTTGCTGAACAAGGCGGCGGCCCTTGGCATCAACGTCGACGCTAATGATCCGACGGCCTATCGTGGTTGCCGCTTCTTCAATCCGGGTCGCGCCGCCGTGTTCGTCGTGAAGGATACCGATGGTGTGAACCGTGATGTTCCGCTCACCAACGCTGAGCTGGGCTTTCCGCAGGCTAAGCGTTCGTATGGCAGCTTGGATCTGTACCTGAGCCATCCGTTTGACGGCAAGTGGTGGGGCAAGGTCGATTACCTTTGGTCGCACAGCTACGGTAATTCCGAAGGTCAGGTGCGCTCCGATATTGGCCAGGCAGACGTGGCGGCCACGGAAGACTGGGATTACCCATCGCTCGAAAAATATGCCGGCGGCAGTCTTGAAAACGACCGCAGGCACCAGTTCAAGGCCTTCGGCGGCTATCAGTTCACGCCGGAATGGAACGTGTCCGGTAATGTGGCGATCATCTCCGGCACCCCGCGCAGCTGCATTGGGCTCTTTGGTGCAGACCAGACGGCACCGGCTTATACAGGCAACAACTACCACTTCTGCGGTGGCGTGCCTGCGTCTCCCGGTGATGCTGGTCGTACGCCTTGGGAGCACATTTTCTCATTCAACCTTGAGTATCGTCCGGCCTTCGCCGATCACAAGCTGGCCTTCAGCGCTTACGTTTACAACCTGACGAATGAGCAGAAGACAACGCAGTACAGAGCTTCGTATGGCGCAACGTATGGTTTGCCAATTAGTGTGGAACAGCCACGGTACGTTCGCTTCGGTGCAACGTACGACTTCTAAGTCGCACCGTCTATCGAGCTAAAAAGAAAGCGCCTCGAAAATTCGAGGCGTTTTTTTGTTCCGCGAAATGTCAATTGCTTGGCGTTTTTTTACAATTTCATGCCGGTCTCCGCAGATGCACGGATGGCAGCGGGAACGGTAATTTCATAATCGAGCTCTTGTGAGCTTTTGCCTGTTGAAAAATAGGGAGTCCCTCGTTCGTCGTCCCAGCGAGGCTCGATGATGAGCAATGTCTAGCGAGCCTGCGGGCGAAGGTAGACAAGAGCAAGAGCGTTCAGCAGTAGCAACATTTTGGTCGTGAGGTTCTCTCAAAAACAGACCATGGCAGCGAGACTTCAAGTTTCGGAATGAAAGACTTGTCGTATGTACTGATAGGTGCAGCACCTGCACTTGGCGAATGTCGAAATCCCAAAATGAAAACTGCTGGCGGCGGAACCGCTGTTCTAGCGTGCCTTGGTTTGATTCAGTGCTTGCCAGAATGAGCTCCTATAAAGGGGGAGTATCTTCATATTTCAACCGAGCTGGCTTAAAGCACTGGAGTCGCGGTTAGCCGTTACAGTCGAGCGTCCAGTGGTCGAAATGATTAAGTAGCAGTTCGGTGACTAAGGAGAGCATCTGTATCAGGCCTGCGCACCCGTCGAGCCCAATACGTGCAGACGGCTAAATCTATTCCGTGTAAATACCCAGAGGGGATTAGCATTGGCTAGCGTTGCGATATCCAGTAGTGTTCTTCGCCAGAAAAGCATTTGCATTTGCGCTGATCTTGCCGGTTGCTCATCGCGCGGTTGATAACATTCAAAGTAGCTGAAGGAACCGCAGTATCTGTATTGCTCATTCGTAACCACCTGAGCATGAAATTTGGTAGTGACCAAGATATTTCGGCGGTGTTGAAGAGCCTTCGCTCGATGGTTTGCGCATAATTCGGTGCGTTTACTTGAATTACAAGATTGCTCCAGTGGCTTGCGTAGAGCCACCTATATCCATCCTCCGCGCGCAATCAGTATTATGGTTTTATTGGTTGCGGGTGCCGCCGTATGTGCCCCTTTTTGTGCTGTTTTCGCGCGCTATGCGCTCGCTCCTGCTCGGCGCAAATACCTTCAAGCGAGGCGCAATATATTTCATATAGGCCGTAGTTAATTGCGCCTTATGCCGCATTTAATTGCGGCGATAAATAATCCACTTAAGTTGTTGACTTAATGTTATTTGGAGCTTTATTGTCGAGCCCAGACCGAATTGCTAAACGCGTGTGAAGGCCGGATGCGTTCACGGAGCTACAACTTCTAGGTCTGACTTTTGGGGAAATGGTTAAGTCCCTGTGGTGCCGGTTGGTTCGAACTGCAATCTATAGCGGTGGGCCCTCTACGCAACAGTCGGGACGGAAACCACTTTAAAACGGGTGTCTAAAATTCTTGTCGTTGGGGATCAATTTGATGAACGCTAATAAAGCTGCAAACACATCTAATCGGGTGAATGGGCGTCGTATTGGTACGCCTGTTCGCCGCACGGCGTTGGCCATGGCTGTGGCCATGGGCTTTGGTCTTTCTGGGCAGGTGTTCGCCCAGGCCACGACGGGTTCAGTATTTGGTACCGCTCCGGCGGCAACCGGCGAAACAGTCAGGGTCGTCAACAGCGCCACTGGCCTGACCCGCGAAGTATCGGTCGGCAAAGATGGCCGCTATGGCGTCAACCAGCTGCCGATCGGCGACTACACCGTGTCGCTGCTGCAAGGCGGCAGCGTGGTGTCTTCGCACAACCATGTACAGGTGAGCGTATCCGGCGGCACCTCTGTGCCGTTCGCTGCTGCCGACGTGAGCAGCAGCGGAGCCGCCGCCAACGGCAGCGTTAACGCACAAAACCTGTCCACCGTGACGGTTTCGGCGAACAAGCTTCCTCCGATCGACGTGTCCTCCACCCGCCAGACCCAGGTGATCACCGCGGAGCAGTTGAAGTCGCTGCCGTTGGCTCACTCTGCTGAAGCCATTGCCCTGCTGTCCCCCGGGGTTAACGCGGGTGGTTCCAGCCTCGGCACGGGTCCGACCGGTACGCCGCTTGTTTCCATCGGCGGCAACAGCGTCGTGGAAAACGCCTATTACCTCAACGGCTTCAACACGACCGATCCGATCGGTGGTGCGGGCGGCGTGGCGCTGCCGTACTTCGCTATTGCCGAGCAGCAGACCATCACCTCCGGTTATGGTCCTGAATACGGTCGTTCTACCGGTGGCGTGATCAGCCAGGTCGGCCAACGTGGCAGCAACGACTTTCATGCGGGTCTGTATGTGTCCTGGCAGCCGTCCTGGGCTCAAAGCAACTTCACCAATATCCACTACAACAATCCGCTGACGCCGGTCGGCATTGTGGACAATACCGGTAATGCTTATCTGGCCAATCAAGGCACGACTAACTATCCTGCCGGCTACAAACAGATTGAGAACGGAAGAAAGCAGAACGAAAATTGGGAGTCGGTCTACGACGCCTACCTCAGCGGTCCGCTGATCAAGGACAAGCTGTTCTTCTTTATCACGGCCGAATGGCAGCACGACAGCACGCAGCAAGGCCTTGGGGCCAATGGCCAGACGACGCCGGCGGGTTTCTTTCAGTCCGAGGCTGTGAAATCGCCCAAGCTCTACGGCAAACTGGACTGGAACATCAACGACAGCAATGTGCTGGAGTTCACTGGCGTCCAGACCCAGCAGCAGCAGACCACCAGCAACTACTATAACTACGACTATTCTGACCAAAAAGTCGGCTCGCTCTATGGCCCGGGTATAACAACTAAGAACACCTTCAAAATCGGTGTCCTCAAGTACACCTCGTACATTACCGACGACCTGACGCTCGAAGCGCAGTACGGCATTATGACGGGGCAATATTACGCCAACTTCGCGGGTGAGGCGGGTGTGGCACCGGTGTCTTTTTCAGGGGTCCCAGTGCCGGCAGGCGTTACCGTTCCGAGCCTGATTGATCAGCAGCTCCCGAACCCGGATCATAAAACCAAGACGGCCAACCTGCGCGTCGACCTTGACTGGAAGGTGACAGCCGACCACGACATCAAGTTCGGCATCGACAACGTGCAGTACCGTGACGATCACGACGGTTTCTCGACTCTTGGCGGTGGTAGCTATACATACTTCAACGGCGTCCCGCCTAACGCCACGGGCCCGAACGCGGTCCCTTACATTGGGAATCCCGGCGCCGGCAATTACGTTGATGAGCAACTGTACGGGTCGGACGTGAGCCTGGCTGTACGCCAGAAAGCACAGTATATCGAAGACCGTTGGCAGGTTACCCCTAACCTGCTGCTTGACCTTGGCGTGCGCAATGACCAGTTCAAAAACCTCGGCATCGGTGGTGTTGCTTATGTAAATGAAGAAAGCCCGCAGTGGGCACCGCGTCTGGGCGCCAGCTGGGACGTGTTTGGCGACAGCACATTCAAAGTGTTCGCTAACGCCGGGCGTTACTACCTGGCGTTGCCTGCAGGTCTGGCCACACGTAATCCGTCATTTGGTACAGTCTTCGGTGACGTCATTTATACCTATAAGGGCATCAATGCGAATGGTGTTCCCACCGGGTTGACCCCGGTTCCCGTTGCGCTGGCTCCGGGTGTCACGACACCGGGGTTCTACTCGTCGGATGGTGAAAATGGCGTCCCCGGCAACACCAAGGACTATGCTGCGACCAATCTCAAGGCGGAGTACCAGGATGAATTTGTGCTGGGCTTCCAGAAGCAGGTTGGCGATACCGGCTTGGTGTGGGGCGAGCAGGCGACCTATCAGAAGACGAAAAACTTCGTAGATGACATCGATCTCAACGATACGTACGGCTGCGCTTCCGGTCTGGTTAATCCTGGCAGGAGCGCGTCTATCCCGTGCGCAGCGGCTCCTGGCGGCCAGATTGCCTGGAACCCGAACACCGGGCAGGGGGTCTTGGCAGGTTTCCTCCCTACATATCCGGTGAAGCCGTCGCGCGACTACTACGCTCTGGATAGCTATTTGGAACACACCTGGGACGGTAAGTGGTTTGGCAAGCTCGACTACGTGTTCTCCAAGTCGTACGGTACTGACGAAGGTCCGACCGACACCGCTACGGGGCAGATCTCGAACTCGCAGGGTCAACATTTCTCCGGAACGACCACGGCGAACTGGGATTACACCGACATCGAAGCGAACAGCAACGGTGATCTCGCCAATGACCATCGCCACACCATCAAGGCTTTTGGCTCCTATGCCATTACGCCGGAGTGGATGGTCAGCAGCACCCTTATCATGCAGTCGGGTGCGCCGAAGGTCTGCCTGAGCGGTTACGGCGACACGATTGATGGTGATCAGTATGGCGGTGCGTACGAGCACTACTGCGGTGGCACGCCAAGCAGCATCTCAGCCACAGGCACGGGCTTTGGTGGCGTGCCGTCTCCTCCGGGCGCCACTGGCCGCACTCCGTGGACGCATCAGCTCAACCTGAGTCTGACGTATACGCCGGACTGGGCGAGCAAGCACCTCACCTTGCAGGCGGAAGTCCACAACCTGGCCAACGAGCAGAAGACGACGCTTTACGCCAGCGCTTATGCCAATAATGAGGTAGCTAACAACCGCGGCGTAACTGTATATAGCCCGATCTACAACGTTCCGCTTTCGACGGAAATGCCCCGCTACGTGAGCCTCAACGCCAAGTACGACTTCTAAGTCACACTCTCCAACCTCATGCCGTCGCGAGCGGCGGTGTGAGGGAAAGAGATATAAAACAGCAAGGCCGCCGGGCAACCGGCGGCCTTGCTTTATGTTGGCCGTCGCTGACTACCAATCTATCGTTGGTGTACAGGCCAACGAAGTCTGCAAGATCAAACAGCGGGATACTCGTCGCGGTGACAGCTTCTGTTTCGGACTTTGCAGCTGCTTTTTTTGGGTGGCGTCTATATTTGCTTTGAGAGCCGCTGCCGCAGCGGCTGCAGCCACTCCACATATGGCGCGCTATGCGTCGTATCCGCGCGGATGGGCTCGCGTACTTGCGCCGCGCTGGCGGTGCTAAGCACTTCGCGCTTGGTCTGGTGGGGTGTGAGGCAGGTGGGATCAAAGGGCAAGCCACAGAAGTTGAGCAGGTGGCGGATCTGCGCTTCGGGTTGCCGAACTAGGGTTTCATAGGGGAAATCCAGCACGTGCTGCGGGTGGAGCCTCAGCCAGAACGCGCTAAGGCGTTCGTAGTCGCGGTAATGCTCGGCCATCTCGTCGAGGTCGTAGCTGTAAAGCACGCCGTCGCGGAACAGTTGGCGATAGCAGGAGAAGCAGGTCTCTACAGCATCGCGGTGGCAGTGGATGATCTTTGCGCCGGGCAGCATCATGCGTGCGGCACCCAGCAGCGGCCAGTTGATGACGTTTTTGTCGGTGAACCGGGGGCGTTTCTCGCGCCAGCGCGCAGTGCGCGTGAGGTAGTCGTGGCCCAGCCGATGCCAATCGTCGCTGGTAGCCGCCGATACCCATTGCGGGAAGGGCTGGCCGCGACGACGCGATTCGCTCTCAATGACTTGGGACAGATCGTCAATTTCGTTGGCGCCCTCGACCTCGGGATGCGTGGCGAGGATATGTTCGACCAGCGTTGATCCCGAGCGCGGCATGCTCGCGACGAAAATGACCTCGTGACCCAGCGTGGGGTCTGTCGGCGCGGGCAGCGGAGCGCCAAAGGCCTGCATGATGCGGTCGATCTGCGCGCGCTCGGCGGCGGCGTCCCACTGTATCTCTTGGCGTTTATCCGCGTTTGCCTGACGTAGCGCAGCAAAAGCGCCGGCGTAGTCCTGCTGGTCGTCCAGCGCGCGGAACAGGCTGAAACCGAGCATCACCCGCGTGTCGGACTGGAGGTTGGGCTGACGCAGGGCGCGGCGAATAAGATCGATGTCGCCCGGGCCCAGCGATTCCGTTTTGAGATTGGCCAGCCCGTGCCACGCCTCGGCGCGCTCGGGATGCCGGCGCAGCACGTGCCGATACTCTGCCACGGCACGCGGAATGTCGCCCTGCATGGTGGCGATATCAGCTACGCCCAAACGGGAGAGCACGTGCTGTGGGTCCAGTGTCAACGTGTGACGAAAGGCAGCGTCGGCATCGCGTAATTGGCCCTGCTCCTTCAACGCCTTGCCGAGGTTGTAGCGAAGCTTGGCCTGCCGTGGCGCCAGTTCACAGGCTCGGCGCAGGTGAATCAGGGCGTCGCCGAACGCGCCGGCATCGTGCAGGGCGCAGCCGAGATATGTCTGCATGTTGGCATCGGTGGGACGCTGCGCCACGGCCTTGCGCAGCATACTGGCGGCCTTGGCATGGTCTCCGCGCATCAGGCAGGCAAGCCCATACAGAAACTGCGCGTCGACCAACCCCGGCTCCACTGCCAGAACCCGCATCAACGCCTGCTCGGCGACGCCGAGCTGCCCCTGATTGAGCGCCTTCCCGGCATCTGCCAGCAGCCGACGAATGTCCGGCGAAAGTGACGACTGTTGTGGCATGAGCCCGGCTACTTCGGTTGATGGGCAGGGCTTGACCGTGCTTGCACGCGCCGTATCAAGATCAAAAACTCACCTCAAGGATTCTTTCGCAAAGTCCGGTGCCGGTAGCCACTTTCAGTAGCGCGGCACGCTCGAATCAATCTCGGCCGCCCAGGCATCCATGCCGCCTTCCACGTTTGAAAGATTGGTAAAGCCATGCGCGGCGAATCGCTCGGCCATGTTCTTGCTTGAAATGCCGTGGTGGCAAATAAAGGCCAGCGGCGTGTCTTTCGGCAGCGCGGCGATCGCTTCATAGCCTTCGGTTTCCAGCACGCGGGCCTGCGCGATGGGAGCCGCAGCTGCCAGGCCGTGGGCGGGACGTACATCGATCAGGGTGATATCACCCTGCGCAAGCCGGCTTTTGAGTTCCTGCACGGTGAGCGATTTGATTTCCTGCGCGCCGGGAAATTTCAGGCTCAGGCCTTCGCCCTGCACTGTGGAAACCCAGTCGATGACGATGCCCTTGGCGCGCTGCGCGCTGGCCGGGTCGAAATGCACTTCGAGGCCATTGCTGCTGACAACGATATCGTGTTCGCCCGCTGGAGCCAGCTGGAAGCCGGCGCTGTGATCGGGACCGATTTCGAGATGCAGCGCCACGCCCTGAGCGTTGGCCGTGCCTTGGCGAATGGCTTCGGCGGCCGCATCGGTGATGGTGATTTCAGGCGGCGTGCGGTCGGGTTTCGGGGCGCCGAACAGCTCATGCAGTTCACCGCTGGTATAGAGCTGACGAATGATGTCGGCGCCGCCGACCAGTTCGCCCTGGACATACAGCTGGGGAATGGTCGGCCATTCCCCGTAGGCCTTGATGCCTTCGCGAATTTCCGCATCTTCCAGCACGTTGACGGTGTGATAATCGGGTAGCAGCTCGTTGAGCATATTGGTGGCCGCGGCAGAAAATCCACACTGCGGCTGGCGCCGGTCGCCCTTCATGAAGAGCACCACGCGGTGGTCGTTGAGTACGGTTTCGATACGTTCGCGGGTGGCGCTGTCGAGGGACATGGGGAGCTCCAATGGGTGCATTAATCATCCCATATGGCGGCAATAACCGGGCGGTTCAAGCGAAAGGCCGCCTAAAACGAGCGCATCTTGAGCGGCTGACGAGGGGCCTCTAAGCCGCCGGACGCAAGGGCGGCCCGTTGCGTCGGCGAGCTGCCAGCGGTGCCATGGCCAGCGCTGCAGAGGGTGAAGGCAGCAACAGCTCGCGGCTGGCGTGTCCCAGCGCAGTGGGACGTTCGCTCCAGTGGATCAGTTCCATGGCGCCTGTTTGGTCTTCGATTAGCGCGGTGCAGTGCTCGACCCAGTCACCGTCGTTCAGATACAGCACGCCCTCAATTTGGCGTACCTGGCCGTAGTGAATGTGACCGCAGATATGGCCGTCGAAACCGCGTTGCCCGGCGTCGATGGCAACACGATTTTCGTACGCACGGATATAAGCCAGTGCCCTGCCGATATGCGACTTGATGATGATCGACAGCGGCAGATACGGCAGCGCCAGCCGGCGACGCACGCCATGAAGGCGCCGGTTGCTCCAGCAGATGACGCGGTGCATGGCCGTACCCAGATGCACCATCCAGCCGCGGCCAATTTGTTCGGGATCGTATTCATCACCGTGACTTACCCGATAGCGTCGACCGTCGGCGCCTTCGTGCACGGCGTCAAGCCGAACCTTGACGCCGCCGATGGTCTGGCCCGCCATGCCGCGCAGCGGCGCGTCATGGTTGCCGGGAATATAAATCACCTCGACGCCGCGCCGGGCAATGGCAAACACTTCGGCCATTACGGCGCTGTGATCGGCGTGCCACCCATGTCGACGGGTGAGTGCCTCCATGTCGATGATGTCGCCAACCAGATAAAGCTTTTCGCAGCGCAACTGGCGGAGGAAATCGAGCAGGTAGCTGGCCTTGCAATCGGGCGTGCCTAGGTGCACGTCGGAGATGAAGGCGCTGCGGCAGTTAAAGTTCGCCATGACCAAGACTCCGGTAGGTACCGGGAGCTCAGTGTCGTGCGCCTAGATCACCGCGGCGTGGCGAAATGATGGCAGCACGGTTGCAGCCGCGGCGGCTGGCCGCGAGTGAAGCATCAGTGCGCAGGGATAAGCGCTTTTTCGGCGACAGGGAGAATCGCATCGACCCACAACGTGTACTGCGCGGCCGAAGGATGCAGCCCGTCGTCGGCGACCAGGCTGGCGTGCTGGCGGGACAGCGCGGTGATGTCGACCCAGCGAGCGCCGACACGCGCGGATTCGGTCTCGGCGATGGCGTTATACGCATCCAGTTCGGCAGCAATCTGCGTTGAACCGCGCGAGTCGCTGCGCGCAAACGGCGTGGTGCCCCAGTCCGGTATCGACACAACAATAACGCGCTGCGGACGATTTCCCGCCAGCGCCACGGCCCGCTGCAGCAGCGCGGCAAAGCGGTGGCGATAGTCGTCAATCGGATAACTGCGGTATTCGTCATTGACGCCGATCAGCAGGCTGACCAGATCGTAGGTAGGATTCAACGATGCCTGATCCATCCCGGCGGACAATTCGTCGGTAGTCCAGCCGGTCACCGCCACGATGCGTGGATCATCCATCACGACGCCACGCTGACGAAGTTGTTCGACCAGCTGTGCCGGCCAGCGTGCGGCTGCGGGTACCGATTCACCAATTGTGTAGGAATCGCCCAGAGCGAGGTAGTGCAGCGGCGGCGCGGCAGGTGTCATGAGCGAGTCCGGAAGTCAGCACTGGAACAGGTGCCGACATCGCGCGGCGCGCATGCATCGCCGATTCGGCACGTGGTCCGCGGCATGGCTCAAGCCACCGCCGCCACGGACTGCCGCGGCTTTTCGTCGGCCATGCGCTGCAGGACCCGTTCGATACGCACAAAAACCTCGCGCAGCTGGGCAGGCGGTGGCAGCAAAGTTAGACGGATGTGCCGGCTGGCCGCCACGTTGAAGCTGGAGCCGGGAACGACCAGCACCGATTCCTCTTCCAGCAGGCGCAGCGCAAAAGCGTTGTCGTCGAAGCTGGCGATGCGGCTGGCGCGCACCTGCGGAAACGCATACAAGGCCCCGCCAGGCGCAACCAGTTCGAGATAGTCGCTCGCGGCAACACCATCGATCACCGCCTGTCGGGCCTGGTGCAGACGCCCGCCCGAGGCGGTGAGCGCGTTGATGGTTGGCGCGTCCTGCAGCGCCGGAATAACCGCCCACTGCGCGGTGACGTTGGCACACAAACGCAGCGCGGCGAGCAGCTGCAGCGCATCACGATAGGCCAAGGTGCGCACCGGGTCGCCGGACAAACTCATCCAGCCGACGCGGTAACCGCAGGCGCGATGCACCTTGCTCAAGCCGCCGAAGCTGATGCACGGCAGCTCGCCGGCGACTTCGGCCAGCGGCTGGAACACCGCGTCGTCATAAAGAATCTCGTCGTAGATCTCATCGCAAAGCAGCAGCAGTCGATGCCGCGCGGCAACAGCGACCAGGCGTTCCAGCAGGGCGCGTGGATACACCGCGCCGGTCGGATTGTTCGGGTTGATCAGGACCAGCGCGCGGGTGCGCGGCGTGATCAGCGCTTCGATTTCATCCGGATCGGGCAGGTGGCCGTTGCTGGCGGAGCAGCGGTAATAGCGCGGGCGCCCGCCGTTCAAGATCGTGGCAGCGCTCCATAGGGGATAGTCGGGGCTGGGCAGCAATACTTCATCGTCGGACTGCAGCAGCGCGCGCAGGCTCAGGTCGATCAGCTCGCTGACGCCGTTGCCGATAAAGATGCGTTCGGCATTGACATGGCGCGCGCCGCGCGCGCGCTGCTGCGCCGCGATAGCATCGCGCGCAGATTCCAGGCCCTGCTCGTGGCCGTAGGCTTCGCTGTCATGCAGGTGGCTGGCGATGGCATCGCGCAGATGCGCAGGCGCTTCAAAACCGTAGCGTCCGGGGTTGCCTATATTGAGCTTGATGATGTCGACGCCGGTTGCCTCCAGCTCGCGCGCGCGTCGGGTCAGCGCACCGCGTATCTCGTAACGCACGTCGGCCAGACGCGTACTGGGTGTGATTGAAGCCAACGCTGCCATCCCTCTCAATGCCAATCTTTGCCGGCGCCACCGCCGCAGCCCCCGATGCTAGCAGCGCAGCCCGGCCCAGCGCGAGATTGCATCCTCGCAGGTTGCGGCAAATTGGCGGTTCATCGGCAGGCCATGCGCGCGCAGGGCATAATCAACGCACCCGTGAAGCCAGATCTCCCCCATGAGTGATGCCGAATCGATAGAACGACTGCGCCGCATTGGATGGCGTGGCGATACCCTGCCGGCGCAGGGTTTGCGACTGGCCCGTGTGGTTGCCCAGCATCGCGCGGGCTACGAACTGCACGATGGCGAAACTCTGTTTGGTGCGCAGCCGGACGGTCGTTTTCTCAAGCGTGGCATCGATCCGGGCGAACGTCCCTCCGTCGGTGACTTCGTTGAAGTGGCTGCCGGTACGCCGCCGCATATTGTCAGCGTGTCGCCGCGACGCACGGTGCTTTCGCGCGCAGCTGCCGGCGAACGCTACGAACGACAAATCATCGCCACCAATATCGATTACGTGCTGGTGCTGACCGGGCTCGATGGCGATTTCAATCCGGCACGCATCGAGCGCTATCTGTCGTTGACCGAAGACTCCGGCGCGCAGCCCGTGGTGCTTCTAAGCAAGCTCGATACCCGCGACGATGCGCAGGAGCAGATCGACGCGTTGCGCGCGCGACTGCCAAACAGCACGCCGATTCATCCGCTCAACAGCAAGGACCCGGCCAGCGTGGCGCTGCTGGCGCCGTACCTCAAGCCGGGCGACAGTGCCGTGCTGGTGGGCTCGTCCGGCGCCGGCAAATCCACCCTGACGAATACCTTGCTGGGCACCGACACGATGGCCACGGCTGCCGTTCGCACGCACGACAGTCGCGGCCGCCACACCACCACGCACCGTGCGCTGCTGCAGTTGCCCAGCGGCGGTTGTCTGATCGACACGCCCGGCATGCGCGAACTGAAGCTTACCGGCGAAGAAAATCTCGACCTGTTCGCCGATATCGAAGCGCTCGCGGAGGCGTGCCGCTTTGCCGACTGCGGCCACGGCAGCGAGCCCGGCTGTGCGATTCAGGTCGCGCTGGATACCGGCGAACTGACGCCGGATCGCTGGCGCAACTACCTCAAGCTGCATGACGAACGCGAAGAGCAGGCAACCGTTCTGGAAGCACAGCTGCGGCGCCAGCGTGGCGGACGTCCGATCGAAAAGCCGCGGTCGCCGCGCCGCCACCAAGGCGATCGCGACTGATCAAGCGCGGCCTCTACGCAGAGGTCGCTTCGATTCCGCGCAGCTCCGCCAGTACGGCGGCCAAGGCCGCCGGGTTATGCGCAAAGCGTCCGAGAAACAGGCCGTCGACCGCATTCTGCAAGCGGGTGAAAAGGCCGGGCCCGGCGCTGCCGCCGTAGATCAGTCGGGCCGGTCGATCGGCCAGCAGCAGGCGCAGGCCATGGCTGACGGCGCGGATGTAATCCGGCTCGGCAGGTTTCGCAGCGCCAATAGCCCAGACCGGTTCATAGGCCAGCACGAGCGGCGCATAGATTGGCATCTGCGCGAATACTTCTTTCAGCTGGCGCTCGCAGAAGTCCACCGCCAGCTGCGGATCGACGCGTTCGGACTCGCCGATGCAGATGACGGGAATGAGCCCGGCGCGCGCGGCCGCGGCAGCCTTGGCGGCGGTGATCGCATCGGTTTCGCCGAACAGGCGCCGACGTTCGGCATGGCCGACTTCCACGTAGCGGCAGCCCGTTTGCGCCAGCATCGGCGCGGAGATTTCACCGGTATAGGCGCCGCTGTCTTCCCAGAAAACGTCCTGCGCGCCCAGCCGCACCTGCGTGCCTTCAAGGATGCGGCTGGCTGCGTCCAGCGAAAGAAAATCCGGGATCACGAACAGTTCCACGCCGTCCGTTTCGCCGCGACGAGCCAGCGTGGCCACGTCGCTCAGCCATTGACGAGTGCGGGCCCGATCCATATACATTTTCAGGCTCACGCCCAGCAGCCGTGGGTGCTGAAAGGCCGGCACGTTTGTCATGTTTCAAAGCCACGTCGGAAGCGTATGAGGGCGCTCATTGCGTCAGACCGCGCGATGCTGAGCGCACAGTGCGCTGACTCGCTGCCGACGTCGCAGGACGTTGCCAAGCGATCAATCATGGTGCGCAGTTGTTGAAGTCATTAGAGACGCCACGGTACGCGCGCAAAGCGCCAGCGAGATCGCGCCAGCATCCGGATGCCCCTGACTGCGCTCATGGTGGTTGCGCGCGCGGCCGATGCGCGGCAGCAAATCTTTCGTCGCCTCGGCCGCATCGTTGGCTGCCTTGCTGGCGGCCTGCCACGCCTGCTCCAGCGAATGTCCTTCGCCGATAGCCTGGCCCAGGGTATTCACAAAGGGCACCAGGGCATCGACCAGCGTCTTGTCGCCGACCTTGGCCCGGCCCAATCGCGTGACGGCTTCCAGACCGGCTTGTGCGCCGCGCAGAATCGACTGACGATCGAGCGGCTGCTGATTATCCAGCGCCTGGCTCCACTGCAGCAGCAGCACGCCCCATATCGCGCCGGAGGTGCCACCAGCGCGATCGGCCCAGGCGTGGGCGGCAGCCGCGAGCACGCTCGCCGCGCCGGCCGTTGCGGCGGAAGCACTTTCGGCTGCAATCGCCGCGGCCGCGGAGCCGCGTGCCATACCTTGACCGTGGTCGCCATCGCCCGCCAGCGCATCGATGCGGCCGAGCTCTTCCTCGGCTTTTTGCAAAGCATCGGCGATCGCGCGAACCAGCTTGGCAATGCACTGACCGTCGGTCTGTGAAGCGGGGCTCGCGGCAGGAAAAACCTCCTGCGCATCTTCAACGTCTCGCCATGGTGCGGCTGCGGCAGCGGGCGGGCAGTGGCCGCGCCGAAAACCCGGGCTGTCCGCCGGAGCCAGCCAGTAACCTTCCAGTTCCTCGTCCAGCCAGGTCAGCGTCAGCGAGCAGCCGGCCATGTCGAGGCTGGTGGCGTATTCGCCGACTTCCGGCGCGACCAGCTGCAGGCCGGCCTTGCGCAGCATCGCCGCGATATGGCCCCACAGAACGAACAGCTCTTCGTACTTGGTACTGCCCAGGCCATTGAGCAGCGCGGCTACCCGCGTGCCCGCACCGTCGGGGCGCTCGCCCAGCAATTTGTCGGCGAGGATGGCGGCCAGTTCTTCAGCCGGAACCATGGCCTGCTCGGCGATCCCGGGCTCGCCATGCAGGCCAAGACCCAGCGCCATCTGTCCCGCGGGCACATGGAACAGGGCTTCGACCGCGCCGGGCAGGGTGCAGCCACCGAAGGCGATGCCGAATGAGCGCGTACGCGCATTGGCGTGCAGGCCGACGCGTTCGACCTCGTCCAGCGAAAGGCCGGCCTCGGCAGCGGCGCTGGCCAGTTTGAATACCGGCAGATCGCCGGCGATACCGCGGCGCAGGGCGGTTTCGTCAGCGCCGGCGCTGGCGATGTCGTCAGTGGTGGCGAGGATGCGGGTGTCGATGCCGTGCGCGCGCAGGCGCTCGGCGGCGAAGCCGAAGTTGAGCACGTCGCCGGCGTAATTGCCAAAGCCCAGGATCACGCCGGCACCGCGATCGGCCGCTCGCGCAATTTCGAAAATGTAGCGGGTCGAAGGCGAGGCAAAAACATCGCCGCAGACGGCCGCATCGGCAAAGCCCTGGCCGACGTAACCGGCGAATGCAGGGTAGTGGCCGGAGCCGCCGCCGATCACCACGGCGACCTTGCCGCGCGGCGTCTCGGTGGCGCGCAGTACGCCGCCATGGATCGGACGAACCCATGGTGCGTAAACATCGCAGAAGCCACGAATGGCCTGCTCAGCAAACTGGGCGGGGTCACCAAAAATACGCGTCATGTTGGCGTCACTCGTTCGTGTTTGACGGTGCGGGTGCACCGCCGCTTTCAAAGATCGCGCAGCGCCTCGAGCGTGGCGCGCGCGCCGACACGATGCAGCGACTCGAGTGCCCACGTGTAAGCCTCGACAAATCGAGGATGATCCGCGAGGTCGCCGAACAGCTCGCGGTTCTCAATAAAGGCCAGAGGATTGTCGCGATTGTTTTGCGCGATCGCGTGCAGCTGATCCTTCAATCGATCGACGATCTCGATGGGCTTGCCCTCTTCATCGATACCTTCGTCGTAACGTGCCCAGCTGGCGACGACGGCCGCGCTGCGCCGGATCTCCCCATCGTTTTCCAGCTGATGGCGGATCACCGGCACCAACCATTTGGGAATGCGATCGGAGCTTTCGGCGCACAGGCGCGCCAGCGTGTCGCGAATCTGCGGGTTGGCGAAACGTTCGATCAGGGTCTTGCGATAAAGATCGAGATCGACGCCCGGCAGCGGCGAGAGCGTCGGCGAACCTTCCTCGACCATGTAGCCGAGCAGGAACTCGACAAACAAGGGATCCTGGCAAACCTCATGCGCATAGCGATAGCCGGCCAGGTAACCGAAATACGTCAGGGCCTGATGACTGGCGTTGAGCAGGCGCAGCTTCATCAGCTCATACGGCATCACTTCGTCGACGACCTGCACGCCCACGTCCTCGAACGCCGGGCGGCCCTGATTGA
>Ga0302228_10000068_pt1 | contig 90844 bp, 77 predicted proteins | sample II_Palsa_N1_2_FD_193519 | JGI IMG/M metagenome (GOLD analysis project Ga0302228, IMG submission 193519) | Peat permafrost microbial communities from Stordalen Mire near Abisko, Sweden - II_Palsa_N1_2 | ecosystem: Environmental > Terrestrial > Soil > Palsa > Peat permafrost | place: Sweden... | reverse complement strand
TGTCCGAAGCGGGCACACGCCTTGCACACAGACGGCGTGATGCCGTCGCACCCGGGATAGGAAGCGAAGGCTGAGGCCTTGGAGCCCGGGGCGAGTGGTACGGCGACACCCCATCTGGAGTCCAAAAGAATGTTGCGCGCCCGCATTGGGGCTGAAGTAAACAATGTTTCGACGTAGCAAGAACGCTGCAGTCACGGAAATGGGCGGTTCACGCCGGGAGGAACGAAGGTGGTTATGAAAGTTGAAGGGCAGTTTCCGGCGGGCACGTCCCCGGTTCAGAGAACTGGGCGCCCGCGCGAGTTCGGGAAAAAGCAGCAGAACCCCGTGCGCCGCTTTGGCGGTATTGCCGCCGTTCTTCTCCTCCACGTGGTGCTGATTTATGCACTGCTCAACGGCCTCGCCACCAAGGTGGTGCAGGTCATTCAACATCCGATTGAAACCAAGATCATCGAGCCGGTGAAGCCGCCTCCGCCGCCGCCGTTGCCTGTCGTGCAACTGCCGCCGCCGAAGTTCGCACCGCCGCCGCCGCCGTTCGTGCCGCCGCCGGAAGTGAACGTGCCGACGCCGCCGCAGCCCACCATTACGCACCAGGCCGCACCGGTCGTGGCCCAGCCCGCGCCGCCGCCTGCCCCGCCCGCACCGGTCGCACCGTCCAAGCCGGTGAGCGCTCAGGTTGACGTGGCATGCCCGAACTCCGATCAGGTCCGCTCATCCGTGGTCTATCCGAAGGAAGCTCAGGAAAACAACGTCACGGGTGACGTACTCATCGAATTCGTAGTCGATCCGCAGGGCCATATTACGGATGAGCATGTCGCGAAGTCGTCGGAAGACTCTTCACTCGATCGCGCGGCGTTCAATGCTGTAAAGAAGTTTAGTTGCGTTTCCCAAGGCCAACCTGTCCGTGTCCAGGTTCCGTTCTCGTTTAACCTGAACTGAACCCACGAACCGAGCGGTACCGGTAGCGATTTATTAGTCACGTTGTACAAGTTCAACGCATGAACTGGAGCAGACATGAAGAAGCGTTCTCTCGCCGCAGTGGCGGCAAGCATGGTGTTCGCCGTAACCACGGCGACGACCTTTGTCGCACCGCAAATTGCCTACGCGCAAGCTAGCGACGCAACCGTAGCAGCAGCATCGGCAACCGACGCCGCACCGACGGCTGCACCCGCAGCAGCGCCCGCGGACCAGGCTGTGCCGCCGCCGGCACCGGCCACCTCCGAAACCGTCAACAACCCGTACGGCCTCGGCGCCCTGTGGAAAAACGGCGACTTCGTTGCCCGCTTCGTGCTGATCCTGCTGGTGATCATGTCGATGGGTAGCTGGTACATCATGATCACGAAGTTCTTCGAGCAATACCGCGCCAACCGTCGCGCCAAGAGCGCCGACGAACAGCTGTGGACCGCTCCGTCGCTCGCCGAAGGCGCGAAGCTGCTCGACGAATCGTCGCCGTTCCGCTTCATCGCAGAAACCGCGATCGAAGCCGGCGAACACCACGACGAAGCGCTGCTCGAAGCCGTCGACCGCAACACCTGGATCGACGTGTCGGTCGAGCGCGCCATCACCAACGTGTCGAACCGCCTGCAGGACGGCCTCGCCTTCCTCGGTACGGTCGGCTCCACGGCGCCGTTCGTCGGCCTGTTCGGTACGGTCTGGGGTATTTATCACGCACTGACGGCCATCGGTATCGCCGGTCAGGCATCGATCGACAAGGTTGCAGGTCCGGTCGGTGAAGCGCTGATCATGACGGCAATCGGTCTGGCCGTCGCGGTTCCGGCTGTGCTCGGCTACAACTTCCTGGTTCGCCGCAACAAGTCGGTGATGGAACGTGTCCGTGCCTTCGGCGCACAACTGCACACCGTCCTGCTGGCCGGCAGCCGTCGCTCGAAGCGCGGCGTCGCAGGTCAGAAGGCTACGCTGGTCGAACAAGCGGGGTAAGTCATGGCTATGAGCGTTGGGCAAGATGGGGATGACGACGAAGTCATCTCCAACATCAACACCACGCCGCTAGTCGATGTGATGCTGGTTTTGCTGATCATCTTCCTGATCACGATTCCTGTTGTTACGCACACGGTGCCGGTGAAGTTGCCGAATGAGGCAGTCCAGCCGCTGCAGACCACGCCCAAAAGTATCGTGATCGCGGTCAACCGCGATGGCGATTTCTTCTGGAACGAGAAGCATGTGGATGCAGCGACGCTGCTCACGCAGTTGAAGACCGTGTCTGTGATGCAACCGCAGCCGGAAGTCAACGTGCGCGGCGACCAGAACACGCGTTACGAGTTTATCGGCCGCGTGATCACCGCCTGCGAGCGTGCTGGCATCGCCAAGGTGTCGTTTATTACTGAGCCGCCGCCGCGCGGAGGTTAAGCGTTGCATGGGATCGGACCCGGCGCTCAAGTGCCCGGTCCGATCGACAGGAAGGAGCTGATTATGGGAATGAACGTATCTTCGGGCGGCGGTAGCGAACCGGATGTGATGGTCGACATCAACACCACGCCGCTGATCGACGTGATGCTGGTGCTGCTGATCATGCTGATCATCACGATTCCGATCCAGACGCACGCCATCAAGATGAACCTGCCGGTCGGCAACCCTCCCCCGCCGCTCGTGCAGCCGGAGGTGGTGCAGATCGATATCGACTTCGACGGCACGATGATGTGGAACGGCACGGTGATCCCGGACCAGGCCACGCTCAACTCCAAGCTGTCTCAGGTTGCTGCTGAGCCGGTGCAGGCTGAGATCCATCTGCTGCCGAACAAGCTGGTGCCGTACAAGGACGTCGCTGCCGTGCTGGCTGCGGCGCAACGTGTCGGCGCCACCAAGATCGGTTTGATCGGCAACGAGCAGTACATGCAATAAGGAAGTGGGAGAGCTAATGATCCATCAACGGTTCAAGCGTGCCGTGATCGCGGCCGCTTTCGGGGGGCTGTCTGCCCTCGTCGTGCTGCCGGGCGCACATGCCGCCGACACGCTGCGCCCCGAAGTGGCCAAGCCGCTCAACGCGGCGCAGGATTCGTACCGGGCTCACAAGTACCAGGACGCGCTGGCGAAGATCGCCCAGGCGGACGCCGTGCCGAACAAGACGCCGTATGAAAGCTATATGGTCGAAGAGATGCGCGGTGCGGCTGCCGCCGCGGCCGGCGACTCCGGCACCGCGGCCAAGGCCTACGAAACGCTGCTGGCATCGGGCAAGCTGACGGGCGCGGACGAACAGCGCACCACGGCGGCGCTCGCCGGCATCTACTTTCAGGAAAAGAGCTATCCGCAGGCTATCAGGACTGCGCAGCGCTACCTGAAGGCAGGCGGCACGGACCCGGACATGCGCGTCCTGCTGATCCAGTCGTACTACCTGTCGGGCGACTGCGCAAACGTGGTGAGCCTGCTCAAGCCTACCGTGGATGCACAGGCGCGCGCCGGTCATGCACCGGACGAGTCGCAACTGCAGTTGCTGGGTACGTGCGCACAGAAGTCCAACGATTCGGCCACCTATCGCGGTGCGCTCGAAAAGCTGGTGGCGTTCCACCCGAAGCAGTCGTACTGGGATGACCTGTTCTCGGCGATTCGCAGCAAGCCGGGTTACTCGTCGGGTCTGGATATCGACACCTATCGTCTGCGCCGTGCTACCGGTTCGCTGACGACGGCTGACGACTACATGCAGATGACGCAGCTGGCGATCGTTGCGGGCACAACGGCTGAAGGCAAGCAGGTGATCGATCAGGGCTTCTCGTCCGGCGTGCTGGGTCACGACGCCGGTGCGGATCGCGAGAAGCGTCTGCAGGCGCTGGCGGCCAAGCGTGCGACCAGCACGGTGGACAGCAACGGCGTGCCGATTCCGCCGTTCGATGCGGCCTTCAATCAGGTGTTCGCGGGTCAGGCGCAGCAGGGTCTGGCGACGATGGAAGCCTTGATTGCCAAGGGCGGCCTCGAACATCCGGACCAGGCGCAACTGCATCTGGGCGAAGCGTATTTCATCGCCGGACAGAAGGCCAAGGCGATTCAGGCGTTCAAGGCGGTCAAGGGCGACGATGGATCGGCTGACCTTGCCCGTTTGTGGATTCTGGTAGCGTCGAAGTAAATTGTTGTGAATGAGGCGGCGCCTGCCGCCTCATTAAGCGTTCTCAATAAGCGTTCTCAACGCCCTCCGTATTTCCGCTCCCCCTGCCCTGCCCCTGTCAAAGACGCTGCGCCTGACCGGTAGCGGCATGGATGCATTCGGCGTCACGCAAGCGTGACTAGCCGTTGTCCGCCTCAACCTTCCCAACCGATGTATCGACGCCGCTTGTAGTCCGCACGCCATGCATCGTAAAGGTGCGGGTGTTCTCGACGTCACCCGGCTTGCGCATCCAGAGCTGCGCCTCGACGCCGTCTGCGGAATAGCGGCCGAACCAGTCGACCACGCGCCCCAGATAGCATTGATGCCCCAGCCACACCGGGACGTCGCCGACGATATCGTAGCTGTAGTGACCCGGACCGTAGCTCTCATACTCGAGACGCTCGTCGCCGGTGACGTTGGGCGGAACCGGACAAAGCGGCTTCGTCTCGTCCCCACTGCCCTTGACCGGCTCCGCATTCAACTGAGCCACTGCGTGCGTCAACGCCGCGTACAGCGGGTCGTCGAGCGTCGTCACCGTGCCTTTGTCCTCGTTCTTCTGGACCTTCGGCAGCAACAGGTTGTAGCGGTAGTGAACCGTCAACTTCGGCACCGCGCCGACGATCGTCAACGGCCTGAGCAGATAGACATCGTCCTGGCCGTACGAGCCGTTGCGATACGCCGCGTAGACGCGTCCGCGCAAGCTGATCCAGACAGCGTCCTGATTCGCGCCACGGTCGCTTTGCGAGTACAACGCCGTCTGGCCGTCGGCGAGATCGGCGGCGGCATCGGTGGCGGCCGTGTCGGCATCGCTTGCCTGCGCATTCGCGTCGATACGCTGATTGGCGGGCAAGTACGCGCCTACGAATTTGCCGCCTTTACGGCGCAGGACGCTCGTGAGGGTGAACAGACCGGTCCCGCCGCTGTACGAGTCGATCACCAGATCGCGCTGCGGGTTGCCGTCGATATGGAGCAGCGTATAGGACGCGGTGCCGTTCTCGCCGCCTCCGTCGATCCGCGAGGCGAGCAAGGCGTTCCACTCGTCGGCCGTCACGCCGGCCGGCCGCACAGTGGGAAAATGCGCACCGTCGTCGCTCGCGCTATCCCCGACATTCGAGAACGTCGTCTGCCCCGTCTTGATCGCCAGACCGGCGAGGACCTTCTCGAGCGGAAACTGCGGATCGGTCCTGCGCATCGCCTCGACGGCGGCGCGCAAATCCTGCAGCGCCTGCAGGTCCACGCTATCCGGCTTGTATGCGTCCACCTCGCGCAACTGGTTTTGCAACGCACCGAGGCGCTCCTGATACTTGTCCTTGAGGCAGTCCGCCTGGGCGCCGCATTGATCGCGAAGTTTCAGCCAGGCGAGTTGCGCCTCGCGAATCGACGCGCGCTGCTGCGACTGCGCGCCGATCAGTCTGCCGTACGCCGCCGACAGTCTGAGGTCGAGGCGTTGCAGGTCGGGATGGGCGCAGATTGCGGTCTGCGTGTCGCCTTCGGCGCGGCTGCAGTCCAGGCCCGCCGCCCAGGCATGCGGCGCTGCGGTCAATAGCATGAGCGATGCAAGGCAAGGCAGACCCTTGCGGCTAGTGCGTGTCACGATGGCGTTCCTTTGGCGTGTTGTTCTCCGAGGTAGGCAAGTTTAGCCAACCGCGCCGCGCCATGTGATACGCACCTGGCCGTACCGATCTGAGACCGCGCTTAGGTCATTTTTTGGATCTTGAACCATTCTTAGCTCATTCTTGAGTCATTCCTGGTTCATTCCAGACCCGCCTGGCGAAACACATGGCGAAGCGCGAACTCTACGAGAGCGTACCTCCGGTACCTGGCCGAACAGCGGGACACCGGGCATCATCCGGTCTCCCAGGCGGATATCGCCGCGGCGCTCGGCGAGTCGCCCTCGACGGGCTTGCCTGACCTGTTTCGCGCGGTACACCGCGACGCCATCAGCGAACTGGTGAGCCGTGTGGTGCGCGACGGCCATCCACTCAAGGAAGCCGTCGCCGAATTCAGCCTGCCGCCGCAAGACGCAGAGCGGCTCACGGAGATCGTCAAAGGCGACATTGCGCGGCTCGGCGAGCACAACTTCGCTCGCTACCGTTTGACGCTCGGAGAACTGACGCGTTGGGTCGAAGCAGGCCGGCCGCTAAGCGAATAGGGCGCGCGCTGGCGGCCGGTCTACTGACACGCGGGCCAACCGCACCGCCGCGCGTCGGTCGCCCGTTTGCGGCTCGCCTGTGCCTCACTTGCTACTGGTCTCCTGCCGCTCCCGCTCCCGATCCGCGCGCGCAGGCCGCGCCGGATCCGGCTTGCGTTCATCCGTCGCGGCATGCTCGGGCCCAGCCGGACGCCGGTGCCGCCGTTCCGTGAGCGACGCCACCGCGTGAAACGCCACCGGCGCGAACACCAGCCCGAGCAAGGTCGCCGCCAGCACCCCGCCGAACACGCCAGTACCGATCGACTGGCGGCTCTCGGCCCCCGCCCCGCTCGACATCACCAGCGGCGCCACGCCCAGCAGAAACGCCGCCGAGGTCATCACGATCGGCCTGAAGCGCGCGCCCGCGGCGTCGATCACCGCGCGCGTCAACGGCAAGCCGCGCGCGTGCAGATCGCGGGCAAACTGCACGATCAGAATCGCGTTCTTCGCCGACAGGCCGATCACCGTGATCATCCCCACCTTGAAGTACACGTCGTTCGGCATGCCGCGCATCAGCACCGCCGACACCGCGCCGATCACCCCAAGCGGCACCACCATCAGCACAGCGAACGGAATGGTCCAGCTCTCGTACAGCGCGGCCAGCGCCATGAACACCGCCAGCAACGACAAACCGATCAGGAGCGGCGTCTGCTTCTCCGCCACGGTTTCCTCGCGCGCGGCATCCACCCAGTCGTAGGCGACGCCCACCGGCAACGACGCGGCCAGCCGCTCCATCTCGGCCATCGCCGCGCCCGAACTGTAGCCGCGCGCCGCGCGGCCGCTCACGTCCAGCGACGGATAGCCGTTGTAGCGCGACAGCGCCACCGGCCCAACGGTCCACTTGCGCGTCGCGATGGCCGACAGCGGCACCATGTTGCCCTGCGCGTTCTCCACGGAGAGCGCCATCAGGTCGTCGTCGGTCATGCGCGTCGAGGCGTCGCCTTCCACCACCACGCGCCGCATGCGCCCGACATCTGGAAAGTCGTCCACATACGTCGAGCCGAAGGTGCTGCCCAGCAGGTCGGACAGCTTGTCGAACGACACGCCCAGCGCATAGGCCTTGGCCCGGTCGATCGTCAGTTCGACACGCGGCGCGTCGGGCAGGTCTTCGGAGTGCACGTCCACCAGCGCCGGATCCGTCTTCGCCTTCGCGAACAACGCTTCGCGCGCGGCCTTCAGGCCATCGAGCCCCACCCCGCCGCGATCTTCGAGCCGGAACACAAAGCCGTCCGAGTGCCCCACACCCTGCACCGAGGGCGGCAACTGGGCGTCCACGGAGCCGTCGAGAATGCTCGAAAACTCGTCGTTCAACTTGTCCTGCAACTCCATTGCACTGAGCTTGCGGTCGTCCCAGTCCTTCAGTTCGACGAAGGCCATGCCGACGTTCTGACCGGTGCCCTGAAAGCTCCAGCCGATCAGGCTCGTCACGTGCGCAATTTCGGGGTGGCGATGCAGGATCGCTTCGACCCGCTTGATCACCGACAGCGTGCGCGCCTGGGTCGAGCCGGCCGGCAACTGGATCATCACCTGCAATTGGCCCTGATCCTCGGTCGGCAGAAAGCCGCCGGGCATCTGCCAGTAGAGCAAGCCGCAGATGCCGACCAGCACCGCATACACGGCCAGCACCCGGCCGATCCGCTGCACGGTGCGGGTAGTGAGCCAGCGGTAACCGCGCGACGCGCCATCGAAGCCATCGGCGAATTTCGACGCGGCACGCGCGAAGAAGCCGCGCAAGCCACGGCGCGCCTCGCGCTGATGCGGCGTGGTGCCGGTCGGCTTCAGCAGGTTGGCGCACAGCGCCGGCGTGAGCGAAAGCGCCATGAACGACGACACCAGCATCGAGGCGATCATCGCCACCGAGAACTGCCGGTAGATGCCGCCCACGCTGCCCGGGAAAAACGCCATCGGCACGAACACCGCGGTCAGCACGGCGGTGACGCCCACGATCGCGCTGCCGATCTGCGACATCGCCTTGCGGGTCGCCTCGCGCGGCGGCAAGCCCTCTTCTTCCATCACGCGGTGCACGCTCTCGACCACCACGATCGCGTCGTCGACCAGAATGCCGATCGCCAGCACGAGGCCGAACATCGTGAACACATTGATCGACAGGCCGAACGCCCACATCGCGAGGAAGGCGCCCATCAGCGTGACCGGAATCACCACCGTCGGCACCAGCGTATAACGCAGGTCGCGCAGGAACAGCCACATCACGAAGAACACCAGCACCACGGCTTCGATCAGCGTGTACACGACCTCGCGAATCGCGATCTGCACGAAATGCGCGCTGTCGAAAGGAATCTCGATCTGCACGCCGGGCGGCATGCTCTTCGCCAGCTCGGCGAGGCGCGCGCGAATCGCGTTCGACGTTTCCAGCGCATTGCCGCGCGGCCCTAGCTGAATCCCGACGGTGGCCGACGCGCGGCCGTTCAGGCGCGACCAGAACGAGTAGTCGTCGCGACCGAGTTCGACGCGCGCCACGTCGCGCAGGCGCACGGCCGAACCGTCCGGCTTCGCCTTCAGCACGATCTGGCCGAACTCCTCCGGCGAGATCAGTTGTCCCTTGACGGTGACCGACGCCACCATCTGCTGCCCCGGCACAAAGGGCGCGTCGCCCAGGGTGCCGGCCGTCACCGTGGCGTTCTGCGCGGTGATCGCGGCATTCACATCGCCGGCGGCCAGTCCATACTCGCGCAGCTTCATCGGATCGAGCCAGATCCGCAACGCCTGGTCCGAGTCCCACAGTTCCGCCGAGCCCACGCCGGGCGCGCGTTTCAGCTCGCGCATCACGTAGCGGTTCAGGTAGTTGCTGAGTTCGGTCGAATCGCGCGTGCCGTCGGTCGAGGTCAGCGCCACCAGCATCAGGAAGGTGTTCGACGCCTTGAAGACGCTGATGCCGTTCTGCACGACCTGCTGCGGCAGGCGCGGTTCGACCTGCTTCAGGCGGTTCTGCACGTCGACCATCGCGATGTCGGGATTGGTGGCCGGCGAGAAGGTCGCGTCGATTTCCAGGTTGCCCTGGCCGTCGCTGCTGGTTTCGTAGTACAGCATCCCGTCGGCGCCATCGAGACTCTCCTCGATGATGCTGCCCACGTCGCCGTCGACCACCTCGGTCGCGGCGCCCGGATAACTCGCCACGATCACGATGCGTGGCGGCGACAGGCGCGGGTATTGGGCAACCGGCAGTTGCGGAATGGCTAGCGCGCCCGCCACGATAATGGCGAACGCGACAATCCAGGCGAAGACCGGTCGGTCGATAAAAAATGAGGGCACTCAGGATTCCTGTCAGTGCGGCACGAAAGATGGCGCGTCAGCGAGGCGCGCCATGTGCAAAACATCGGCCAGCACGCCGTCGCGCATCGCATAGCCGCGCGAGCGCCCTTCTTCGACGAAACCAAAGCGGCGATACAGCGCAATGGCCGGCACGTTGTCGGCAAACACGGTCAGTTCGAGGCGGCGCAGGCCGAGCGCGCGGTCGGCGCAGTCGACGAGCGCGGCCAGCAGCGCGGCGCCCACACCACGCCGCAGGTAGGCGTCGTGCACCGACAACCCGAAACCCGCACTATGCGCGCGGCGCGGCCGCGCCACCACCATCTCGGCGTACCCGACCACGCGGCCATCCAGTTCCGCGCACAAGGCCAAGGCGCCCGCAGGCAAATTGGCGAACCATGACGCCATGGCTTCGGGCGTGCGATAGCCGATCGTCAGGGTGCCGTACCGCACACCCGGTTGATTCGTGATGTCGGCAATCGCTTCCACGTCCGATGCTTCGCATGCGCGCACGTTCACGTGCGATGTTGTCCCTGCTGCTCTCTCAAACCTCTCGCTGCTCGTGTTCATTATTCTGGTCCGTTGCGAATGGCATCGGCTCACGCAACCGTGCCATGAAGTAGCTATCGATCAGCACACCGTCGCGCAATGCCGCTGCGCGGTGCGTCGCTTCTACTTCGAAACCGTATTTCCTGTACAGCGCAAGGGCCGGCAGGTTGTCGGTGAACACATTGAGTTCGACGCGACGCAGGCCGAGCCAGTGATCGGCAAGATCGAGCATTTCCGCGATCAACGCACTGCCGACCCCGCGGCCATGCCATGCCTCGTGCACGCCGACCGCGATTTTTGCCGTATGGGCACGGCGCAGCGTGCCACGGATCATTTCTCCGAAGCCGATCAGTATATCGCCGGACACGGCCGCAATGGCCACCCCCGGCGAAGGGACTTTCGCGAGCCGCGTGCGGGTTTTTTCGAGGGTCGGATACGGCGCGCTCGGATTGCCATGCAACATCGCGGGCTGCAGCTCCAGGGCGTGGAGCTGCTCCGCGTCCGCTACGCCCAACGCGCGCAGCGTGAAGCGCTCAGATGGGGACGGTGGAGCGATGTTTTGACCCATCCCCTTACAGCGTCAGTTCGAACGAGCGCGCGAGGAGTCCCGGCAGATGCATGCCGCCGGTGGCGCGCTCGCCATAGGTGGAGTCGCTCAGCAGCAGTTCGGGCTGGGCGCCGAGGCGCTCCAGTTGATCGCCGAGCAGCCGGTACATGCTGTCGTCGAAACGCATGGCCTCCACGGGCGCCACGATCTGCCCGCGTTCCACCCAGAAGGTCGCGAAGCGCGTCATGCCGGTCAGACGGCAATTCATCCGGTCCGAGAAATTCACGTACCAGAGGTTGCCGATATAAAGACCCGTATCGAGCTGCGCCAGCACGTCGTCTTCGGCCAGGTCACCGCCTTCCATCGACAGCGCGAGAGGTGCTTCGGAGTCCAGCGCACCGTTGGGCTGCAGACCGTACTCGCGGGCGCTGCGGGCATTCGTCAGGCGCTCCATGCTGCGGCCTTCCTGAATCAGCGGCACGCTCGCGCGCAGATAGCCGTCGTCGTTGAAACCCGGCGTGATGCCGAGGCTCAGGTCCTCGGTCAGCGTCACGCGCGGATCCAGCGCCACCTCGCCGGTATGCAGCTTGTACAGTTCGCTACGCGAGGTCGCCTGGGCACGCGCCGAGAAACCACCCCATGCGGTCACGCCCAGCAACTCTTCGAGCGCGGCAGGCGCCAGATACGAACGGTAACGTCCAGGCGACAGCGCACGCGGCGTAAGCGCGAGGATCGGCAGGCGCTGCGCGGCCTGCTCGACCTTGCGGGCGAAGGTGGCGTCGCTCCAGTGGTCGCCCGCGTAGCTGGTCTTGATGGCGCGGCCGCTCGGATCGTACAGCGACCAGCTGAAGTTGAAGTTGCTGACCTCGTACCAGCCGCGGCTGCCTTTGGTCGACGCAAAGCCGCGCACAATCGTGCCGCCCGCGTAAAACCCCACGAAATCGAGGCCCTTCGCACATTCGGCGACGGTGCGCACCAGCGCGTGCGGCTCCGGCACCTTGCCGGCGCGGCGCGTCGAGCGCTCCCACTGCGACGTGTCGAACAGCAGATGAGGATCGTCCTGCGCATCGCGCAGTCCTTCGCGCAGGGTGGCGAGCGCGCGGCTCACGTCCTGCAGGTCGGCGTCGGCATCGCCGCACACCGTCAGCGTCGAATAGGCCTGGCGCGCGCCGTCGATCAGGCGCAGCGTCAGCTTGCCTTGCGCGACGCTGCCGATCTGCCGCACCTTGGCCGCGTTGAAGCGGATGAAATCCGACTGCTCCGCGGAGAACGAGGTCAGCGTGATTTCGCCGCCTTGCTGCGCACGGTCGATCGCATCGGCCAGCAGCAGGAAGTGACGATGCCAGTCCACCGCGGCCGCGTCGTGCGGGATCAGGGAGTCGCTCATCATGCGCCTCCGAAGACGTCGATATTGCTGAACACGCAAGCGGGCGACGCATGGCCGACCCGAATCGCCTGGGCCGGTTCGCCCTTGCCGCACATCGGCGTGCCGAACAGCTGGCGGGTGCTCTCATTGCCGACCGCCGACAGGCTGCGCCAGAAATTCGCGGAAATGCCGCGATAGTTGGGCTGCTTGACGATCTCGGTGAGCTTGCCGTTCTCGATCAGTTGACCGAACTCGCAGCCGAACTGGAACTTGTTGCGATGGTCGTCGATCGACCACGACGTATTGCTGCGCATCAGAATTCCGTGCTCGATATTGGCGATCATCTGCTCGAGCGACTGGTCGCCCGGTTCGATGTTCAGATTGGCCATCCGGTCGATCGGCGGCCGGTTCCAGTTCGAAGCGCGCGAATTCGCCACGCCCGGCAGACCCGTGCGCTGCTGCGACAGCGCACCGCCGAGCGGCCGCTCGAGTACGCCGTCGCGGATCAGATAATGTTTCTGCGCCGCGCTGCCGTCGTCGTCGAAGGCGTAGGCCGCGGCCTCTTCGCGCAGGTCCGGATCGAACGTGACGTTCAGCAGGTTCGAGCCGTACTGATAGCTGCCGAACATCTCCGGCTTCACGAAGCTCCAGCCGGCGTAATTGCGCTCGTCGCCGAGAATGCGGTCCAGCTCGAGCGGATGGCCGATCGATTCGTGGATCTGCAGCATCATCTGGTCGGGCATCAGCAGCAGATCGCGCTTGCCCGAGGGGCAATTCGGCGCGGCCAGCAATTGCAGCGCCTCGTGGGCGACACGCGCCCCCGCACCGTCGAAGCCGTAGCGCGCCAATACTTCGACACCACCCTGCGCGAGCGTGCCGTAGTGGCCGCCCAGGGTACGCACCTGGGTGTCGCCGTCGGCATGCGCGGCGACGCTCAACTGCGGCATCACGAAGCGGAAATGCTGGTCGATGCGCACACCGTCGCCGGTGATGTAGAGCTGATCGGTCTGCGTCACCTGCACGCTCGCCGTACGCTCGACGATGCGCGGGTCGATATTGGCGGCCGCGCATTCGTGCGCCAGCCGCTCGAGCCACTCGCGCCGGCTCGGCAACGCATGCTCCGCGTTCGGCGACACATAGCGGCCGCTCGTGGCCGGACGTGCGATCTCGCGATGATCGATCAGCGACAGCGCCCCACTCGCTTTGGCGCGGGCGGTGGCGATATCCAGCGCAGCCTGCAAACCGGCGGCCGACAGGTTGGCGCTCGCCGCATAACCGGCGCCCGCGCCCACGTAGGCGATCAGCATGGCGCCGCGGTCGCGCAGCGTATGCAACGGCTGGGCGATGTCGTCACGGACTTCGTGATCGTCGATGGTTTCGTCGACGATGCGCAGCGACCAGAAATCCGCGTCGCTCCTCAGCGTGCGGGCGGCTTGCGCCCACCGTTCGTCAATCATGCGATTTTCTCTTGGATGTCTGCCTGCGGCACCATCAGCGAAGACGCCAGCAGCGACTGGGTATAAGGATGCGACGGCGCATGCAGCACGTCCATCGTATTGCCCGCTTCGACAATGCGGCCCGATTTCATCACGATCACGCGATGCGCCATCGCCTTCATCACCGCGAGATCGTGGGTGATGAACAGGTAGCTTAGCTGGTACTTTTTCTGCAGATTGGTCAGCAGGTTCAGCACCTGCTTCTGGATCGACACGTCGAGCGCGCTGGTCGGCTCGTCGAGCACCAGCAGTTCGGGTTCGACCGCGAGCGCGCGGGCAATCGCAATCCGCTGACGCTGGCCGCCGGAGAATTCATGCGGATAGCGCAGCATCGATTCGACCGGCATGCCCACTTCTTCGAGCAGGGCCCCCACGCGATCGCGCCGCGTTTTGGCGTCGACATCGGGACGGTGCACGGCGAGGCCTTCGCCGATGATCTGTTCGACCGTCATGCGCGGCGACAGCGAGCCGAACGGGTCCTGAAACACCACCTGCATGCGCGAGTACAGCGCCCGCTTGGCCTTGGCGTTTTTCAGCGACGACAGCGCGAGGCCGTCAATGTCGATCGTCCCCGAAGCCGGATGCTGCAGGCCGAGTACCGTAGCCGCGAGCGTCGATTTGCCCGAGCCCGATTCGCCGACAATGCCGAGCGTCTCGCCGCGGCGCAAGCTCAGGTCCACGTCGTGCACCGCGCGGAAGGTCGACTTGCCGAACATCGAGCGCCAGCCTTTGCCCGACACGTGATAGTCGACGGCGAGCCCCTTGACGTCGAGAATCTGCCGCGCGCCCTCTTCCACCTCGTCGATGCAACGCTGCGGCTCGCTGTCGAGCAGACGCTTCGTATAGGGATGCTGCGGGTTCGAGAACAGCGCATGGGTGGTGTTGGTTTCCACCAGCACGCCCTTTTCCATCACCGCCACGCGCTGCGCAAAGCGCTTGACCAGATTCAGGTCGTGCGTGATCAGCAGCACGGCCATGCCGCGCTCGGCGGCTTCCTGTTCCTGCAATTCGATCAGCAGATCGACGATCTGCTGGCGCACCGTGACGTCGAGTGCGGTGGTCGGCTCGTCGGCCAGCAGCAGACGCGGGCGGCAGGCGAGCGCCATGGCGATCATCGCGCGCTGGCGCTGGCCGCCGGACAACTGGTGCGGGAAGCTGTCGATGCGGCGCTCCGGCTCGGGAATGCCGGTGCGGCGCAGCAGTTCGATGCCGCGTTCGCGCGCCGCATTCGGGCGCATGCCTTCGTGCAGCCGCAGGCTTTCGGCGATCTGCTTGCCGACCGTGTACAGCGGGTTCAACGCCGTCATCGGCTCCTGGAAGACCATCGCGACATCCGCGCCGCGAATCCCGCGCATCTGCTGCTCGGTCTTCTGCAGCAGGTCTTCGCCGTCGAGCAGCATGCGGCCGCTCAGTTCCGCCTGCTCCACGAGACGCAGGATGGACAGCGCGGTGACGCTCTTGCCCGAGCCCGATTCGCCGACCAGCGCGACGCGTTCGCCGCGCCCGATCGACAGGCTCAGTTCCTGCACCGCGACTTTGTCGCCGAAGCGCACCGAGAAGCGGTCGATTTCCAGCAAAGGCTTGTTCACAGGCTTGTTCATTACTTGCCACCCCCAAATGCCGAGCCGCGCATGCGTGTGTCGAGCGCGTTGCGCAATGCGTCGCCCATGAAGGTCAGCAACAGCAGGGTGATCACCAGCGCCGAGAACGCCGAGATCGAAATCCACCATGCATCCAGGTTGTTCTTGCCTTCGGCCAGCAGCTCGCCGAGGCTCGGCGTCGGCGGCGGGACACCAAGGCCGAGGAAGTCGAGACTGGTGAGCGACAGGATGGCGGCGCTCATGCGGAACGGCAGGAACGTGATCACCGGAGTCAGGCTGTTAGGCAACACGTGACGCCACATGATCTGCCAGTTCGACAGGCCCATGGTGCGGGCGGCCTTCACGTAGTCGAGCGAACGGTTGCGCAGGAATTCGGCGCGCACGTAGTCCGACAGCACCAGCCAGCCGAACATCGACAGCAGGATGAAGAGCAGCCACAGCGTCGGCTCGAAGATCGACGCGAAGATGATCAGCAGATACAGGTCCGGCATCGAGCTCCAGATTTCGATCAGGCGCTGCCCGATCAGGTCGGTGCGCCCGCCGTAGAAGCCCTGCACGGCGCCGGTCAGCACGCCGATCGCCACCCCCGAGACGGTCAACGCAAACGCCATCAGCACCGACAGGCGGAAGCCGTACAGCAGGCGCGACAACACATCGCGGCCGAACTGGTCGGTGCCCAGCCAGTTGCTCGACGACGGCGGCGCCGGATACGGATGCGCCGCGAAATAGTCGATCGTGTCGTAGTGATAGTGATTCGGCGGATAGACCGCGAAGTTGCCGTTACCCTGGAAACGCGAACGGATATACGGGTCCAGGTAGTTGGTGCCGGCGGGGAAATCGCCGCCGAACACCGTCTCCGGATAGTCCTTCACGATCGGAAAGTAGTAATGGCCGTCGTAGCGCACGATCAGCGGCCGGTCGTTGGCGAGCACTTCGCCGAACAGGCTGATCACGAACAGCGTAGCGAAAATCACCAGGCTCCAGTAACCGAGGCGCTGGCTCTTGAAACGCAGCCACGTGCGACGCCACGGCGACACCGACGCGACGAGCGTGACCGCCGCCGGATCAGCGGCCCAGGCGGTTGAATTGGATGCGGGGGTCGACGAGGACATAGCAGACGTCAGCAATAAGTTTGGTTACAAGACCGATCAGCGTGAACAGGAAGAGCGAACCGAGGACGACCGGGTAATCGCGGCGGATCACGGAGTCGTACGACAGTTGGCCCATACCGTCGAGCGAGAACAGGGTTTCGATCAGCAGGTTGCCGTTCAGGAAGGCGCCCACGAAAGCGGCGGGCAGACCTGTCAGCAGCGGAATCGCAGCGTTGCGCAGCACGTGCTTCCACAGCACGTCGCGCTCCGGCGCCCCTTTGGCTCTAGCGGTCAGCACGTATTGCCGGCCAATCTCCTCGAGGAAGGTGTTTTTGGTCAGGATCGTGACCACGGCGAAGTTCCCCACCACCGACGCCGTGACCGGCAGCACGATGTGCCACAGGTAATCGAGCGCCTTGCCGACGAGGCTCAGGTCCTGGAAGTTATCCGAAGTCAGGCCGCGCATCGGGAACACCTGCCAGAAGGTGCCGCCGCCGAACAGCATCAGCAGCAGCACGCCCAGCACGAAGCCCGGAATGGCGTAGCCGGCCAGCACCAGCACGCTGGTCACGGTGTCGAAGCGGGAGCCGTTGCGCACTGCTTTCGCAATGCCCAACGGCACCGATATCACATAGGTCAGCAGCACCGTCCATAAGCCGAGTGTGATGGAGACCGGCAGCTTGGACTTGATCACCTCCCACACGCTGTCGTGCTGATAGTAGGACTGCCCGAGATTGAAGGTCGCGTAGTTCTTCATCATCAGGAAGTAGCGCGTGAGCGGCGGCTTGTCGAAGCCGAACTGCTTCTTGATCTGTTCGAGCTGCTGAGGATCGACACCCTGGCTGCCGTGATAGCCGCCACCTCCCGCCCCCGCCTCTCCGCCACGGCTTTTGCCGTGGCGGAGTTGCGTCATCACCTGTTCGACCGGCCCACCCGGCACGAACTGCGTGACGACAAAGGTCAGGGTCACGACGCCGATCAGGGTCGGCACCATCAACAACAGACGTCTAAGAATGTAAGCAAGCATGGTGAACCTCAGTTTGCTGCGGACGGCGCGGAAACCGGCGTGGCTGCACTGAGTGCGGCCTGCGGTTTCTTGTACCAGTAGTCAATGATCCAGTCCTCGGCCTGATACGTGGTCGGGATAACCTTCGGATAGGCAAGTGTCGTCTTGTAACCGATGCGCGTGTTCGGCGCGTAGTACTCGGGCACGAGGTAGTACTCGTTGATGAGAATGCGGTCGAGCGCGCGCGTGGCCGCTTCCAGATCGTCAAGCGTATTGGCTGCCAGCGCCGCGCGGACCATCGCATCAACCGCCTTCGACTTGATCCCCGGATAGTTCTCCGAACCGATCTGCGAGGCTGCCGCGCTGCCGAAACGGCGCTCCAGCTCCGCACCCGGAATCGTCACCGGGTTGTAGATATAGGTGGTCATGTCGTACTCGAAGTTGTCGAGCCGCTTCTGGTACAACGCGCTGTCGATCTCGCGCATGTGCGCCTGGATGCCGAGCATGCCGAGCGCCTGCATGTAGGGCAGCAGCAGCCGGTCCATGCCGGGCTGGTCGTCGATGATCTCGATGTTCATCGGCGTGCCGTTGGCGTCGCGCAGCGCGCCGTCGCGATAGTGCCAGCCGGCTTGCGCCAGCAGGTCGCGAGCCTGGCGCAGGTTGCTGCGCAGCGAGTTCGGCGGCAGCGTGTTGGGCTGCATCGTCATCGGTCCGAACACTTCAGCCGGCAAGCTCGCCTTGAACGGATCGAGCAAGGCCAGTTCCTTCGGTCCCGGCATGCCCTTCGCGCCGAACGGGCTGGCGTCGAAATAGCTGTTGGTGCGCACGTACTGGCCGTAGAACATCATCCGGTTCATCCAGTCGTAGTCGAACGCCAGCGTGAGCGCGTGACGGACTCGCACGTCCTGGAACATCGGCTTGCGCAGGTTGATCAGGAGGCCCTGCATCTGGGCCGGGCCGTCCGGCACGTTGACCTGCTTGAGCAGGCCGTTGTCGAAGTTCTTGCCGACGTATTTGCGGGCCCATTGCGTCGCGCTGTACTCGACCTTGACGTCCGCGTCGCCGGCCTTGAAGGCCTCGAGCTGCGTGTACTGGTCCACGTAAAGCTTGAAACGGATGCGCTCGAAGCGGTACATGCCGCGCCGCGTCGGCAGGTTCGCCGCCCAATAGTCGGGATTGCGAATGTATTCGATGTCCTTGTCGTTCTTGCGCTGGGCGATCAGGTAAGGACCGCTCGCAATCGGCGCCGCGGTCGAAATCTGATCGAACGGCGGACGCTTGCCGTCGGCCGTCATGCCCCACTTCGGCGAGAACACCGGAAGATCGCCGGCGATCAGGGGCGCGTCGCGCTCCGGATGCACGAAGTCGAAGCGAATGGTCGACTTGTTGAGCACGGTCGCGCTCTTGATGATCGCGAACTGCGAGTTCAGGAGCGGCGAGGCCTGCGGGCTTTTCAGCGTATCGAGCGAGTACTTGACGTCGTCAGCCGTAATCGGGTCGCCGTTCGAAAAGCGTGCGGCCGGATTGATGTGGAAGGTCGCCGAAGTCTGATCCGGCGCCACTTCGACATCGTCCGCGATCAACGCGTACTCGGAGGCGAGTTCGTCCCAGCTGCGCTGCATCAGCGTATCGAACATCAGGTTGGCGATGTCCGGGGCGGGCGCGCCGCGTACCAGGAACGGATTGAGCGAGTCGTAGCTCTGCAGTTCGTCGTGGTTCTCGAAGCTCAGATAGCCGTTGGCCGGCGCGTCCGGATCCGCGTAGTCGAAATGCGTGAAATTGGCGGGATATTTGGGCTGATCGTATTGGGCGATCGCAGAGGCGGCATGGGCCGGCGTGACAGCCAGACTCAATGCGCCAAGCAGTGCGGCAGCGAAAGCCGGCGCGGCGCGCGTGGCGGCTTGCCGTGTCGCCGATGCGCAAGAGATCGTCCATGCAGCGCGCGGCAACCGAAACTTCACAAGTCTCATCATCAGTATGCGTAGGTCGCGCGCCGGCTTATGGCCAACGCACGGTTCGTCGGATCGACCAGGGCGACGCAACCGCCATCGTCAAGGTCACTTAAGGCGTCGCATGGCGCCTTGGGTTATGGGTTAGCGTCGTACGCGGGGCCTGCACGAAACGACCCCGGCGCCGACAACAATCCCTGCGTTCTTCTCGCGCTGGCCGGGTCGGCGATACGGCAATGCTGGCCGCGGCGACGTACGGAGAAGTTCACAGTGTGCTACTTAAAAAAAAGAGTCGCTCCGGCGGCACAAAGAATGCCGGAGCGACCAATCGTCAACAGGCTTACAACTTGTTAGAACTTATACGTTGCACCGATCTGAGCGTAACGGCCGATGTACGAATACAGCGAGACGTCATAGCCCGTGTTGTCGATGGTGTTGAACCAGTACGGGTCATACGGCGGTGCACGGTTGAAAATGTTGTCGATGCCGGCATACAGCGTCCAGTGCTTGAAGCCCGTGTACTGAGCATACAGGTTGAACTGGCTATACGACGGAACCGACGACTCGATGCCGGGGCCCGACACCAGATCCTGTTCGTACGGACCCGTGTATTGCCACGTCAGCGTGGCATTCCACTGGTGGTAGTTCCAGTTCAGGCTCGTATTGCCCTTCCAGCGCGGGAACGAAGCACCGAAGGTTTCGGCCATCGCGCTGTTGTTACCGGCAGCGTTGGTCTGACCGTCAGCCAGACCCGGCGTCTTGAAGCTCAGCACATACGCCCAGTCAGCCGAAACCGTGAAGGTACCGAGCGGCGTCGGCAGCGACTGGCGCAGCGTGGCTTCGAAACCATCCGTGTTCAGGTACGACTCGTTGACGTACTGCGTGTTCACGAAGTTGATCAGGTTCGTGCTCGGATCACGCACCACCACGTTCGGGTTGTTCTGATCGATCAAGCCCTGCAGCGGTTCGACACCGATCACGTTCGTGATGTCGATCTTGTACCAGTCGAAGCCGATGTCGGTCGTACGGGTCGGCGACAGTTCGAAGCCGATGTTGTAGTTCTTCGTACGTTCCGGCTGGAGGTTCGGATTGCCTGCCGTCGATTCCAGGAAGTAGTTGCCTGCCTGGCCGTACTGCGGCGATGCCGGATCCTGGTCGACCGCGTTCTGCACGCCGAAGCTCGTTGCCTTACCGTCTTCGATCAGCGTCGGTGCGCGGAAGCCGCGGTTGAACGACGCGTACGTCGTAAAGGCCTGAACCGGCTGATAGCGCAACGCAAAGCGCGGCGAGAACGCACCGCCGAAGTCGCTATAGTGGTCATAGCGGCTCGACTGGCTGAACGTCAGGTTCTTGATGATAGGAATGTCGATCTGGTAATAGACCGCGGCGACATTACGCTGACCTTCCACCGTCTGGTACGGCGGCGTAATGAAGTCGCCGGTCGCATAGCCGGCGGCCGTGTCGATCGATTCGCTCTGGTGCTGGAACTGCGCACCGAAGCCGATACCGACATCGCCGCCCGGCAGCGTGAACAGGTTCGGCGTGGAGATCGTCGCATCGATCGTGTCGAGCTTCGAAATAGCCTGGTTGTTCAGCGTGCCGAACACGCCATTCAGACCGTTCGGCGTAGCCGACGGGTTGGCGAAATCGTAGCCGCCTGCGAGCAACTGGTTGTAGCCCGCCGCCGACACTTCGTTCGAATACGAGTTCGACACTTCGCTCTGCGAATGGCCGTACGACGCCGCCCAGTTCCAGTCACCCAGATGCGGTGTGCTGAAGTCGCCCTTCAAGCCGGTCGACAGACGGTAGAAGTTCGCCGTGGTCGTAACGTTTTGCGGGTTGTTGACGAACGGATAGTTGATCGGCGTCGCGACCCCGGGGTTCGGGTTGTACGGATTGTTCGCCGCGATCACGTTGGTCGTATTCAGCGACTGCGGTGCGCCGAGAGCCGGGTTGTACACCTGCGGCACGCCAGCCCAGCCAATCGCGCCTACGCCCGTCGTACCGTACAGCGTCGTCTGGTTGTAGCTTTCCCACACGTCGGCGAAGGCCTGGATGTGGTCGTTGATCTTGAAGTCGCCGTGAATCTTGATGTTGGAGCGATCCGACTCAGGGGCGAGCGACTCTTCATCCGTGATGTTGTGCTGGCAGACCGTGCCGCCCAGCGAGCCGAACGTGCTGGCCGACGCACTTGCCGGGACCACGCGGCTGTTGGAAGCGCCGCAGCCAATCGCCGTAGCGGTATTGGTAGCCGGGTTCACCCAGTAAGACGCAGGCGAGTACGCGTTGTATTGCGACGTCGTATCGCGCTGGCCGAGCATGATGCCGCTCTGGTGGAACGTGCTGGCCGCTGCCGTGATGTTGTAGCCGTCTTCGGTCAGGTTACCGAAGCCGCCGAGGATGCTGAAGTTGCCCGTGCCATTGCCGCCGTGCTGCGCGCCGCCGATGTTGCCGTCGAGCTGCAGGCCCTGGAAATCGTGCTTGGTAATGATGTTCACGACGCCGGCGATAGCGTCCGAACCGTACTGCGACACAGCGCCGGTCTTGACGATTTCGATCCGGTCGATCATGTTCGTCGGCAGCGTGTTCAGGTCGAAGAACGTGTCGGTGCCGTTCACTGCGAATGCAAAGGGCGCAGCGCGCTGACCGTCGATCAGCACCAGCGTGTACTTCTCGCTCAGGCCGCGCAATGCGATGCCTGCGCCGCCAGGTGCGAAGCTGTCCGGATTGGCGTCGCTCCAGCTACTCGCGGAGTTGGCCGAAGTCTGGCGCAGATAGTCCGATACGGAAGTTGCACCGCTCTGCTGGATGTCTTTCTGCGAGATCACCTGAACCGAATTGAAGCCCGTCTTGTCCGCCTGACGGATCAGCGAACCCGTCACTTCGAAGGTCTTCAACTGCTTGACGTTCTTGTTGCTGGCCGCCGCGCCCGAAGCAGGAGCCGGAGCGGCCGCCGCTGCAGTACCCGAGGCCGCGGCTGCAGGAGCTGCCGCCGGCTGGCTTTGCGCAAACGCCGGAACGGCGAATGCAGTCGTCAATGCGAGTTCGGCCCAGATTATTCTTCTGATGGCCAACGCCAATGCCCGTTGTTTCATTTTTCCCCTTCTCACTCGTCAGTAAGGCCACACCTGTTGTGCGAAGAGAGGTCTTGTGAACCCCTCTACTCGAATTGCGGCGACGTTGCGCCGCTTTCGCCAAAGTTGCCCCGCGGTCATATCACTCCACCAACCGATTAGCGTCTAAACCACTGCAGCGAGAAGACGGGGCACTCCGACTTATTTGATTTCGGACTACTAAAATCTTACTAATTTATTGTTTAATCTTTCAACTTCATTTCAGCAGCTTGATGAACACGAGTCATGACCGGACCGTTCACTACTCGACTCGTATTGCATATTCAAGCTACGGGTTAACCTGTAGGACTACTGATGGATATGTTTCGACCGATCCATCTCGAACACAAGGCACTGCGACTAAAACAATCTTGGCGTTCCGACCCAGACCAGCACCGTCTCTTCCCCTGCGGTGTTAGCCCATGCATGCGGGACAGTCGACTCGTAATGCGCGGTGTCACCAGCCTGCAATATGAAGGTCGTACCTTCAAGTGTGAGAGCGATCTGGCCGCTCATCACGTACAAAAATTCTTCCCCTGCATGCGTCGTCACTTCCGACGGTTGCTGACCGGCCGGCATCCGCACCAGAATCGCTTCCAGCTTGCGGTCCACCGACAGATTCGTCAGCCTGCCAAACAGGTTTGCCGAATCGGCAAAACCGAAAAACTTCAGGTCGTCGCCTCGACACACGGACTTGGCTTCAGTCGGCGTCTCAACGAAGTACTGCACCGTTACCCCTAGCGCTTGCGCGATACCTACGAGCGACGTGATCGACGGCGTGGCCTGCCCGCGCTCCACTTGCGACAGGAACGGCTTGGAGATGCCTGCCGCCTTCGCCGTTTCATCGAGCGTGCGCTTGAGCCGTTGTCGCAACGCGCGAATCTTGCTGCCTATTGCGAGTGCGGCTGATGCCTTCTTATCGAGTGGCGGAACCATAGCAAGACAGAATCCAGTAGTCAAAATTTGTTTGATCTAAGCAAATTTAGTTTCGTTGAAAGCGCGACGTCAGCCGCGAAGTCGGTTGAAAAATTGGGTGAGCGCTCGCCCGCGGTGAAAACCGGATGAAGCCGGTTACCCAGGCGACGGACAAATTCATCCAGTGTCCCCGGAAGGTTGAATGCACAACTAAAGTGCGAGCGCATTCCCTTCCAGTCTGGAATCATTGAATTGACAATAGAAATCGGTGTGCACGGAGCCGGCAAACATCTCGCCGGCCCGGCGCGCGCGCTTTGATGCGCTTGATGAATCGGACGATATCAAGACAAAATCGTCCGTCAAACTTTTTTTGATAGGAACAGACAGTGTTTAGAGCATTTCCTCCAATTACGAGGTGAACTCCAGGCACCCAAGCGGCTGCAAATCGTATTTGAGAATGAACGCCCCCCCCAGCCGCAAGCCGGGAAAACCCTCGTCGCAAATTTGCGACAGAGGGCTCCCTCTCGCGTCAGCCGTGGGTGCCTTCGCCGGCCTCGACCGATAGCGCCGGCTGATGGGTCGGCTGACGGGCCGCACGCTCCAGCACCGGACGAAGCGCGGCGCCGGTATGGCTTTCGCGGACCCGCACCAGCCCTTCCGGATCTGTGGCCGCCACGATCGAGCCGCCGCCCACACCGCCCTCCGGACCGAGGTCGATAATCCAGTCGGCTTCGGCGATCACGTCGAGGTCATGCTCGATGACCACCACGCTGTGACCGCCGTCCGCGAGACGATGCAGCACGCGAATCAGCCGCGCCACGTCCGCCATATGCAGGCCGACCGTGGGCTCGTCGAGCACGTACAGCGTATGCGGCGCTTTCTGGCCGCGCCGCGTGACGTCGTCGCGCACCTTGCTCAACTCCGTGACGAGTTTGATGCGCTGTGCTTCGCCGCCAGAGAGCGTGGGCGACGGCTGACCCAGGGTGAGATAGCCGAGGCCCACGTCCTTCATCAGTTGCAACGGATGCGCGATGCTGGTGATCGGCGCGAAGAACTCGACGGCCTCGTCGATCTCCATGGTCAGTACGTCGCCGATATTCTTGCCGCGCCACGTGACCGCCAGCGTCTCCGGGTTGAAGCGCTGGCCGTGACAGACGTCGCACCCGACCTTCACATCCGGCAGGAAGCTCATGCCGATCGTCCGCACGCCCTGGCCTTCGCAAGCCGGGCAGCGACCCTCTCCGGTATTGAACGAGAAGCGCGAGGCCGTGTAACCCCGTGCGCGCGCCTCGAGGGTGCCGGCGAACAGCTTGCGGATGGCATCCCACACGCCTATATAAGTAGCCGGACACGAACGCGGGGTTTTGCCGATCGGCGTCTGGTCGACTTCGAGCACGCGGTCGATGCTTTCCCAGCCCGTGATCGCGTCGCAGCCCTGCCACGCGTGCGTCACGTTCAGTTGCGCGCGCGGCGCGCTGCGAGCCAGCACGCTCGAGCGGCGGTTAGCAGCCGGTTCGTCTTGTGCGGCCGCCTTGCGGGCACGGCGCGTGGCCGGCGACGACAGCACCGAGCGCCCCACCGCATCCAGCAGGTTCGCCATCAGCACGTCGCGCGCGAGCGTGGACTTGCCCGAGCCGCTCACACCCGTCACCGCCACGAGACGCGACAGCGGCAGCCCGACGGTCACGTTGCGCAGGTTGTGGAGCTTGCCGCCGTGCACGGTCAGCCATTGTTCCGGGACCGCCGCGGCGCTTCGGGTCTTCGGCTTCACCGTGCGGCGCGGCTGCAACGGATGCACGATCGGGTTGGCGAGGAACTGCCCGGTCAACGAATCCGCTTGTGCCGAAAGATCCGCCACACTGCCCTGTGCCACCAGCATGCCGCCGCGCTTGCCCGCGCCCGGCCCGATGTCGATGATGTGATCGGCGCGCCGGATGGTGTCCTCGTCGTGCTCGACCACCACCAGCGTATTGCCCTTCTCGCCGAGCTTGCGCAGCGCGTTCAGCAGGATCTGGTTGTCGCGCGGATGCAGGCCGATAGTGGGTTCATCGAGCACATAGCACACGCCCTGCAGATTGCTGCCCAGTTGCGCCGCCAGCCGGATGCGTTGCGCCTCGCCGCCCGACAGGCTCGGCGCCGCGCGATCGAGGCTCAGATAGCCGAGGCCCACTTCCTCGAGGAACTGCAGGCGGCTGCCGATCTCGCTCACCACGTCGCGAGCGATCTCCGCGTCGCGGCCGGACAGTTCCAGCCCGTCGATCCAGCGGCGCGTGTCGCTTACCGTCCATTGCGCGACATCGACGATCGGCTGCGCATCGAACGTGACCGCGCGTGCGGTCGGATTCAGACGCGTGCCGTGGCAATCCGCACACGGTTCGTCGACTACGCCTTCCGGCTCCTGCTCTTCCGACGGCAGGCTCTGTTCGCGGCCGCGGCCGTCTTCGGCGATCACGGTGTCGTCGTAGGCGGCGCGCTGTTCACGCGTGAGCGCGAGGCCCGTGCCGACGCAGGTCGTGCACCAGCCGTGCTTGCTGTTGTACGAGAACATCCGCGGGTCCAGCTCCGGGTAGCTCGTGCCGCACACCGGACAGGCGCGTTTGGTGGACAGCACCTTGACCTCGCCGAGCTTCGCCGTGGCGCGGCCGCTCGTCAGCGCGTTCTGCAAGCCGTCCAGCGGCGCGAGCAGATGCATGACGCCCTTGCCGAGCTCGAGCGTCTCGTCGAGCAGGCGGCGCAACTCCGCCTCGTTATCCGCCGAGACCACGAGGTCCGCCACCGGCAGTTCGATGGTGTGTTCGCGGAAGCGGTCGAGCTTGGGCCACGGGTCGACCGGCAGGAACTCGCCGTCCACCCGCAGATGGGTATTGCCGCGCGCCTTCGCCCACTTGGCGAGATCGGTATAGACGCCCTTGCGGTTGACCACCAGCGGCGCCAGGAAGCCGACGTGTTCGCCCTTGTGGTCGCGCAGCAGTTGCGCCGCGATCGACTCGACGCTTTGCGCGCTCACCGGCGTGCCGTCGTGAATGCAGTGCTGCAGCCCGAGCTTGACGTACAGCAGGCGCAGGAAGTGCCAGACTTCCGAGGTCGTCGCCACGGTGCTCTTGCGACCGCCGCGCGAGAGGCGCTGCTCGATCGCCACGGTCGGCGGGATGCCGTACACGGCATCCACTTCGGGACGCCCGGCCGGCTGCACGATCGACCGCGCATAGGCGTTCAGCGATTCGAGGTAGCGGCGCTGGCCTTCGTGGAACAGGATGTCGAACGCCAGCGTCGACTTGCCCGAACCGGACACGCCGGTAATGACGTTGAACTTGCCGTGCGGAATATCGACGTCGAGCGATTTCAGGTTGTGCTCGCGTGCATTGACGATGCGCACCACGTCCTCGCCTTCGACCGCGCGGCGCGCCCGCGCCGCCGTCAACGCCTTTTGCAGCGGCATGCCTTGCGATGCCGGCTCGGCCGCCGCGCTCATGGCCGCGTCGTACTGGAGCAAGGCCTGGCCCGTGTAGGACTCCGCGCAGGCCTTGACCTGCTCCGGCGTGCCCGCGCACAGCACCCGGCCGCCGCCGTCGCCGCCTTCCGGGCCGAGGTCGATCAACCAGTCCGCCGCGCGGATCACGTCGAGGTTGTGCTCGATCACGATCAGCGAATGGCCGCCCGCCAGCAGCTTGCCGAACGCCTGCATCAGCTTGGCGATGTCGTCGAAATGCAGACCCGTGGTGGGTTCGTCGAACATGAAGAGGCGTGCAGCCGGGGCCTGCTTCGCGCTGCGCGCCGTGCCGGCCTGGGCCGTCTCTGCGAGGAAGCCCGCCAGCTTCAGGCGCTGCGCTTCGCCGCCCGACAAGGTGGGCACCGGCTGGCCGAGCTTCACGTATTCGAGGCCCACGTCGACGATCGGCTTCAGCACGCGCAGGACTTCCGCATCCGCGGCGAAGAACTGGGTGGCTTCGCTGACCGTCAGTTCGAGCACGTCGGCAATGCTCAGCGCGCGCGCCGGCGTGCCGCGTTCGATCTTCACCTCGAGCAGTTCAGCCCGGTAGCGACGGCCGTCGCAATCCGGGCAGCGCAAATAGACGTCGCTCAGGAACTGCATCTCGATGTGCTCGAAGCCCGAGCCGCCGCAGGTCGGGCAACGGCCATCGCCCGAATTGAAGCTGAACATGCCCGGACCGTAGCCGCGCTGTTGCGCGAGCGGCACCTTGGAAAACAGCTTGCGGATCTCGTCGAACGCGCCGACATAACTGGCCGGATTCGAGCGCGCCGTCTTGCCGATCGGCGACTGGTCGACGAACACCACTTCGTTCACCTGCTCCGCGCCGACGAGACGCCGGAACGCGCCGGGGGATTCCGTGGCGACGCCCAGGTGGCGCGCCAGCGCCGGATAGAGCACGTCCTGCACCAGCGTCGACTTGCCCGAGCCTGACACGCCCGTGACGCAGACGAGACGCTGCAGCGGAATCTCGACGGTCACGTCCCGCAGATTGTGTTCGCTCGCGCCTTCCAGCACGATGCGCGGCGTGTCCTTCTTCACCGGCCGGCTCGACCAGTGCGAGACGTCGGCCACGTGACGGCGTCCGCCGAGATATTCGCCGGTGAGGGTGCCGGAGGAACGGATGTCGTCCGGCACGCCGTCGTAAATGATCGTGCCGCCACGCTCGCCGGGACCGGGGCCCATGTCGATCAGGCGGTCCGCCGCGAGCATCACGGAAGGATCGTGCTCGACCACCACCAGCGTATTGCCCGCATCGCGCAGGCGATGCATCGCCTCGACGATCCGGTTCAGGTCGCGCGGATGCAGCCCGATGCTCGGCTCGTCGAGCACGAACAGCGTTTTGGTGAGCGAGGTGCCGAGCGCCGTGGTGAGGTTGATCCGCTGCACCTCGCCGCCCGACAACGTACGGCTTTGCCGGTCCAGCGTCAGGTAGCCGAGCCCGACGTCGCACAGATACTTCAGGCGCGTGCGCACCTCCGCCAGCAGCAGCTTCAGCGCATCGTCGAGCAGCGCGCTGGGCAGGCTCAGGTCGTCGAAGAAACGGCGGATGCGCTCGATGGGCAGCAGCATCAGATCGTGCACCGTCAGGCCCGCCAGCGCTTCGAGCTGCGTGCGGTTCCAGTCCACGCCGCGCGGCATGAAACGCAGCGCCGGCTCGAGCACGGCATCGGCATTGGACTTCGTGCCGAGGCGCCACAGCAGCGATTCGGTCTTCAGACGCGCGCCGCCACAGGTCTCGCACGGCGTGTAGCTGCGGTACTTCGACAGCAGCACGCGAATGTGCATCTTGTACGCTTTCGATTCGAGGTATTCGAAGAAGCGCTTCACCCCGTACCAGTGGCTCTGCCACTTGCCGTTCCAGTCGGGCGAGCCGTTGATGACCCAGTCGCGCTGCGCCTGGGTCAGCTCCGCCCAAGCGGTATCGCGCGGGATGCCGGCCTTGGCCGCGTAGCGCATCAGGTCGTCCTGGCACTCCTTCCAGGCGGGCGTCTGCATGGGCTTGATGGCGCCGCCGCGCAAGGTCTTGCGCCCGTCCGGAATCACGAGGCCGAGGTCGACGCCGATCACGCGCCCAAAGCCGCGGCAGGTCTCGCACGCACCGTAGGCGGAGTTGAACGAGAACAGCGCGGGCTGCGGATCGGCGTAGCGCAGGTCGCTGTCCGGGTTGTGCAAGCCGGTGGAGAAGCGCCAGATCCGCGGTTCGGCGGACGGTTCGACCAATGACGCGGCGGACGGTTCGACAGACGGCGCTTGCGGCAGCACGTAAACGTTGACGCGGCCGGCGCCGCGCTTCAAGGACGCCTCAATGGCTTCGACTGCGCGCCCTTTGTCCACCGCGCTCAGGCGGAAGCGGTCCGCGACCACGTCGAGCAGCTTGCGCGGGCCGGTGGGCGACTGCACCTCGCGCTGCGCCTGCACGCGCGTGTAGCCGCTCGCCGACAGCCATTGCTCGACCTCCTGTTCGCTCGCGGACTCGGGCAGTTCGACCGGGAACGTGACCGCGAGGCGCGGATCGTCCTGCGCGGTACGCGCCACCAGTTCGGCGTAGATGGTCTCCGGCGAGTCGTGCCGCACGGCCTGCGCCGTCTTGCGGTCGAACAGCTCGGCCGCGCGCGCGTAGAGCAGCTTCAGATGATCGTTGAGCTCGGTCATCGTGCCGACCGTGGAGCGCGAACTGCGCACCGGATTGGTCTGGTCGATCGCGATGGCGGGCGGCACGCCGTCCACACGGTCCACCTGCGGGCGGTCCATCCGGTCGAGGAACTGCCGGGCGTAGGCGCTGAACGTTTCGACGTAGCGCCGCTGCCCTTCCGCGTACAAGGTGTCGAACACCAGGCTGGATTTGCCGGACCCCGACGGGCCGGTGACGACCGTCATCTCGCCTGTGCGCAGGTCGAGATCGAGGTTCTTGAGGTTGTGCTGACGCGCTCCGCGAATGCGGATTTTTCCTGTAGATGACAATTTGTCCGACCGTCTGAATGAGTTGGCCATATCTTACGGCCGCTTGACGACCGTACAGATTCACCGCGCCCGACCATACGGATCAATCGCCGCAGGGCGGATTTGAAGGGAACACTATACTGTATATTTATACAGTTTTCCATCGACGCTGCAAGCACGGACTGCCGGCACCGCGAGATCACGGCGTAAGGCCCCGATAGTTTTGGAAAGCCCCATCAAGACAAGGACTTGCTACGATGCGCGCGATAAACACGGGGGACCACAACCATGAGTCGCGTGATCAAGGTGCTAGTGCTGGCGGGGTTGCTCAATCTGCAGGGCTGTGCGTCGTCGGTCGAGACGTTTGCGACCGGCGTCGTGCTCGGAGCCGTGGCCGGCGTGACCGCCATGACCTGCGCGGTTGTTTGTCACTGAGCGGGCACTGAAAGGGCACCGGGCGCTCAAAGCGCCTCATCGGGATCGCCGCCGTCCTCTTCCGCCGGCTGTCCGGTCACCACCGAACGCTTGCGCCGCACGTCATAGGCCGTCAACAGCCCATGCGCCACCATATCGAGCGCGGGCTTCACGAGCCCGTTCTTGTCGGTCCACACCTTCGGCGTGAGCGCGCCGCTCAACGCCACGCTATCGGCATCGCTCAACGCGAGCAAACCGGTCTGCACGTCGTCGTCGAAAGCGATCACGTTGACGAACAGCGTGTCGCCGTCGCCGGTGGTCGCCCGTACCTTGCATGTCACAAAACGCTTGCCGTTCTGTCCCGTGCGGATCTGGGCTTCGCCGTAGAGCCGCCCACCTACCAGTCCATCGATCATCTCATCCGCTCCGTGTTGGCTTTGCCTGGTCTCGCCTGATTTCGTTCGGCACGCGAGGCGTCGGCGCCTCGCGAAAGCCGTATGATCCCACGAGCGGATACGGAACCTGCGTTAAAACGCGCTCTTCACGACGCCGCCATCGGCGCGCAACGCGGCTCCGGTCGTCCCAGAGGCCAGCGGACTCGCCACGTAGGCGACCAGCGAAGCGATTTCCTCGGTCGATTCGAAGCGCTTGATGAGCGAAGTCGGCCGCACCTGCTCGAAGAATTCCCGCTCGACCTGCTCAACCGATTTACCATCGGCCTTCGCCAGACTCTCGACGAAGTCGCCCACGCCGCGCGACCGGGTCGGCCCCGGCAGCACACTATTGACGGTGATTCCAGTGCCCGCGACGGACTCGGCAATGCCACGCGCCACCGCGATCTGCGCGGTCTTCGTCACGCCGTAGTGGACCATTTCCGCCGGAATCTGCAGACCGCTTTCACTCGAAATGAAAATGATGCGCCCCCAGTTGGCGCGCTTCATGGACGGCAGAAAGAGACGCGCCAGACGCACACCGCTTAATACATTGACATCGAAAAAGCGCAGCCAGTCTTCATCCGGAATCTCTTCGAAGGGTTTCGGCTCGAAAATGCCGAGGTTGTTGACGAGAATCTCCACGTCCGGATAGCGTCGTGCGAGTTCGTTGGCCGTCCCGGCCTGGCTCAGATCGCCCGCGAACCCCAGCGCGTTCGCGCCGGTCTGCGCTTTCACATGCGCGAGCGCCTTATCCACGGCCTGTTGCGAGCGGCCATTGACGATCACGCGTGCGCCTTCCTGCGCCAACGTCGTAGCGATGGCCAGTCCGATGCCCGCGGTACTGCCGCTCACCAGCGCCAGCTTGTCTTTCAGTTGCAGATCCATGCTCTTTCCTCTCTATCGGTTAGCCGCGGACAAGCCGCCATTCAATCGCGGGTGGACAGTGTGCCGCAGGACGGCAACATGCGTGCAAGGCGTGACGGGATCAGCCCCGGTGCCAATTTACAGCAGGACGCCAACCTCGACAGCGGAGCTCACACGCCAAACCCCTCGCGAAGGTTCGGCGAGCATGCCATGATGGGAGACGAAGCAGCGGCGGCATCCGCCTGCCGCTGCACCCAACCGAGGCACTGGAGTTGTCCATGACCGAACGCGAGACGCTGCATCCGTTGCGCCCCATGCTGAAGAACTTCGTGTGGGAGCATGGCCGAATCGGCACGCGCTATCTCGACTGCAGCAACGGCGAAGTGAAGTTCGACGACGGCAAGAAGTCGCGCTTCGCTGCTGAAAAATACGTGTACGTCCCGCTCGGCAAAGATGCCGTGGACGATCCCAAGGTCGAAGGCCCCGCCATCCGGGAAGCCGCGCTCGACCGTTTCCTGCGCGCGGCGCAGTTGGGCAAGCCGGAGGAAGCGGGATCGCCCGCGGACGTGCAGCGTGCGGCGCAAGACTGCATGGAGCTCGCAGTGTTCAGCGCCTATCAGCAGGACGCCCTGGACGCGCAAGCCCGCTATGCGGAAGAGGCGATGTTCGACGAAGAGATCCGCGCCGCGGTGGTCGCCGATATCCGCCGCATGTATGCGGGCATGCGCGAACACCTCGCGCTGTACGACTTCACCGTCCTGTACGGCCTGCCCGCGCCGCTGCTGTTCAGCGACATGCCCTTCGTCGACTGGCGGGTGCGCGTGAAGCCCGCGCTGCCGCTCGTCTCGCTGCCGCTTGGTCCTTATGCCTTGCTGGTCGGCACACCGTCGGGCAGAACCAGCCGCGTGGCGCCGGTGGCCTGGAAGACCGCCGTGTCGATGGGCTCGCTGAAGGACCATAATCGCCTGCAGGTGGAGCGTGCCCGTCTGTGGCTGGTAGCCACCTCCGACGATCAGCTCGTGGCGGTGCAGCCGCGCTTTCTGCCGCCGGAGCCCGACGCCCCGCAACCGTAACGGCTGTCTCCGCGCCCTCTTCCATCCGCACGCCGTTGCCGCTTCAGCCGGCCCCTGACGCTCACCCTGCCTGGGCCTCAGGGGCGAGACGCCTCCTTATTACCTGCGATGTAATTGAACTCCTGCGTACGATCGCTACCATGGCAGTCATCTCCTCTCGACGCCGGTGCAAAAACGCACCGCCACGGAGATACCCATGCAGTCATGTTCGATTCGTTCATCAAGGAGTTAGGAATGCCAACTTTTACCGTTCACACCATCGAATCGGCCCCGGAACAGTCCAGGCCGACCCTGCAGGCGCTCACGCAGAAATTCGGTTTCCTGCCCAACGTCATGGCGACCATGGCCGCCAACCCCGTTCTGCTGAACGGATTCGCCGGCAGCTTCGGCAGTTTCCACGGCGGCAGTCTCGACGAATGCGAGAAGCAGGCGCTGCTGCTTACCAACGCGGTCACCATCAAGTGCCCGTGGACCGTGGCGGCGCACTCGACCTTTGCCCTTGAGGACGGCATGGCCGAGAGCGACGTCAAGGCCATGCGCGAGGGAAGGTTGCCCGCCCACCCGAAGTACGCGGCGCTGTCGGCCCTCACCCGGGCCCTGATCGAAAAGCGCGGCAATGTAAGCGACGCGGAACTCGAACGCTTCACGTCGGCGGGCTATTCGCAGAGCCAGATCTTCGAGGTGATCGCCAGCATCGGCATTTCCACGATGGCCGCCACCACGACTAATATGGCAGGCACGCCGGTCGAGGACCGCTTCAAGGCGCAAGCCTGGAACGCCGCTTAAGGGAAACCAGGCCGAACGCGCGCGCAGGATTCGTTTCACGCCGGGTCCTGCGCGCGCCCCTCTGCCGGACTGAAGATGCACGGCCCATGAGCCGAACCCTCTTGCGAAGAAAAACGCGATGACTGTACCGAACCTCAATGCCAAACTGCCGGCCGGCGAACTGGGCGTGCTGCTGCGCCACTGGCGCGACACGCGCGGCAGGAGCCAGATCGACCTTTCGCTCGATGCGGGCGTGTCGCAACGGCACATCAGCTTCATCGAAAGCGGGCGCAGCGTGCCGAGCCGCCAGATGTTGCTGGACCTGGCGCAGGCGCTCGACGTGCCGCTGCGCGAACGCAACACCTTGCTGCTCGCGGCGGGCTACGCCCCCCTCTACGCGGAAAGCGCATGGAACGCACAGGACATGCAGAGCGTCACCCGCGCACTTGAACGCATCCTGCGCCAACACGAACCGTTTCCGGCCCTGGTGATGGACCGCTACTGGAACGTGCTGATGACCAACGATGCCACACCGCGCTTTTTCAACTGCTTCATCGACATGGCGGCCCGCACCGGGCCGCGCAACATGCTGCACCTGATGTTCGATCCGCACGGCATGCGCCCGTTCGTCGCCAACTGGGAAGCGGTCGCGCAAAGCCTGCTCCAGCGGGTGTACCGCGAATCCGTCGGGCGCGCGATCGACGGGAAAACCCAGGAACTCCTAAGCGCCCTGCTCGCCTACCCGGATGTGCAAAGCGAGTGGACAAGCCCCAAGGTGCTGGGCGCGATACCGGTGACGCCGGTGCTGCCCGTCATCCCGCTCAGCTTTACCAAAGACGGCCAGGTGCTGAACTACTTCTCGATGGTCACGACGGTCGGAACGCCGCAGACGATCGCCGCGCAGGAACTGCGCGTCGAATGCATGTTCCCGGCGGACGACCAGACGGAAGCGCAGCATGCGCGCATGATCGGCGGCGCTGCGCGCAGCGGCGAGCAAAGCTAGCCGCATCCGCGATCACGGCTCGATGACCGTGATGCGGAACGGGCCGCCATGTTCCGCCGCGTGCACGACCGCCTCGTTGGTTTGCTCGAGCGGAAAAGCGCTGACCTCGAAGCTCTCCAGCGACAGCAGCCCGGACCGGATCAACGCGGCGAGCCGCGCCGGCGCATCGCGAGGGTACATGTACTGGCCACGCACGGTGATGCCATTGCGCATCAGATGCACGTACGGCAATTCCAGACCCACGCGGATACCGCCCATCAGGACGACGGTGCCTTGCGGCCGCACCGTCATGGCCGCGGCGCGGGCCGGCGCCGCGTCGGGCAGCGGCGGCATCAGATCGAGGACTTTGTCGATCGGGCCCGGCGCGGCGGCGCGCATGCGAACGGTGTCCTCGCTCTCGCTGCCGGTCAGCACGACGGTCGCCACGCGCGGGCCGAAGCGGCGCGTCAGATCCGCGAGCGCCGCCGCGTTGCGGCCCGGCGCGACCACACAGCCCGCGCCCATCGCCAGCGCAACCGCCACACCCGCACTGCCGAAGTGGCCTGTCGCGCCGCTGATCAGCACGGTCTCCCCGGCTTGCAAGTTGGCTGCGAGCAAACCGCCGTAGGGCACCAGCATCGTCATCAGGCCGCACCAGCGTCCCGCGTCCGCCGGATCCAGCGCGCCGAGCGGCACCGCGTTCTCCATGGGCGTGAGCATCTGCTCGGCGAACGGTCCGTGGCGGAACACCGTCTGCAAGCGTTGCGCGCCGGCGCTGGGCGCGATCCAGCCTTGCAGCATGACGTCGGGCGAGACGGCATCGTCGCGCGAACGCACCGTCGGATCGCAAAACACCCAGTCTCCGACAGCCAGACGCGTCGCATCCGGCCCGACGGCGCGCACCCGCCCGATCGCCCCGACCCCAGAGGCGAGCGGCAGCGACAGCGGATATTGCCTGGCACCGCTAAACACCTCATTCGCGTAAGACAGGACAGGGGCGGCGACGATGTCGACCACGACATCACCCGCGCCGGCTCCTGGGTCCGGCAGGTTTTCAATCACCAGTGGCGCTCCGAACGCCTTCAGCATGGCGGCCTTCATGATGTCCCTCCAACGTGGAAAGAACGCATCGTAAGCGCGGCTGTGCGTCGTATTCAGGACTGGTACTATCCCAGGATTAGCCAGTCCCTCCCAGAGCGTTTCAATGAGCGACCTTACCGATCCGAGCAGGGCCGAACTCGGCAATTTTCTGCGCGCCCGCCGCGAGCGGCTCGACCCGCTCGCGCTCGGCATTGCCAACGGCCGGCGTCGGCGTACGCCCGGGCTGCGGCGCGAAGAAGTGGCCGAACTCGCGGGCATCGGAGTGGACTGGTATATCCGGCTCGAGCAGGGGCGCGACGTCAGCCCCTCTTCCACCACGGTCGATGCACTCGCTCGCGCGCTGCGCCTCGAACCCGCCGAACACGCCCATTTGCGGGCGCTGGCGCGCGTCGCCGAACGGCGTCCCTTCGTACTCGAAAGCGTGCCGGATACGGTACGCCGGGTCGTCGAACATCTCGACCAGCCCGCCTACATCACGGGGCGCCGCTGGGACATCCTGGCGTGGAACGCCGCAGCGGTCGACCTGTTCAAGGACTTCGGCAGGATCCCGCTAGCGCAGCGCAATATCCTCATCTATATGCTGACGGACCCGGATGCGCGCAGCCTGTTCGGCACAAGCTGGGCCCGCGAGGCGAAACGCATGGTCGCGCAGTTTCGCGCAAGCCACGATCTGTGGGCGGGCGATCCGGCGTTTATCGAACTGCAGGATCGCCTTAGCCGCGGCTGCACGGAATTCAGCGCCTGGTGGCAAAGCCACGACATCAGCGCGACCGTCGCCGGACGCAAGCGGCTGCATCATCGAACGAGGGGAATGTTGTCGGCCGAGTACGCCACGTTTCAGGCCAATGACGATCCCTCGTTGAAGCTCGCGATCTACAAGGTAGAGGAAGTGACGCGCTAAGGTCCGCTGCGCGTGTCGGGCATGCCGCGCCCCTTCAACGCGCCCCGCACGATAAACTAGCCGCGCACCTACCGGGAACCGCTCACTTGGCAAAAGTCTCCACGATCCGCGACGTCGCCGAATTGGCCAACGTATCCAAAGCGACCGTCTCACGCTACCTCAACGGCACGCTCACGCTGCCGGCGGAGACGAAGAAGCGCGTCGACGACGCCGTGATCGCCCTCAACTACCGGCAGAACAGCCTCGCGCGGCGCCTGAGCATCGGCAGCAGCGAGACCATCGGTCTTGCCATGCCCGATGTCGCCAACCCGTTTTTCGCCGAACTCGCCGACGCGGTCGAGGAAGCCGCCTCGGAGGGCGGCTTCGGCCTGTCGCTGTGCATCACGCGCAACCGGCTCGAACGCGAAGCGCTCTATCTGAGCTGGCTCGACACCCAGCACCTCGACGGCCTGATCTTCGCCACCAATCGCCCCGACGACGGCTCGCTCAAGCGGCTGATCGGCGAGCGCAGCAACATCGTGCTGATCGACGAGGACGTGCCGGGTGTCGACGTGCCGAAGGTCTTCGTCGACAACGTCGAGGGCGGTTATCTGGCCACCCGCCACCTGATCGACGCGGGTCATACGCGCATCGCCTACGTCACCGGTCCGGAGACGCTCTTCAGCGTGCGCGAGCGGCTCGAAGGCTACCGGCGCGCGCTCGACGAGGCCGGCCTTCCGTTCGATGCGTCGCTCGTGCTGTACGGCGCCTATGACCGCCGTTTCGGTGAAGCGGCCGCCGCCGAACTGATCGCGCGTGACGTGGTCCCCACCGCCGTATTTGCCGCCAGCGACTACCTCGCGGTCGGCATGCTGAAAACGCTGCGCGAGCGCGGTCTGGACGTGCCGGCGGATATGTCGATCGTCGGCTTCGACGACATGGAGTTCGCCAGCCTCCTCATGCCGCCCATCACCACGCTGCGCCAATCGGCCCGCGAACTGGGCCGCGCAGGCGTCGCGATCCTGCTCGCCATGCTCGCCGGCGACCCTGCGGCCACCGCACTGGCCTCGGCCTCGGCGGCGACGTCCGGCAAACCGGAGCACCGCCTGCCGGTCAGCCTGATCGAGCGCGCCTCCGTGGCGCCGCCGCGCAAGCGCTAGGCGGGCCGCGGCGCGCGCCGCCTCCCGAGCTTGCCGGGTGCCGCTCGCCCCACTCCGCATCCGCCGCCCCCGTACTTTCCCCTGGTCTTTATTGAAACGGTTGACAGCGAAATACTCGCCGCTTACTTTTGATAAACCGGTTTACAAGAAGGCGGGCGCAATGTCGGTTGCGTCCTTGAAAGTCTTTTCCACTCCCGGAGCGACGCCTTGCAGCGCGCCGCTCCGCTTACTCAGAAAAGGGATTTCGATGAACGCAGCACTACCTCTGCGCCGGCTCGCCGCCACCCTCCTTGCGCTGTCGGTGTTGAGCGCCGCCGGGTCCGCGTGCGCCGCGGACAAGAAGAAGATCGCCCTCGTGCAGATCAACCAGGAAGCGCTTTTCTTCACACAGATGGACCAGGGCGCGCAGGCCGCGGCGAAAGCGGCCGGCGTCAATCTGGAGATCTACAACTCGAACAACGACCCGAACGCGCAAAACAACGCGATCGAGACGTATATTCAGCAGAAGGTCGATGCGATTCTGGTGGTCGCGATCGACGTCAACGGCATCAAGCCCGCCATCACCGAAGCGAAGAAGGCCGGCATTCCGGTCGTCACCATCGACGCCATCGTGAACGGCGACAACTCGGTGCAGGTGGGCGTGGACAACAAGAAGGTCGGCGTGGATATCGGCAAATACACGGCGAACTACATCAACAGGAGCCTCGGCGGCAAGGCGCAGATCGGCGTCGTCGGCGCGTTGAATTCGTTCATCCAGAACGTGCGGCTCGATGGCTTCAAGGAAGGCGTGGCGAGTGCGCCGGGCGCGAAGATCGTGTCGACCGTCGACGGCCAGAACGTGCAGGATCAGGCGCAAACGGCGGCTGAGAACCTGATTTCGGGCAATCCGAATCTGCAGATCGTCTACGCAACGGGCGAACCCGCGCTGATCGGCCTGGTGGCGGCCGCCCTCTCGCAAGGCTCGACCGATCACCTGAAGATCGTCGGCTGGGACTTGAGTGCGCAGGCCATCAAGGGCATCGACGCCGGCTTCGTAACCGCCGTCGTGCAGCAGGATCCCGAGGGCGAAGGCAAGGCGGCCGTCGGCGCGGCGCTCAAGCTGATCGCCAGACAGCCGGTCGACAAGAACATCTCAGTGCCCGTCACGATCGTGACCAAGGCGAATGTGGACAAATACCGCGCTATCTTCAAGTAAGCAGCCGGTGCCGTTCAGGACGAGGAAACCCAGATGAACAGCGATGCCATCCCTCCACGCGTACGCATGGAAAACATCACCAAGAGCTACGGCGCTGTTCAGTCGTTGCGCGGGGTGACTCTGGAAGTGGCGCCGGGTGAAGTGCTCGGACTGGTGGGCGATAACGGCGCGGGCAAATCCACGGTGTCGAAGGTGCTGGCGGGCGCGGTGATTCCCGATAGCGGCCGCATCGAAATCGACGGCGAGCCGGTGCGTTTCGAAGACCCCGGCGACGCCCGCAAGCATCGCATCGAAATGGTCTATCAGGACCTGTCGCTCTGCGATACGGTGGATGTGGCCGGCAACCTGTTCTTCGGCCGCGAGCCGATGCGGCGCATGCTGGGCATCCCCATGCTCGATCACGCGAAGATGCATCACGACGCCCGCGAGATGCTCGACGGTCTGGGCATCCGCATTCCGAGCACGCATCTCGATGTCGAAAACCTCTCGGGCGGCCAGCGTCAGGCCATTGCGATTTCGCGCGCGGTGTCGTTCGACCCGAAAGTGCTGATCATGGACGAGCCCACCGCGGCGCTCGCCGTGGCCGAAGTCGAAGCCGTGCTCGAACTGGTGCAGACCATCAGCCGCCGCGGCGTCGGCGTGATCCTGATCAGCCATCGCCTGCAGGACCTGTTTCTCGTCTGCGACCGCATCAGCGTGATGTACGAAGGACAGAACGTGGCGGACCGCAAGATCGGCGAGACGAATCTCGAGGAGATCGTCGACCTGATCGTCGGACGTAAATTCAAAGCGCGCTCGGCGCGGGCTCTTGCGGAGAACTGATCGTGGAAATCGCCATGCAAAAGGAAAAGGACCCGAAGGCGCCGCACCGCTCGCTGCAGAACCGGCTCGGCGGCAACGCGGGGGTTGCCAGCATCGCGGTGTTCTTTGTGTGCTGCGCCGTCGCCTTCAGTTTCGCCACCGATACCTTCCTCACCGCCGGCAACCTGCTGAACGTGCTGCGCCAGAGCGCACCGCTCCTGATCGTCGCAACCGCGATGACGCTCGTGATCACCACCGGCGGCATCGACCTGTCGATCGGCTCGACCCTCGCGCTGGTGGGCGCGCTTGCCGCCATCGCGCTGCATGCGGGTGTGGCGGACGGCGTCGTGCTGATCGGCGGCCTCCTGCTCGGTGCGCTGATCGGTGCGATCAACGGTTACTTCATCGCCTGGGCGGGCATGCCGGCCTTCATCGTCACGCTCGGCACGCTCTCGGTGGTGCGCGGCCTTGCGCTGCTGATCACGCAGGGCTATTCCGTGCCGATCGAAAACGACGGCTGGTTCGTGCAACTCGGCCGCGGACATCTGCTCGGCGTGCCGATGCCCGCCGTAATCTCCATCGCGACGCTGTTTGCCGGCTGGTTTGCCTTGCGGCACATGCGCTTCGGACGCTACGTGGTCGGCATCGGCACGAATGCGGAAGGCGTGCGGCGGGCCGGCGTCAACGTGCGCATCGTGACGTTGAAGGTCTACATCCTCAGCGGCGCGGCGGCCGGGCTTGCGGGACTCATCACCACCGCGCGTCTGGGCAGCGGTTCGTCGAATCAGGGGGTCGGCTTCGAACTCGCGGTGATCGCCGCGGTGGTGCTCGGGAGTACGAATCTGTTCGGTGGCCGCGGCACCATTCTCGGCACGCTGCTGGGTGCGCTCACGATCGCCGTGCTCGGCAACGGGCTGATCCTGATTCACGTCTCGCCGTTCTATACGCAGATCATCCAGGGCGCCATCATGCTGCTCGCCATCTGGATGAACACGCGCATTTTCTCGCCGCAACGCAGTCGCAAGGGCTAAGGAGCGTCAAGCGATGAGGTCGATTTTCCGCCACGCTTCCCCGCTGCCCATCGGCGTGGACAGCGGCTACGTGATGACCGTGCTCGGCCCGCTGCCGGTCGCGCAGATGGGCGTCACGCTGATGCATGAGCACATCCTGCTGGATGCGTCGGGCAAGTGGGTGCCGCCTTCATGTTGCGGCGATCGCGAGATCGGCGAGCAGAAGGTGCATATCGGCATTCTGGGCGCGCTGCGGATGAATCCGTTGATGAACCGCGACAACTGCCAACTGTTCGATGTCGAAGCCGCGATCGACGAACTGATGCGCTTTCGCGAGCTGGGCGGCGAGACGGTGGTGGATCCGACCAACCTCGGCATTGGCCGCGACCCGGCCGCGTTGCAAGTCGTGGCGCGGCGCACGGGGCTCAACATCGTGATGTCCACCGGCTTTTATCTGGAGCCCTCGCATCCCCGCTACGTCAGCGAGCGGTCGATCGACGATCTGGCCGAGCAACTGATTTTCGAAGTCGGCGGTGCGCACGACAAGCCCGACGTCGTGGCCGGCCTGATCGGCGAGATCGGGGTCTCCGCAGCCTTCACGCCCAACGAAGAAAAGTCGCTGCGGGCGGCCGCGCGCGCGAGCGCCGCGACCCGCGTGCCGCTCTCGATCCATCTGCCAGGCTGGGTGCGTCATGGACACCGCGTGCTGGACGTCGTCGAGGCCGAAGGCGCCGACCTGCAACACACTGTGCTATGCCACATGAACCCCAGCCACATGGACACGGAGTACCAGCACACCCTGGCGCGGCGTGGCGCCTGGCTCGAATACGACATGATCGGCATGGACTACTACTACGCCGATGAGGACGCGCAGTCGCCATCGGATGAAGAGAACGCGCGGGCCATCAAGGCGCTGATCGACGCGGGCTTCGTCGACCGGCTGCTGATGTCGCAAGACGTGTTTCTCAAGACCATGCTGACCCGCTACGGCGGCTATGGCTACGGTTACATCCTCAAGCATTTCGTGCCGCGGTTGCGACGCCATGGCGTGACGAACCCGCAGATCGAAACCATGATGATCGCCAATCCGGCGAAGGTCTTTTCGCGGCAACGCTGAATGAAGGCGCGCACTCCCGCCGCCCATTGGCGATTGCCGACTGAACGGTAAACCGGTTTAACGCCGCGTGTGCCGCCGCCGACACGGCTGGCCCACGTGCCTCAAAGGAGATTTCGCATGACCCCATCCGCTCATTCCGCGCATTCGATCCTGCTTGCGGGGGAAAGCTGGACCAGCACGGCGACGCACATCAAAGGCTTCGACCAGTTTCCGACCGTGACGTATCACAACGGCGCGAAGCTGTTCCTCGATGCGCTGAAAGACAGCCGTTACACGATCCGCCATATGCCGAGCCATGAGGCGCAGGAGGACTTTCCGAGCACGCTCGAAGGCCTGCTCGCCTATGAGGCGATCATCCTGTCCGACATCGGCGCCAATACGCTGCTGCTGCACCCCGATACGTGGGCCAAAAGCCAGCGCACGCCGAACCGGCTCAAGCTGCTGCGCGAGTATGTGGCGGCAGGCGGCGGGCTGATGATGGTCGGCGGCTATCTGAGCTTTCAGGGCATCAATGGCAGCGCGCGGTTTCGCGGCACGCCCGTCGAAGAGGTACTGCCGGTGACCTGCCTGCCCTACGACGACCGTGTCGAAGTGCCCGAAGGCTTCACGCCGCAGGTGGTCGCCGCGCATCCGCTCGTCGATGGACTCGGCACCGCGTGGCCGCATCTGCTCGGCTACAACGAAGTCCAGCTCAAGCCGGACGCCACGCTGATTGCGACCGTGCCGGAGACCGGGCATCCATTACTGGTTGCCGGCACGTATGGCAAGGGCCGCACGCTCGCGTGGACCAGCGACATGTCGCATCACTGGCTGCCGCCGGAATTCTCGGACTGGGACGGCAACGCGCGCCTGTGGCTGAACTGCCTCGACTGGCTGAGTTCGGGTGGCGAGTAGATGACGCATCGCCAGGAATGCGTCTGCGTGGTCGGCAATGCGGCGATCGATCTGAGCTTGCGCGTCGCGCATCTGCCGCTCGCCGGCGAAACCTCGCTCGCCCTGCAAAGCGCCTCCGACTTCGGCGGCAAGGGTGCCAATCAGGCGGTGGCGGCGACACGCGCGGGCACATCCACACAACTGTTTGCGGCGGTCGGCCAGGACGCGGACGGCGACCGGCTGATCGCCCATCTGAACGCCGAAGGCATCGACACGCAACATGTGCTGCGCGTGCCCCGCCCGACCGATCTCTCCATCGTCACCGTCGACGCTCAAGGCGAGAACACCATCGTCACGCGCAACGAAGCCGCAGCGGGGTTTCACCCCGAGCCCGGCGCCGTGCTCGAGGCCACCCGCGCCGGCGACTGGATCGCCTTGCAAGGCAACCTGAGCGCCGACGTCACCGCCGACGTCTTATGCGCGGCACGCTTCAACGCGCGCCGTACCTTGCTCAATCCCGGACCCGTCTGCTTCGATTGCATGCCCATGCTGGCCGACGTGGATCTGCTGGTAGTCAACCGCGTCGAAGCCGCGACGCTCACCGCGCAGGATGATGCCGCGCAGGCGGCCACGGCATTGCATCGCGCCGGTGCCCGCGAGGTCTGCGTGACGCTTGGCGCAAACGGCGTGCTCTGGTGCAACGACAACGGCATTTACCGTCTCGCCGCGATACCCACCCATGCCGTGGATACCGTCGGCGCCGGCGATGCGTTCTGCGGCACGCTGCTCGCCGCGCTGGCGCAAGACCTCGCCATGCCGCTCGCGCTGCGCTGGGCCCAGACCGTGGCCGCCTATGCCGTCGCGCGACGCGGGGCGCAAGCCAGCTTTCCCGACCGCGCGACGACGCGCGATTTGCTGCATTCCTCCGTTCCTCCCCTTCAGGCAAGTTGAATCGATATGGAAACTTCTTCTGGTGTTGGCCGTGGACGTCTCGACTGCGTCGCGCAGATTTTTGGCCGCCCTCGCAGTGTGGTGATCGGCGTGATTCACTGCCCGGCGTTCCCCGGTTCGCCGCGCTATCAGGGCGCGTCGAGCGAAGCGTTGTATGCGGCCGCGCGCGCCGATGCGCTCGCTTATGCGAGCGGCGGCGTCGATGGCCTGATCATCGAAAATCACGGCGACGTGCCGTTCTCGAAGCCGGACGATATCGGTCATGAGACCTCGGCGTTCATGGCCGTGACGGCGGATCGCATCGCGCGGGAAACCGGCCTGCCGATCGGCATCAACGTGCTCGCGAATGCGGCGATCCCGGCGCTCGCAATCGCCGCGGCGAGCCAGGCGGCCTTCGTGCGGGTCAATCAGTGGGCCAACGCGTATGTCGCGAACGAGGGCTTGATCGAAGGGGCCGCCGCCAGCGCATTGCGCTACCGCGCGCGCCTGCGGGCCGACGGCATCAGCGTATTCGCGGATGCGCACGTCAAGCACGGCGCGCATGCGATTGTCGCGGACCGCGCGCTGGAGGAACTGGTGCGCGACGTGGAATTCTTCGATGCCGATGCGATCATCGCCACCGGCCAGCGCACCGGCGACGCCGCCAGCGCGGATTACCTGCGGCAGATTCGCGCCGCGACCACCTTGCCGTTGCTGGTGGGCAGCGGCTGCACCGAGCGTAATGTCGCGGAGATTCTCTCGATCGTCGACGGCGTGATCGTCGCGAGTTCGTTGAAGGTGGGCGGCGTCTGGTGGAATCCGGTCGACGAGGCGAAAGTCCGCGCCTTCATGCAAGCGGCGCGCTAATTCACGCCTGATGCGATTCAGGCCGGATCACAAGTTCCGGGAAACCTGAACGCGCATCGTGCTCGCGTGAGAAACGATGCTCGGGCAGCAGCGCCAGCAAGATCTCCGCCGTCGTGCGAACGCTGCAGCCGCGCGCCACGTGTCCGCCGAACACCTGGCCGCGCGCGTCGGCAACGGACATGTGCAGATGCGCGCCATCGGGCGAGATCGAACCGGCCAGCGTGAGAATTTCGAGGTCGCCGCGTAACTCGGTGGGCTGGTCGACACCGGCGAAGCGCAACTGCGCGACGCTCAGGCTTCCGATGCCCTGCAGCACGAAGGCCGCCGTCAGATTGCGTGCGCGCAGCACGTCTTCGAGCGCGCCGCGCAGGTCGTCGCCCGGGGAAAGGCGCACGGGATGGGTTTGCATCGCTCGGCTCCTGGTTGGCAGGGTTCACGCGGGATAAGGCGGGGACGCTGCGCCTATTGTGCCATCCTGAGGTCCGGTCATTCGAGGCCGTGCAGATGCTCGACCAGGTAATCGATCAAGGCCCGCACCTTCAACGGCAGAAACCGGTTCGGCGGATAGAGCAGCCACACCGTGCCCACATAAGCCTGTCCTTCGAGCGCCCAGTCGGGCAACACCGGCACCAGTTCGCCACGCGCGAGCGCATCCGCCGCCGCGAATTCCGGCAGGTTGGCGATGCCGAAGCCCTGTTGCGCCGCTTCGAGCCGCGCGCCGGCATGATTGGCGATATAGCGCCCGCGCACCTCGACGGTCTGCGTGTGCGTGCCGCGCCGCAAACGCCAGCGGTTATCGTCCGCCGTTTCGCCCAGATAGATGCAGTCGTGCTGGGCGAGCTCGCGCGGCGCTTGCGGCGTGCCGCGTGCGTCCAGATACGCCTGCGACGCACACAGCAGCCAGCGCACCGTCCCTAGCCGCCGCCCTGCCAGGCCGGGTGGCGGCCGCTCGGTCAAACGGATCACGAGGTCGAGATCGTCGTCCAGCGGGTCGACGTCGTGGTCCGCATACAGCAGTTGGAGATCGACCTCCGGATAGGCGCGCAGGAAACCCGGCACGAGCGGGTGGATCACCGTGCGGGCGAACTGCGTCGGCGCGCTGACGCTCACCTTGCCCTGGGGGCGGCCGGCGAGTTGACCGGCGGCATCGACCGCGCCCGCGGCGGCGCTCACCATCTCCCGGCAGTAGCGCGCCACCTGCGCACCCGATTCGGTGACCCGCACCTTGCGCGTCGAGCGCTCCAGCAGGCGGGTGGCGAGCGCTTCCTCAAGACGCTTGATCTGCCGGCTGACCGTCGACGGCGTGCTGCCGAGCTGGCGCGCCGCCACCGAGAAATTGCCGGCCTCCACGACGCGCGCAAACACCGCCATATCGGGCAACAGGGCGAAAAGTTCGTTGGAGTTCATCGTGACAGTAGAAAGAGAAGCGCGGCTGGATTAATGCATGCGCGACACAAAAGCTATGCGTCGCGACCCGATTATCACCCTGCACGCAAGGCTGGACAATACGCACCTGTCCTCCGAGGTTCGCCATGTCCAGACCCGAACGCCTGCAATTCCTGTCCGACCTGATGCTGCTCGCCGTCGCCGTGGTGTGGGGTACCAGCTATGGCGTCGCCAAAAGCGCGCTCGCCTATTACCCGGTTCTCGGGCTGCTTGCGTTGCGCTTCGGCATCACCTTCGTGGTGCTGTCGCCCGCGCTACGGCCCCTGCGTCATGCCAACGTCCGCGCCCTGCGCGGCGTGCTCAGCGCCGGCGTGCTGCTGTTCAGCATCTTTCTGTGCGAGACCTTCGGCCTGCTGCTCACACGCGCGGCCAACGCGGCGTTTCTCATCAGCCTGTGCGTGGTGTTGACGCCGCTGGTCGAGTGGTCGCTTCTGAAGCGCCGGCCGAGCCGCATCGAATGGGCGGCTGTGGCGCTGTCGTTGCTCGGTGCGTGGTTGCTGACCGGAGGCGACACCTTCACGCTCAGTCCCGGCGATGCGTTGATCCTCGCGGCCGCGCTTCTGCGTGCTGTGACCGTCTGCGTGACCAAGCGCGTGATGCGCGATGCGGCACTGCCGCCTTTGACCGTGACCGCCGTGCAATCCGGCGTGGTGGCATTCGGCAGCGCAGCCGTGGCACTGCTGTTTGCCCGCGACCAATGGCAACCCGTGCCGTCGTTTGCAGGGCATCCGACGTTCTGGGGTTGCGTGTTCTATCTGGTGCTCGCCTGCACGCTGTTCGCGTTCTTTGCACAGAACTATGGGATCAAACGCAGCAGCCCGACGCGCGTCGCGCTGCTGATGGGTAGTGAGCCGGCGTTTGGCGCGCTGTTCGCGTGCCTGTGGTTAGGCGAGCGGATCGCGCCGATGGCGTGGGTCGGCGGCGGGTTGATCGTGGCGGCGTCGTTGCTGGCTACGGTGCGCTGGCGCAAGGGGGTGCCGGTTGAGGTACCCGCGGCGCCGCAACAGGCTTAGGGCTGGCGACGGAGTTCGCGGGACTGGGGCGGCCACCCATCACCGTAGCAGCGGCCGCAACCTGCCGGCGCAGCCCACCCCTTACCTCGACGCCACCCGTCCCCGCTGACTCACCACTTCGCCGCGCTGGAACACGTACTCGATGCGCTCGCCCTGCCCGGTCAACACGCCGATATCGCGCAGCGGATCGCCGTCCACCACCAGCACATCCGCAATCGCACCGGCAGCGACAACACCGAGCTTGCCTGGCCGATCGACGATCTGCGCCGCAATCGTCGTGGCCGAACGCAGCGTCTCCAGATTGCCCAGCACCTCGGCGCGAATCCGCAGTTCGTCGCTCTGGAACGTATGCATCTCGCCGAGCAGGTCGGAGCCGAAACCCATCGGCACGCCGGCGCGCGCATAGATCTGCAGTGAGTCGCGGCCGGCTTGCCGCACCGTCTCGACCTTGGCGATCGAATCGGCCGGCAGGCCGTACTCGGCTCCGTGCTTCGCAAGTGCGTCGTAGGTCACCAGCGTCGGCACGACGAAGGCGCCATGCTCGTGCATCAGGCGCGCCGCCGCTTCATCCACGAGATTGCCGTGCTCGATCGTGCGCACGCCGCAGCGCACGGCACGCGCGATCGCGCGGCCGGTGTACGCATGCGCCATCACGTAGGTGTTGGCCGCATGCGCCTCGGCGACGATCGCGCGGATCTCGTCTTCGGAATACTGGGTGTTGCCGATCGGGTCGGTCGGCGAGGCGACGCCGCCCGACGCCATGATCTTGATCTGCGTCGCGCCCTTCTGGATTTCTTCGCGCACGGCGAGCCGCACGGCATCGATGCCGTCGACCACCCGCGCAATCGCCCCGGCGCGAAAGCAGCACGAACACGGTTCGAGCATGTCGCCACGCGGGCGGAAATCGCCATGCCCACCGGTCTGCGACAGCGCCTTGCCGGATGGGAAAATGCGCGGCCCCGGAATCAGGCCGGTTGCGAGCGCCTGGGTCAGCCCCCAATCGGCGCCGCCCGCATCGCGCACGCTCGTGAAGCCGCGGCCGAGCATCGCCGAGAGAATCGGCAGCGCGCGAATCGCCGCGAGGATGTTGGGTTGGGTCGCGTTCGTGCCGAGGTTCGCGCTCGACGCGAGCACATGCACGTGACAGTCGATCAGGCCCGGCATCACCGTCTTGCCGCGCGCATCGACCACACGCGCGCCCGGCAGATCCACCGGCCGGTCGGTGACTTCGACAATGTGACCGTCTTCGATCACAACATGATGATGTTCGAGCAACGTACCCTGCGACAGGTCCAGTACGTTGCCGCCGCTGATTACCGTGATGGTCATGAATAGCTTCCTGGAAGAAAGAACCGGCGTTACCCGCGCAGGCGGCGCGGGTCGCGTACGTAGAAGGTTCCGATGAGACTGATGGCCGCGGCGGTCATCACGTAGATGGCCGGCGCCATGTTGCTGCCGGTGGAGGCGATCAGCCACGTGATGAAGAACGGCGCGAAGCCACCGAAGATCGTCACGGCAAAGTTGTAGGCGACCGAGAGACCCGTCGACAGCACTTTGGTCGGGAACAGTTCGGCAAACGCGGCGAGAATCGGGCCGGTATAGGCGGCGATCGGCAGTCCGAAGATGCCTTGAAACACGAGCAGCGAGGCCAGACCCGGCGCCCGGTTGATGTACACGAACATCGGCCAGGCGAGCAGCAGGATCGCGGCGGCGGCGCCGGACAGGAAGCGCCGGCGGCCATACAGATCGGCCAGCTTGCCCACCACCGGCGAGAAACACATGATCATCAGACCGCCCAGCATCCCCGCCAGAAAGCCCTGCGACGCACGCAGATGCAGCGTGCGCACCGAGTAGGTCGGCATGTAGAACAGCAGCACGTAGGTGCACGCGGTCCAGAGGATCACCATCGAAAAACTCGCGAAGGTTTCGCGCGGGAAGCGTTGCAGCACTTCGGCGAGCGGCGAGTCGCTTTTCGCTTCTTCCGCGACCGCGATAAAGGCCGGCGTTTCTTCCATGCGGCTGCGAATGAAGTAGCCCACCGGTCCGATCAGGATGCCGATCAGGAACGGCATTCTCCAGCCCCACGAATGCAGCGCATCGGCGCTTAGCCGCGCCGTCACGAAGGTGCCGACCGCCGCGCCGAGCAGCACCGCGAAGCCGATGCTCGACTGGATCCAGCTCGAGTAATACGCGCGCTTGTCCGGCGGGGCGTACTCGGTCAGAAACGCGGTGGCGCTGCCCATTTCGCCGCCGGCGGAAAAGCCTTGCAGCAGGCGCGCCGCCACGATCAGGAGCGGCGCCCACACGCCGATCTGGCTATAGGTGGGCGCGAGGCCGATCAGCGCGGTGCCGGCCGCCATCAACAGGATGGTCAGCGACAAGGCCGCCTTGCGGCCCACCTTGTCGGCGTAGATGCCCAGCACGATGCCGCCCACCGGACGCATGAAAAAGCCGACGCCGAAGGTCGCCACCGTCAGCAGCAGCGAAGTCAGTTCATTGCCGGTCGGAAAGAACAGCTTGGCGATGATGACCGCAAAGAAGCTATACACGGTGAAGTCGAACCATTCGAGGCCGTTGCCGAGCACGGTCGCGAGAATCGCGCGGCGCCGCTGCCGCGTGAGCGAGTCGAGCGGTAGCGCCACGTGGGGTGAAAGCGTTCCTTGCATGGTCTCTTTCCTCATCTGAATGAGCTGTCAGCAGCGCGCCGGTTCAGGATTGAGCGGCACCCCCGCATGCACAAGACCGATCCTAGGAGCGTTGTGGTTTTTTTCTGAAACGAAAGAATCGCATGCATGCATGCGCGTAGCGCATGCGAACGGGCGTTCCGGGCTTTCTATGCTTTCTTATGCCGCCGGCCGCGCCGTCTGTTGCGGCGTGTGCTGCATCGTCTGCCGCTCTGCCTGCTCGAACAACCAGTTTGTAAACAGCCGCCCCGCCTGGTTCTGCGAGCGGTCGTTCGGCGACACCACGTAGTAGCCGCCGCCGTGACTGGCCGAAGCGCGTGTGGCCCGCACCAGCAAACCTTCGGCGAGGCACGCATCGATCATGTGGCGCCAGCCGAGCACCACACCCTGGCCGAGAATCGCCATCTGCACCAGTTGCGGATAGTGATTCACCACCACCGACTTCGGCGAGCCAGGCATCTGCACGTCGTTCAGCCGGAACCATTCCGGCCACGACATCCATTGCCGCTGGCCGTCCTCCTGCATTAGCAAGGTCTCCTGAGCGAGGTCGGCGGGTTCGAGCTTGCGGCCGTCAAGGTAGCCCGGCGAGCAGACCGGATAGACCTCCTCGTCGAAGATCCGGCGTGCCGTGAAATGCGGTTCGGCGCGCTGTCTGATGTAGTACAGGCCGACGTCGAATTCCGCCGGCGAGAGCGAGGCGAGCCCGTCGCGCACGATCATGCGCAGATGGATGTTGGGGTACGCCGCGCGGAAGGCGCCGAGGCGCGGCGTGAGCCATAGCACGGCGACGCCGGACGAGCAGGCGATCGTCAACTCCTGGTCGCCGTAACGCTTCATCACGTCGAGCGTCGCCTCGGAGCAGTTGGCGAGCAGCCACTGCACGTGCTTCGCGTAGCGTTCGCCGGCGATGGTGAGCCGCAGCGAGCGATGCTCGCGCACGAACAGCGAGCGGCCCAAAAAATCTTCGAGCTGGGCGATCTGGCGGCTGATTGCGCTTTGCGTGAGATGCAGTTCGGCGGCGGCCTTGGTGAAACTGGCATGACGCATGGCCGATTCGAACGCGATCAGGCATTGGAACGGTGGGAGCGGGGCGATACGCATGGTGACCGTGCATGAGGTTCGATTGGCGTCATCATAACGCCGGGGATTTTTGGCTCAGCGCCATCCCCTGCTAACCCCCGTGCCCACCTTCCCCGCCACCATCTAATTTTGTTAAGGTAATCTCGCGCGATTGCGATTCGCCTCCGGCGTGCCTAGGCAAAGGCCACGGCCCGGACGCGCACCGCGTAGCGACCCCGCGTATCCATTTCAACAAGAAAACTCACTATGAGACGACGCAGTTTTTTCGCTTCACTCGGCCTGCTGGCCTCCGCCCTCTCCACGAAGCACGCCTCCGCCCTGCCCACCAAGCCGGCAAGCGCCGCGGCCGCCCCCGACCCAACCGGCGCCGTGCGAACCAGCCGTCACTACCTGGAACGGATCGCCGCGCTCGACCGGCAAGGTCTGCAGTTGCGCAGCCTCATCGAACTCAATCCGGACGCGTTGCAGATTGCTGCGACGCTCGACGCCGAGCGCGCGGCCGGGACCGTGCGCGGTCCGCTGCATGGCCTGCCGATTGTGGTCAAGGACAACATCGCCACCGGCGACCGGATGGCGACGACGGCCGGCTCGCTGGCGCTCGACGGCGTGCGCGCCACGCGCGACGCGCACCTGGTCGCACGCCTGCGTGCAGCGGGCGGCGTGATCCTCGGCAAGACCAATCTGAGCGAGTGGGCCAACATCCGCTCCTCGCGCTCGACGAGCGGCTGGAGCGGACGCGGCGGCCTGTCGCGCAATCCGTATGCGCTGGACCGCTCCACCAGCGGCTCCAGTTCGGGATCGGCGGCGGCTGTCGCGGCGAACCTCACGCGCCTCGCGATCGGCACCGAGACCGACGGCTCGATCGTCTCGCCGTCGTCGATCATGGGCGTCGTCGGGCTGAAGCCGACGGTCGGGCGCATCAGTCGCGACGGCATCATCCCGATCTCGCATACTCAGGACACGCCCGGGCCGATCGCCCGCACCGTCAGCGACGCCGCCCTGCTGCTGGCCGCGCTGGCCGGCCCGGACCCGCAAGATCCGGCGACCCTCGGCGCGCCCGCACCCGACGACTATCTCGCGGCGCTGAATCCGAATGCGCTGCGCGGCGCCCGCATCGGCGTGGCGCGCGAGTTCTTCACCGGCCACGATGAAATCGACGAGCGCATCGAATACGCGCTGGCTCGACTGGTCCTGCAGGGTGCCGTACTGGTCGATCCAATCGATCTGCCGAAGGTCGGCTACGAGACGGAGGAACAGGCGGTGCTGCTGCACGAATTCAAGCACGACCTGCCGCTCTGGCTCGCGACGTTTGCCCCACACGCGCCGATTCGCACGCTCGCCGATGTGATTGCATTCAACAACACGCACCGCGAACGCGAGATGCCGTACTTCGGCCAGGAACTGCTGATCCAGGCGCAGGCCCTGGGCGACCTCGACAGCGCGGTCTATGTCCAGGCGCTGGCCGCCTGCCGCAAGGGTTCGCGCGAGGAAGGCATCGACCGCGCGATTCGCGAGCACAAGCTGGATGCGATCGTCGCGCCGACCGGCGGCACCGCATGGCTCACCGATTTCATCAACGGCGACAGCGGCGGCGACGGCTTCTCCACGCCGGCTGCAGTGGCCGGCTATCCGCATCTGACGGTCCCGGCGGGCCTCGTGCGCGGCCTGCCGATCGGCTTGTCGTTCGTCGGCCCGGCATGGAGCGAAGCGCGGCTGCTGGCGCTCGGCTATGCGTTCGAGCAGGCCACCCAGTGGCGCGAAGAACCTCAGTTCCTCAAACAATCGAGCATTCCGCCCCTGCGGGCTTGATGCGCTGTGCGGCATCCGGCGGCCGTCTCACGCCGCAGGGTGCCTCGAAGGTCAAGATCCGTCCGAGCGTTCGCAAAACGCGCTTCCGGTTCATGTAGGGAACACTTCAGCGCAATTCCACGCGTTCCGATGCCATAATCGGCACTTCGCAGGCCCTCCGCTGACCGTTTCACCCATGACACTTGTCCAGAAAGCGCTTCTTGCCCCGCTCATCGTCGCGTGCGCGATGTTCATGGAAAGTGTCGATGCGAATGTGATCGTGACCGCCCTGCCCTCGATGGCACGGGACTTCGGCCGCGATCCGGTCACCCTCAAGATCGCCGTCACCAGCTATGTGCTGGGCCTCGGCGTCTTCATCCCCGTGTGCGGCTGGCTCGCCGACCGCTTCGGCGCCCGCACCGTGTTTCGCACCGCCATCGGCATTTTCGTGGCCGGTTCGCTGCTGTGCGCGGCATCCAGCTCGCTCGCCACCTTCACCGTGGCCCGCTTCATCCAAGGCGTGGGCGGCGCGATGATGGTGCCGGTCGGGCGCATCATCATCTTCCGCGTGGTGCCCAAGTCCGAGTTCATTCGCGCGATGAACTACCTGAGCGTGCCCGCCATGCTCGGGCCTGCCGCCGGTCCGCTGCTGGGCGGCTTCATCACCACGTATCTGCATTGGCGGCTGATTTTCTTCATCAACGTGCCGGTCGGTGTGCTCGGCATTTATCTGACCAATCGCCATATCGTCAACACCCGTGAACCGCACCCCGGGCCGCTCGACTGGATCGGCTTCTTTCTCTCCGCCGGCGGCGCCTCGCTGTTTCTGCTGGGGCTGTCGCTGATCGGCGGGGAGATGATGTCGAACAGCAATGCGGTTGGCATGTGCCTGTGCGGCGCGTTCCTGCTTGCCTGCTACGTACCGTACGCGCTGCGCATCAAACTGCCGCTGCTCGATCTGCGCTTCCTGCGCATTCCCACCTTCCAGGCCAGCGTGGCCGGCGGGTCGCTGTTCCGGATCGGCCTCGGAGCCTTGCCGTTCCTGTTGCCGCTGCTGTTGCAGGAAGGGCTCGGCAAAAGCGCGTTCGAGTCCGGGCTGATTACCTGTGCCTCCGCCTTCGGCGGCATGTTCATGCGGACCATCGCGTCGTCGGTGTTGCGGCGCTACGGTTTTCGCGACGTGCTGGTCGTCAATGCCGCGCTGTCCGGCATCGCCATTGCGATCTGCGGTGCGTTCTTTCCGGGCACGCCCACCTGGCTCATCTGGTTCGTCGTGCTGCTCGGCGGGTTCTTTCCGGCGCTGCAGTTCACCAGTCTGAACTCGCTGACCTATGCGGAGATCGCAAGCCGCGATGTCGGCCGGGCAACGAGCCTCGGCAGCGTCGTGCAGCAGATGTCGCTTGGCCTCGGCGTAACGGTCGGCGGCATTGTTCTGCAAATTTCGCAACTGCTGCATCACCATACGCATGTGGCCTGGACCGACTTCTGGCCGGCCTTCCTCGTCGTGGGGCTGTGCTCGTTCGCGTCCATCCCCGTGACGCTGCGCCTGCCGCATCGCGCGGGCGAGGAAATCTCGCGCGGCAGCCGCGGCTGATCCGATCCGTTAGCACTCCCGCAGAGAGCGGGGTTTTCCCTGGCGAGCGGCCCGCTGGTCGCGCCTGTCATCCGAACGACACCCACGCGCGGCAACATGGCCGCAGACATCGCCATTCCGCGCGAGGGTGCCGCGCCGCCCGTCGAAGCGGATGCATGCGACACGCCTTCCCCATCCCATCGCAAGCGCAATAGCAACACACCACCAGGAGATTGGTATGCAAGACGTGGCAGATCCCGACCGGTTGCAACGCGCCAGTGTGAAATCCGTCCAGCAGTACATCGACGAGCGGCCGATGTGGCCCGACGGCACGCATCTGCCTTCCGTGCCGATGACCGGCATGCAATGGCGCATCTGGGCGCTGGCGGCCGCCGGCAAATTCTTCGAAGGCTTCGTCGTCTTCATGACCGGTGTGGCGCTGCCGCTGATCTCGCGCGAATTCGGCATCGGCGCGGCGCAAAACGGTCTGATCAGCGCGGCCAGCCTGATGGGGATTCTGGTCGGCGCCGTGGGTCTGGGCGGCATGTCCGATTACTTCGGACGCAAGCGGATGTTCATTGTCGAGATGGTCATCTTCTGCGCGTTCCTGGTGCTGCTGGTGATGTGCACCAACTTCGTTTCGCTCGTGATCTGCCTGTTCGGTCTCGGTGTCGCGCTCGGTTGCGACTATCCGACCGCGCACATGATCATCTCCGAAAGCATCCCCAGTACAAGCCGCGGCAAGCTGGTGCTCGCCGCGTTCGGCTTCCAGGCGCTCGGCGCCCTGGGCGGTACCGCCGTGGGCTTTCTCGTGCTCTCGACGATCCCGAACCTCGATGCATGGCGCTGGATGTACGGCACAGCGATCATCCCGGCGCTGGCGGTGACCGTTGGCCGTTTCTTCATCACCGAAAGCCCGAGCTGGCTGCATATCCGCGGCGCGGTGGATCGTGCCGAGGCGGCAGCGACACGCCTGCTGGTGCGCACGCCGCAGTATCCGACCAGCATCGCGCTGTCGCGCGAGATCGACAACGCCGCCACCGGCCACGGCGGCCAGGGCAGCTTTTTCGCGCTGTTCGCCAGGCGCAACCTGCGCGCCACGATCCTCGCCTCGGTGCCGTGGTTCCTGCAGGATCTGGGCACTTACGGGATCGGCATCTTCACGCCGACCATCCTCGGCGCCGCATTTGGCGCCAAGCAGGACCACGTGCGCAGCATCACCGACCTGATCCTCAACGACATCCTCGCCGCCAAGGGCGCTGCGCTGATCACGATGCTGCTGATTGTAGGGATCATCTTCGCGGTCATCCTCGCGGACAAGGTGGGACGCATCTGGCTGCAGGTGGTCGGCTTCATCGGTTGCGCGGCCGGCCTGCTGCTTGCTTCGTTCTCCGATGGATTCGAAGGCTCCACCCGGACCGTCATCATCTTCGCCGGGTTCATGCTGTTCAACTTCATGACCAACCTGGGACCGAACGCGCAGACCTATCTGCTGGCGGGCGAAGTGTTCCCGACCGCGATTCGCGGCACCGGCGCCGGTTTTGCGGCCGCCGTCGGCAAGATCGGCGCGGTGGCGACGGCGTTCCTGTTTCCCATACTGCTGACCGGTATCGGCACCGGCCCGCTGCTCTACATTCTCGTGGGTACGTCGATTCTCGGCGCCGTGGTGACGTGGATCTTCCGCATCGAAACGAATGGTGTGAGCCTCGACGAGATTGGGCACTAACCCGTCCACGCATCGTCCTGGCGGCTTCAACCACAAGATGGCTTCCCAAGTAATGCGACGGAGAGAGGCATGACTCACCACGTTAAGAACCCGGCACTGCGCCTGCGCTGGCGGCATTGGGCCGCAGCGCCGCTGTGCGTTGCAACGCTTGCGCTGATGACGGGCGCATTTGCCAATGCGCAGGACCTCACGCTGACCGAAACGGGCTCGACCCTGCTGTACCCGCTTTTCACGACCTGGGTGGATGCGTATACCCGGTCGCATCCGGGCATCCACATTAACGTGGCGGAAACCGGCTCGGAGGCCGGTATCCAGCAGGTGCTGGCGGGCAAGGTGCTGATCGGCGCGTCGGATGCGTATATGTCCGATGCCGAGATGCGGCAACATCCGCAGATCATCAACGTGCCGCTGGCGATTGCCGCGCAGACCGTCAACTACAACCTGCCCGGTCTTGACGCAACGCATCTCAAGCTGGATGGACCGGTGCTCGCCGGGATCTACAACGGCGCGATTCGCACCTGGGACGCGCCGCAGATCGCGGCGCTCAATCCGGGCGTCGCGCTGCCGCATCATGCGATCGTGCCGATCCACCGCGCCGAAGGCTCCGGCGATACGTTCGTGTTCACACAGTTCCTGTCGTTCGCGACGCCGGACTGGGAAAACGACAAGGGCTACGGCACGACGATCGCGTGGCCGAACGTGCCGGGTAACGCGACGGCCGTGGGTAACGCGGGGATGGTGCAGGCCTTGCAGTCGACGCCGTATTCGATCGGCTATGTCGGCGTCAGCTTCTCCGACAAGCTGGCCGCCGCGCAGCTAGGTACCGTCGCGCTCAAGAACGGCGCCGGCGAATTCGTGCTGCCCACCAAGGAGACGATCACGGCGGGCGCCGCGTCGCTGGGTCCGCGCACACCGGCTGATGAGAGGCTGAGTCTCGTGTATGCGCCGGCCTCGGGTGCCTACCCGCTCGTCAACTATGAGTATGCGGTGGTGTCGACGAAGCAGGCCGATCCGGCGACGGCTGCAGCGTTGCGCCGCTTCTTGCTGTGGTCGATCGTGCCGTCAGAAACCAATGAAGCGTACCTCGATACGGTGCACTTCATTCCGCTGCCGCCGCATACGTGGGAACTGAGCCAGGCGCAGATTCAGTCGATCAGGTAAGCGGTTTGTGCTGTCCGGAGGGCGCGCTCGGTTCGGGCGCGCCTTCCGGCCCATACACAGTCACACGGCTAATCAGTGAGCGCTGTGCAGATGCGCTGCCTTCTTGGCGGCATGCTCGGCGTGCTCGCTCGCATGCAGGCCATGACCGTGCGCGAGATGCGCATGATGGCTGGCCGCCTCGTGATCGCCCGACTCGGCATGCTTCGCTGCTTCGCGATGGTGCCTGGCGGCCGAATCGAGGTGCTTGGCTGCTTCGTGGTGATGGTGATGAACTTCGTGTTGATCGCTCATGGAAGTCTCCGGTATCTGCTACGAGGCCCGCCCCACGATAGGAGTGAGCCTGTCCACGATAGTGAAAAGCAGTGTCACTTGCGTGACCCCCGTCGCGGAATCCGACGGGGGGCGACTCTCCAGGTCAACGCGAAATGCGCAGCCGATACGACCCTACGTTACGACTGCGTCGGGCGGCCGGTCTTGACGGTTTCCAGCGCGGCAATCGCCGCCAGCAGACGATTCGACGTTGCGCCTTCGAGCAGCAGCAGACCCGCACGCAGCACTTCGCTCTTCTTCACCGACACGCCGGCGTCGAGGCATTTTTGCTTCAGGGCAGCGATTTTGTCGTAATCGGATTTGGGCATCGTGAAGCTGTCGCGGACGACTTTCTCTTTCTTTGTGACTTCTTTCTTTACGGTTTCCTTCTTCACCGCTTCTTTCTTCACCGCTTCTTTCTTCACCGCCTCTTTCTTCACAGCTTCTTTCTTCGTGCCGGCTTTTTTCGCGGTTTCCTTTTTCGCAGCGTCCTTCTCCGCCGTGTCCTTCTTCGCGCGCTGGGGCTTGTCGGCCGCCACTACGCTAACCTCAGCCGCTTTCGCTGCGGTTCTGGCTTTGGGCGCGGCCTTTTGCTTCGGTTCGGCTTTCGCCTTCGGGGCTGCCTTTTCCTTGGTGGCGGCTTCGGCCTTCGGTGCGGCCTTGTCTTTCGCTACAGCCTTCGCCTTCGGCGCAGCTTCTGCCTTCACAGCGGCCTTGCTGCCGCGCGACGCTTTCGGTGCTGCGGCCGCCTGCGCTTTCACGGTTGCTTCGACTGGTGCGGCGGCCTGTGCGTCATCCGTTGCGGTGGTCGCCGTTGCACCCTTCGGAAAGTGAAAGGCCTTCTTGGTCGGTTTTTTGATGCTGGGTTCGTTCATTGTCATCTCCATGTCATAAACAATATAAACAGTATATACGGTTTATATTGTTTGATCGATGCTTCGACATGTGGCAAACCCGCGCGCGCCGATTCGCAAGTTGTCCACACATTCTGTTCGTAAGGATGTGGATAACTCGCGGGCAAAGCGGGCAAGTGGTTGAAGCTAAGGGATATTTGCGGGGCGCGTTCGGGTTGCGCAGGGGGCGGCCCGCGCGGCTTATTCCTCGGCCAGCGTCAGCGCCGCAATCTCGCAGTTCCGCAAGCTGCGCAGCACAGCCGGTGCCAGCAGCAATTTGGCCGCACGCACACCGGCGCCCATCACGACCTGCTCGCGCTCCATCACCGCTGCGTCGACGAGGATGCGCCAATCGTCCGGAACCCCGAACGCCGTGATACCGCCGAATTCCATGCCGCTATGTTCGACCGCGACCTCCCGCTTGGCGAACGAGAGCCGCTGCGCGCCGAGATGCGCCTTGACCGCACCGTTGATATCGAGCCGCAGCGAACCGAGCGTGACGATCGCGGCGTAGTGCTCGGCGCCGTCCTTCTTGTAGCGGATCACGATCGTGTTCGCGCAATCTTCCAGGCCGAAGCCGTAGCGCGCGCTGAAGGCGGCTGTGTCCGAAGCGTCGTCGCTGACGGCGAATACGATCACTTCGCCAGGCGGCAAATGGGCAATGACATGCGCCGGCAGATGCTCGGCAAGCTGGTCGGCTGCGATGACGTCCAGTTTCTGGAGGGATTCGTGTGAGTGCATGGCGGACAGGCGGTTTAACGTGACTCTATTCTAGCGGGTCGGTTTTCGACGTGCAGCGCGGGTCGTGCGTCACACATCATGATTGAGCGCCGGGCTCCCATACGCAGGAGATATGGCAACCGCCATTCACAGGTATTTTCAATTTGGCGCCGTGTCTCGTATCCTCGCCTTTGTCATCCACCTGGGCGACATGACGTTTTGCTGAACCCTGATCAAGAGGCGTTACGTGTTCTCGCTTAAAACTGCTTGCCTTCGCACAGCCCTCGTTGCCGCCACGCTTTGCGCGTTTGCGACTGCCACGACATACGCGTCCGATTTCGAACCGCATCACCACCAACCCGCGAACGAAGCAGCCATCGGCGTCGCATCGCAAGGCGGCGTACTGGTACGCGACCTGCCGCTCGAAGGTGGCGAGTTTCAACGCGTGCTGTACGACGCGCCGCCGTCGCAAGTGCGCGGCATCATCGTGATGTTTTCGGGCGGCGCCGACGATATCGGTATCGAGAAAGACGGCGTGATCAGGCACGGCGACAACTTCGTCGTCCGCTCGCGCGATCTTTGGACTGCCAGGGGTTACGGCGTCGTCCTCGTGGACGCCATCGATCACCAGTCGATGCGCGGCAAGCGCAGCACCGACGCCTATGCCGCCGTGACACGCGAAGTGGTCGCCTTCGCCCACGAGCAGGCCAACGCGCCCGTCTGGGTAATGGGCACGAGCCAGGGGTCGATTGCGGCGATGAATGCGGCCTCGCACGCGAGAGGCGAGGAACTCGCAGGCGTGATCCTGACCGAATCGGTATCGATCCTGGGCGCTTCGCACGAGACGGTATTCGATGCCCATCCGGAGGACGTCCACATCCCCGCGCTCGTGGTCGCGAACCGCGACGATCGCTGCAAGGTGGCCCCGCCGTCGATGGCCGACGCCATTGCGCAATCGATGCGCAACACCCACGCGACCGTCCTGTTCGTGCAAGGGGGCGAGGTGCGCTCGTCGAACGAATGCGCGTCGCTGTCGCCGCACGGCTACTATGGTATCGAAGGCACCGTGGTCGACGATATCGCCGAGTGGATGGCCCGCGTGGGCGCCTGACCGCAGTCGCGGCCGGCGCCCTCCTCGCCCAGCGGTCGACCAGCCTCAGCTATTCGACGGCGGCGCGTCCGCCGCATGCTGATCCGGTTTGCAGTCCGTAGCATATTTCGCCATGAGCCGCGCGCGAGCGTCGGTGATGTCGAGCGAATAGTTGTCGATGGCCGGCCGGTAACCGACGGCCTCGAGTTCGGTCAGCTCGCGCATCATGTCACGGTGCGTCAATTCGCCGTTTGCCGGCTTGAACGGATAGCTGTTGCATTGGTGCGGGGTAAGCCGGTCCGAGGCCATGGCGCAGGCGCTGGCCATCATCAGCCCGAGGGGCAATGCGTACTTCAAGGGGGTCTTCATGAGCGTCTTCCTCCAGTTTGTCTGATCACACCCTTCGGCTAGACGGCCCGTGTTGCGCTAGCAAATGGGCCGGTGCAGAAGTTGCGCTTTCAGCATAGGCTGGACGGCTTGTCGTTGCCACTTCGAACGCGTGAAGGTTTTTTCATGTCCGCATAGGGGAGCAGGATTGCACCCACCGGCATTACGTACCGTTGCTGACCGTAAAGACGGAAACCGCCCCGTCGAGGCGCGTCACCTGTTCGTCGAGCGACTGTGCGGCAGCCGCCGCCTCTTCGACCAGCGCCGCATTCTGCTGCGTCACCTGATCGATCTGACTGATCGCGACGTTGACTTCCTCGATACCGTGACCCTGCAAATCCGACGCCGTAGCGATCTCTTCGACAATGCCCGCGACCCGGCGTATTGCCTGTTGCACCTCCGCGGTGGCGCGACCCGCCTCTTGCGCCTGTTGTGAGCCCGACTGAATCGTGGCGACCGATTGCTCGATCAGATCCTTGATCTCCTTCGCGGCAGACGACGAACGCTGCGCAAGGCTACGGACCTCCGCCGCGACCACGGCGAAGCCCCGCCCTTCTTCGCCCGCGCGAGCCGCCTCAACCGCCGCATTCAGTGCGAGGATGTTGGTCTGAAAGGCCACGCCTTCGATCATCGAGATGATTTCCGCGATCCGCGAGGAGCTCGATGCGATTTCGTTCATCGTGCCGACCATCCGTTCGACCGCGAGATTTCCTTCATCGGAGATTCGCGTCGTGCTGATCGCAAGCGCGTTGGCCTGGCGTGCGGCGTCGGCGTTTTGCTGCACGGTTGCCGTGAGCTCGCCCAGGTTGCTGGCCGTCTGTTGCAGCGACGCAGCCTGCTGTTCGGTCCGCGAAGACAGATCGAGGTTGCCGGCAGCAATCTGTTTCGACGCCACACCGACCGCATCGCTCGACGAGCGTACCTCGGCGACGACGCCGGCCATCTGCTCGAGCAGGCTGTTCAATGCCGTTGCCGTGTGACCAATCTCGTCCATGCGCACCACGCTTGCGCGTTGCGACAGATCCAGCGACTCGCTGACCCGCTGCAGCGTGTCCTGCATCTGCCGCATACCCCGGCTGATGAGCCGATAGAGGCGCCCCCCCAGTATCCAGGTCAGCACGAGCGCTGCGCCGGCGATCGCGAGCATCAGGCTGAACGCGAGCCGGTACGCGTTTGCATTTTCTTCGCGCACGAGCTTGCCGCGCGCGATGTTCTCGCTCAGATGCTCGTGCAGGCCGTCGTTGAGCGCCAGCGCAGCGTTATGAACGGCGCCGCCGTCGTGAAGCATCGCGAGCGCGCCATCGCGGTCGCCCGCCTGCATCTTCTCGAAGAACGCGTCGCGGGCGTCGCGATAGGTGGCCATACGGGCGCCGTCCGCCACGAACAGTTTTCGATCGGTGTCGTCGGAGACTTCCTGAGCCAGCGCACGAGCCATCACTTCGTCGAACTGACGGTCCGACTCGGCAACCTCCCGTTTCATCCCCGAACGGCTGGCGTCGTCCACACCGTCGACAACATAGCGGTAAACGGCAAGCCGCATGGCGGCAACGTCATCGAGCGCGGCCGATATCGATTTCAGGCTCGGTATCGTGCGCGTCTCCAGCCCTTCGATGCGCTGATAGGACGCGTGAAGCTGCATCAATCCGTAGCCGCCGACCACCGCCAGCGCGAGCAGTGCGCCTCCGAGTGTCATGGCGAGCCAGCGAACAATCGTGATGTTTTTCATTGTCGTTACGCTCCTTCTTTTTTGTCCAGTCCGGTAACCGTCGCCGCGTCAGCTTGACGACAGGCTCCGGCCGGTATGGCATTCAGACTTCATCGGTTAAAGCGGCAGAGGCAACCGTTTCGGCCCACCTCGTTATCCACGACTCGATTCCGTCGGCGCTCAACGGCCGGCCCAGGTGATAGCCTTGCGCCACATCGCAATGCAAGGTTCGCAGCGTTTCGAGCGTCGTGGCGTCTTCCACGCCTTCGGCGACTACGCGCAAGCCCATGTTGTGCCCGAGCGCGATCGTCGAGCGCACAATAATTTCGTCGTCCGGATCGCTCACCATGCCCATCACAAATGAGCGGTCGATCTTGAGTTCATCGACAGGCATACGCTTCAGATACGAAAGCGACGAATACCCGGTACCGAAATCGTCGATGGACAGGCGGATGCCGAGTCGATGCAAGCGATCGAGTATGGCGATTGCGTGTGACGGGTCATCCATCAACGCACTTTCCGTAATCTCGAGCCACAGCCAGCGAGGCTCGACGCCGTGCTGCCGCAACAACGCTTCGAGTACATCGGGGAAATCCGCCTCGGCCAGATCGCGGGCGGAGACATTGACCGACACGCTGAGTGCGATCCCCTTTGCGTGCCAGGCTGCGCACTGGGAAATCGCTTCGCCTGCGACCCAGCGCGAGATCGAGCGAATGAAGCCGGTCTGCTCGGCGAACGGGATGAACTCTCCCGGCGGCACGACGCCCCTCACCGGATGCACCCAGCGCACCAGGGCTTCGACGTGCGACATGTCGTTGCTGGCGAGATCGACTTTGGGCTGGTAGTAGAGACGCAGCTCACCGTACTCGATTGCATGCCGCAATTCGCTCATCAGCGACAGGCGTTCCTCGCCATAGCGCTCTTCGCTCTCATCGTACACAGACATGCCGGCATTGGTGCGCTTCGCCCGATACATGGCGACGTCCGCTCGCCGCAACAGTGAGTGCACGTCGCCGCCGTCGTCCGGGAAGATAACGATGCCGATGCTCGCAGCCACATCCACCACATGGGCCTCGATGACGATCGGCTCTTCGAGCGCTTTCAGCATCGCCTGGGCGATGCGCTGTGCAGTGCCCAGCTCGCCACCCGGCAGCAAGATGGCGAACTCGTCGCCGCCCAGTCTGGCAACCGTGTCTGTGTCGCCCGGGACACAGCGTATGAGGCGCTTGGCGACTTCGTGCAACAGCAGATCGCCGATGTGATGACCGAGCGTGTCGTTCACATATTTGAAGCGATCCATGTCCAGCATCATCACCGCAAGCGGACTGCGTTCCGGCGCGGCCATTTCGATGGCCTGCTGAAGACATTCGTTGAAAGCAACCCGGTTGGGCAATCCGGTCAGCCGGTCAACGTACGCCAGATCGGTGATGCGCGCCTCGCGCTCGGCGATGTCGTCGCGCATCTGACCGAATGCCGCCGCCAGCGCGCTGATTTCGTCTTTCTGCGCAATCTGGATCGGCGCGCTATAGTCGCCGCGGCCGATGCGTTGCGCGAAAAGGGTCAGCTGGGCAAGCGGCCGTGTCACGCTACGCGCGGTCAGCGTCGCGCCGGCGATCGAGATGACGACACCGGCCAGCGTCAGCAGGAACAACGTCGATTGCAGCTTGCGATACGGCGCCATGGCTTCGTCAAGCGATGTCTGCAACACCGCAGCCACCGGCTGGTTCGACACCGCAAGCCAGACGATCCGCGATCCGAAACCTTCGTTGAGAGAGACACTCGCACTTTGCCGCTCGACCAGCGTCGCGGTGCGGCTTGCACGCTCAAGCGCGGTGCGTTGTTCAGCGGGCAGCGAGCTTGCGAGGACCGTCCATTGACCGCCGGCCGGCCGTGCGATGAACGACACGTCCAACGATGCCACTTCCCGCATTTCTCGGGCAGCAATATCGTCGATCGCAAAGCCCATCGCGACCCATGCAATCGTCAACGGCGCTTTTACCGGAACGAGCACTAGTTCGTATGGCCGGCCATTGACTACGCCAATGATGGACGACGCATCTTTGTGCGTGGTGTGCTGAATCAGCGACGGAAACGGAAACGGCTTCCCCGCACTCGCCGGATCCCGGCTATCGGCGATCAGCTTGCCGTCGAGCCCGACCAGCATCACGATGTCGGCATGGATGCGGTCACCCTGATTCTGCAACGCTGACAGCACCGTCGTCTGATCGCGCAAGGCGACCGCTTCCCGAAAGCCGAAATCGGCTGCGACGACCGCCGCCGCCTGGTTCAGTTTTTCCGTGTCCGATTGCAGGACCTTCCTGAACACGCGCTCGCCCATCGCCAACTGGGCGTCGACATGCGCGCGCGCCACCGACGCGATCACACTACGGGTGGCCACAAACACCGCGGCTTGTATCGCCAGCATCAAGAGAACAAAGACGAGTGCGATTTTCGATCGTAACCTGTGTAAGTGCACAGGACCTCCGCGCAATACGCCGGTTATTCGGCGTCCAGTTTTACGGTGAACGTCGCCGCGCTGTTCGCGCTCGCGTCGATCGTTTGCGTGGGCCGCGCGTTCGCGTCGCTCTGCCGATAGTGCCAGACGGTCACGCGATAGCGATCGGTGGGCAAGTTGGCGAGCGTCGCATTGCCGCTGGCGTCGGATTTGGCGAAGTACGGCGTATCGACAATGAGCAGGTACGCCACCATCATGTCGTGGATGTTGCAGCCGAGCACCACGAGGCCCGGTTTGTCGAACACGACCGGGTGCGGCGGAACGCCTCGATAGAGCTTCAGTTCGAAGCGTTTGGGTGCGGAGAGCGAATAGACGTCATGCGCAATATCGTCGAGATTCGGCAGCTTGACCGATGCGCCGGTCTGAATCACCGAGACGAGCGGCACGAACATCTTGTTCTTCTGTGCGATGACCGCGCCGGCCGGCGGACGCGCCGGCAACCGGCCATCCACTGGAGTCGCGTAAATCACCGCGTCTGCGATGGGAGCCCCGGCCTGGTCTGCGACATGGACCGCAAGCGTGGCGGCGTTGACATTGGCTGCCGGCACGGCGCCGCTCATGGCTGCTACACAGGCGGCCGACATCATCCACAAGGTCTTCCCCGTTTTCATCTTTTCGTAATGTTGGTGTTGGTTAGCGGTCAGCAATGGCGGGTTAGAGTGCTTGCCTTCAACACGTGCCGCGAGCGCCCTTGTATAACGGCATAACCTGGGCGGTTATTCCGTGCGGCCAACATCAAATTATTTAAAGGGGGTGATAGGTCAGGGCTATGTGTTGTGCGCCGCGGCCTGGTGCAGTGAGGAGTGTTGATGATGTGCGTGTTGATGGGGCGTGCCGATGGGGTCCGGGTTCGCGCGTGTTGGATGGCGGCGGGTCGATGATGGGCCAGAAAAACAAAAAGCCGTTGAATCTTTGCTGGATTCAACGGCTTTTCACTTGATCAATATTTTGGCGGAGAGACGGGGATTCGAACCCCGGATAGGTTATTAACCTATACACGCTTTCCAGGCGTGCGACTTAAACCGCTCATCCATCTCTCCGGCGGGAGTCGAATTATAGCAAACTCTGGGGCGCGCGCCAGCCCTGTCCGAAAACACCGGCAAAACGCCCCTCGAACCACCCTGAAACCCCCGCCCAGCGCCCATCCAGCTACCCTCACGGATGCCGGATATAGTCCACCAACGCCCGCGTATAAGCATCCGGCTTGCGATCCACGAGACTCACCAGGATCGCCACCAGAAACCCCGCCGGCACGCCAAACACGCCCGAACTGATCGGCTCGATGCCAAACCACCGGGTCCCGACGAACCCGGTTATCTGCGTAAAGAACGGGTACGTGGAGACGATGTAATAGATGCACACCACGAGCCCCGCCACCATCCCGGCCACCGCCCCAAGCCGCGTCGTGCGCTTCCAGAACACGCCGAGCACCAGTACCGGAAACAGGCTGGAGGCCGCTAGCGAAAACGCCGCTCCCACCAGAAACAGGATGTTCCCCGTATTCAGCGACGCCACATACGAAGCAAACAGCGCCACCCCCAGCAGCAAGATCTTGGAGATCGTCACGCGCCGCTGGCTCGATGCCGCCGGATCGACCATGTGATAGTAGACGTCGTGCGAAAGCGCATTCGCGATGGTCAGCAGCAAGCCATCGGCGGTCGAAAGCGCGGCCGCCAATGCCCCCGCCGCAATCAGCCCCGACATCACATACGGCAGCCCCGCAATCTCCGGCGCCGCCAGCACGATCATGTCCGGCTGCATCTGGATCTCGCTCCACTGCACGATGCCGTCGCGGTTCGTATCGACGACGCTGATCAGGTTCGGCTCGATCCTGAGCCACTGCGTCAGCCACTGCGGCAGATCGGCAAACGGGTGCCCCACGAGATTCGTCAGGATTTCGTACTTCATGAGCACGGACAGCACCGGCACCGTCAGATAGAACAGTGCGACAAAGAACAGCGTCCAGCCGACCGAACGCCGCGCCGACGCCACCGAAGTGGTCGTGTTATAGCGCGTCAGAATATGCGGCAAGCTCGCCGTCCCAAGTGACAAACACAGCAGCAGCGACAGAAAATTTCGCTCGTGGGTCCGCCGGTCTTCACCGCTGATGGGCGGAAACGGCTCGGACATCGGCACCGGCGCCGAGGCGCGCGTCAACAACACCTCGCGCTGTTGCGTCCATACGATCTTCGCGGCCGCGGCATCGTGCGGAAAACTTTCGAGCGCGCGCTCGCTCGTGTTGATGTCGCGTAGCGGGCCGTTGTGCCGGCGCAAATCCGCCACCTTCTCGGTGAGCCCCTGCTTCTCGTCGATGAACGACTGCGGCAGCCCGTCGATCTGCACCTGCAGTTTTGCTGCCTGCTTCCGGTAGTCGTCGCGCACGCTCTGATCCAGCGGCGCGTCGCGCACCTGACGCTCGAGTGTCTCCACGCGTTCCATCAGGTGTCCATAGTTAAATTGCGGCGCCCAGCCGAGGCCGTCCTTATGCGCGATCATCGACACCGGAATCAGGATCGCCAGGATCAGGATGATGTATTGCGCCACCTGGGTCCACGTCACCGCGCGCATGCCGCCCAGAAACGAGCACACCAGAATGCCCGCCAGTCCGCAAAAAATGCCCACGGCAAAATCGACGCCGATAAAGCGCGTCGCAATCAGCCCCACGCCCTGAATCTGCGCGACCAGATACACGAACGAACAGAGGATCGCAGCCAGGGCCGCGAGGCCGCGCACCGCGTTGCTCGAGAAACGCGTGCCGAGGAAATCCGGAATCGTGTAGCGCGCGAGCTTGCGCACATACGGCGCGAGCAGGAACGCCGTGAGGCAATAGCCGCCCGTCCAGCCCATCAGATACGCGAGGCCGTCGTAACCGGTCGCGTAGATCGAACCCGCCAGACCAATGAAGGATGCCGCCGACAACCAGTCGGCAGCGGTCGCCATGCCGTTGAAGGCCGACGGCACGCGCCGTCCCGCGACGTAGTACTCCACCAGATCGGAGGTTCGCGACAGCAGGCCGATCACCGCATACACGGCAATCGGCACGAACAGGAACACATAGCCGATCCACACGCCCGGCCCGGTCACGGCTTCGATGCGCCACATCACATAGATGAAGGCCAGAAACCCGAGCGTGTAGAACGCGTAGGAGCGGATGAGCCGATGCGTGAGCGTCATCGGCTCAGTTTCCGCGCGCCGTTGCTGCGGCGTTCGCGTCCGCTACGAACGCGCGTTGCAGCGTGCGGTCGGCGCGCTGCATCAGCACGATGTAGGCGAGAATCAGTGCGACATAGACGAGGATTGCGCCTTGCGCGCCAACGTAGAACGGCAGGCTGAAGCCGGCGAAGCGCACCTTCGATAACGAAGGGGCGGCCAGCGGCACGACGAACGAGACCAGAAAGCCCACCGTCATCAGCACGGCGATGCAAATGAGATTGAAGCGCCAGTAGCGTCGATGCGCGCGCGCCATCGCCTCCGAAACCGGTGGCGGCTCGGGCAGCGGGTTCAGCGCGGGTTGGGCGGAGGTATGCGGCGTGGTCATGCGCCTATTTACCAAAAAGACACCGTGCGGGCAATCGGGATTGTCCGTGGCGCCACCGCCATGCGCGAAGAATCATCGGGAGGCGGTGAGCGCTGAGCCGCGTGCCTGACAGCGAAGCGGCAAATCGACTGGGCAAGACCGTCAACCCGTCTGAGGGGTAAACCTGTCGATTTGAGCGTCGTTCTCGTGAAAGTCGTACATCACATTGCCCTTGGCGTCGCTTTTATAGTTTGCGATCGGCAGTTCGCCTCGTTCGTAAAGCGTGCTGACCGAAATCCGCCCTCGCGCGTCCTTGCGAATCAGCGCGAAGGCTGTGCCGATTGGCGCCCCTTTTACGTCCGGCTGAAAATAATCGTGAATATGGGTCCCCTGCGCCGCAGGTCCGGCCGCTCCGGTAATCCGCGTATCGGCCTGCGCTCCACTCTCACCGTGTTTTCCATAATATATGACGGAGGCAAATGGATATTGCTTCGCCACGTCGATCAGATCGTTGTTTTCCGGGTGCGTCAGCGCCTTCCTTGTTGCATCTGGTTTTAACTGTTCATGCGCCTGGCGGAGAAGACGCACGCCGTCCTGAGCCGTCTTCCAGTTACGCGTTGGAGTCGACGTTCCAACGTGGTATGCGTAGAAATGGGCGTTGTCGGCCGCAAACATCACGGTGCATCCACTCAGGCCGCCGGCGGTCACCAGCAGAGACCCTTTGGGTGGAATATCCGCGAAGGCTATCCTGACCGCGCCCACACCCTCCTTGCCATTGGCTAGTTCAATGACATCCGTCTGGGCGCTCAATTTACGATTGCCGCGCCCCCATCCACCGTAGTACATCTTCCCACCCTGACATAGCGAGGTAATCCCCTTGCCATTTCCGGTGTACAGAACCTCCCTCGTTTTTTCAATTCCAGCATTCGAAGATTTAACTGGCTCCGACATTTTTACATCACTGTCGTAACGATAAAAATCAAAATTCGTCCTGATCTCCGATTTCGCACCTACGTAAATCGCACCTTTATTTTTAAGTGCCTCGATCTTTCCAATTCTTATCCGATGGGCGTCGCTGGAGAATTTCGCCTTGATCGCCGACACCAGTTTCGCGGCGCCGCCCTTCTGTTTTGAAGGGGGCGTCGTACTCGTCCCGGGAACCGGTCTGGTTGCGCCAGTACTCGTCGCGCCGGTGCTGGAAGACGCGCCCGCTCCACCGCTTCCCTGGGTTTCCTTCGTACCCTTCGCGTCGGTCGGCAATTTCGGAGGATGGGTCGGGCTCGCAGGATAGCCGATACGGCCACCCTTCATTCGTGTCGGAGGTTTGAACCTCCGGCGTCTCGCCCCACCCTCCGTCGCCAGGCGTTTTACAGGAATCGCGACGCTGTCCGCAGACGGCAAATCGTTGATGCTGAAGAGCAAATCGTCCGCCTGATCCAGGGTTAGCGGCTTCTTTTCCTCCAGCGTGTGAAGCGCACCGGCATTGACAGAGACTAGATTCATCGCCGCGCCAACAGGATGAAAATTTCGCAGACCTACCATAATCGAATCGATCTGCTTGAAGTCTTCCGCAATCTGGGCGCGCTCCCATTCGGCGATATTTCTATCGTGCACCAGAACATGGTGCATGTCGGTCGTACTGGCGGCGAAGGCACCCACGGGATGTCCAAGCGCATCTTTAACGATCCGCAATACCTCTTCCAACGTGTACTTCGACTTGATCCGAACACCGCCCACATATTCGACCTTGTCGGGTCCGTTCCGGGCGGGTGCTTCCTGCTGCGGCTTGGACTGCCCCGCTCCACCCGGTGAAATGATGGAGCGGCTGATGCGGGAGCCGCCCGGCTTCACGCCAGCATGTGCCGCCTCGTTCACTGTCTGTTCAAACCCGCTGTAGATGGCAAGACTGCGATCAACTTTCATCAATGACCTCGCGATAGATGGTGGTCAGGCGTAAGCCCTCGGATTTCACTCACTCAGAAGCCGTCACCCGCAGTGCGTCTGCCTGGCCGTATCCGATAGTGACCTCATGGTTTCGCGGGAGACATTACCCCAATACTTCGAGACGTTCGCGCGCAAGCCTTCGCGGTTGCGCAGTCCAGAGCGCTGTGTGTGCCTCCGTCGGAACTACTGGAATAATGCCCCGCTCATACCCTTGAGGGCACAATGACGATTGCCGGGTGGACTGCTCAAACGATGCGCCATGGTGAACCGTGCTGGGCGTGACGTAGCAAAGACCGGACTCGGCGAGACGATTCCTTTGATTAGCTATCCTTTTCAGTTGGTCAATTCCGCGCAGCAAACCCGCGGCGCCAGGAATCGTCCTGAAATGCTTGAATATCCTCGTGATTGGGGAAGGTGCTTCGGACATCCGGTTCGCCGGTTGGTCCTTTTCTGGAGGGTTGGTTGTGAGAGTGAATGCTCAAAATGGATCAGCTTACGACCATTCCGGTTCTGCACCGGTAGTCAACGGCGCAGATTCGACGGGTACGGGTTCGGCGGTGGCACAGGTCCGAAACGCGCCTGCGTCAGGCGAACCCGTGAAGGACGGGTTGACGTTACCGATTGTCGACCCGCGCGCCTTATGGGTGCGTCTTCAGGGTTTCGAGAAAGGTGTATGGAAAATTGAGCAAAAGCAACGCGCAGGGGCCTCACTCTCGGACGCCGAGCGATGGGCACGTGAGGTGTACAACGAACTGCGCCGCGATCCATTGTTTGGGAGTCCGGATGCAAGTCGGGATCGGCGTGCCGTGGGCAATCCCGGTAACGTGGAAACGACCACACCCGTCTCCGCTCCCAAAGCAAAAGATGGTCCGCGTCGAAAGTATGTGGGTGGCGTTCAGATCAAGCGCGACTACACGCTCGACGAAGGCACTGCGATCTTCGTGGACGCGTTGAGCAAGCCGTTTTCCTCTTTCGCGAAAAGTGCGACGGGTGGCTCGCCCCCTTCCCGCCGACCGCCGCGGACCAGGCAACCGCCGGCCTTCAGGCAGCCGACCCGTCTCCCCGACGGCCGGCTCGGCTATCCTTTGAGTCCGACGCAGCCACCGCGTTTGCCGGCGGAGAAACAGCCTGCCGGACCTTCCGGGCCGCAAGCCAAACAGACAGCGCCACGTCCAGCCAATACACCGCCTCAAAAAAAGCCGCAGAGTCAAGATGGCTAGAGGCGCCAGGCCGCGCCGCATGCCTCCGTCCAACTCGTCCTCCGGCAGGATTCACTTGTACGGGTGCACAAAAGGAAAACGGCGCATCGAATGATGCGCCGTCGTACGAGTACCGCAACGAGCCACTCGGCTCAAGCGCTGCCGATCAGCCCGGCGATTCAACCATCCGGTTGAACCCTCACAGCGACTCGCCAAGCTGATCGAGAATCGCCGGGTTCTCCAGCGTCGACACGTCCTGCGTGATCGCCTCGCCCTTCGCCAGCGAGCGCAGCAAGCGGCGCATGATCTTGCCCGAGCGCGTCTTAGGCAGGTTGTCGCCGAAGCGGATGTCCTTCGGTTTGGCGATCGGCCCGATTTCCTTGCCGACCCACGCACGCAATTCGTTGGCGATCCTCACCGCTTCCTCGCCTTCCGGCCGCGAGCGCTTCAGCACCACGAAGGCACACACGGCCTCGCCGGTCGTGTCGTCGGGGCGTCCCACCACCGCCGCTTCGGCGACGATCGGATTGGACACCAGCGCCGACTCGATCTCCATCGTCCCGAGCCGGTGGCCCGACACATTGAGCACGTCGTCGATCCGCCCCATGATCGTGAAGTAGCCGGTTTCCTTGTCGCGCACCGCGCCGTCGCCGGCGAGGTAGAGCGTGCCGCCGAGTTCTTCGGGGAAATAGCTCTTCCTGTAACGCTCCGGGTCGCCCCACACGTTGCGCAGCATCGAAGGCCACGGACGCTTGACGACCAGGATCCCGCCCTGCCCGTTCGGTACGTCCTGGCCGGTCTCGTCCACTACCGCGGCCATGATGCCCGGCAGCGGCAGCGTGCACGACCCCGGCACCAGCGGCGTCGCGCCCGGCAGCGGCGTGATCATGTGACCGCCGGTTTCCGTCTGCCACCAGGTATCGACGATCGGGCAACGGCCGCCGCCGACGTTCTCGTGATACCACATCCACGCTTCCGGATTGATCGGCTCGCCGACCGTACCGATCACGCGCAGCGACGACAGGTCATAACTCTTCGGATGGATCTTCGCGTCGGCTTCCGCGGCCTTGATCAGCGAACGGATCGCCGTGGGCGCGGTATAGAACAGCGTGACCTTGTGCTTCGCGATCATGTCCCAGAAGCGGCCCGCGTTCGGATAGGTCGGCACGCCTTCGAACACCACCTGGGTGCCGCCGAGCGCCAGCGGGCCATACGTGATGTAGCTATGGCCGGTGATCCAGCCGATGTCGGCAGTACACCAGAACACATCCGTGGGCTTCCAGTCGAAGGTCCACTTCAAGGTCTGCGCGGCCCACAGCAGATAGCCGCCCGTGCTGTGCTGCACGCCCTTCGGCTTGCCGGTCGAGCCCGAGGTATAGAGGATAAAGAGCGGATGCTCGGCGCTCACCCATTCCGGCGCGCACTGATCGGACTCGCTCTGGGTGATCTCATGCATCCACAGATCGCGGCCTTCGTGCCATGCGACCTTGCCGCCGGTGCGCTTATAAACGATCACGCTCTTGACGGCTTCGCAGCCGCCCATGGCAAGCGCTTCGTCGGCGATGTTCTTCAACGGCAGGGCCTTGCCGCCGCGCATCTGTTCGTCGGAGGTGACGAGCGCCACAGCGCCCACGTCGACGAGGCGCTCATTGAGCGACTTCGACGAGAAGCCGCCGAACACCACCGAATGCGTCGCGCCGATCCGCGCGCACGCCTGCATGGCGACGATGCCTTCGATCGACATCGGCATATAGATCACCACGCGGTCGCCCTTCCTGACGCCGCGCTTCTTGAGCGCATTGGCGAAGCGGCTCACGCGCTGCAGCAGATCCTGATAGGTGACGTTGGTGACGGCGCCGTCGTCGGCTTCGAAGACGATGGCGGTACGCTGGCCGTGGCCGGCTTCGACGTGACGGTCGAGGCTGTTATACGACGCGTTCAGTTCGCCGTCCTCGAACCACGTATAGAACGGCGCCTTCGACTCGTCGAGCACCTTCGTGAAGGGCTTGTGCCAGCTCAGCGTCTCTTTCGCAAGACGCCCCCAGAAGCCTTCGTAATCGCGTTCCGCTTCGGCGACGAGCGCCCGGTACGCGTCCATGCCGGAGACCGTCGCGCCTGCCACTGCGTCGGCAGAGGGAGGGAAAACGCGGCGTTCCTGAAGAACCGATTCAATCGCAGACATCGACAACCCCTTGGTGAAGACGAAACGTAAAGCCTGTGCCGGCGCGCCATGCTGTGGCGACGCCGCGTTGCTGCCACGATAGATGCCGCAACTTACCCGCCACTTACATCCGGCGAAGGTGGCACCTCGGGTGCCGAGGCACCCCGGATTGTCATGTTAGCCGATGCGGTCCACCGGTGTCATGGAAAGCGCCGGCGCTACTTGCGCTGGATCGGCTCGCATACGCGAGCGATACCAGGGTTTTACCGGAGACGACCTCGGATTGCGACGTCGCGGCCAGAGCGAATTCGCGACGCCGCGCCATCGTGCAAAGCCGTTTTGCTGCGCCGCGCAAGCAACGCCGACGTGTGCATCAATGGATCGGACGCGTGGTGATACAGGATCGGCACCCGCGCTTGTACCCGGATGGTCCACTACACGGGCGTCACCACCCATGTCAATCCTCCGGCCAGATCGAGCGCACGCTTGATCCCGCCTCTATACATGCAGAGGGAATGCCCATGAGCACGAATCCGATCAACGCGACTGGCAGCGCGTTTTCGAGTACCCCGCAGCCCGATGCGGACAACAACACCCTGTTGCCTCGTAACCAGCCGCAGCGGCAACCGGCTATCCACAACACGTCATCCAGCTCGACGAACGCGGGACAACCACCCGTACGCGGCGGGGATAAACCGGACGGCAACGATCAGGTGCCGCCGCTACTGTCGCCGCTTTCCCGGGCCGCACTCAACCTCGCTCCGAGCCGGCTTCAGCGATCCGTGGACAACCCCGCCCCGTCTTCACCGATGCCGGCCCCATCGACGCCATCGGCACCCCTCGCCGCGGCGGCATCTCCCTACTCACCGTACGGGCGACCGCTGCTACCCGGCGCCACGCGCGCGGAACTTGAGCAGTTGCTCGGCGCGCATGACACCAGCACCCTGCCCAACTTGACCAGCCTGTCGACGAGCAGCCATCAGGATGAGCAAAACATGGCGCGGCTCGGCACGGCGCTGCAGCAAAACCTGACCGGCTACCCTCCCGAAGTTCAGCAGTTCGAACAACAGGTCAATCACATGCAGCCACTGCTCACCGCGCTGCCGCAGCCCGAATACGAGGCCTATGCCGGCGCCCTTGCGACGCTCGATGTCGCGTTTCGCGACGCCAGGGCCCCCGCGGACCGGCAACGTGTAGATCAACAACTGTCGCTGCTGGGCACTGCGCTGCTCGAACGCGTCAACACCGCCAGCAACGATCCGGTCGAGCGGGCATTGAGCGTCTTCAACCGTCCAGTCGGCGCAGGCTACCTGACCGGATTGGCGAACCAGCAGGAACTCAGCGCACTGCGCCGGCTGCGCCAGGGCTTCGTCATCGCCGCGACGCCGGCTGTTCGCGAGCGCTACTTCACGCTGGCCGCCGAGCTGAAACACACTCTGCAGCACAAGATCGCCAAGGCGATCGACCAGCATACCGCGCAGGAAGCCGGCAAATGGGCCGAGGCGAACGCGGAGGTCGACCGCATCGTCCACGAAGCCGATGCGCTCACCAACGCCCCCGGCAAGCGCTACGAGCTGATCGGCCGCCAGTTGTACAGCACCAATCCGGGCACGGGTCGCGACGACCTGGCAGACCGTCGGCTGCTGGCTTTCACGCAACGGATGCGGGACGATTCTGCTTTGCACGACAAGCTCGTCAAATGGACCGTGGAGGCGGGACGAAAACTCAACGCCTATGGCGTCGACGCGCCGAAAAGCTACCTGGACATCCTGAAACAGTTGCCGTCGTCCGGCCCCGACTACGTCCGCGATCTGGCGGACCGGTATAACGCCGTGCTGCACGACAGCTCATACAAGGACGCTTCGATCACGCCACGCGCGCGCGGGGAAAAACTGGCTGAGCAGATTTTCGAAGGCGCCACCCGCTTCCTGCTGGGCATGACGCCGTTCGCGCCGCTCACAGCCGCGTTCGATCCACACTCGTTGCTGTCGGCAAACACGCGCCTCGGCATCGACCTGGCTTCCGGCCTGCTGGGTCTTGTCGCGGGCGAAGGTGCAACGGCCTTCACGGAACGGCTTGCCGCGAAGAGTGCGACCCGCGTGCTCAAGGTGCCACCCGAAGGGTACGCTCCCGAGCACCCTGTCGCGACGGGCGACAGAAGCCCCACCCTCCCATCCGCGCCGTCCGGTCAACCCGGCAGCGTGGGCGCGCAAGCCACGCAAGCGGCGGCAAGCCCTGCAGCGCAGGGCCTAAGCGTGGACACGGCCGCCGCCGAGGCAGCGCAGCGCATCACCGGCACGAAGGCACACTTGCCCGACGACTACGCCGTGCAGCCCGCGCCCGGCGCCCTGAAACCCGCCACTGGCCAGCCAGGCATATTCACGGACGACAAAGGGCGGTACTACCTCGACAGCGGTGGAAAGACGTATCCCGCCCGCTTCGATCGCGACAACAACACCTGGCGTGTGTATCAGGCGGACAATCCGTACCGGCCTCAATATCCGGTCAGGACCGATGCTCAAGGCGGCTGGGAGGTCCATAACGATGTGGGACTCAAGGGCGGCATGAACCCGGACAACGCACCGGCTCTCGCCCCTCCACAAGAGCAACCGTTCGAGGAACGCTTTCAGGTCTCCAACGCATCCGGCACTCCCCTCTCCGCCGAGATGCTGCAAACGCTCAATCCGCCGGCGTGGCACTCCGACGCGGACGCTTTGCTCGATGACATCGCGTTCAACGGACGGTACCGAGCCGCGTTCGACAATCTTCCCGACTCCCAGCAAGAGGCCCTCCGAAACTGGACCTATCTGGATCTCAGCGAAACCTACTCGACGGGCTCCGACTACGAGGACGTCAATTTCGACCTCAACCGGCAATTGCGCGATCGTAGCTACCAAACCGACACCGCCTCACGCGCGCATGCATTGCAAGCCGCACTGACCCATCTGCCGAGGCCGGACCAGGATAGCCGCCTGCTTCGCGTCGCGGAGGTCCCTGCCGACTACGCGAGCAAGTTTGCACCGGGCGACTACGTGACCAATTCACCGGCTTTCATGTCCGCGTCCAGCGAAAGCGAATATACGAACGCAACGCTGGCGGACAGCGAGCACGCCGCTGCACCCGGTGGAGCGTTTGCTCTTTACGACATCCAGTCGAAGTCGGCGACGCCTTTTGTTTATCGTGTCACCACGTTGGCGTCCGGAGAACACGAATGGATATTCCGACCCAATACCGTATTCAGAATCGACGAAATCGCCGCGGCGACACCTCAGGATGGGGCCGTCACGCCCCGCATCGGCCTGCGTCTGACCGAGGTACCCGTCGACACGCCGATCTTCGCGAAGAATATCTACACAGGCGAACAGGAACTGGTCAACCCGTCGGGGACGACACCCGTCTATACGACGCTCCAGCCAACCCGGACACCGCCGGCGCAGCCGTCGCCGCCCAACCCCGGCCTGCCGCCGCTGCCCACGCACGGCGCTACAAACCAGCCGGGCCCCACGACAACATGAAACGAATGCGATTGCGTCGACGATGCCCAGCTTAAATAGGTAGTTAAACGAAATAATTTATTTTTCGAGGTAACGCCCAACGCTATAAATAAGTACAGCGCGTCGCGGCAATCGCGCCTCTACTATTTCATCCGCGGAGCCCACTCCATACCGTCGGCACCGCGGTTCCGGCTATCCAGCACACGCCGACTTCTTTCACCTCAGGACTCTCGACATGCAAGCAGCAATGCAAATCAACACCTCGGTTCTCTCGTTCCAAAACAACATGGACACCCATCGCTCTGTCGGCAACCGCGCATCGTCGCCGCTGCCGCTTGCCGCAGGGTCCAATGGCACCCGTAATCTGGCGAGCCAGATGTCCACCATGATGGGCGGCTTCTCGAAGACGTCGTTCTCAATCTCCAGCCAAACCGCCGGCAATGGCCGGACCACCACGTTCTCCGCGCAGGGCACCATTATCAATCGCGCTCAGGCGGCGAACCCGCAACCGATGCACCCGGGCAGCAATTGCAATCCATCCGGCTACGGCAACAGCAGCCGCACCAACAGCGGCTTTGCCAATCAATCGCGCGGCTGCGACCGCACGCCGTCGATCAACCATTGCGGCTGCAACAACTCGGGCAGCACCAACCAGGCGCAGTGGAGCAACACGGCAGTCTGCAACAATAAGGCCAGCATCAACCTCGGCGACTACAAGCTCGACTTCGACAAATCCAATTCGACGATGGTCATGACCAACAATACAACCGGCGACAAGACCATGATCTATGGCGATCCGCATCTCACCCAGCACCAAAGCGGTTCCAATTCCAATTCGTCGACTGCGATGTTCAACGGCCCGATGACGTTCACGCTGCCCGACAACACCAAGGTCACCGTCAATTCCCAGCCGGACCCCAAGAACAAGTCGATCTCGTACGCGGATCAGGTGACGATCACCCGCGGCAATCAGGCCTATGAGGTCACGGGCCTGAGCGCGCAGGACAAATCAGGCCTGAGCGTGCAGAAGAGCAACAATGGCCGCGCGCTCGATGCCGCCACACCGGACGGCTTCACCCTTGTGGCCGCCCGCGACGGCAGCGGCTTTATCAATCCCGCCACCGGCAAGGAAGCGACGCCGGACGAGATCAAGAAGGCCAACACGTAAGCAGACCGTACGATGAGGGGGCAACTGCATCTGTCATTGCCCCCGATACATGCCGCACGCACGATCGACGCATGAGTGCGGCATCGAACCGCCCTACGAGTGCCCCCTGTTCCCGTGCGTGCCGTAGCCGCCCTAGTCTTGCGTACCGTCGCATGCGGCGCGCGCGATGGCCGTTCGCCAGCGCTGCTGCACGTCGTCATGGCGCACCCTCTCAACCTGCCAGGCACGCAGCGCTTCGCTCGTTTCATCGCGTGCCGCCGCGTGCGCGTGCTGCGCGTCGGCCAGGTGCCGCTGCAACACCGGTGTCGACGCATCGTGCGCACGCAGCGTCGCATGCCACTGGCCGCCGCCCCGCCGATCGTGCCGGCAAAACGCGAGCATGCGCTGTCGCGCATCGGCATGGTGTTCCAGTGCAGCCACCCGCTGCGCCACCTCATCGGCAGCCCGCCGCTCGTGGCGGCGCGCGTCGGCCAGCGCACGCAGCCGGCGGCGCACCCGCAAGCCGCGCACCCGCGCGAGCAGCCGCCACAGGTCCGCCTCCTGTGCCGCGCTGCGCATCACACCGGGGGCGCATCGGCGCACAACTCGCGCAGCAGCGCGCGCGTTTCGACCCACGGACTGCTGCGGTCGTACGGCTGCCGCAAAAAGCGCTGGATCTCGGGGCGCAGGTCAATCGCGAGATCCGTCCCGGTGTCGTTACCCCGTTCGTATTCGCCGATCTGCAACAACATTTCGACCTCCTCATAACGTGCCAGCCAGTCGCGCACGCGGTTGGCGTCGGCGCGCTGCGCGGCATCAGCGACGCGGTTCATCAGGCGGCTGCGGCTGCGCAGAATGTCGATCGCGGGATAGTGACCCGCCGCCCCCAGTTTCGACGATAACTGGATGTGCCCGTCCAGCAGCGAGCGCGCCTCTTCCGCGACCGGATCGGACAGGTCCGTCTCGTCGGCGAGCACGGTATAGAACGCGGTGATGCTGCCCTGCTCCGTCGCGCCGGCCGCTTCGATCAGTCGCGGCAACTGCGCGAACACGCTAGGCGGAAAGCCGCCGCGCAACGGCGGCTCGCCGACCGCAAGGCCGAGTTCGCGCAAGGCGCGCGCATAGCGCGTCAACGAATCGAACAGCAGCAGCACGTTGCGTCCCGTGGCGCGCAAGTCCGCCGCGACCTTGGCCGCGAGTTCCGCCGCCTTGATGCGCTCCGCGGCGGGGCGGTCGGACGTCGCGGCAATCACGATCGTCGAGCCGCGCCGGCGCTCGAGATGGTCGTGAATGAATTCCGCCACCTCGCGGCCCCGCTCGCCGATCAGTGCCACCACGATGACGTCGGTTGAAGCACCGTTCGCGATCATGCCCATGATCGTGCTCTTGCCGCCGCCCGCCGGTGCGAAGATGCCGGTGCGCTGGCCGACGCCGCAGGTGAGCAGCGCGTCGATCGCGCGCACGCCGGTGACAAACGGTGTGGCGATGACCGGCCGCTCGAGCGGATTGAGCGTCGCCCCGGCCGCCGCGTGCGCCGCCGCATCGGTCGCCAGCGGCACCGGTGCAGGCGCGCCGTCGAGCGGGTTGCCCAGACCGTCCACCACCCTGCCGAGCAGACCCGCCGCATCGAACGTGCCCCACGCCGAACCACAGCCTTGCACCTCGGTGATGTCGGACAGACCCGCGAGGCCGGCGAGCGGCATGACCAGGGTGCCGTCGTGCGCAAAGCCGACCACCTCGCCGTATTGCGACTCCAGCGTATCCGGGCGCACGAGCCGCACCCTCTCGCCGATGCGCAGCGACACGCCCACCACCCGCGCCACCACGCCGCGCGCTTCGATCACCCGCCCGCGCAACGCAGGCGTTGAACTCAACACGGGCACCTCGTCTCCAGACAATTGCAGGTTGCGCCGGTTCATAACGCACCCAGGGTTGCGATCGCATGAATACGATAGACGTCCAGCGGAATCTCTTCGATCGCTAGCACCTCGATGCGCCGGCCGAAGTCGCGCAACAAGCGCGCAAGGTGCGGACGCAGCACGGCGTTCGTGACGATCAGCGCGATCCCGGCGAGCTCCTCGGCAAAGATCTCCTGCGCGCGGCCCAGTTCTTCCGCGGACAACACGCACTGCGGCTCGCCGTCGGCGCCGCTGCGGATCTGCGCTTCCAGGCCGGCCTCCCATGCCGGATCCAGCACCGCCGCCGTGAGCGTCCATGTCTCGAGGTCGGCGTAGCCGCGCACGATCTGCCGGCCAAGCTGGATGCGCGCCTCCCGCACCATCCGGTCGAGCGTGCGCTCACCGGTCGGCACGCGGACGACGGCTTCGAGAATCGCGCGCAGATTGCGAATCGGCACGCGCTGCTGCAGCAATTGCCGCAGCACGCCGGCAAGCTGCACCGTCGTCGCGGCCTGCCCTGCCTGTGCCACCAGCTCGCGAAATTCGATACCCAGTTGATCGAGCAGGAAGCGGGTCTCCTGGGTGCCGAGAAAATCGGCGGCCGAGCGTTCGCATACCTCGCCCAGGTGATCGCACAGCGCCTCGTCGACGCTCGCCTTGAGGATCTCCGGATCCTTGATCGACGCCGCCGTGGCGTTCGGCACCCAGACCGATTTGGCGGCGCGCGGCCGGTAGCCTTCGACGCCGTCGAACCCGATCGCATCCTCCTCGCCGCTCAGCAGCGTATGTCCGGCCACCAGCGTGCCGCTCGCATAGGGCACGTCCTCGATGTCGACGATGTAGCGCTCCGGAGCGAGCCGCCCATCGCGCAGCAACGCGAGACCCGGAAACGGCAGACCCAGCTCGATCATCAGACGGCGGCGCAACTGGCCGAGCTGCCGGTTCAGCGCCTCGGGCCGCAACGCATCGAAGGCCTTCAGGCCGAGCCGCAGCCGCAGGCTCGCACTGGTGCCCAGTTCGACGTCGTCGAGAATGCGCGGCACGTAGTTGCCGCCGTCGCGTGTCATCTCCGGCATCAGCGCGCGCTGCGAGTTCGTCGCCAGCGCGGCGTTGCGCATCAAGGTCAGCGCGAGGGTCAGCAGCAGCGCGCCGGCCACCATGAACTGGATATGCGGAAAGCCCGGAATCGCCGCGAGAGACAGGCATGCCACGCCGGCCATGCCGATGGCTTTCGGATGCGTCGCCAGTTGCCGGTAGATGTCGCCGCCGAGGTGCACGTCCTTGCCGTCGCCCGCGGCGACGCGGGTCACCAGCACGCCCGCCGCCACCGACACGATCAGCGAGGGAATCTGCGACACCAGCCCGTCGCCGACCGTGAGAATCGTGTAGGTATGCAGTGCATCGCCGAACGACATGCCGCGCTGCGCGATGCCCACCGCCAGGCCGCCGACGATATTCACCAGCGCGACGACGAGCCCCGCCATCGCATCGCCCTTGACGAACTTCATCGCACCGTCGAGCGAGCCGTAGAAATACGTCTCGCGTTCGAGCGCCGCGCGCATCCGGCTCGCCTGCGCGGCCGTCACCACGCCGTTGCGCATGTCGGCGTCGATGCTCATCTGGCGACCGGGAATGCCGTCGAGCGTGAAGCGCGCGGCCACTTCGGCCACGCGGTCCGCGCCCTTCGCGACCACGATGAACTGGATGGCGGCCAGCACGACGAACACCACCAGCCCGACGACGACATTGCCGCCCACCACCAGTTGACCGAAGGCGCCGATGATCTGGCCGGCATGCGCATGCAGCAGGATCATCTTGGTCGAGGCAATCGCCAGTGCGAGGCGCAGCAGCGTGGTGATCAGCAACAGCGACGGAAAGCTCGCGAGCTCCGCCGCCTTCGACACGTACAGCGTGGTGGTGAGCATCGTCAGACTGGCGGCAAAGCTCACGCAGATGAACAGATCGAGCGCGAACGGCGGCACCGGCACGATCAGCAGTGCCAGCACGGCAAGCATGCCGACGCCGACCGCGAGATCCGCGTGACGCTCGAATAAGGCCGACAGATCGTAGCGGCTAAGAATGGAACGGTTCGACATGTTATTGACCAAGCTCCCGATGAAGCGCGCGGCGCCGGCTTTTCACGTAGGGGTCGCCTTCGTCGTCGCGGTATTCACGTTTGATTTCGTTCTTGTCCATGCGCAGGCCGCGCAGCCACAGAAAGCGCTGGATGAAATAGTCGGCGGCAGCGAGCGCGATCTGCGACGCCACCATGGAAATGAGCAGGTGCGAGTGCGACATCGCGATGTAGCCGAGGTGAACCGGCAACGGGAACGTCCACATGGGCGCAAGTTGCCGCAACCATGCAAGGAGCGCCTGCACGAACAGATACAGCAGGATCGCAAACTGCAGCAGCGTCAGCAGCGTGTCCCACAGCAGGCGCAGGCTGAACATCTGCTTGAGCCCGTTGACAGGATTCAGGCGTTTCACATCCGGTGCGATGCGCTTGAACGCCAATGTCCCGCGCGTCTGCGCCAGTTCCGGCACCAGCACCGCCAGCGCACCGACGCCCAGCGTGCTCAGCACGGTGGGCAGGCACGCGCTGAGGAGCGCGAGCGTCGACGCCAGCCGCTCGTCGAACGGGCGCGCGCCATCCAGCGTCGTCACCTGCAGGATCAGCCGTGTGCCCAGCGCATAGAGACGCGGCGCCTCGATGAACAGATACAGCCACCAGCACAGGCCGCTTGCCACCACCGTCAGGTGCGTGCTCCTCGCGATATTGCCGTCCTCGCGGGCGCGGCGAATCCGTCTGGGGGTTGGGGCTTCGCTCTTGTCGCTCATCGCAGATGGATCACGTGATCGAAGGCGGTGCGCAACTGCACGAACAGCGCGGGCACACTGAGCACCGCGGCAAACGACAGAACCATGGCCTTGACCGTGCGTGCGGTGGCAAACGGGTTGAGCCGTTTCGCATGCCGCGACATCAGCCCGAATGCAACGTCGATCAGCAGCATGAGGCCGAGCAACGGACTGGCGAGCCGCACGCCTTCGCTGAGCGCGTCGGCGAGATCGCGCAGCGCGAATTGCCGGAACACGTCGACCAGATCGACGCGCCACCGTCCCGGCGGCCACAGCACCCAGGCATCGGTGAAGAAGCCGAACAGGAGCGGCAAGCCCGGCCCCGTGAACATCGTCAGCGCGGCAAACTGCAGAAACAGCGTTTCGAACAACGCCGCTTCCTGCTGGAAATGCGGATCGTAGACGGCCGCGCTCGCATAGCCGCCCTGCTGGTCGAGCACGGCGCCGGCCGCGCTCGCCGCATGAAAGACGGTGCCGAGCAACAGGCCGAGCGCCACACCGGTCGCCGCCTCGGCACAGATGGACAGCATCAGGTGCGGCGGCCAGCCGGCCTGTTGCGGCAGCATGGCGAGCGCGAGCAGCAGCGGCAGCCGCAACGCCTTGCCGAGCGAGCCGCTCTGACCAAACGGAATCAGAAACAGCGCCACCGCTGGCCGGATCGTGCAGAACGCAAAACCCTCGAGATAGCCGATGTCGTTCATGCTCACTGCAGACGCCCCGCCGCGATGAAAGTGAAGACATGGGCGAGAAAACGCGCGAGTTCGCGGCTCGCCCACGGCGCGGTCACCATCAGCACCGCGCCGACGCAGATGATCTTGGCGCCGTACGGCAAGCTTTGATCCTGAACCTGCGTCACCGACTGCAGGAGTCCGAGCAGCAAGCCCACCAGCGTCGCGACGGCGAGCGCGGGCAGCGACAGCCAAAACACCAGCATGAGCGCGTCGCTGGACAGGGTGGTGAGAGAAGGGACACCGTTCATTTTGCATAACTGACAATAAGGCCGTGCATCAGCTTCGACATGCCTGACACGGATACGAAGATGAAAAGCTTCAAGGGAATCGACACCGTGCTCGGCGACAGCATCATCATGCCCATCGCGCTCAGCACGTTGGCGACCACCAGATCCACCACCAGAAAGGCGATATACAGCAAAAATCCCGCCTCGAATCCGCTCGAGATTTCGCTGATCAGAAAGGCCGGAATCAGCAACTGCAAGTCGGTTTCGTGAGCGTCGCGCTGCGGATCGATGCGCTTCGCGGCGCCGACGAGAAACGCCCGCTCGTCGGGCCGCGAATGCGCCAGCATGAATTCGCCGAGCGGGCCGCGTAGCGCCTGATACAGCTCGGTGGCGCGCGGCATGACCAGTTCGCCGCTGTCGCCGGTCGGCAGCGCGGCTTCGATCTTTGCGAGGGTCGGCGCCATGACGACCAGCGTCGCCGCGAGCGCGAGACCCGAGATCACCAGGTTGCTCGGCGCCTGCTGCACGCCGAGCGCCGAGCGCAACAGCGTCAGCACGATGCTGAACTTCGTGAACGAAGTCGTCATCGTGACAGCGAGCGGCAGCAGGCCCAGCATGAAGAACAGGCTGACGACCTGGAGCGGGTCGAACTGCGCGGTCATGCCGGCAGGTCCTCATGGGTCATGCGGGTCACGCGCACGCCGAGCGAACCGTCGATGTCGATCAGTTCGCCGCGTGCAAACGGAATGCCCTGGCACAGCAGTGTGACGGTTCGCTCGCGCGCGGGCAGCCGGAACGCGACGATCGATCCCTGGCGCAGATGAGCCAGTTCCGCGACCGATAACGACAGGGTGCCGAGCACCGCGTCGAAGGCGAACGTCAGGGAGTCGATCGGCAGCAGTTCGCTGGTCACTTCGACGGGGGCAGGTTGCTCATTCATGACTTGGTCTATCAAGGTGTACTCCTCAGTGAACTTCAGCAAAATCCGGCACGCGCCCAATCGCAACGGCGCGCGCAGGTAACAGGATTCGCGGTCGAACAGCAGCACGTCGCCTGCCGCTACCTTGCGCAGGCGCGGCAGCGACATCGACGGGCCGGCTGCGCAGACCGGCAAGCGGACTTGCAGCCGGCCGAGCAGCGCATCGCTGGAATGCGGCGGCGGTGAATGCAGCCGCAGCCAGGCATCGACCGCAGGACTGCTAAACGAGAAATGGGCAACCCGGCCGCTCCCGACATGCGTCACGGCAATGCCGTATGCGCCGGCCGGCGGGACGGCGTCGCAGGCAATGCCGGTGAGGTCGATCGTGAAGCCGAACAGGCCTTCGAGCGCACACAACCAGTCGCTCAACGCATCGGCGACGTGCGTCAGCGCCGTATCGCCGCGCGTACCGATCACCGCGGGCGTCAGTTCCGGCAGCAGCGCGCCGGCATCGCACGCGGCGCTGAACGGCCCTTGTGCCGCCACGCCGGACAGCAGCAACGGATAGCGCGCCCGGCACGGTTCGAACGCCAGCGTGAAGCGGCGGCTGCCGACGCGCACCGCCCGCGGCCGGCCGAAATGCCGGATGGCCAGGTTGTGGCGCTCGGCATCCACCAGGGCGAGGGTCTCCAGGTCCGGCCAGACGATCATGCCGCCTCCCGCGCGAACGGCCGCTGCACCACGCGCCCGGTGTTCGTCGCAAGGGGCGGCGTGGGTAGCGGCGCAAGCGGAGTCGCCGCCAGCAAAGCCAGCGTCTCGCGGACACCTTGCCCAATCGTGTCGAGCCGCGTGCGCCCTGAACCGTCAGCCACGTCGTAGCGGCGCAGCACCGCAGCCACTCCCTCGCGGATGCCCTGCTCCAGCGCCCGCAACTGCACTTTCAGACCGCCGTCGATCACGCCGGCCTCGGTTTCGATGACGCACGAATGGGCCGGCAAGCCGGCATCGGCCAGCACGACGCACAGCGGCGCGCCGAGCTCCTTTTCGACGGCTGCAATCAGCCGCGTCGCTTCATCGAACACAGTGGGCGCCACGCGGACGGAGATGAGCCGTTGCGATTGCGAGACGGCGACCGCGCGGCGCAACTGATTGGTCAACGCGGCGGACGGCGGCAGCGCGCCGACGATATCGGTCACCGCAGCCAGCACGATTTGCGTCAGCCGCTCCTCGAGACGATGAGCGGCAAACGCGACCACCGCCGCCCGCGCGGCCTGTTCGCGCAGCGCCGCCGCCTTGCCGGCCGCGTGGCCGCGGCGCCATGCACGGCGTTTCAGTTCGCGACCCCGCGTCCCGAGGCGCACGCGTTCGAGCGCGGCCGCGGCGGCGCGCTCCGCTTCGACGGCACGCAGACCTTCGAGCGATTTCAGTTCGAGCGCGCTTATATGTCCGTCCGATTCGATGCGCCATTCGCCCATTCGACAGATCAGCATGGCCGCCCCTCCATCAAACGCCGCGCGTCGGTCACGAGTTCGCGTGCCTCGAGCGGCGACAGTCCGTGCACGTGAAAGCGCCCGGCGGCCTCGGCGATCTCTCGCGGCAAGCGCAGGCTCCACCAGAAGGCATAGCGCGAGTCGGCGGCCGCCTGCATCGCCACCGCCAGTCCCAGCGCCGTCATGTCGCGCCGGCTGAACAGCGACGGCGCCGGTTCGACGTTCAGGTCGGCCGCACCGGCACGCGGGTGCCGCTGGATGGCAACCAGCAGACTCGGCGCGACGCCGGCCGCGAAAGCAGCGCGAGCCTGTGCGGCGACCACGCGGCGCAACGAAGCGGCGAACCCAAGGGCCGCGGCGATGCGGCACAGGCGCGCGCACGCCGGCCGCGGCCAGAGCGGCAGCGCGGGCGGAACGTCGGCGAGGGCCACCTGAACCAGTTGCGGATAACTTCTGAACAGGCTGGCGTGAGCAGCGCGCGCAGCCCGTTCGTGATGGATCGGCCGCCCGGATTCGAGCCAGCTGTGATGCGCCCAGTAGGCGGGCGCGCAGGTATAGGCGTGTTTCATGGGTTCTCTCCTCGGCCGGTTGCGGACCTGGGCGTGTCGGCGGCCGCTTCCGCAGTGCCTTCGCCGGGCGCCGCCCCGTCTGCGTCGGACTCCTCATTACGCTCGTGCGGCCGGGGCATGCCCGGCTCGGTCCTGGCGCTCGCCCCGCGCACGTTCCGCTTCATTTTCCGCGTCAACCAGATGCGTGCCCCGGAGTTCCAGAACCACAGGAAGCCGGCCACGATCATGACGATCACGGCCAACACGCACAGCATCGTCGTCGCGCGCGCGGCCCCCGTGCCGCCGTCGTTGCGGCAGGTGGTGGCAGCGACCCCGCCGGCCGCATTGGCAACGTCGACGCCGTCCGCGCAGTTGCCCGGAAAGGTCAGCACCGGCGTCACCGCCAGCAGCGTCAGCGACACCCGCGCGGGTGTCAGCCCTTCGACGCTGCCGGCCACCAGCGCCCGAATCCGGTCGCGCATCGGTTCGAGGTTGTAGTCGCTGCGGTAACGCATCATTACGGACGCCGAGGGCGGCGTGTCCTGGGTCGCATCCAGCGGATCTTTTTCGGGCAGCACGATATGCACGCGGGCGAGCAGCACGCCGTCCATCTTTTCGAGCGTCTCGGACAGTTCCTGCGACAGCCCATAGACGTAGAGGACACGGTCCTCCTCGGGGCTCGAAATCAGCCCCTGACGCTTGAACAGTTCGCCGAGATTCGCGTGACCGCCGCGCGGCAACGCATACGCGCTCGCCAGCTCGGTGGCGACCACCGCGTCGGCGTCGTCGACCGAGATGTTCCAGCTCTGGTCCGCGTTGCGCTCCTTGTAGCCGTTGATGCCGTGATGGCTCAACGCAGCGATGATGCGGTTGGCCTGGTCCTCGTCCAGGCCTTCGAAAAGCGAGGTTCTGCAGCCGGCGAGGAGCAACAGGAGCGGCAGCAGGATCAGGGCGCGCCGCATCAGCTTCGCTGCGTAAGCGTCTGGATCGAGGTGCCGACCACGTCGGCCACGCGTACCGTCATCTGCACCTGCACCTCAAAGGCGTTCAGGTCGACCTGAAGACGCAACAGGTCGCTCGTCGAGAGGCCGCCGGAGCCAATCCGGTCAAGGTGCTGCGACAGTTGCTGCGTCGAGGTGTCCTGCTTGTCCTGCGCGCTCGCCAGCAGACGCTCGAGCGGTGAGACACCCGCACCGGCTCCATCCGCGGACGTGCCGCCTACTGGAGACACCGGAGAGACGGCGGACAGCGCGCCGGTTTGCACCGGAACGATAGTGACAGGGGGTTGCAACATATCAATGCCCGTTTCGAATAGTCAGTCGTTCAAGGGTTGAAAAGGGTGCGGCGGCAGGCTCGACCTGCGCGGCGCGAGCGGCGCGGCTATGGCGCGCGCATTCGGGCAGCTTCAGGAACGCCGCGGCCATCGAGGCGGCGCCGGGCTCATCGCCATCCACCACGCTCATCAGCGTGCGTGCGCCCAGCGCGTAATGGCCTTCGAACACCTGGCACACACCGAGCCACGCGCGCGCCAGCGTGCTCTCAGGCACGGCTTCCACCGCGCGGCCGAACAGCAACGAGGCACTGCGATAGTTCTCGCGGTCGAGCTCGACCAGACCCAGCCCGAGGTACGGAAAAGCCCGCCGCGGGTACAGCAGCGCCAGCCGGTCGAACAGGTAGCGCGCTTCGTCGAAGCGTCGATAGATCCGGGCGTAGTGGCCGATCGAAATCAGCAGTTCCAAGGTGTCGTCCTGCATCTGCAAAGGCTCCCGAAGACGCCGCGAGGGCGTCTTCGTCCTGGTTAGAGAAACGTTAGTGGGTGGCCTTCGCGGTGTCCTTCTGCGTATCGCCCACGCCCTGGATCAGATTGGTGCCGAGCGAGTTGTCCGTGTTCATTTCGGTCACCGCCTGCTGGAGTTTCAGCATGTCGGTGTTGCCCTGCGTACCGCCGACGCCGTTGCCGCCCTGCTGCGCACCGCCGCCACCTTGCACTGCCTGCTCGGCTTGACTGACGTTGGCGTTGTCCTTCTGGAGTTTCGCCAGCACGGCGGCGAGAATGTTCGCTGTCGAAATGCCGCCGCTCGCGTTCATCCCCGTTGCGCCCTGGCCGCCGGTAAGGCCGTTGCCGCCCAGGTTCGGGGACATAGTCGGGTTGATCGTATTCATAATTTGCATTCCTTAGGTTAATTGCGCGCGTTTCTGAAGCTGACGCTTCGCTCCACCACCTGTCGAGCCGCGCGCAAACACTCGACAAGCAGAATCAGTTCTTTTTTCACCACCGGCGTAGCGATCAACAACGCGTCGTTCACACGCTCGATCTCAGCCGTCAGGCGGGCTTCGATCGTCGCGCGGCCGGCGCCGCCGCCTTCGGCGAGTTGTGCTTCGATCGGCAGATCGGTGCAGCCACCGAGCATGCTTTTAGCGACAGATTTTTTGTCCATGGTCAGCATCCGTAAAAAATTCGTAGACCGAACCGTCGTCGTCGCGCGTCACGTCCGCCGCGCATGTCGAGATGGCCGTGATCCGCCCGAGCGGCAGCCGGGCGCCCACGAAGTAGCGCACGCCCTGCCCGTCCGTGAGCCAGACGGCATGACGGCTCGCCAGCAGATTCAGGCCGAGCGCGTCGAGCGGTACGCGCACCCGTGCGCCTGGCTGGACGTGGCCGGGAAACACGACCTCGCGCAAGCCGCCGATCTCGGCGCGCGCCAGCCGTGCAACGCGTGCGTAGTCCCACGCCTCCGGCGACAGAAAACCATGATCGTCCGGCAGCGTCGCCGTGAACGCACCGGGCGCGGCGGCGTGCAGCTCGGCCCCACGGTAGTAGCGCGCGAGGAAGTCGCCGAGCTGCTCCTGCAACTGGTCGAGCACGAGCACATGCATGACCGGCGCCCGTTGCTGCGACCAGGCGCTCGCGGTCAGCGCGGAGAGATCGGCGGCCGACTGCACGTAGCCCTCGTAGACGAGCGCCCCGGTCTTTGGGTCGAGATGCGTCGTCACCAGCCGGAACGCATCGTTGCTGCGCGCCGGATGCGCAGTCCCGGCAAACTGACTCGCGGCTAGCCACGCCAGCAGCGCGAACACAGGCGGCATGGCCAGGACGGCCGCCTTCGTCACGGGCGACGCATCGGCGCAGCGTTTGGCCACATACGCAAGCGGCGCATAGCGCAGCAGGTAGGCCCGCTCAGCGTTGCGCGCCAGCGCCGCGTCCGGCGCATCGCGGCCCGTGAACTGGAAGGTCACGACACCCACGGAAAACCACGCGCCGCGCTGCAACAGCACGCGCCGTCCCGGCGCGAGCGCGCGGCCGAATACCGCGACGTGCGCGTGCTGGGCCAGCAGCGCGAGCAACACCCCGCGAGATTCGACGGTGACATGCTGCGCTTCGACGCCCTCGTCAATCACCATCAGGTCCGCGTCCGCGCCGCTGCCGATGCGCACCGGCTTGCCGGATGACAGCACCACTTTCGCGCCGGCGTGCACGCCGTCCATGACTACGATGAGTGCATCAGCGGTCATGGCGGCTCTCCCACGGCATCTCGTGCGCCGGCGGCAAGCCGGGCGGACTCGACGGTAACGACGTCGAAGTGGGCGAGGCACCCGGTGCAGCGCGCGACGCCATGTCCCGCAACGCGGCGTTGACATCGGCGTCGGCACCGACGCCGGCGGCGGTCGGGGCCGTGTCGCCCAGCGCGGCGTTCGAGGTCGCTTCCCCTTCACCCGAGCGTTGCTTGAGGCGCGGCGTGATCAGGATCAGGCGCTCGAGGCGCTCGTGGGTCGTCTGCGTGTCGCGAAAGAGCGCGCCGAGATACGGCACGTCGCCGAGCACCGGCACTTTCGACGTCGTCTTTTGGCTGCGCTCGTACTGATAGCCGCCGATCAGCAAACTCTCGCCGTCGCGCACGACGGCCTGGGTGACGACCGAATGGTTGTCGACCTCCGGAATGCTGTCCACCGACGCCGTCGTATTGAACGAGCCGTCCTCGATCTGGATGTTGAGGCGGATATTGCGGCGCGGCTCGCCGGTCGATTCGACGCTCGGCGTCACCTTCAGCGTCAGCCCCGTGTCGATGTTGAAGAGATCGACCGCCTGGTTGCCCGCGACGCGCACATACACCTAACTGCGCGAGGTCAGCGCCGCTTCCGTGTTGTTCAGCGTGAGGACCTGCGGGCGCGACAGTACCCGCGCCTCGCCGGTATTCTCCAGGGCCTGGATCCGGGCGAACAGGTATTGCGCCGAATTGCCGACCAGCGTCGCGAGATTCAGTCCGCTCGCCGCGCTGGCCGCCGTCGCGAAGCTCGGGGCGCCCAGGCTCAGCGGCGCGCTCGCGGTCCCCGACGCGCCATTGATGCGTCCATTCGCGCCGCCCCAACTGACACCCAGCGAGCGCGCCGCATTCGACGAGACGTCGATCACCACCGCGTCGATCTCGACCAGGTCCTGCGGTTGGTCGAGCATCGCAATGGCGCGCTCGTAGTTCGGCATCATCGAAACGATGTCGCTGATGACCACCGAGTTGCTGCGCTGGTCCGCGACGATGTTGCGCCG